>Ga0075429_100004959_pt1 | contig 11467 bp, 9 predicted proteins | sample RhiMetdeltSRZDD3_FD_75295 | JGI IMG/M metagenome (GOLD analysis project Ga0075429, IMG submission 75295) | Populus rhizosphere microbial communities from Tennessee, USA - Rhizosphere MetaG P. deltoides SRZDD3 | ecosystem: Host-associated > Plants > Roots > Rhizosphere > Soil | place: USA...
ATGATTTCCACAGAGCTCCCTTATTACTTACAAAAAGAATTAAAAGAGTACTATAATGAATATTGGATTGTCAGCTTGTTTGAATTATCAAAGGACAGCGGCACCAGCTATCATGCGGTACTTAAAAATGCGGAAGAAACGATTGTTATTTCATCAAGCGAGAACAACAATTGGGAACTATTTAATCATCATAAAAACTTATAAGGCATTCAACAGATAAATTAAAATCAACTCAAAATGAAAAAAAGAATAATTACAATAGTTATATCACTGGCGCTGGTTGCTTTTATAGGGGTGGTGTTAGCAAATAACAAAGCAAAAATTGACCAGGCCGCAAAACCTGTAAAGCATAACCCGGTGATCCCGGTAAAGGCTTACCAGGTCAGAACTGATTCTTTCAATACTTCATTCACCATCAATGGAACTACAATTCCTGTTAAAGAGGTAAAGATCGCTTCAGAAGTACAGGGAAAGCTCATCGGCTTGTATATAAAGAATGGTGATATCGTAAGAGCAGGCCAAGTGATCGCAGTATTGGACGCTTCAGTTTATGCGGTGCAATTAAGAAGTATCGACGCATCAATAGCAAAAGCTGAATTAGACCTCAAGCGTTATACAAAGCTTATTGAAATGGGAGGCGCTACGCCGATGCAGGCTGAAAGCGCAGCATTACAGATCGCTTCTTTAGTTGCTGAAAAAAGACAGGTGCTTGAGCAAATATCGCATATGCAGATAAGAGCGCCCTTCAGTGGCAAAGTTGAGAATGTGTCTGTTGAGCTTGGTTCATTTGTTACTTATGGAACTGTCCTTGGTCAATTGATCGACAATTCTTCTTTGAAGATAAATATTTACCTGAGTGAGCAGGAAGCTTTCAAAGTGAAAACTGGTCAGCAGGTAACTATCAGCAGCGTTGTTCTTACGGAACCTAAAGCGGGGAAGATCACCATGCTTAGCGATAAGGCCGATGCGTCGGGAAAATTCCTGGCAGAAATAACTTTTGATAACAAAGCAAAAGAAAGGCTTAAAGCCGGTGTGATCGCTGATGTGTTGTTCTCGATCGATGGTATTGAAACCGGGTTATCAATTCCTGCTGGCGCGCTGCTTGCCGGTACTAATGATGCGAAGGTGTATGTAGTGAATGGAAATAAGGCAGAGATACGTAAGATTAAGACAGGTATCACCACTTCAACAAAGGTGGAAGTAACCGAAGGATTAAAAGAAGGCGAGCAGGTTGTTATCTCCGGTCTTCTAAATCTTGAAAATGGAACAGCGATCTCAATAAACAAATGAGTGATGAATGATGAGTTATGAGTAAATAGTGGTAATGACTTTGTGCAATGGATTTACTCATCACTCATCACTCATAACTGATAAACTAAAATCAATAACAAAATATAAAACTAAAATATGTCTCTAACAGCATTATCGATAAAAAGGCCGACACTGATCGTGGTGATCTTTTCAGTGCTCGGTTTGTTGGGAGTAGGGAGTTACTTCTCGATAGGGTATGAGCTGTTGCCAAAAATGTCAAAGCAGGTGATAACAATAACAACTGCTTATCCTGGTGCAGCTCCTTCAGAAGTCGAGAACTCTGTAACGAAAGAAATTGAAGACGCGGTTTCATCATTGGAAAAACTGGATAATATCAAATCTTCATCGTTTGAAGGCAATTCCAAGGTAATTGCGGAATTTAAATCAGATGTCGATATTAACCAGGCCATGCAGGATGCGCAACGTAAATTAGACGCCATTGCTGCTGACCTGCCGGAAGATGCCAAGGAACCGGAAATCTCAAAGTTCTCTGTTGACGACGCACCGATCATGAAAATGTCGGTTACTTCCAACACAGACAATCGTGAATTATATGATATCGTTAAACAACGTATTGTGCCCATATTGTCAAAATTGAGCGGTGTTGCAAATGTGGGAATGATGGGTGGAGAAGAACGCCAGGTCCGTGTAAATATCGACCGGAAAAAACTGGAATCATTCCGTCTCGATGCGCAGCAGGTACTAACGGCAATTGAAAGTTCCAATTTGGATTTTCCTGCCGGGTCAGTAAAAGATCAGTCAAATGAAACAACAATACGTCTTGCAGGAAAATTCAAAGAGCCAAAGGACATTGAAGATGTCGTGATCACGAATCATGATGGCAGAACGATTTTTCTGAAAGATGTAGCGGTTGTTATCGATGGAATAAAGGAAACAGAAACCATCAGCCGCTACAATGCAACTACAGCGATTGGTTTATTAATGTACAAACAGGGCGACGCCAATGCGGTACATGTAAGCGAACAAGTACAGGAAGAGATAAAGAAACTGGAAAACGAATATACGCCCCAGGGTTTGAAATTCGCAATAGCCCAGGATTCGTCAGAGTTTACTCTTGCAGCAGCAGAAGCCGTGAATCACGACCTGGTGCTTGCGATTATCCTCGTTGCATTAGTAATGCTCGTGTTTTTGCACAGCATGAGAAATGCAATCATTGTAATGGTCGCGATCCCTGCCTCATTGGTTACTACCTACATCGCAATTCACGCATTCGGTTTCACTTTTAACCTGATGACACTGCTTGCTCTTTCCCTTGTGATCGGGATCCTTGTGGATGATAGTATCGTTGTGCTTGAAAATATTCAACGGCATATGGAAATGGGAAAGGATAAACGAAAAGCGGCATTAGACGGTAGAAATGAGATCGGTTTTACGGCGATGTCGATCACCATGGTTGACGTTGTGGTATTCTTACCGATCACCATGGTTGACGGCTTGATAGCTGATATTCTACGGCAGTTCTCGCTGGTGGTTGTGGTGTCAACACTCATGAGCTTGTTTGTATGTTTTACCTTAACACCATTACTTGTTTCAAGATTTGGAAAGTTGACACACCCCAATAAGAAAAAGCTTGGAGGTAAACTGATCCTTTGGGTGGAAAGTAAGATTGAAAAGCTTATCGAGAATTATTCAGCATTACTAAAATGGAGTTTGGGACATAAACGTTGGGTGCTGATCATCACCATGGGATTATTGGTTGGTTCCTTTAGTCTTGTTGGCGGCGGATTTATTGGAAATGAATTCGTGAACATGGGCGACCGTGGGGAGCTGGTAGTAAATGTTGAATTGCCCAAAGACGCAAATATCCAGCAAACAAATTTGAAAACGCAGGAGGTGGAACAATATATTCTCGCAAAACCTGAAGTGGTGAATGTTTTCTCTTCAATGGGAAAAAGCGATAACCAATTTGCTCAACAGGGTGAAAGGTATAAATCAGAAGTAAGTATAAAGCTGGTGGATAAAGGTGAAAGATCGTTTACCAGTGAACAGTTCTCACAGATCATTAAAAAGGAATTGGAACAAAAGATCGAAGGCGCAAAGATCACAACCAGCCAGGTAGATATTATGGGTAGCACCAGTGAAGCGCCGATACAACTTGTATTATATGGACATAACGTCGACCAACTGCTGGGTTTTGCAGATACCATTCTTACAAAAATGAAGACAGTTCCTGGTACCACAGTACAAAAGATCTCGATTGAAAACAATAAACCCGAAGTAAGCGTGAGCATCGACAAAGAGAAAATGGCTGCGTTGGGTCTTCGGATGGACCAGGTGGGTAATATCATCAACCTTGCATTCAGTGGCAACAGTGATACGAAACTTACACAAGGTCAATATGATTATGATATCACCGTAAAGCTTGATGCATTCAACAGGCAATCAGCAGATGAATTAAAACAAATAACATTTATAAATGCCACCGGTGAAACAGTCCGCCTTGACCAGTTTGCTCAAATTGAAAGAACAATTGGTCCTGCAAAACTCGAGCGTAAGGACAGGATGAGCTCAGTAACAGTTTCCTGTGAAGTGGCTGGTCGTCCACAAGGCACAGTAGGCGCAGAGATTCAGGCATTGGTAGAAAAGGATCCATTGCCGGCCGGTATTACGATCTCTTATGAAGGCAATATGAAACAACAGGCAGAAGCATTTGGCAGTCTTGGTATGGCATTGATCGCCTCGATCATATTTGTTTACCTCATCATGGTAGCATTGTATAATTCTTATATCTATCCGTTCGTGGTATTGTTCTCAATACCAGTTGCGATGGTTGGTGCTTTGCTGGCATTAGCAATGAATATGCAATCGCTGAATATCTTTTCTCTCCTTGGTATCATCATGCTGATCGGTTTGGTGGCAAAGAACGCGATCCTTCTCGTTGACTATACCAATCAATTAAAAGAGCAGGGAATGAAAACGATTGATGCATTGATGGAATCTGGACGTACAAGATTACGCCCGATCCTGATGACAACGATTGCGATGGTGATCGGTATGCTTCCATTGGCATTGGCAAGTGGCGCCGGTGCGGAATGGAAGAATGGAATGGCCTGGGCATTGATCGGCGGATTAACAAGTTCAATGTTACTTACGCTGGTGGTAGTGCCGGTGGTATATATGGTCATCGATAAAATCAAAGACAAATTCACAAAAAACAAAGCAACCGGTCTTGATCCCGAATTAATCCCGGCTGCAACAAATTAATTACATCAAAACATTCAGAATAAAACAAAAAAAATGAAAAATATTCTTACGATAGCCGTTTCATCAATAACTATGATGCAGGTAGCTATCCTTCTACCACACGCTGCCGCTGCACAAATGGCGCAGCCAAAAGAGGAAGGTAAGAGCACAGTAACAGTAGCCGCCGATCCGCGGTATAACAAGGTAGGCGGTATAAAAAGATTTTTCTGGGGCGATCATTATCGCAAAGAATGGGCAACACCGGTTGAGGTGGAGATCCTTGATATGGATAATGAAGCTGGTGGATTGACGCCACTAAAGATCGGAGGAGGCTTGCAAACAAGATCACTTCGCTTAAAAGGAGCCAATGGTCATGAATATGTTTTACGTTCGGTGCAAAAAGATGTTTCAAAAGCAATAATGGCTGAATTAAGAGAAACATTTGCACAGGATGTAGTACAGGACCAGGTATCTTCTGCTAATCCTTATGCCCCAATGGTAGTGGCGTCACTGGCTGAGGCAGCAGGCATTTTTAACAGCAAGCCAAGACTTGTTTATGTAACTAATTCTAATCGTCTTGGTGAGTTTGCAGAAATATTTGCTGAAACACTTTGCCTTTTTGAAGAACGTCCTTCAGGAAATGAAAATGATAACGCGGCCTACGGTTTTTCAAAGCATGTGATCAATTCAGGAAAGCTTTTTGAAAAAGTTTTCAATAATAGTAATCACGTTGTTGATGAGAAAGCATATGTAAAAGCCAGGTTATTTGATATGCTGATCGGTGACTGGGACAGGCACGAGGATCAATGGCTATGGGCAGCATTCAAAGAAGACGATAAAACAATTTACAGACCGATTCCGAGAGACCGTGACCAGGCATTTTCAAAACTCGATGGATTAATTCCTCAATTGGCAACCGGTAAATCCGGCGTGCGCAAAGTGGAAAGTTTTGAATATAGCATTAAAGATGTCCCCGGTATGAATATGAATGGAAATCATCTTGACAGGAATTTTACAACAAGGCTCTTATTGTCTGATTGGCTTAAGGCTGCCGAAGAATTACAGGATTCCCTTACCGATGCCACTATCGCTGCCGCATTCAGGGAAATGCCTGATGCGATCTATAATATTTCAGGAGAGGAGATTGTAAGTAAATTAAAACAAAGAAGAAGCGATCTTCCAAAGTATGCAAAGGCATACTATAAATTCTTATCACAGCAGGTTGATATCACCGGTACAAATGCCAAAGAAATATTTGAAGTATCAAGGATAAATGATGATTCAACTACGGTTACCATTTATGCGGCGGGTAAATATGAACTCTGGAATAATATCGTTTACCAAAGAACCTTTCTCCGTTCTGAAACAAACGAGATCCGTTTGTTTGGTTTGAATGGCGATGATATCTACAACGTAAGCGGTACAACCAAAAAGGGAATTACAGTAAGGATAATTGGGGGTAGTGGCAATGACAGCGTTAGCGATAGCTCATTTGTAAAAGGTATGGCCAGGCTGACGAAGGTTTATGATAATACTAATACAACTTTTAACACGGGAAAAGAAACTGAAAAAAATATTTCATCGGATACATTAAAAAATGTTTATAACCGCAAGGCATATACCTATGACTGGTTTGCGCCAATATTTATGCCCGGTTATAATGTCGATGATGGATTTATTACTGGTGCCGGAGTTATTTTTAAGAAAAAGCAGTTTGGAAAAACTCCATATGGTTCAATGCAAACGATAGGCGGGAATTATGCTTCGGCCACCAGTTCCTATGCTGTCTGGTATAAAGGCACCTTTAAGGAATTCATTGGTAAAGCAGATCTCCATCTTACGGCAAGATATAATTCTCCAAGATACTCTCGCAATTACTATGGCATGGGTAATGAGACTACCATCAATGAAGCGGTAGACAAAGAGTACTATTATGTAAGAATGAGTCAATTCTCTTTTTCGTCATCCATGCACAGACAGCTTGGCACTAAACACACGATCTCACTCGGAAGTGAATTCCAGGCAGTGAATCTTGAAGAGAATGAAGGCAGATTTGTATCAAGTGAAGAAGGCAAGATCGATTCATCATCATTTGATAAAAAGAAATATGCAAACTTTCAATTGGCTTATGAATTCAACACAATTGATAATGCATTATTCCCAAGAGAAGGTTTCAGGATCTATGCCGGCGGACGTTTTACCCAAAACATTGATGAGAACGATAAGCACTTTGTGCAATTGTTTACTGAAACATCATTGTTTGCATCGGCCGGTCGCTTTACATTGGCAACACGTTCAGGCGCTGCTACGCATGTTGGCGATGATTATGAATTCTTCCAGGCACATACGATTGGCGGGTTAAATTATCTCCGCGGTTATCACAAGGACAGGTTCTCTGGTAAAACAAGTGTTTACCAGAATACAGAATTGAGATTCAGCGTAAGCAATGTGAATATGTATATCACGAAAGGTACCTGGGGTTTGCTTGCCTTTGCCGATCATGGAAGAGTTTGGATACCGGGTGAAGAATCTGATACATGGCATCATGGCTATGGCGGAGGTATTTGGTTCCTTCCGTTCAATAAGATGGCATTGACAGCTACCTATGGTGTTTCAAAAGAAGATAAATTAATAAGCGTAAAAGCAGGATTTCAGTTTTAAGAAAAGATAAAAAAGCAGTTCTTATGTTTTGCATGTTGGTTTTGGTTTAATGTTACAGCGGGTGGCTTCGGCTGCCTGCTGTTTACAAAAAAAAATGAAACTTTGCTTTATAAAAAGTTGTTTATGAAAAATAGAGTACTTGCATTAGCCTTTACGATCTGCGGACTTTCCATTTTGGGAAATGCAGATGCACAGCAACCCGGAAGAAATTCTGTTGCTGAAAAAATAGATACCCTTAACCTGGATGTTGCCGTTTTCGCAAAACAAATTATTGGTAATGCAACTTCCAACTTTGATAAAGCAACCATTCTACTCGATTGGTTAAGCAACAGGCTGCAATGGGTGGCTACTGATTATAAGCAAAGAAATGTAAAGGAAATATTGGCAAGAGGTGGGGGCAATTGTTTTGAGCTGGCCAAAGTGTATATGGCGATGATAAAAGAATTAAACATCAAATACCGGCCGATCGCCGAGATCAATATTCATGAATACAGTGATACGAGACAACAAACGGCCGAGGCAAGAGTGAAGCAAGCTGGCAATACTATGTCGGTTTTTGGCCGCCAGCATAATGATCACCGCTGGGTGGAGATATACAATGATAAAACAAATGAATGGGAGCCGGCTGATCCGTCAATGAATGTGATCGGCACCGAAAGATGGTTAAAAGCAAGGGTTTGGTTTGGAGAGAGAATCACGATCGATACATCAATCACAAATGATATGATCGTGCCATTTGCCGTGTTTGTGGTATCGGACAGCAGTAAAAGTATCATGACGGAAAGCAGGACGGGACATTACCTGATAAATGGGTTTGATAAACTTTATAATGGAAAATTATCCCAGCTGCCCGCATGGCGTAAATGGGTTCAATTGATAAATGAACTTAATGATAGTGCAAGAGGCGCATTCGAGGGAAGGATCAACCTCCACAACTATTCTGATCAAATCGCAGCCTTGAAAACAATTTATGATCAATTAAAATATGAATATCTCAATACAAAATAAATTCAAAAGAATATATGAAAAAGTTGTTGTCATTAGTAGCATTTCTCATCACATCATTCGCTACGATTTTTGGACAAAATCCTGATTTAGTAAAAGGAATTTGGGTTAGTGATAGCAAAGACGCTAAGGTGGAGATCTACAAAGCAGGCGAAAAGTATTTTGGAAAGATCGTATGGGCGCAAAACATGTATGAAGCAGATGGAAAAACGCTTAAGAAAGACAGTAAGAATTCAAATGAACAACTACAAGGCAGGACCATTTTAAATATGATAATTCTTTCCGGGTTCACTTATGGCGATGGAGAATGGAGTGGTGGTGAGATATATGACCCCAAAAGCGGGAAAACATATAAGAGCAAAATGAAACTAAAAGGGAACAGTCTTGAAGTAAGAGGTTATGTTGGCTCACCCATGTTTGGCAAAACAACTACGTGGACAAGAGTCTCATAACCGTGCAGAAAATTAAACCGGAGTAAAATATCAATGAACACCAGGGTAACAATATTGAAGAATAGCTTGCTTGAAAATATCTTTTTCAGCAATTACTTCTATGGCATCTGTGCCGTGGCGTTATCGATCGAAGCGGCGTTACAACAGCGCTTCCCCTTAAACAATGTATTGTATTTCGGTTTAATTTTTTTAACGACGGTGCTTTATTATGCATATCCCTATATAAAAAAAAGCAGGCAAAGCACTAATTCGCGGACGAACTGGTACACGAAGAACTATGATCTGATGCGCTGGCAACAGATCATCATCTCAGTCATTTTGATTGTTGCGGGGACATTGTTCGTAATAAATTATAGCGATCAGTTACTGAGCATTGCCACCGTTCAATGGTTATTAATACTGATTTTTCCGATGACAGGAGCCTTATATTATGGCATGGGCTCTTTATTCGCCAACTATAATATCCGGAAGATCGGTTGGTTGAAACCTTTTATCATTGGCTTTACGTGGGCAGGTCTTGTTACTGTTTACCCGGTTTTATTTTATGATATCATGCAAATGAAAGATTATGAATTTACCTGGGTTGGCACTTTGTTATTTCTGAAAAATTTCATGTTCATCACAGTGCTTTGCATCATGTTTGACATAAAAGATTATGCATCGGATTGCTTTTTTTCGTTGAAGACCTTTGTTGTTAATCACGGTTTAAGAAAAACGATTTTTAATATCCTCCTGCCGTTATCAGGTATTGGACTTATATCATTTATATGGTATGCAGTTGCTCATCAGTTTCATGTAATGCGGATCGTATTAAACATCATACCATTTGGCCTATTGGTCATTGTTGCTTATTCATTACGTAAGCGCCGATCATTGCTGTTTTATTTATCCATCGTTGACGGGTTGATGCTGGCAAAAGCTATCTGCGGTACCATTGCAATAAAATATTTTTAAAACAAGATTATAATAAAAAAATTTATGAAGAAAAAGAAATTGGCGGCGTGGTTTATGCGACCGCAAAAAATAAAAAAGAACATTCACGAGCAGATCGCTGAGACGATCGCCGAACGTAATCGAATATTGCCGGAGTGGGAGAAACTATTTGCGGATGAACAGGAACCGGCAGGCAAAGACATTCATCTTCAATTAAGAGAAACGATCTCGGCTTTTAAGAAAGCGATGAAGGAACATGAAAGGTTTTTTCTGGGTGATCAAAATAAAAAAGCTGCCTAAGGACAGTATCATTAATAGTTATGGAATTTCTTTTTGCATTGCCGATACTTTTTATACCCTGCATGTTCCCCCTCATGGGTGGGCTGATGGCAAAGAGCTTTGGCAGAAAATTCTGGGTGTGGTTCTGGCTTTCGGTGCCATTACCTTTTATCAGTCTTATAATATTACTGAGCCTGCCCGACAAGTCAAAGGGGAATGAGCCAGCATTGGCTTACGAGGCAGATGAATTTGGTATTTACCTGTGATCAAAAAAAATAAATCAATGAAACATGCATTTGACAAACAGTTTGGAGAAGAGACTTTGCTAAGCGAGAAGTTAAGAGCAACAATTCTTGCTGTTATATTCTTTATCGGTACTGTAGGATCGCTGATCATTATGTCCCTTTTTAGCGCCGATGGATCAGAGGAATTGCACAAGGCGGCATTGATGAGAGTATTCTTTTTCCAGCTTTCTCTTTTGGCATTTGAGCTCATGTCGCTGCTCTATATCATGAAGAGAATAAAACTGAACAGACCGGGTATTCCAATTGCAGGTCAATATCTGAATGTTGCCATTGAGATCAGCGCACCTGCTGTTATCTTGCTTTTGTTATCACAACAGTACGAGGCACCCAGCAGGGTTCTTCATTCACCTTTGATGAATATGTATTTTGTTTTTATTATTCTTTCTACGCTCAGGTTGAATTTTAAGATATCGCTGTTTGCCGGTATATTGGCAACCACCAGTTTCCTGCTTATCAGTTTTTATCTTATTGGCACTATTACGGACAGTAATGTGAGCTTAAAAAATGAATATATTATGGCGGCGGCGAAATCTCTGGGATTGATGGCAAGTGGGGTAGGGGCGGCTTTTGTTGCCAGGCAAATACGTCGGGGTATCAACCGGTCTTTAAAAGTTGCAGAAGAGGCAAATAAAGTAGTTAGCCTTTTTGGTCAACAGGTTTCAAAGGAAATTGTAGATGAAATGTTACAAAATGACGGATCGGTAAAAAGCAAGATGATGAAAGTTTGTATCATGTTCATTGATATAAGAAATTTTACAAAGTTTGTCCTGGATAAATCACCGGTGGAAATTGTAAGATACCAGAATGCGTTTTTCTCTATTGTTGTAAACGCCGTGGCAAAGCATCATGGGATTGTGAACCAATTTTTGGGCGATGGATGTATGGTAACATTTGGGGCTCCTTCACCGCTTTCAAATCCAAGTCAGCACGCAGTAAATGCCGCTATGGAGATCCAAAAAGAGTTGAATAAGGAAATAAGCAGAGGAACTATTCCATTGACAAGAATTGGTATTGGCATTCATACCGGTGATGCAGTTACGGGGAATATCGGCAATAGCGAAAGACAGCAATATTCTATCACGGGCAATGTCGTGATCCTTGCATCAAGGATAGAACAATTGAATAAAGAATTCAATTCACAATTTCTTGTTTCAGGTGATGTGATAAAATCGATTGATAAGTCAATTAACTCGGAACTGATGGGAGCAGTAAATATCAAAGGATGGTCGCAACCGGTGCCGGTATATAAACTGGCTTAATTATCGATATCCCGAAGCCTGCAACTCAAATAATCTTGCATAAGTGTTGCCTGCCGCC
>Ga0075429_100004961_pt1 | contig 11465 bp, 12 predicted proteins | sample RhiMetdeltSRZDD3_FD_75295 | JGI IMG/M metagenome (GOLD analysis project Ga0075429, IMG submission 75295) | Populus rhizosphere microbial communities from Tennessee, USA - Rhizosphere MetaG P. deltoides SRZDD3 | ecosystem: Host-associated > Plants > Roots > Rhizosphere > Soil | place: USA...
GGTGGGATGCAGTTCTAGGAGGATCGCGACGACGCATAGACTCTATGTTAGGAGCGACCGACAACGAAATGCGCCCAGATCGCCCCGTCCCCTCCGGGGTTGCGGCCAGGACGGTCGTCTACTGCGTTACCCTCCTCGACAATATCGACATATTGCCTTCGTCGGGCGCCTTGTATACGGTCCGTCCTGGCCGCAACGCATCACGCGCCTATATATGAAATAGGTTCCAAGTATCCGCCGATTGCGCTCCCGGTTCCAGGCGCCGGGGCGGGAACGGGTACAATGAGCGACGAAACTGCGTGCCTGTCGGAGGTCGATACATGCCGAGGATCGCGATGATGTCGTTGAACGCCGTGGCGTTTCATCTCGGCCCGTACCGCGGCGTCGTGCAGTGGGACAGCGCGGCGGGCACGCCGGCGGCGGCGAAGCTTCACGCGGCGGCATCGCTCTCCACCTGGATCGGCGTCATCACATGCGGACGGCTGCTGGCCTATCTCTGACACCGCGGTGGGGTTACGCCGCCGGATTCCTGGTGTGTGCGGGGCTCATCGCCTTCGCGCTGTACCTGCAGCACTTCCAGGGACAGGATCCCTGCCCGCTGTGCATAGTACAGCGCGTGGCCTATATCACGTTGATGGCCGTTTTCCTGGTTGCCGCCGTGCACGGGGCGGGGCGCACCGGCGCGACGGTGTACGGCGGATTGCTCGTCCTCGTGGCCTCCCTGGGCGGTGCAGTCGCCGCGCGGCACGTGTGGCTGCAGCACCTCCCGAAGGACCGGATTCCCGAGTGCGGGCCGGGCCTCGAATACATGCTGAGGAAGTACCCGCCACCGCAGGCGCTGGAGAAACTCCTGGCGGGCAGCGGCGAGTGCTCGGAGTCCGGGTGGAGCTTCCTGGGGCTGTCGATCGCGGAGTGGTCGCTGCTATGGCTGGTGCTTCTGGGCGCGTTCTCGATCTACCTCACCGTCAAGGCAAGGCAAGGCGCAGGCCATGAGGGAAAGCAATAGCGCGATGGACGCAAGGGAAAAACGATTGACGGGCGCCAACGCTCCCCGGCTGCTACCGGGATCTGGCGCTGCGTGCGGGAAAACTAGGCGCGAATGTCGGGCGTCAACTGTCGCTCGAGTAGAGCGATCTGGTCCTTGAGGAAGAGCTTGCGTTTCTTGAGTCTTTGCAGCTGGAGCTGATCCAGTGCGTGTCCGTGGGCCAACTGCGAGATTACGTCATCGAGGTCTCTGTGCTCTACTTGCAGCTGATGGATTTTCACCCTCAGAGTCTCGACGTCGGCGGTCTGTATCATGGGTGCCGTCCTCCGTACCAACGTAGATACGCTGAATAGTATAGACCCGCAAAATAAAAAAAACGAGCCTCCCGGCCTGCGCCACTGGCGACCCGGACCGGGGTTCTGAGATAATAACCCGCTGTTTTTTCTGACTAACTGGAGCCCCCTGGGGCAGGACCCGAGTGAGCATCATTTTGAATGTGAACGGCGCCTCGCATACCGTCGCGGCCGAGCCGGAGACGCCCCTCCTCTACGTGCTGCGTAACGATCTCGGCCTGAAGGGCGCGCGGTTCGGTTGCGGCCTGGGCCAATGCGGGACGTGTACCGTCGTCATCGATGGCAAGGCGGTGCAATCCTGCGACCTGCCGGTGTCGGCCGCTGCCGGCAAGGCGGTGACGACGATCGAGGGCATATCAACGAACGGCCGGCTTCATCCCCTGCAGGAAGCTTTCGTCGATGAGCAGGCGGCGCAGTGCGGCTACTGCATCACCGGCATCATCATGGCGGCCAAGGCTTTGCTCGACGCCAATCCGCGCGCCTCGGACGCCGAGATTCGTACGGCGTTGAAGGGCAACCTGTGCCGCTGTGGCACGCATCACCGCATACTGCGCGCTGTCCGCCGCGCGGCAGAAAGGATGGCGCCGAAATGAGCCAGGCCACAGACGCACCGCGCAAGCTGCCGGGCAGCCTGAACACGAATCGCAGGCTCGACCGCTGGCTGCGCATCGAGACCGACGGCACCGTAACGGTGTTCCCGGGCAAGGTCGAGATCGGCCAGGGGATACTCACGGCGCTCGCCCAGATCGTCGCCGAGGAGCTCGACGTCGCCCTGGAACGGATCCGGCTGGCGCGTACCGACACGAGTTACAGTCCCAACGAAGGCATGACCTCGGGTAGCCAGTCGATCACCGATGGCGGCACCGCGCTGCGCTACGCGTCGGCGGAAGCGCGCGATCTGCTGCTGCAGTGCGCCGCCCAGCGGCTGGGTGTGTCGCTGGAGCAGCTGTCGGTGGCAGACGGTGTCGTGACCGCCCGCTCCGGAGGCAGCGTTACCTATTGGGAAATCGCGACCGTCGACCTGCTCGCCCGTGAGGCTACCGCGGAAATAGCGCCCAAGCCGGCATCGCAGCATACGGTGATCGGCGCCTCGGTGCCGCGCCGCGATATTCCGGCGAAGGTGAGCGGCACGCCGATATTCGTTCACGACCTGCAGTTTGCCGGCATGCTGCATGGCCGCGTGGTACGCCCGCCGAGCTACGGCGCGCGGCTCGTGGAGTTCGATGCGGCGCCCGTGCAGGGCATGCCCGGCGTGACCGCCGTCGTGCGCGACGGGAGTTTTCTGGGCGTGATCGCAGAGCGGGAGGAGCAGGCGGTGCTGGCACTCGCCCGCGCCGCGCGCAGCGCGCGCTGGAACGAGCCCGCGGGGCTGCCGCCGACGACCGATCCACGGTTCCTGCTGCAGGAGCAGACCGAGGACGAAGTCATCAGCGAGAAGAGCGACGCCCCCGCCGCCGCCCGCTCCACACGGACGATGGAGGCGGAGTACACGCGCCCCTACATCGCCCATGCCGCGATCGGGCCGTCGTGCGCGGTGGCACAGTTCGCCGACGGGGGCTGCACGGTCTGGACGCACAGCCAGGGGGTGTTCCCGCTGCGCGAGCATCTTGCGCGTGCGCTGGGAATGGACCGGGAGCGTGTCGTCCTGATTCACGCCGACGGGGCCGGCTGCTACGGCCACAACGGCGCGGACGACGTCGCGCTCGATGCGGCGCTGCTCGCTCGCGCCGTGCCCGGGGTGCCGGTCCGGGTCCAGTGGATGCGGGAGGACGAATTCACCTGGGAGCCGTACGGGCCGGCGATGGTCGTGCGCCTCAAGGCGGAGCTCGATGCCGGCGGCAACATCCTGAACTGGGTCGAGGACGTGTGGAGTAACGGTCATACCTCGCGTCCGAGGGGCAGCGGCGTGAATCTGGTCGCAGCTTGGCACCTGGCGCAGCCCTTCGCGCCCTCGCCGCAGGCCAATCCGCCGCTACCCGGCGGCGGCAGCCACCGCAACGCGATTCCGCTCTACGAGTTTCCGAATCAGCGCGTGGTGAACCATCTCGTCAAGCGCGTTCCCGTGCGGGTGTCCTCCATGCGCGCGCTGGGCGGCACCGCCAATGTCTTCGCGATCGAATCGTTCATGGACGAGCTGGCGGCGGCAGCCGGCGCCGATCCGCTCGAATTCAGGCTGCGGCACCTGAAGGACCCCCGCGGGCGCGCGGTGCTCGAGGCCGTGGCGACGAGCGCCGGTTGGCGTTCCGGGGAAAAGGGCGACGGCGCGCGCGGCCGCGGCATCGGCTTTGCGCGGTACAAGAACGGCGCCATCTACGTAGCGGAAATCGCGGAAGTCGAGATCCGCGAGGTCGTCGTGGTGAAACGGGTGTGGGCGGCGATCGATGCCGGGCTCGTGATCAACCCGGACGGTCTTATCAACCAGACCGAGGGCGGCATCATTCAGACCGTCAGCTGGGCGCTGAAAGAGGCCGTGCAATACGACGACACCCGCATCCTCACGCGCAACTGGGAGGACTATCCGATATTGACGTTCGAGGAAGTCCCGGAGGTCCGTGTGACGATCGTCAATCGGCCGGACATGCCGCCGCTCGGAGCGGGCGAGGGTGCCCAGGGCCCGACATGTTCCGCGATTGCCAACGCCATCTACAACGCGATGGGGGTGAGGCTGAGGGATATGCCGTTTACGCGAGAGCGCGTCCTCGCGGCTCTCGCCTAGCTGCGAGCCGCGGGGCCACGAGCCGCCAGCCGCGAGCTACCAGCCGTGCGCCGCCAATTGGGCCCGGAGCGCGCAGTTCGAAGCTCGTTGCTCGAAGCCCGTAGCTCGAAGCTGCCGAAGGCAAAAAAAAAGCGGACCGGCCACAAAGGGCACCGGCCCGCCTCCGGGGGAGAGGTGGACGCTAGACTTGCGTTGCCAGCGAGTAGACGCGGCCCAGGAAGGCGTCGGCGTCTATCTTCGAGAAATCGTCGGGCAGCTCGGGAGAGAGTTCCTGGTTCGTCTGAAACCAGGACATGGCGAGGACCCGGACTGCCGGATTCCAGTTCACGCACAGGAGCTCTTCGTCGTAACGACGATGGGCTGCGACATTCATCGCCTGCGCCTTCCGGTAATCGTCCATGTATATGACCACGTCGTTCTCCGCTGCCTCGATGCCATCCTCAGCAGAATCCGTACCAGCCTCGGGGGGAAGCCCGCTTCCCGGACATAAGGCCTATTTTTCATGGTCTTGCGATGAGCCGGCGTACAGGGTGCGCCACGGCAGGGAAGCGCGAGCCCTGTCAGTACTTCGTCGGGGGCTGCTGGCGGCGACGAATTTCCCGACAGTTCCATGGCCTGCCAGCCGTGGTCCCGACCGGGGCCGGCTCCGGGCGTCGGCCACACCGTTTGTGCTATGGTGCGCGCCGGGATGTTGACGTATCGGAGCGGGATGGCCTGCAGGTTATTCGGCTGGTGGCTTCTGGCAGCCTTGCTGCAGGCATCGCCCGCCGCGGCGGCAGACGCGCGCTATCCGGGCAATCTCGACGTCCCCTACGTACCGACCAACCAGGCCACGGTGGAGGCGATGCTCCGCCTGGCGGGCGTCGGGAACGGCGATTTCGTGGTCGACCTGGGCTCGGGAGACGGGCGCATCCTGATTACCGCGGTCAGGAAGTACGGTGCGCGCGGCTTTGGCGTCGATCTCGATCCGCAGCGGGTGAAGGAAAGCCTGGCGAACGCGAAGCTCGCCGGGGTGTCGGATCGCGCCCAGTTTTACCAGCGCAACCTGTTCGACACGAAGATTGCCGAAGCGACAGTCGTCACCCTGTACCTCCTGCCCCGGGTGAATATCGAGCTGCGGCCGCGCCTGCTGGCGGAACTCAGGCCCGGCACACGCGTCGTTTCGCACGATTTCGACATGGGCGACTGGAAGCCGGATCTGCGCGCGACCGTGCGCGGCACCAACAGCACGGTCTACTACTGGCTCATACCGGTGCACGCGGGCGGAACCTGGAAGGTCCAGGTCAGCATGCCCCGCGGCAACGCGGAGTACGAGTTCGACGTTCAGCAGAAGTACCAGGAGATCAGCGTAGCTGCCCAGCGCGGCGGCAAGCAGGTGGCCGTGCTCACCCCGAGGCTGGACGGCGACGCGATCGCGTTCGTGCTCGTGGACCACGACGACCCGATCTACCGCCGGCGCTTCGAGGGAAAGGTGACGGGCAGGTCCATGGAAGGTACCGCCCGCGGCGAGGCGAATGCGCCGGGCGACGAATTCAAATGGCGGGCGACAAAACAATAAGGATGAAGGATGAAGGATGAAGGATGAGGGACGACCTGCTCTGAAGCGACAAAACCGGGTCATCCTTCCACGTTCCACGTTTATCCTTAACATTTATGCTCCTGTACGCCACCACCATCTTCCTGAGCGCGTTCCTGCTGTTCCTGGTCCAGCCCGTCATCGCGAAGCAGATACTGCCGTGGTTCGGCGGCGCGGCCGCGGTCTGGGCGATATGCCTGGTGTTCTTCCAGTCGGTCCTGCTGTTCGGCTACGCCTATGCCGACTGGACCACGCGCCGGCTGACCCCGCGGCGGCAGGCGTGGGTGCACATCGTCCTGCTGGCGCTGAGCCTCGCGCTCCTCCCGATCATTCCCGACGCGCGCTGGAAGCCGGGCGCCGATACCGAGCCGACGCTCATGATCCTGGGGCTGCTGGCGGCGACGATCGGGCTGCCGTACTTCCTGCTCTCGACGACGAGCCCGCTCCTGCAGGCCTGGTTCTGGCAGCGGTTCCGGCACGCGGCGCCGTACCGGCTGTTTGCGCTGTCGAATTTCGCGTCTCTCCTCGCACTGCTCGCCTACCCCGTGGCGCTAGAGCCCCTGCTGACCCTGGCTGCGCAGTCGTGGTCGTGGTCCATTGGCTACGCTGCGTTCGCGCTGCTGTGCGCGGCGACGGCGCTGGCCAGCACGCGCAACGCCCCTGCGACGCCGGGGGAAGCTCAAGCCGCCGCGGCGGAGCCTGCCGCCCTGCCCGCGGCCGGGGAGCGTGCGCTGTGGGTGGCGCTCTCCGCGATGGGTTCCTGCATGCTGCTTGCGGTCACCAACCACCTCACGCAGAACATCGCCTCCATACCGTTTCTGTGGGTGGTCCCGCTCAGCATCTACCTCGTCACCTTCATCCTGTGCTTCGACCACCCGCGGTGGTACCGCCGGGACGTGTTCCTCCCGGCCGTGGCGGTGCTGCTCCCGGCCATGGCGTGGTACAGCGAATCGCTCGATCTGTACAAGGCTGCCCCCTTGTACATGGCGGGACTCTTCGCCTGCTGCATGTTCTGCCACGGGGAACTCACGCGATTGAAGCCGGTTCCCCAGTACCTCACGACGTTCTATCTGATGGTGTCGCTCGGCGGCGCGCTCGGCGCCCTGCTGGTGGGCATCGCGGCGCCCAATCTGCTGCCGGGCTATTTCGAGCTGGGCATCGCGCTCGTCGCGTGCGCGGCGCTGGTGGCGGTGCGCTCGCTTTCGATCCGCTGGTGGATAGCCTCGGGCTCGGTCGTGGTGGTGGCGGCGACGGCGACGCTGGTCGCGATCAGCGTCCGCGACTACCGGGAAAACACGCGCGTCATGGTGCGCAATTTCTACGGCGTCGTTCGCACCCGGGACTTCTCGGACCCGGTGCCGTATCGCGCGATGTACCACGGCGGAATCAATCACGGCGGCCAGCTGCTCGACGCCGCGCTGCGCAAGGAGCCGAGCAGCTATTTCGGCCGAACGAGCGGCTATGGCCGGACGTTCGCAAGCCTGCCGGATGCGCCGCGGCGCGTCGGGATCATCGGGCTGGGTGCGGGCGCCATCGCCGCCTATTCACGCCAGGGAGACGTCTTCCGCTTCTACGAGATCGACCCGCAGGTGGTGACAGTTGCGCAGCGGGAGTTCACGTTCCTCGGCGACAGCGCCGCGCGGATGGAAGTGGTGCTGGGCGACGGACGCTTGAGTCTGGAGCGGGAAGCCGACCAGCGGTTCGACCTGCTTGCGATCGACGCTTTCTCGGGCGATTCCATCCCCATGCATCTCCTGACCCGCGAAGCCATGGCGACCTACGTCCGCCACATCAAGCCCGAGGGCGTGATCGTGTTTCAGGCGACGAACCGCTTCGTCGATATCGCGCCCGTGGTCGAGCGGCTCGCCACGGCGTTCGGGCTGAGAGCGATACTGGTATCCGACTGGGGCGGGAGCAACGACGGCGTGAGCTACTGGCTGTCCGGCACCGATCAGATCGTGGTGACTCGCAGCCAGGCGTTGCTCGATGCCGAGCCGCTCCGTTCGGTGGCGGACCCGCTGCCGCAACGTCCGGATTTCCGGGTCTGGACGGACGACTTCTACAATCTCCTGACGATCCTGAAACGGTGATGAAATTTTGTGCAACCCAGGGCCGAGCGTGTGAATTCGCCGCATTCGCGCCGCTCGCGCTCCTTTACCCACAAAGTTATCCACAGAAATTGTGAATTGTTCGAGCTCCGTTTCCGGATCGTTTCCGGAGGCTGTCCGCGCCGCCGCAATTCGTCCCGACGCCTTCCACGGCACGCATCGCTCGCCACGTGCCGGCAAGTGCCTGTCATCAAAGCGTAATCTCCCGCAGTCATCCTGACGGATCAAGATCTTGCGCACCCGTCCCGCGACGGGTGTCCGGCCGCAGGAACAGACGTCCGGAGCGGCGCCAGCGAACCGCAGCATCCGCCAGGCAGAGGCTCATGAAATCGGTCAAGGTCACGCGCTCCCAGTACAAGGTTCTGCAGACACTCTCCCGGAAGGATATCAACACGCTGCGCAAGCACCCGGCGATCGTGTCGGCGGCGAAGGATCTGCTGCGCGCCTGCCGCAAGGTGGTGAAGCGCGTGGAGGCCATCCCCGAGCATGCCAGCCGCCGCAAGCGGCGCACGGCATACCGCAAAATCGTCGCTGTCTGCGAGAAGGCGATCGCCAAGGCCGAGGGCTCGTAGCAATTACGGCGTGACCAGTGACCAGTGACCGGTGACCGGTGATTCGAGAAGCTAGAATGATCGGGTGGTTGCTGTTCTCAGAGCCTGCGTGCTGTTTGCCTCGCTGACGGTTGCGTCACCGAGCGCCGTCGCCGCCGAAGATGCGGCAAGGGTGCTCGGTGCGCAAATCACTCGAACCGAGCTCGAGGCTGCGGGGGACGCGCCGGCGCGGGTGGCCCGCCTGCGGGATTGGGTATGGGAGCGGGTGTACGGCCACTACATCGCGGAGCAAGGGCTCTCCGCAACCGCCAGCGATGTCGCGGAGCTTCTGGCGTATCACCGTGAATTCGAGCGCAGAGACCGCCTCCAGCGCGCGCGCAAGCTGGAGGAGCTGAACGCCCGGCTGGCTGGCGGCGACCTTTCGGCGGACGAGCGGGCGTGGCTCGAGGAGTTTCGCAGGGTGCTGACCCGCATGGCGGAACGCGATGCCGAGAGCGAGCGTTCGCCCCCGGACGTCGCTGCCGAGACCGGGCTTTACGCGCCGTGGATCGAGCTCTGGAAGGCGAACCGCGCGCTTTACCAGGAGTACGGCGGGTCGGTCGCGGCGACGAGGAGCGGCCCGGCAGCGCACGGCGCGCGCGTCCAGCTCATCGCCGACTACGAGCGCCGCGGCCTGGTGCAATTCCTCGACCCGCGCCTGCGCGAGCAGCTCATCGAGCTGATGTCCCGCCCGCCGGAAATGACAGTGCCACCGGAGCGGGTGGACTTCACGCCCTACTGGAAGCTGCCGATTCCGCCGTCGTACTTCCCGGACTAGTAACCGAACAGGTTACGTCTGGCGTGCTGCAAATGCGCGACAATTGCCGCGCGCGCGCGCTCGGCGTCGCGTTCCCGCAGCGCCTGCACGATCTCGCGGTGCTCCTCCTGATAGCGGATGCGGCGCTCCGGGGTGACGATGCGGTTCTTGAGCTTCCCCCACTCTGCCTGCTGGCGCACGGCGCTCACCATGTCGAGCACGTGGATGACGAAGCGGTTGTGGGTTGCCTCTGCCAGCGCCTCGTGCAAGGCGGCGTCCCACAGCTCGAATTCGTCCAGCGTCGGCGCCCGCTCGGCGCGCTCCAGGCACATCTCCATGCGCTCGAAGTCGGCGGGCGTGGCGTTCGTGCAGATCAGCTCCGCGAGGGCAGGCTCCACCCGCAGGCGCGCTTCCATCAGCTCGGCCGGGCTGGTATGCGAGATGCTGTCCTGGGCGACCGCCGCGCCGGGCGGGGCTGCGCGCCCGGCCAGGAAGGTGCCGCGCCCGACATGGCGCGTGATCGAGCCCTCGGCCTCCAGTTGCGCCAGGGTTCTGCGCACCGCGTTGCGCGGCACGCTGAACCGCTTCGCCAGCTCGCGCTCCGTCGGCAGCCTGTTGCCTGCGGCGTGCGACCCGTCGGCCGCGCTGGCCAGTATGAACTCGCGTATGCGCTGCGTCCCGTCCCGGGAACGCGTCCGGAAAGCGTGCAATGACATGGGCGGCCTCCTTTCGGGAAACCGATTGCAGAAAGTACGGACAAAGTGTAATGCCCAAACCGATAATAAACCAATTTGAACCAATTCGCCGATTCGTTGACAATTGGTTTACCTCTGCTACCATCCTTACGCAAACCACCCGCACGCACTAAAAAGAAGAAAGGCCGGGGTGTTCCTCCCGATATCCGTCACCGTGAAACTTGCAATCATTTCCGAAGGCTTCCACATGTGGCCGCTGTACGTCGGGCATGCGCGGCGATTCTTCGAGCAGGAAGGACTCGACGTCCAGACCACGGTGACGGGCTCGTCGGCGAAGCAGCTCGAGGCGATGGTGCGGGGTGACTTCGACATCGGCCTGCAGCAATCCGACCACGTCGTGCGGTCGGTCGAGCAGGGCTCCGATCTCTTCATATTCATGGCGAATGCGCCGCAGCCGGACCTGAACCTGGTGGTCGCGCCGGGAATCCGGACCTTCGACGATCTTCGAGGCCGGACGGTGGCGGTGGACGGTGCGCGCTCGGGCTACGCGCTGCTGCAGAACAGGCTGCTCGCCCAGAACGGCCTCAGGGAGGGCGACTACGCCATCGTGGAGGCGGGCGGCGTCAAGGCCCGCTTTGATGCGCTGCAGACCGGGACGGCGGTGGCCGCGTGGCTGAATCCTCCCTACGACGAGTGGCTGTTCGCCGGCGGCTTCGGCACCCTCGGCAGCGTGGCCCATTTCTTTCCGGGCTACCCGGGCTCGATCGCCGCGGCCCGGCGCTCGTGGGCGCGCGCGAACCCGGAGCAGCTCACCGCCTTCATCCGCGCGTTCAATGCCGCGTACGCCTGGATGCTCGAAGCGGGCAACCGGCAGGAAGCCGAGGACATCGCGATGGCGCGCCTGGGTACCGATCCGAAGCAGACCGCCACGGCCTATGTCGCGTTCACGTCCAAGCCGCGGGCCGACGTTACCGTCGAGGCGCTGCAGCAGGTGATAGACACGGTCTGGGATGCGGAGGGCTACACGCAGCCGAAGGGTGAGCCCGAAAAGTACCTGGACCTGAGCTACCTCGCGCGGGCTTAGTGTCCTCGGACACTACGGCCACCTTGAGCCTCTCGGGTATTGCGGGGAAAATCACCTGCTTACAGGGGAGGCAACAATGAACAGGCTTGTGGCTTTGCTGGTCGCTCTCGTTCCGGCGGTGCCCGCCCTGGGTGCCGAGGCATACCCGGTGAGACCAATCCGCATGCTGGTGCCGTTCGCGCCGGGAAGCCAGACCGACATACTCGCGCGCTGGATCGGAGAGAAGATCACCGAGAAGTCCGGCCACCAGGTGGTCGTGGACAATCGTCCGAGCGCCGGCGGCACGATCGCCTCGCAGTACGTGCTCGCCGCCAACCCCGACGGACATACGTTGATGATGGTTTCCACGGGGCACGCCGGCAACGCGACGCTGTACTCCAAGCTGCCGTACGACACCGTGAGGGATTTCTCCGGCGTTACCCGCGTGGCGAGCGTGCCCAACCTGCTGGTCGTTTCCCCTTCCCTGGGTCCCAAGTCCGTCAAGGAGCTGATCGCTTACGCGAAAGCGCGGCCGGGCCAGATCAACTTCAGCTCGGCCGGGATCGGCAGCGGAACGCAGATCAACGGTGAGATGTTCCGGCTTGCCGCCGGCTTCGAGGCG
>Ga0075429_100004963_pt1 | contig 11461 bp, 6 predicted proteins | sample RhiMetdeltSRZDD3_FD_75295 | JGI IMG/M metagenome (GOLD analysis project Ga0075429, IMG submission 75295) | Populus rhizosphere microbial communities from Tennessee, USA - Rhizosphere MetaG P. deltoides SRZDD3 | ecosystem: Host-associated > Plants > Roots > Rhizosphere > Soil | place: USA...
ACGCGTGAGACAGTCGGGACGCGCGAGAGACTGGCCGCGTTTCTCAGTGAGCGCCCGAGGAACGATACGGCGATGGTCAGGCGATCTCTCGGAAGCACGGACATGTCGACGCCCGTGATGAAGTCAGCTTCTTCATTATCCTCACCGAATCTGTAGCCACCGTTGCCATAGACAGATGCGCGCGTCCCGAGTGACTTGGAGGCGAGAAGCATCAGTCTGAACGTCGTCTGGCCGCGCCCCAGGAGTTCCTCTTCGTCACCGGTCGGCAGGCTGAGATCCATCCCCACCGCCACACCTTGTCCGTTCTGTTGACCAGTCAAGGCAATCTTGCCGCGGACGACCATATCGCCAATGCCGCTGGCGCGTTGGGTTTGATCGGGGTTACCAGGGACCGGGATATTCAAGATGCCGGCCGGAACGCCTCGATACGCGCGTTCGAACGCCCCTCGGATCGTCGGGGATCCGAACGTTCGCGTGATGTCGTATTTCTCGTCGGTGTGCCCGGTGAGCTCGACCGACACAATCGGGACGTTCACACCAACATCGATTCTTTCAGTCAGCCCCACCGAGGCGAACATGTTGAACGAATCCACGTTGCTTTCGAGGAATGCCCGCCTGGTCACGAACTGGTGAAACCCGTCTCTCAGGAACGTGACGCCGTTATCAAAGATCGGGATCCCGGTCTCTCGTCCGTCTTCGGTGTCGAAATCCTGGTTGTACTCGGTCCGCAGGTGCTGGTAGTTGAATCCGAGGTTGAAGACGCCGCGCCCGTTGGTCAGCGGCCGTTCGGCGAAGACAGACCCGAAGCTCCTGCTCTTGAGCGTGAGCTCGCCGGTGACCGCGTCTCGCGCATAACTGAAGCCCGCGGAGGAGGAGCCCAGCGGCACGGAAGAAATACCCGCCGCGACGAACTTGGCAATCTCGTTGGCCGAATCGATCGTGCTTTGGTCGATCCGCTGTGATGTACCCGGGAGAGTCTCCTGCTGATCCAATGGTCCCAGATAAAAGAGATTGCGTACGAACTCGAGGTTCGAGGGACGTGCTTGCGCAATCGCCTCCGACGAGAACGCGAGGACGGACACCGACGACAGAACCAGGACGAGAACTTTCGGATTACCACACCGCCCACGCGCCTCGTGCCTCTGATAGAACATGCAGTCCCTCACTCTCAACGGATCGACCGCGCCGCCGCGCGACCCGGGCCATCAAACGTGTCCCCGATGTCTTTTGCCGCGAGCCGTTATTTTAACCCCCCAAACCCCCGCGCAACATGCCGGTCCGCGACATATCACTTGATGTAACGCGCGCGTCGGCCGGTCCGAACGCCGCGCCCTTCGCCGATCTTGATTTGGATCAACATTGAATGTGCCGGTGTGAGCAATCGCGTGCTCTGGCTTCACAGCGAGGTAGACTCTCACGATGCCGGTCACGATCGTGCGCCTGAGGGAGTTTCGTCGTCAGCTTGATGAATCGCCGGAGGGTTAGGACGCACACCATGAATCGTGTTGCCAGCGTCGCCTGCATTGTATGGATGGTTGGTTGCGGCGGTAGTAGTCCGACGACGCCGAGTACTCCGTCAGTGCCGGACTATCAGGGCCAGTGGACCGGCGACTTCACCGTGTCGTCATGTACCGGTACCGGCACCTTCGCAGGCCCACCCGCGTTCTGCACTGCCTTCCAGTCGGGAACAGTACTGCCGATGAGACTGACGCTCTCCGTGGTCGGGACTCAGGTCTCGGGCAGTGGCACGTTCGGGAGTGTGTCTATTCCCGTGTCCGGCGTTATTGGCAATGACGGTCGCTTGCTTTTGAGTGGAAGCGGCGGGGTCGTCGTTCAGAACCTTAGCGTGACGCTTACGCTGATGAACTGGAGCACGATCGCGTCCGGTACGAGCATGACGGGGTCGTGGTCGACGTCATGGACGACGACACAAGGCAGCGGGTCTGCGTCAACTGGCCAAACGATCCGTACCTTGACTAAGACCGGGTGAGATGGTCCGCGTCAGCTACTGCACCCGCATATCCTCGATGCGCCAGGCGCCAGCATTGCGCAGGGTGAACCGACGGCGACCGGTCTCTGACGTTTCGCGTCCTCTCACATCGACTCGGCGGAGTGTCACCGGACAGGTCGCGGTTGCCGTCGCGCCGGCAACATCAATGTCACAATTCCCGAACACCCACGAGAGCGTCTCGAAGCTTCTGAAAGTACTTCTGAACGATGCCTGGGGGAACGATGGCCAGACAGCCGCCAGGCCTTTTTCGTCTTTGGCCCCGTACGCTTGAGCGAACTGTGCGAGCACCGCCCGAATCTGCGTCCGGATTCTCTCCGCGTCGGCGGCGACCGCCTGCTCGCGCTTGAGCGACAACTGCTGGCGCTGGGTCCCAAATAGATTCGCGCCGTATCTTCGCTCGGCATCCTGAACCAGGGTATCCGCACCGTCCAGGTCACCGCGGGCGAGAGCGCGTTCGATGGCAGCCTGCGCGTTCTTGATTCCTTCGTCCCGCTCCTTCGCCTGGCGTTGACGCTGATCCTCCGCCTGACGTTCTGCCTGCCGTTCGCGTTCCTCGGCTTCCCTCTGCCGCGCCTCCGCGGTCAGCGCTTCATTGCGGCGACGGAGTTCAGCTTGAACGGCCGCATCGCCGGGTGCCAACTGAAGCGCGCTCTTGAGCAATCCGATGGCGGCCTGATTGTCGCGTTCCTGCCTGGATTTCTCTAGCAAGTCCCGTACGGACGCGCGCACGTCCTCATCTTTTCTGGCGGCACGACGTTGGGCCAACGCCTCGGTCTGCGCTCGGAAGTTGTCAGCTCCAAGGCGTCGCTGCGCATCCACCAGGAGACGCTCGCTGAGGTCAAGATCTCCCTTATCCATCGCGCCCTGGATCGCCGTTCGGGCCGTCGCAATTTCCTCCTGCCGGCGTACTTGCGGATTGGCCTTGTTGTCTGGCGGCGCCTGCGGCGTGGGTGGCTGCGCGTCGGCCGGCGGATTCTGCGTTGGCGGAGGAGGCTGTTGCTCTGTGGGTGGCGGCGGCGCAACCGCAGGGTTGCCTGGCTGTTGGCCGGGTGCGGGCGTGGGCTGGTCAGTGGCAACGACCTGTGCCGAATCCCGTCCACCGGGTTCGTCGTTCATTGACATCGCGAGCCAGGCGCCGATGGCAAGGACCACGAGCGCGGCCGCGGCGACAAGGGCCTTGTTCCTCAGCCCTCCCTGTGTCGCTGCCGAGGCCTGCTTTGCCTCTTGAACTGGTGTTTTCGCTGGTCTTACGACCGTTGCAGTCGGACGCTCCTCTCGCTGGCGAAGCTGAGTCTGAGCCAGCAGATCCTCGGCAGCGATGCGCTCTCGCTCGCGTTCGCGGGTCTCGGTCTCTTGCCGCTCTCGCTCGGCTGCTATGCGTTGACGCTCGCGTTCCCGCGCCTCGGTCTCCTGTCGCTCTCGTTCGGCCGCGATGCGTTGACGCTCGCGTTCCCGCGCCTCGGTCTCCTGTCGCTCTCGCTCGGCCGCGATGCGTTGGCGCTCGCGCTCACGTGCCTCGGCCTCCTGTCGCTCTCGTTCGGCCGCGATGCGTTTACGCTCGCGTTCCTGCGCATCGTCCTCCTGGCGCTGACGTTCGCCGGCAAGGCGCTTGCGCTCGCGTTCGCGCGCTTCCTCTTCCCGCCGCTCGCGCTCCTTTCTTGAGCGTTCTTCGATTTGAGTCAGCTTGCCGCGTAATTCAGCAAGCGCATCCGTCACATCTGGGTGCGCCGAGCCCCTGTCTTCGAGAACAGTGACGGCCTCGTGCAGGTTGCCGGCTGTGAAAAGCTGGTGAGCCTTCGCGACCAAATCCGCCGCCTCTCGATCCGACGCCTGTTTGCGACGCTGCTCGTCGACGCGTGCGACCAACTCGTCGAGTCGTCGCGAGAGAACGTCGATGCGATGATCATCAAGACCGAGCTCAGATGCCTCCTCCAGGCGCTCGTGGGCCTGTGTCGCGTCACCCGCGCTGATCAGTGCTTCGGCCGACGCAAGCGCCTGCTCGAGTTGTTGCCGCTTCTTCTGGAGCTGGCGTTGATGATTGAGTGACTCGAGCGCGTCAGCTCGGACCTGGTGAGCGTCCGGTGTGCGATTGTCGAGGGGGATGGCATCAATGATCGACACCGCGTGCGTGAAGTGACCCTCGGCGGCGGCCTCGCGCGCCTCTGCCACCGCGGCATCGGTCCGCGCCTGGAGCTGTTGGCGCTCGACGGTCGCCAGCGCGTCCGCAACCGCCGAGCGTACTGAGTCCGAAGGCGGTGTGATCTCGTGCAGCGCGGCAAGTGCGTCGTCATACTGGCGCTTGTCGGCCAGCGCGCGCGCGGCGCTGATCCGATCGAGCGCGCTGGCTCGGGCCCGCTCGTGCTCGCGCTTCGCCTGCAGCTGGGCCTTCGCTTGTTGCTCGAGCTCCCGTGCCGGCGCGCGATCGGGGTCAAGCGCGAGAACTTCGTACACGACTCGTAACGCCGTCTCGTACTCACCGCGATCAAACGAACCGCGTGCCCGTTCGAGCGAACTGTTGATGCGATCTTCGCGCTCGCGCGTCTCGACGATTTGGTCGATGACCGCCTGGACTTGCTTGCGGAGGTCTTCGGCCTCGAACAGGTCGGGAACTCCAGCCGCCGCTTCCTCCGCCTTGGCCAAGGCGTCTCGAATCTGGTTCTTCGCCAGGAGTCGGTTCGCCTCCCCGAGCAGCGCATGGACCGACTTCGCTTCAATCGCGACCCTCGACTTGTTGATCAGTTCGAGTGCCGTTTCGTTATCGGGATCGACAAAGGCTGCCCGCTCGCCATATTGGAGCGCGATGTCGAAATCGCCACGCGCGAACGCCTCCTGACTCAATCGAAGCTGCTCGGTGACCAGCCCGCGCTTGGCCTCGCTGTCCTTCTGGCGGCGGGAGCTCTGAGTGCGCGGCAGAACGATGGTTTCGTGTGAGCCCTCTGCGCCACCAGCGCGTTCACCAATCCGCTGCCGCGCGCGTGCCAGCTCCTGCTTCATGTCGTTTGCGCTCTGATAGCGATCCTGTGGATCGCGCTCGAGCGCGCGCCTGACGATTCGCACGAGATTGGCATCGACGCCCGGGACCCGTTCTTCCAACGGTACCGGGCCGGCGGTGAGCACCCGGTGATATACCGCGCCAAACGCACCGGGAAACGCCTGCTCTCGAGCGATGACCTGGTAGAGCACCGCACCCACGGCGAAGATGTCGCTTCGCTTGTCCACCATCTCACCGAGCAACTGCTCCGGTGACATGTAGTTGTAGGTGCCCATGATCATGCCGGGCTGGGTCATTTGGTGGGTCGACTCGGCGTGCGCACTGCGGGCGATCCCGAAGTCGAGCAGCTTCAGGACTCCCTGCCGATCAATCATGATGTTGTCAGGCTTGATGTCGCGATGGACGATGCCGGCGTCGTGAGCGCTTGCGAGCCCGGCGCACAGGTCCTCCACGATCGCCAGGCCGAGTGGCAGCTTCAACGGCGGCGTACGCGCCAGTCGGCGGCTCAGCGTCTCGCCGTCGATGTACTCCATGGCCATGAAGGGTCGCCCCTCATGTTGGCCAAAGTCGTAGACGACGACGATGTTTGGATGGCGAAGGCGGGCTAGGGCGCGCGCTTCACGAGCGAAGCGCTCACGGAACTCCTGCTCTTCGAGGTAGTCCTCTTTGAGGAGCTTGATGGCAACGAGGCGATCCAGGCCCGGATCCCGCGCCAGGTACAGCGAACCCATGCCGCCTTTACCCAGGCGCTGTTGGATTTCGTACCGTCCTATGTGCTTCAGTTCCATCGAACTGCCGGACGCCATCGCCGGCAATTCCATTGGGCTGCCGGACGTAATCGCTGTCTGCGTGATCCTAACGTAAGAGCACGAAACGCCGCCAAAATCCGGGCCGCCCTCGATGTGGGTTTTTGGCTAGAAGTGCCCGTGAATTCCGCCTTGAAGGGGACTCTGCACGGGCGTTTCGCTGCAGCCTGCCGTCGGATGGTGGCTCAGAAACCACCGGTAGGTGCGCGAGAGCGCATCGAAGAAGGGGACGGAGGGTCGCCACCCAAGCGCTGCGAGCTCCGACCCGTCGAGCGCCTTGAGTGGCATGCCATCAGGCTTCGTCGTGTCGAACCGGAGCGTCCCTTCGAAGCCGACCACCTCTTTGATTTCGCGTGCGAGCTCGGCGATCGACGTGTCGCGGCCGCCGCCCAGGTTGAGCGGACCCGGTCCGGCGTAGTGTTTCATCGCGAAGACACACGCGCTCGCCATATCGTCGGTGTAAATGAACTCGCGGCGCTGCTGGCCGCTGCCCCAGATGTCGCATGATGAGGCTCGTGCCTGTTTGGCTTCGTGCATGCGGCGAATCAGGCCGGCCACCACGTGCGAATCCTCCGGGCTGAAGTCATCACCCGGTCCGAAGACATCTGCAGGAACCGCCGCAAAGAACTCGACGCCGTGCTGACGGCTGTATGCCGTGCACATTTGCATGCCAGCCAGCTTCGCGATGGCGTACGACTGGCTCGTCGGCTCCAGTGGACCCGTCAACAACGATTCGGGCCGCATCGGCTGTGGGGCGAGTTTCGGGTAGCTGCACGAACTGGCGAGATACATCAAGCGGCGTGTGCCGGACCGCCAGGCCTCGTGAATGACATGGGTCACGACGAGCAAGTTGTCGTGAATCAGATCGGCCGGGTGTCGTTGATTGCCACCGATCCCTGCCGCTTTTCCCGCCGCCACGAACACATACTGCGGGCGATGACGCTCGAAGAATCGGCTGACGGTGTCGGGCTGATCCAGCCGCGCGTCTCCCGCACCATCGAGCACGTCGTAGCCATCCCGGCGTAGCGTTGTAATGATCGAAGCGCCGATCATCGTATCGGCGCCCGCGACATACACGCGTGCGTTACGTTCCACAGGTGTCAGGCAGCGGCAAATTTCCGCTCGAGCTTGTGTGCCGACATCTCGCGGATGTGCGCCACGGTATCGGCGCCGAATCGGCGCTCGACGTAGGCCAGGTACGGTTGATGCGTGAAGTACCGTTGGAACGCAGAGTCGCGAAACTTGAGAACCTCGCTCGCAGGCAGGTGCTTCGTCGGTAAGGGTAGCGTGTCGACCGCATGCTGCGAGTATCCGCTCCAGGTCGCCGGAAGCGGCCAGCCGTTCGCCACGGCCTGTCGATAGAGAGACGACCCAGGGTAGGCCATTGCCGAGTAGAAGTTGGCGAACTCGGTTTCCAGCTCGAGCGCGAGATCCAATGTCTGCTGCATGCTGTCGAGATCGTCCTCGGGCAGCCCAAAGATGTAGTTGCCGATGATGTTGATCCCGGCAGCCTTCACACGTGCGATGGTGTCGTAGACCTGCTCGATCTCGTAGCGCTTGTCCACGTCGCTCAGGACGCGATCGCTGGCGGCTTCGATACCGAAAGCGAGCCAATTGAAACCGGCTCGTTTCAGCTTGTCGAGCATGCCGTCCTTGACGGTATCGACGCGCGCGTACGCCCAGATGTTCAGGTCATACCCACGCTCGATGATCAGATCGCAGATGCCAGAGACGTGACGCACGTTCAGTACGAACATCTCGTCTGCGAACTTGATGTTGCGGACGCCGTACTTGTTGACGAGAAGATCGATCTCTTCGATGACGCGCTGCGGGCTCCAGAAGCGATAGGAATTGACGGTCTCCTTCAGCCCGAGCTCTTTCTCGCCCGCCTTGAAGGGTGCCTGGATACAGCAGAACGAACATTTGTACGGACAGCCCAAGGTCGTGTAGATGGCCGCGTACGGTTCGCGTTCGAAATGCCCGAAACAATGCCAGTTGTGCGCTCGGTACTGGTTCATCGGAAGCAGATCCCACGCAACCCCCGGCATGGACTCTTCCAGATCCTTGACGAGCGGTGCGGCTTCGTTCGATCGCAACTGGCGCAACCGTCCTCCGTCCCAATAGGTCAGCCCGCGAATCTTGCTCAGGCTGGTGTCGCCCTGCCGCGCGGCTTCGAGCAGGTCGACGATCGTGTGCAGGCCTTCATCGTGGGCGACGAAGTCGCACGCTTCTTCAGCGAGGGTCCGATCAGGGAGCGCCGCGACGTGCCCTCCGAGCATCAGGATGCGCACGTCGGGAACGCGCTCGCGAATTGCGGCACACGCGAGGCTTGCGCCCGTCATGTTTTGCGTCGATGCCGACGGCTGGTGGCCGTAGACGACCACCGCGACGAGCCTTGGCTTGATATCGGCGATGCGATCGGCAATCTGAGAGGGGGCAAGCTCGTCGCCTTCGGCGTCGATGATCTCGACCGAGTAGCCGCGGCGTCGCACGAAGGTCGCAATCAGCCCGGCCCAGATCGGATTTTCAACGGCTGTCAGCCGCTTCCCGAGTGACTGATAAATCTCGGTGCGTGCCCCGGGGTTCACCAGAACCAGATCGGTCCGCAGCAAATGGCTCATGCCTTCAAGCATCTCCTGTGTGGGGAGGTTACTGTATGCGGTTCACAGTCGAGATTATTGTATAACCCATGATTGCTCTGAAGCCTTGGACAACGCTCGATCGTCGCGTGGAGTTCTCCGGTGGGCCGATTCGCGAAATCGCCAAGGAGACGGTTCAGCTGCCGGATGGCCGAATCGTGCCTGACTTCTATACCGCCCGCATGGGCGATTACGCGCTCGTGTATGCCGTGACGACCGAGGGCAAGGTCCTGGTTCTCCGTCAGTACAAGCATGGAGTCGGGCGTGTATGCCTGACCTTCCCCGGAGGCTATGTGGCTCCCGGGGAAGACCCTGCTATTGCCGCGCAGAGGGAACTTCTCGAAGAGACTGGGTATCGCGGGGTCAACCTGATCCCGCTGGGCTCATTCGTGACGAACGCCAATCAGGGGTGCAACACGGCTCATATGTTTCGAGTTGACGGCTGCCAATGGGAATGCGCACCCAACTCGGGCGACCTCGAGGAGATGGAGCTCACGCAATTTTCACCGGTGGAACTACTGGCACCATCACGATTCGCAGAGATGGGGGTGTTGAGCTACGTCACATTAGTGTTGCTTGCTGAGCGTGTACACACACAAATGTGATGCCAACCCACATGTTTTCCGTGCTAAACTCGCCGGACTTTTTGCCTAATGATCATCAGCCGCACGCCATACAGAATCTCCTTTTTCGGAGGCGGGACCGACTACCCGACCTGGTATCGGCGCTTCGGCGGGCAAGTGATCGCAACCACGATCGATAAGTACTGCTATATCTCGGCGCGGTACCTGCCTCCGTTCTTCGATCACAACTTCCGCATCGTCTATTCGCGCATCGAGAACTGCCAGACCATCGACGACATCGAGCATCCCGCGGTGCGGGAATGCCTGCGCTATCTTCAGATCGAGCAGGGACTGGAAATCCATCACGATGGCGATCTGCCGGCACGCAGCGGTCTTGGCTCGAGTTCCTCGTTCGTCGTCGGTCTCCTGCACGCGCTTCACGCGTTGAAGGGCGCCATTCCCGGCAAGGAACGGCTGGCACACGAAGCCATCCACATGGAGCAGGTTCGATTGAAGGAAACCGTAGGCTGCCAGGATCAGGTGATGGCCGCCCATGGCGGTTGCCAGCGAGTCGAATTCCTGTCCGATGGCGAGATACGCGTCTCCCCATTGACGCTTCATCCAGAGCGGCTCGACGCGTTGAACTCACACCTGATGCTGTTCTTCACCGGCATCAAACGCACGGCCGCGACCATCGCCCAGAGCTACGTTTCCGACGTGGCGGGCGTGGAAAAGCAATTGCGGACGATGGGAAATATGGTCGACGAAGCGTTCCAGATCCTGGCCGGGAATTCGGAGCTGGCGGCGTTCGGGAACCTGCTTCACGAATCCTGGCGCGCGAAACGAAGCCTGAGCAAGCAGGTGTCGAATCGTGTGATCGACGAGATCTACGCGACGGCACGAAGCGCCGGAGCACTTGGGGGCAAATTGCTTGGTGCCGGCGGTGGCGGATTCATGCTGCTGTTTGCACGTCCCTCCGATCACGAGCGCATACGAGAACGACTGGCCAAGCTTGTTCACGTCCCGTTTCGGTTTGAGCGTGCCGGCAGCAGGATCATCTTTTTCGATCCCGGTGAGGATTACACGGCGCAAGCGCGTCTGCGTCTGACAAAACCGGTGGACACGTCGCAGGAGTCCACGCGTGTTTTGGTCGGCGCCTCCCGGCCCGCCGCAGCAGGCACAGTTTAGGTGTGAATGCAGGATGTCGACGCGGCCTTCGCGGCCGGAGACTATCTATCTGCCGCCCGCCATCTTTCTCCTGACACCTGGCAACATTGGGCGAGCCTCGGCCTGATCGGCCATCCCGCTGATGCGGCGGATGCACTAACGCGCTTCACGAATCCTGAGGCAGCATTTTTCAGCGGCGTCGCCTCGTGGATCGCCGGAGACGATGACCGTGCACGCTCCGTCCTGACACGTTGCCAGGGCGCGCACGCCCAGCGTCTGGTCGAGCTGACGACGAAACACCCGATCACGGTGCTGGCGCAGTTGCCCTGGAACCGTCGCGGCGCCTGGGACATCCTGAGCCACTTGAAGGATCCCGCCTTCAGCGTGCTGAACGTCGGCTTCCATCCCGAAGACATTCAGAACCGGCCCTATGCCGACGTCAGGACACTGATCCCGGCAGGTGTTCGTCCCGACTTCTACGTGGCAGAGATGCTCGAGTGGCATCTCATTCCGCCGAATATTCGCGCCCTCGACTGTCCAGTGATCGGTCACTCGAGTGACTTCGATTTGCACATTCAGACGGTCGCGCCGTGGCTCGAGTTGTTCGACGAGCTCGTCGTGCTCGACCATGTCGAATGGCGTGCCATGAGCCGCATAGTGCGTGTGCCGGTCTCGGTGTTTCCGAAGGTGTTCGGTGTGCCAGCGCAACTGCCCGGTTTGCCGGATGGCGAACGCGACATCGACGTCTTCATCTCCGGGACCATCAATCATCCATACCATCCCGACAAGGATCCGATCCTGCTCGATGTGCTCGGTCTGCGCGACGCCCGCGTCCAGATTGTCGAGGGGTTTGAAGGAGCCCAGTCCTATTACCAGCACCTCGGGCGATCGAAAGTGACCTGCACCTATATCCGCCACCCCGGAGCGATGCCGACGCGTGCGCTCGAGGCGCTGGGTATGGGGTGCGCCGTCGCAGTACAAGAAGAGGCCGCGCTCACGTTGTTTGGCGGCGATCAGGAAGGGATCGTTTCGTATGCCGCAGACGCCGGCGGTCCGGCACAAGCCGTGGACCGCATACTCAGGCGGTGGGACGATTACGCATCTCGTGCGCTGGAAGGTGCACGGTTGGTGCGCCGCGAGTTCGCCCTGGACCGCGTGGCCTCGCAGTACTTCCGCTTTCTTACCGTCCTTGCGGCTCGGCCGCGTGACGCCCGCGTCGGGCCGGCGCCGGAGCAGATGCTGCAGAAGCGGCCGGTCGTTCAGAGAGGCTGGTTGCCGTCGAC
>Ga0075429_100004966_pt1 | contig 11458 bp, 11 predicted proteins | sample RhiMetdeltSRZDD3_FD_75295 | JGI IMG/M metagenome (GOLD analysis project Ga0075429, IMG submission 75295) | Populus rhizosphere microbial communities from Tennessee, USA - Rhizosphere MetaG P. deltoides SRZDD3 | ecosystem: Host-associated > Plants > Roots > Rhizosphere > Soil | place: USA...
CAGCGTGTGGCCGGGCGCGCGCGGCATGATGTCGAGGAAGGCGAGCGCCTTGTCGTCCTCATAGACCTTGTAGCAGGGCAGCTCGCCGCGCAGGATTTTCGCAAAGATGTTGCTGGGATCGTAGGCGGGCATCGGCACCTCCCGTCGAATGCTTCTTCGATTGCAGGCGGATGCGGGCAGGTCAAGCCTCAAGCGCCGCGCCGGGACGATGCTCGGGACGCCGGCTCGGGCGCGCATTTCATCCGCGCGCGAATGCCGCCTCGCTCATGCTTTGCGGAACGGGCCGGCGTCAACCAGCTCCGCGCCCGCCGCCGCCACATAGGCGCGCTCGTGCCGCAGGAAGTCATCGACCGCGCGTCGGAGCGCCTGATCGAGGATGTAGTGCGCCGAGTAGGTGGTGGTCGGCAGATAGCCGCGCGAGAGCTTGTGCTCGCCCTGGGCGCCGGCCTCGACGCGACCGAGCTTGTGCTCGATGGCGTATTGGATCGCCTGATAATAGCAAAGCTCGAAATGCAGGAACGGATGGTGCTCGACGCAGCCCCAATGGCGGCCATAGAGCGTGTCGGAGCCGATGAAATTGATGGCGCCGGCGATCCAGCGGCCGTTGCGCTTGGCCATCACCAGAAGGATGCGGTCGCGCATCCTCGCGCTGACGATCGAGTAAAACTCGCGCGTCAGGTAGGGGCGGCCCCATTTGCGTGAGCCGGTCTCCATGTAGAAGTTGAAAAAGGCGTCCCACACGCCCTCGGTGAGGTCCGACCCGGTCAGCCAATGCACGCTGATGCCCGCCGCGAGCGCGTCAGCGCGCTCGCGGCGAATGGTCTTGCGCTTGCGCGAGGCGAGCGCGGCGAGAAAGGCGTCGAAGGTGGCATAGCCGCCGTTCTCCCAATGGAACTGCTGGTGGGTGCGCGCCAGGTAACCGCGCGCGCCGAGCAGCCGCCACTCCGGCTCGGTCAGGAAGTTCACGTGCACCGAGGAGGCGTCGGAGCGCTGGCAGACGTCGACCAGCGCGTCGGCAAGCGCCGCGCGCACGGCGTCGGCCTGCGGGCCCGGCCGCGCCAGCAGGCGCCGGCCGGTGGCCGGCGTGAACGGCACCGCGACCTGGAGCTTGGGGTAGTAGCGGCCGCCGGCGCGCTCATAGGCCTCGGCCCAGCCGTGGTCGAAGACATATTCGCCGCGCGAATGGGATTTTGCGTAGCAGGGGACGGCGCCGACCAACCGGCCCCCGGTCTCCTCGGCAAGCAGGTGCATCGGTTGCCAGCCGGCTCTCGTCCGGACCGAGCCGGATTCCTCCAACGAGGAAAGAAAATCGTGTGAGATGAATGGATTGTAGTCTGTTTTTAATGCGGATAGTTCGGAGATGACGGTTGCGGCCTCGGCGCCTCCGCCATTGCCGCAATTGGTTCTATCGGCCGGCGCAGGTCCGCCGCCAACGCCCGGATTGGCACAGGCGTCCCAGCCTTCGGCGGCAACCTCGCCGATCGAGTTGGCGATCCTTAGCGTGAGTTCGATCGAGGCCATGGGCGTGTCTGTGCAACCCTCGTGCCGGTGCGGTCGTGCGATTTTATGGCCGAAAGCCCTCGAAGATCACCTGGTCGGCCCAGCGCGCCGCCGTCTGCCGGTCCGCCTCGCTGCGCACGGTCCAAGTCAACAACGGCAAGCCGAACAGGTTGCGGGCAACGAGCGGAACAGGCGCTGGCAGGTCCTGCACCGAATAGGCGATGAACTGCGGCCGCGTGCGCAGCACGTGCCCGAAATAGGCCATCGCGCGCTTGCGTCCCGCCGGCAGCGCGTCCCACTCGTGATGCCGATATCGGCGCTCGGCGACCATGCCGCGCGGCAGCGCAGGCGCGGCCTCGCGCAGCGCCGCCACCTGGGCAGGATCGAACGACATCAGCGCCGCCGGGCCGCGATAGGCGGCAAGCACTTGGGCGGCGCGGGTCACGAGCCGCCGGTCGCCGTCGAAGCGGCTCTTGAGCTCGATGACGAGCGTAGCCTGCCCCGCCACCAGGTCGCACAATTCGCCGAGCGTGATCATGCGGTCGGCGCAAGCCTTGAAGGACACCCGTTTGAGCTCGGCCGCCGTCGTCTCATCGAGGCGGGCGCCTCCTTCGGTGAGCCGGCCGAGCGCGGCGTCATGGTACACCATGGCCTCGCCGTCGGCGGTGGTTTGCAGGTCGCATTCGATGCCATAGCCGCCTGCGATCGCGGCCGCAAATGCCGAAGGCGTGTTCTCGATGATGCCTTTTTGCGCATCGTGCAGGCCTCGATGCGCCACCGGTCGCTTGGTGAGCCAGTCGAGGCCGGACATCGGGGTCGGCCGTCAGGCGACCTCGAAGATGCCTTCGACCTCGACCGCCGCGTCCGCCGGCAGCACGGCCACGCCGACGGTCGTGCGCGCATGGCGGCCCTTGTCGCCGAGCACCGCCACCATGAGATCGGAGGCGCCGTTCATCACCTTGGGTCCGTCGAGAAAGGCCGGGTCGGAATTGATGAAGCCGCCGAGGCGGGCCACCTGCTTGACCTTGTCGAGATCGCCGAGCGCGGCCTTGACCTGGGCCAGAAGGTTGATGGCGCAGGCGCGTGCCGCTTTTTGGCCGTCCTCGACTGATACGCCTGCGCCGAGCTTGCCCTTGGCGACCAATTTGCCGCTTGCGTCGAGGCAGATCTGGCCGGACACGAACAGCATCGCGCCGACGCGCACAAAGGGGATGTAATTGGCAACCGGGCTCGCCGGCGTGGGGAGAGCGATTCCGAGCTCCGCAAGTTTCTTTTCAACCATTCCGGCCATGATGCTCTCCGTTGCCGATGCAGCGACCGCTCGCGATGCGCCAGTTGCGGCGATCCCTTGTCTTCGCCGATCGGGGAGGCCCTTGCAAGGGCCGGTCCTTGAGTTGCCGGGCTTGGTTGCGACGCGTCGTCCGCGGTCTTATCTTCCGCCGCAAGCGGCCAACGAGGAGGTACGATGACGATTCTTGCCAGACGCTTGCTTTGCGCGTCCGCGGCTTCGGTGGCCGTGGCGGGCCTGATCGCCGGCTCCGCATCGCGACCGGCGAGCGCGCTCACGCCCGCGGGAGAGCTTGCGCCGCACCGCGCGATCTACGAGCTCAAGCTCGCCCATACCCGCGGCAACGCGACGGTCGCCGCGCGCGGACGCATCCTCTACGACTTCTCCGGCAATGCCTGCGAAGGCTATGCGCTGCAGTTCCGCCAAGTGTCCGAGCTCGACAACGGGGAGGGCAAGGTCACGCTCAGCGATCTGCGGACCACCACCTGGGAAGACGGCGCCGCCAGGAAGCTCGTATTCAAGTCGCAGAGCTACCTCAACCAAAGGCCGGGCGACGCCGTCGACGGACAGGCGGAACGCCGGTCCGACCGGGTTGCGGTCACGCTCACCAAGCCTCAGGACAAGAAGGTCGATCTGGAAGCGGCGATCGTTTTCCCGACCGATCACATGCGCCGCGTCATCGAGGCCGCGCGCGAGGGCAAAAGCATCTTGGAGTTTCCGGTCTATGACGGGTCCGAGACCGGCGAGAAGGTCTACAACACGCTCACCGTCATCGGCCAGACCATCGGCCCGAACGAGCGGGCGCCGACCGACGCCGCGGCCGGCCAGCAGGCGCTCGCCGGCCTCAAGCGCTGGCCGGTCACGGTGAGCTACTTCGAGAAGGGGACCAAGGGCACCGGCGAGCAGGCGCCGGTCTATTCGATCAAGTTCGAGATGTACGAGAACGGGGTCTCGCGCGCGCTCCTGCTCGACTACAACGAGTTCGCCATCAGCGGCGAGCTGACCTCGCTCGAACTCAAGGATATCAAGCCCTGCAAATGACGCGGGACGGGCGGACGGCGTAATCGGAACTCATCGTCGTCCGTTCTCTGTGGTCTTTGGGCGCCTCATCATCCGGTGATCGCCTTGTCGTAATACGACAGTCGGATACTTGTCGGGCGCCGGCGCCGTGCCGCCCCATTGTCCTTCGATCTCGGCGCGCAGCTTCAGCAAGGGCAACACCGGCCATGCCGGATTCGTCCAGCGAACGCCTCAATGCCCTCGGCTAATCGTCGTTGTCGAGCGCGCGGCCTCTGATCACGGCGTCCTCGCCGAATTTTTCGCGCAGCCGGTCGATCGCTTCTTCCGCCTCCGCCGTTCGACGGTCGAGGAGATCGGCGTGGTCGGCACCATCGGCAGGGGTGAGCGTCGAGAGGCCGATGCCGATCAGCCGAAACTTGGTGCCGTCGGTCTCGCGCGCGAGCAGGTCGCGGCCGGCGGCGAATATCTTGGCGGCGAGCTGGGTCGGGTGATCGAGCGAATGCGCCCGTGTCCGGATGCGGAAGTCGGCGGTCTTGAGCTTGAGCGTCACGGTGTTGCCGGCAAGCTCGCTCTCCTTGAGGCGGGCGGAGACGGTCTCGCACAGGCGCCACAGCCTGAGCTCCAGCGGCCGGAACTCGGCAATGTCTTGCTCGAACGTGGTTTCGGACGAAATGCTCTTCGCCTCGCGCTCGGGGCTCACCGACCGGTCGTCGATGCCGCGGGCGAGCCGCGCCAGGCGCGCGCCCTCGTCGCCGTAGCGCCGCCGCAATTCGATCTCGCTGGTGCGCTGCAGGTCGCCGATGGTGCGCAGCCCGTCGCGCGCGAGCCGCTGCTGCGTCATCTTGCCGACGCCGAAAATGATCGTCACCGGCTTCGCTGCCAGGAAGGCGGCCGCCTCGGCGCGGCCGAGCACCGCAAAGCCGCGCGGCTTGTCGAGGTCGGAGGCGATCTTGGCGAGGAACTTGTTGCAGGACAGGCCGATCGAGACGGTGATCCCGAGCCCCCGCTCGACCTCGGCGGCGAAGCCCGCCAGCGCCTGGGCCGGGCTCATGCCGTGCAGGCGCGCGGTGCCGGACAAATCCATGAACGCCTCGTCGATCGAGACCGGCTCGACCAGCGGCGTGAGCTTGAGCATGAAGCCGCGCACCTCGCGGCCGACGCGCGCGTATTTCTCCATGTCCGGGGGAACGACGCTGGCGTGCGGGCATAGCCGCCGCGCCTCGAACATCGGCATTGCCGAGCGGACGCCGAAGGTGCGCGCAACGTAGCAGGCGGTGAGCACGACGCCGCGCTTGCGGCCGCCGACGATCACCGGCTTGTCGGCGAGCGTCGGGTCGTCGCGTTTTTCGATGGTGGCGTAGAACGCGTCGCAATCGACATGCGCAATCGCCAGCGCGTCGAGCTCGGGGTGGCGCAAGAGCCGCGGCGAGGCGCAGTGCGGACAGCGGCCGGCCCGCTCCGGCACGTCGCGGCGGCAATCGCGGCAGAAGCCGGGCATGGCCGACATCCCCCCATCTGCATCACGGCGGCACGATGCTAGCACGGTCACGGCGCTTGCGGCGTTCCGCGGGCCAGCGCCTCGCGGGCACGCGCGACATCTTCCGGATCGATTCCGCTATGCTCCGCGAAAGCGACCAGCAGGGATTCGTCGCTCGCCACGTGATCGAGCACGCCAAGCAGGAAATTCGGTTCGCGCGCGGCATCCCGGATCGACTCCGGCCCGATCCCGGTCAACGCAAGGAATCGTCCGAGCCGCTCCGCCTCGCCGGCGATGAAGCTCAGCGCAGCGATCGCGAGCTCCTCGGCCGCCTGTTGTCGCGCCTGGGAGTCGGATTTGCGGATTCCAGACGGCCGCCGATCTTTCATGGATATGTCCCGCATTCGAAGCGGCGCCCTGCACGCGCCGACATGGGAGCGCGCATTGGGCGATCGCGCGAGTCGCGGCGCTGCGAGCACATTAGCTTGATTGCTATTCGACCGCGCGCCCGATCCACATGGGATAATGAAATTTATCGCTCTCGACGCCGGACCGAAATGTCGGCTAGGTGAGGGGGCGTTGGCAGGAGACGACGATGCGCAAGAGCCATATCTCGATCAGCGGGCTGAGCGTGATATTCGCCTTGGCCTTGGCGGCATGGGAGGTCTACTTCTTCTGGTTTGCCGGACGGTTCCCCCATATGGAGGGCTCGGTCGGACTGTTCACCCCGAATCGCCTCGGCTTCAACCTCGCTTGGCTGGCGGCGATTTATCTGACCTTCCAATTGCTCTCGATTCCATTCGCCTTGCCGACCGCGGGAACCCGATTCGTCGGTGTGGTCGACGGCTTGGCCTCGCTGGTGCCGCTCGCGATCGTGGTGGTGGCGGTATTTGGCAAGCCCGAGCTGATCGGCACGCCGCAGCGGTGGGAAGCGGCGTTTCTGCTCATCTTCGTGACCATGGTCGATCTGTTCGGCGGCTATATGTTCAACATCGCGCTGAGCCGCCGCACCATGGACGTCGGGCATGTGCCGGCGGAGTGAACCTGCGCGGCAGCAAGCCGCTGAATCCCCATGATTTCGGCCAATTTTCGCGGCAGGTGAGCGTGTCTTGCTGGTGCTAGCGTTTCCGTTTCCGTAACAAATCGGCACTAGGTTCCATGACATGCCTGCTTTGCGTGCCGGGGCATGCAACCAACGGTCCCATGGGCTATCTGGCCTAGGCGCTGGGGCTGTTCGGAGGTTGGGGGATGGCCAAGACCGTCATGATCGTGGAGGACAACGAGCTCAACATGAAGCTCTTCCACGACCTGTTGGAGGCGCACGGCTACCAGACCGTCGGCACCCGCAATGGCATCGAGGCGCTCGATCTCGCGCGCAAGCATCGTCCGGATCTGATCCTGATGGATATCCAGCTCCCCGAAGTCTCCGGTCTCGAAGTGACCAAGTGGCTCAAGGAAGATCCCGAGCTCAAGGCCATTCCGGTGGTCGCGGTCACCGCCTTCGCGATGAAGGGCGACGAGGAGCGCATCCGTGAGGGCGGCTGCGAAGCCTACCTGTCGAAGCCGATCTCGGTCGGCAAGTTCATCGAGACCATCCGTCATTTTCTCGGGTCCGCCTGAGGAGCCGCGTCGATGACCGCCCGTGTTCTCGTCGTCGATGATGTGCCGGCCAACGTCAAGCTGCTGGAGGCGCGGCTGTCGGCCGAGTATTTCGACGTCGTCACCGCCATGAGCGGGGAGGAGGCGCTCGCGATCTGCGAGCGTGCGGACTGCGACATCGTCCTGCTCGACGTGATGATGCCCGACATGGACGGCTTCGAGGTCTGCCGCCGCCTGAAAGCGGGCCTGAACACGCACCATCTTCCGGTCGTGATGGTCACCGCGCTCGACCAGCCGTCTGACCGGGTGCGAGGGCTGGAGGCCGGCGCCGACGACTTCCTGACCAAGCCGGTGTCGGATGTGGCGCTGATCGCCCGCGTGCGCTCGCTCTCGCGCCTGAAACTGATGACCGACGAGCTGCGGATGCGCGCGCTCACCTCGCGCGACATCGGCATCCAGAGTCCCGAGCGCGACGCCGTCACCGAGGCCGGGCGCAACGGCCGCATTCTCGTCGTCGATGATCGCCCGACCTCGTCGGAGCACATCGCCAAAATGCTGGCGGGCGAGCACTCGACCGAAATCGAAGCCGATCCGAACGCCGCTTTGTTCCATGCCGCCGAGGGCAACTACGATCTTCTGATCGTGTCGCTCGGGCTCGACAATTTCGACGGCCTGCGGCTGTGCAGCCAGATCCGCTCGCTCGATCGCACCCGCAACCTTCCGATCCTGGCGGTCGCCGGCGCCGAGAGCAACACGCGGCTCGTTCGTGGGCTCGAGATCGGCGTCAACGATTACCTGGCGCGGCCGATCGACAAGAACGAGCTGCTCGCGCGCGTGCGCACCCAGATCCGCAAGAAGCGCTATACCGAGCGGCTGCGCGACAACGTGCAGATGTCGATCGAGATGGCGATCACCGACGCGCTCACCGGCCTCTATAACCGCCGCTACATGGAAACCCACGTCGGCACGCTGGTCGAGCAGGCGGCGGCGCGCGGCAAGCCGCTCACCGTGCTGGTGCTCGACATCGACTACTTCAAGGCGATCAACGACACCCACGGCCATGACGCCGGCGACGACGTTCTGCGCGAATTCGCCATCCGCATCCGGAAATCGATCCGCGGCATCGATCTCGCCTGCCGCTACGGCGGCGAGGAGTTCGTCGTGGTGATGCCGGAGACCGATCTCGCGGTCGCCACCATGGTGGCCGAGCGCCTGCGCCGGCGCATCGCCAGCGAGCCGTTCCCGATCCAGCAGGACGCTCGCAGCCTCGAGGTCACGATCTCGGTCGGGATTGCCGCGCTCGGCCGCGGCGACAGCGCGGCCGCCGTGCTCAAGCGCGCCGACCAGGCGCTCTACCGGGCCAAGCGCGACGGCCGCAACCGGGTCGTTCCCGACGCCGCGTGAGGGTCAATCCGCCACGGTCAACCCTAATGTTTTAGGTTGACCAAATTCTCTCCGCTATCCACAACGTAAATTGTTGATTTTGGGGACCATTGCGCTAGTTTGCGCCGGGCGGTGGAAAGCCTTTCTTCGGTCCGCTCTTGCGAGGGCGCAGTGGGCCTTCGCCATCGCCTATCGCTTTGAAAACCCTGCGGAATGCTCAGGTCCGCCGCATCTCCTGGGTCCGTGGGGTTCGGCCGGTTGGGGGCGGTACGAGTGGCCTCCTCATGACGCCGCTCCCGACCGGCCACCTATTTTTCGCCCGTGCCGCGCGCCTATCCACAACTTGGTTAATTTCACAGTCCGGCCCGGCAAAATGCGAAGGGCGCCCTGATCGGGCGCCCTCGTTTTTTCCCAAAAGCGTCGCGCGCTATTTGATCTTGGATTCGCGGAACTCGACGTGCTTCTTGGCGACCGGGTCGTACTTCTTCTTCACCAGCTTGTCGGTCATGGTGCGCGAATTTTTCCGCGTCACGTAATAGAAGCCGGTGTCGGCGCTCGACACGAGCTTCACCTTGATGGTGGTGGCCTTCGCCATGGCAAACCTCGACAGCGTTAAAGTCGGGGGGAACCTAGCTTCTGGGCGCCCAATGTCAAGCAAGCGCCGTCAACGCCGGGTCACCCGATCAGAGCAATTCGCGCCGAAAGCCTCCGCGCGGCATGTTGTAGAAGGGTACCGGCAGATCGTGGCCGAAGCCGTCGGCAATGCGCGCGTCGAGCTCCTCCAGCATCACGCCGGTGACCGCCGGCATGTCGAGCTGCTTGGCGTCGGAAAGCGGCATCCAGACCAGCTCGACCAGTTCCGCGTCGGGGCCGGTCACCCCCTCGATGCGGTGGGCGATCGCGCCGGCGTCCATGGTGAAGAAGCGCGCGTCGAACCGCCGCGCCCGGCCGGGCGGGGTGATGGCGCGGCCGATGAAGTGCAGCGCGCCGAGATCGGGCAGCACCTTGGCCTCCGCAAAAGCTCTCCACGGGCCGTTCGGAATCCGGGCGACCTCGTTGCTGCGGACGCCGAGCAGGAGACCGGTCTCCTCGAACGTTTCGCGGATCGCGGCAAGCGCAAACGCGCGCGCCTTGGCGGCGCTCGCCCGTTGCAGGCGCTTCATCAGGTTGGCTTCGGCATCCGGGTCGAGCGGTCGCGCCACCGGCATGCGCCGGTCGACAGGATCGACCCGGCCGCCGGGAAAGACGAACTTGCCGGGCATGAATTTGTGCCGCGCATGGCGCTTGCCGAGCAGGACCTTGGGCACGCGGCCGGTGCGATCGACCAGGATCAGCGTGGCCGCATCCTTCGGCCGCACATAGGGGGAGGTGAGGTCGCGGTCGACCTCGTTCATCCGCTTGACGAACCGGTCCATTCGCTCGAGGCGTTCCGCATCCCCCTGCTTCATCGACGCCGTTTCCTGTTGCCTTCGCGCACCGCGCGACGGCCTTGGCCGCGCGCGGACGTCCGCTCGGGCCGCGCCCGCCGCTGTCCGGCACCGTTATAGCGCCCCTCCGAGAGAAGCTCGAATCGCAGCGCGCCGGCGACCGGCGCGGCCTCGACCAGGCGCACGGACGCCCGGTCGCCGAGCCGGTGCGTCTCGCCGCTGCGGTCGCCGATGAGGGCGTGGCGATCCTCGTGATAGCGGAAATATTCGCCGCCGATGGTGCGCGCCGGAATGAACCCGTCGGCGCCGGTATCGTCGAGCTTGACGAACAGGCCGGCGCGCGTGACGCCCGAGATGTGGCCGTCGAAGGTCGCGCCGATGCGATCGGCCAGGAAGTGCGCGAGCAGGCGGTCGAAGGTCTCGCGCTCGGCCTTCATGGCGCGCCGCTCGGCCGCCGAGATGCGCGCCGCCACCTCGCCGAGCGTGCGCACGTCGGCCTGCTCGGGCAGCCCGTCGCCGCCGAGTTTTTGTGCGCGGATGAGCGCCCGGTGCACGACGAGGTCGGCATAACGGCGGATCGGCGAGGTGAAATGGGCGTAGCGGCGCAGGTTGAGGCCGAAATGTCCGTAGTTCTCCGCCGCATATTCAGCCTGCGCCTGGGTCCGCAGCACGACCTCGTTGACCAGCTTCTCGACCTCGTGACCCTTCACCCGCGCCAGGATTCGGTTGAACTGGGCGGCCTGCAGCGCGCCGCCCTTCGGCAGCGAGATGTCGAGGCTTTGCAGGAACTCGCGCAGCGCGTTGACCCGTTCCGGATCCGGCTCGTCGTGCACGCGATAGATCAGCGGCAGCTGCGCCCGTTCCAGGGTCTCGGCGGCGGCGACGTTGGCGAGGATCATGAACTCCTCGATCAGCCGGTGCGCGTCGAGGCGCTCGGGCGTGACCACGCGGTCGACGGTGTTGTGGGCGGTCAGCACGATCTTGCGTTCCGGCAGATCGAGATCGAGCGGCGCGCGCTCGTCACGGGCGCGCTTGACCGTCCGATAGGCGGAGTAGAGCGGCTCGAGGATTGAGGCCAACAGCGGACCGGTGGTGTCATCGGGCCAGCCGTCGACCGCGGCTTGCGCCTGCACGTAGTTGAGCTTGGCGGCCGAGCGCATCAACACCCGATGGAAGGTGTGCGAGCGCTTGCGCCCGTCCGCCCCGATGACGATGCGCACCGCCAGCGCGGCGCGATCCTCTTGCGGCCGCAGCGAGCACAGGTCGTTCGAGATCCGCTCCGGCAGCATCGGCACGACGCGGTCGGGGAAATAGACCGAATTGCCGCGGTTGAGCGCCTCGCGGTCGAGCGCGGAGCCCGACCGCACGTAATGGGCGACATCAGCGATCGCCACCGTGATGACGTGGCCGCCGCGATTTTTCGGGTCGCTGTCGGGCGCGGCGTGGACGGCGTCGTCGTGATCCTTGGCGTCGGCCGGATCGATGGTGACGAGCGGAAGCTTGCGCCAGTCCTCGCGGGAGGTGAGCGCCGCGGGCGCGGCCGCCTCCGCCTCCTGCAGCACCGCGCGCTCAAATACGTGCGGGATTTCGTGGGCGTGGATGGCGATCATGCTCACCGCGCGCTCGGTGGTGAGCGAGCCGAGCCGCTCCTTCACCCGCGCCGACGGCAGGCCGTAGCCGCGGTGACCGGCCGCCACTTCGGCCGCCACCAGGTCGCCGTCCTTGGCATCCGCGCTGGCGCCGGGCGGGATCACGAGCTCGCGG
>Ga0075429_100004968_pt1 | contig 11457 bp, 8 predicted proteins | sample RhiMetdeltSRZDD3_FD_75295 | JGI IMG/M metagenome (GOLD analysis project Ga0075429, IMG submission 75295) | Populus rhizosphere microbial communities from Tennessee, USA - Rhizosphere MetaG P. deltoides SRZDD3 | ecosystem: Host-associated > Plants > Roots > Rhizosphere > Soil | place: USA...
TGGCGCACAAGCCGAACATCAACATCCTCGGCGGGCTCAGTCTCACCGCGGCGGGCGCCGGCGAAGGTCACGCATACGGCATGTGCGGTCTGTGGACTGCGTCGCGATGCAAGGAAGGAACGCTCTTCGACGGCGGCAACGAGCACATGACGGGCTGGGGCAGCGGCACGTCGGTGGATCAGACCGTCGCGCGCGCTTATGGCCCGGGCAAGCCCTACATGCTCGCGCCGGGCGCATCGCCGCCCGAGGTTCCGTATCGAACGCTCGAGCTCGGCATCCAGACGGGCGACGACAACATCGTGACTCGGATGATCTACGCGGGCGACGACGCGCCGATCGCGCCCGATCCCAATCCGTACTCGGTGTTCGAGCGGCTCTTCGGCGGCGGCATCGACGACGCCGCCGCACAGCGTCGCCGCATGGCGCGCCGGAGCGTGCTCGATCTGGTGCATGGCGAGCTCGCGACGTTGCAAGGTCACCGCGCCGCGGCGACCGAGCGCCCGAAGATCGACGCGCACCTCGAAGGCATCCGCGCGATCGAGCAGCGGCTCGATCTCGCGAGCGCCACGTGCGTCATGCCGACCGTGAGCGGCATGATGGACATCAACTCGAACGACAACTTCCCGGACCTCTGCGACCTGCAGATGGACATGCTCGTGCACGCGCTGGCCTGCGATATGACGCGCGTGGTGAGCCTCCAGCTCTCACGCGGGTTCAGCGGTGTTCGGCACACGTGGATCGGCGCGACCGACGGCCATCACTCGCTGTCGCACGTGCCATCGCCCGATTGGAACGCGCGCATCGACACCTGGTACGCGGGGAAGTTCGCGCGCTTCCTCGATGCGCTCAACGCGGTGCCGGAGGGCGACGGAACGCTGCTCACGAACTCGCTCGTCGTGTGGGGCCGTGAGCTCGCTGTCGCGAGCGGGCACGCGCTCCACCCTGCGCCGTTCGTCGTCGCGGGTAACGCCGGCGGCGCCGTCACGACCGGGAGCTTCATCGACTACGGAGACGTCGGCCACAACAGGCTCCTCGTCTCCATCTGCAACGCGATGGGGCTGACGGAGATCACGAGCTACGGCAACCTCGACACCGAGGCTGCGTCGCTCGGCTGGTAACCCCAAAGCTAGAAGCACACGATCGAGACGCTCGTGGGGTTCCACTCCACCGGGCCATACCCGCCGAGCTGTCCGCGCTCGCGGCACACCAGATCCGACGCGGACGAGCACACGAGCACGCTCGGGTCTCTCGCGATGGGATCGCATCCGCGGCGGACGAGCTCCGCCGTCGGGACGTCGATGATCGTGGCGGCGCCGGGCGGTAAGCAGAAGAGCGTCATCCGGCCGTCGCTCCACTCGACCGGGCCGATCCCCGCCGCCATCGAGAGCGAGCGGCAGTATCGATTCACGGCAGCCTGAGCGACGCGCGATCGTACGGTCGTGGAATTGACGGTGAGCCTCGAGGCAGCGGAGACCTCGGCGTACGACACATCGTGAAGCGCGGCGACTCGAGTGAAGCACGCGACGCGCGCCGCGTCGGGGACTGCCTGAAGGAGGCCGGCGCCCACGTCGAAACATCCGGACGCTTGCGCGTTGCACCAGCGGCTCGACGCCGACATGCAGTTGTCGATCGGCGCGCTCGGACCGGTGCACCCCGGGTGGCGCGCGGTGAGCTCGGCCATCGGCACGGGATCGTAGACGACCGCCTGGATGCCCTCGTCGATGCGCGAGTCGCAGTCGTCGTCGGCGCCGTTACAGATCTCGGGCGACGGCGACGTCGCCGTGCAGCCGCCCCACGCTCCTCCCTCGCATCGCTCCTCTCCCGCGCCGCACGCGGTCGAGCACGCGCGCGTCGCGATCGCTTCGTCGACCGAGCCGTCGCAGTCGTCGTCGCGGCCGTTACACTCCTCGGACGGCGCCGTGCACGGACCGAAGACGCTGCCCGTGCAGGCGCGCGTCCCGATCGAGCCGCAAGACGTCGCGCACATCACGACCGCGTCGCCGACGCACGGGAGCCCCTCCGGAGCGTCGGGGAGCGACGCCGCGTCGGACGCGGGAGCGGGACCGGACCCGTCCCGCACGCTGCGTGTGACGCCACCGTCTTGCGACGCTCCGCCGTCGTGATGCCGCATCGAGTCGATGGGATTGCCCGCGCACCCGCCCACGACGAGCGCAGCCCACGCCAGAGCGGATCCGGTGTGGTGCCGACGCCTGCGCCTCACGACGGGCGCCGCATGCAAGAGCCACGCGCAGCGCGGCACAGGCGATACATCCGGTGTTTTACCGGCGTAACTCGCGTTTAGCGGACGTAAGTCTCCACTGCACTAGAATGTGGCGCCGTGCCGACCCCGTTCACCCGCACCGTTCGGTCGCTCCGCCGCGACAGTGCCGCGCGATCGCTGCTCGCGATCGCGACGGCGGCGGTGCTCCTCGGCGCGTGGGTCGCGTGGCTCTTGCTCGCGCGCGTCGAGCTCTACGAGGTCAGCCAGTCCGCGCGCCTCGAGACCGAGTCGTCGGTCCATCACATCGAGACGCCGGTCGGCGGCCGCGTCCTCGCGGTCCGGTTGACGCTCGGACGGCGCGTGCGCGCGGGCGAGCTCCTCGTCTCGCTCGACGACAGCGAGCAGCGGCTCGCGCTCGACGCCGCTGTGCGACGGCTCGGTGCGCTGCGGCGCCAGCTCGAGCCGCTCGATCACGAGCTCGGCTTCGCGCAGCAGGAAGCGGCGGGCCTACGCAGCGCGTCGCGAAGCGCGCTCGACGTCGCAGTCGCCGAACGCCGCGTCGCCTCGACGCAGGCCCACTTCGCAGCGCAAGAGGCCGAGCGGTTCGAGCAGCTCCGCGTCGCTGGGAGCGCGAGCGAAGCAGGCCGGCAGAAGGCGGCGTCGGAGGCGCGCGCTCAGCGCTCGGCGGCGGCCGCCGCGCGCCACGAGATCGCTCGGCTCCGATCCGAGTCCGGAGCGCTCGAAGCGGCGCGACTGCGCGACGTCGAAGAGATCAGGCTCGAGATCGAGCGCGTGCGCGCCGAGATCGGAACGGCGGAGGCGACCGCGGCGCGCTTGCAGCACGAGGTCGAGGAGCGGCGCATCGTCTCGCCAGTAAACGGCCGGCTGGGTGAGGTCGCCGAGCTTCGCATCGGCTCCGTCGTCGCCGGCGGCGACCCGATCGCGTCCGTCGTTCCCGAAGGCGGCGTGCGCGCGATCGCGGAGTTCACGCCGGAGGCGGCGTTCGGCCGGCTGCGACCGGGTCAGCGCGCGCGGATGCGCCTTCACGGCTTTCCGTGGACCCGTTACGGGACGCTTCGCGCTCGCGTCGCGCGCGTCGCGTCCGAGGTGCGCGAGGGTCACGTGCGCGTGGAGCTCGACATCGCGAGAGATCGCCGATCGCCCATCCCGCTCGAGCATGGGCTGCCGGGCGACGTGGAGGTCGCGGTCGAGCGCGTCGCACCCGCCGATCTCGTCCTCGCGGGCGCGGGTCGGTGGCTTCGCCGCACGCCCTCACGAGGCGAGCCACCGTGACCAGCGTGACCGCGCGTCCCGCGCGACGCCATCGACGTAGGAGCCTCGCGCCGGAGGTCGTGCAGGCGTCTGCGATGGACTGCGGTCCTGCGGCGCTCAAGTGCCTCCTCGACGGCTTCGGCATCCCAGTGAGCTTCGGGCGCCTGCGCGAGGCTTGTCAGACGGATGTCGACGGCACGTCGATCGATACGCTCGAGGATCTCGCCGTTCAGCTCGGCCTCGACGCGGAGCAAGTCCTCGTGCCGCCCGAGCGCGTGCTGGTCGCCGAAGCGGCCTCTCTGCCGGCTCTCGTCGTCGTGCGCCTGCCGAACGGGTTCACGCACTTCGTCGTCGTCTGGAACAAGTACGGTGAGCTCGTCCAGGTGATGGATCCCGCGAGCGGCCGCCGCTTCATGCGCGCCGCCGATCTCGAGGCGTCGCTCTACGTGCACGAGCAGCGAATGCCCGCCGACACGTGGCGAGAGCACGCGGCGAGGGACGTGTTCCTCGCACCGCTCCGCCGCACCGTGCAAGACGTCGCGTCGAGCCCGGCGGACGCCGAGCGGTTCGTCGGCGTAGCGCTCGCCGATCCGACGTGGCGCTCGCTCGCAGCGCTCGACGCCGCGGCGCGAACGACCTCGTCGCTCGTCCGAAGCGGCGCGATCCGCCGCGGCTCCGAGGCAGGCAGGTTACTCGCACGCCTGTTCGAGCGCGCGCGGGCAGACATCGACAACGAGGAGGGCATGGAGGCGATCGACTGGGGCGTTCGCCCCGACGATCCCGACGACGACGGTGGCGAGCATGTTCGGGCGCGAGGCGCGGTGCTGATCCGCATCCGCGGCCGCACGAGCGGGATTCGAGACGAGGCGTCGCTGCCGCCCGAGGTCGCGGCCGCGCTCCGCGAGCGACCGGCGCGGCCGATGCGCAGGCTCCTCGCCGAGATGCGCGAGGACGGATTGCTCGCGCCGTTCTTCGTGCTGGCGGGCCTCGCGATCGCGGCGCTCGCGGTCGGCCTCGAGGCGCTCCTCTTCAGGAGCTTCTTCGAGGTCGCGGACCTCTTGCGTCCGGGAGAGCAGCGCGCGGGCGCCATGGCGCTGCTCATCGCGTTCGTCTGCGCCTTGCTCGTGCTCGAAGGACCGGTCGCAGCCGCGACGCTGCGGCTCGGACGCAGGCTCGAGATGCGCCTTCGCGTCGCGGTGCTCACCAAGATCCCGCGCCTCGGAGATCGTTATTTCCGCAGCAGGCTGACCTCGGACATGGCCGAGCGCGCGCACGCCGTCCATGCGCTCCGCGCGATGCCTACGGTCGGCGCGCAGCTCCTCCAGAGCGCGTTCGCCCTCGTCGTGACGGTCGCCGCGATCGCCTGGCTCGATCCCGCGAGCGCCCCGCTCGCCGCGCTCGTCGCAGCGGTCTCCGTCGCGGTGCCGTTCGCCGGTCTCGCGCTCCTCTCCGAGCGCGATCTGCGCGTTCGCACGCACGTCGGCGCGCTCAGCACGTTCTACCTCGACGCGCTCCTCGGACAGGTCGCGGTCCGCGCGCATGGCGCGGAGAAGGCCGTGCGGCGAGAGCACGAGTCGCTGCTCGTCGAGTGGGAGCGCGCAGGGCTCGCGCTCCAGCGTGCGGCGGCGGGCGTCGACGCGGCGGTCGCCCTCCTCGGTCTCGGTCTCGCCGCGGCGCTCGTCTTGACGCACGTCGCTCGCGCGGGCGAGACGGGCACGGTCCTTCTCCTCGTCTACTGGGCGCTCGCGCTTCCGGCGCACGGTGAGCGCGTCGCGAGCGCCGCGCGGCAGTATCCGGCGATTCGTAGCGTCGCGCTGCGTCTCTTCGAGCCGCTCGATGCGCCCGAGGAGGCGCCAGCGCTGGAGCGCGCTCGAGCGAGCGCGCATCCCGCGCCGGCGGCGCGGACGGGCGCGCGCGTCGATTTGAACGGCATCTGGGCGCGCGCCGGCGGGCATCTGATCCTCCAAGACGTAAGCCTCTCGCTCGAGCCGGGCCGGCACGTCGCGATCGTCGGGAGCTCGGGCGCCGGCAAGTCGACGCTGGTGGGCCTCTTGCTCGGCTTCTACCGGCCGTTCGCGGGCGAGATTCGCGTCGATGGCGCGCCGCTCGACGCGGAGACGCTCGCGACGTTGCGCCACGAGACCGCATGGCTCGCTCCAGAGGTGCACCTCTGGAATCGGACGCTGCTCGACAATCTTCGTTACGGGGCGCCCGACGAGATCGCGTCGCTCAGTCGCGCGATCGAAGAGGCCGATCTGCGCGGCGTCCTCGAGCGGCTCCCGGACGGTCTGCAGGCGCGCCTCGGGGAAGGCGGCGGCCTCGTCGCCGGCGGCGAAGGACAGCGCGTGCGCCTCGGTCGCGCGCTCCTGCGCCCGGACGCACGCCTCGCGATCCTCGACGAGCCGTTCCGTGGGCTCGACCGCGAAGCGCGGCGCCGCCTGCTCGGCTCGGCGCGCGCGCACTTCGGCGGAGCGACGCTCGTTTGCGTCACGCACGACGTCGGCGACACGCTCGACTTCGAGCGCGTGATCGTGGTCGAGGGCGGAAGGGTGATCGAGGACGGACCTCCGCGAGAGCTCGCCGCGCATCCGACGTCGCGTTACGCGGTGCTGCTGCGCGCAGAGCGCACCGCGTTTCGCGAAGTGTGGGACGGCGTCGGATGGCGGCGCCTTCGCATCGAGGACGGAGTCGTTTGGGAAGAGCCTGGGGAGGAGACCGCGTGATCGCGACGGACGCGAGCTGGCCCGCCGAGCAGCTCGGCGACGCGATGCGCGCGCTCGCCGAGCGTAGCGGCATCCGAACGACCGGCGCGCGCACGGCGATCCCTCCACGCCGCGTGATCGACGATCCGCATGGAGCGATCGAGCGCTGGCTCGAGGCAGCCGCGGAGGCGATCGGTGTCGACGCAGAGAACGTCTCCATCCCGTATCCCGAGGTCGAGGCCGGGCTCTCGCGTCTCGGCCCCGGCATCGTCGGGATGCGCACGCGCACGGGTCCTCGCTTCGTGGCGATCCTCGGCCGGCGCCGCCGGAGATCGGTCCAGGTGCTCGGGCCCGATCTGTCTGTGCGCACGATCCCGATCGAGGCGATGCGGAGCGCTCTCTGCGAGCCGATCGAGGCCGAGGTCGCGGAGCCTGTCGACGAGCTGCTCGAAGCGGCGAGCGTCGCCGCGCCTCGACGCGAGCGTGCGCGTCGCGCGCTGCTCGCGCAGGCGCTCGCACAAGCGGTGGTCGGCCCGTGCTGGATCGTCCGCCCGCCGGCGAGCGCGTCAATCCGCGACCTCGCGCGCGACGCCGGCGTGGGCCGAACGATCGTCGCGCTCGTCGCCGTCCACGCGCTCGCGTATCTGCTCTTCCTCGCAGGCTGGTGGTTGGTCGGCGCCGGCGCGCTCGCGGGCCGGATCGATCTCGGGACGCTCCTCGCATGGGCGCTCGTTCTTCTCACGACCGTACCGCTACGCGCCGCCGAGACGTGGCTACAAGGCGCGATCGCGATCCGCGCCGGCCGCGTCCTCAAGCAGAAGCTCCTCGAAGGCGCGCTCCGCCTCGATCCGGACGAGATCCGCCATCAGGGCGCGGGCCAGCTCCTCGGTCGCGTGCTCGACTCGCAGGCTGTCGAGGCGCTCGCGCTCGGGGGCGGCATCACGAGCCTCGTCGCGCTGGTCGAGCTCGCGCTCGCCGCAGTCGTCCTCGCGCTCGGCGCCGGCGGAGGCCTCTCGGTCCTCGCGCTCGCGGTCGCGGTCGCGGTGCTCGTATCTCTCGCGCGCCGCTTCGAGCGCACGCTCGATCGTTGGACGAGCGCGCGCATCGAGATGACCCACGATCTCGTCGAGCGCATGGTGGGTCATCGCACCCGCCTCGTGCAGGAGCATCCGGAGCGGTGGCACGACGGCGAAGACGAGGCGCTCGAGCGATATGTCGCGGTCTCGAAGAGCCTCGACTCCGTGGTGGCCGTCGGGCTCGGCGTCGTGCCGCGTGCATGGCTCGCGCTCGGCGTCGCCGCGCTCGCCCCGGCGTTCCTGTCGGGCAGCGAGCCCTCGGCGCTCGCGGTCGCGGTCGGCGGAACGCTCCTCGCGCACCGCGCGCTCGCGTCGCTCACGTCGGGGTTGTCGCAGCTCGCGACGGCCGCCCGTTCGTGGCGCAACGTCGCGGAGATCTTTCGAGCGTCCTCACGGCCGCAGGCGTTCGGGGAGCCCGCCGCGGCGCTCCTCGCTGCGACGCGCTCGCCCGTCATCGAGGCGAGCGACGTGACGTTTCGGTATCCGAATCGCGGCGAGCGCGCGCTCCGCGGTTGCACGGTGACGGTCATGGAGCGCGACCGTCTGCTCGTTCAGGGCGCCTCGGGAAGCGGCAAATCCACGCTCGCCGCCGTGCTCGCGGGGCTACGCGCGCCGGAGTCCGGCGTGCTCCTGCTCCATGGGCTCGATCGGCCGACGATCGGCGACGCCGGCTGGCGCCAGCGCGTCGTCATGGCGCCCCAGTTTCACGAGAACCACGTGCTCGCCGGGAGCTTCGCGTTCAACCTGCTGATGGGCGCGGGCTGGCCCGCTCCGCCGGAGAGAGTCCGCGAGGCGGAGTCGCTGTGTCGCACGCTCGATCTGGGGCCGCTCCTCGATCGAATGCCCTCGGGTCTCGAACAGACGGTCGGGGAGCAGGGCTGGCAGCTCTCGCACGGCGAGCGCAGTCGCCTGTTCCTCGCGCGAGCGCTGCTCCAGGACGCGAGCCTGCTCGTCCTCGACGAGAGCTTCGGCGCGCTCGATCCGCCGACGCTCAACCGATGCCTTCGTTGCGCGCTCTCGCGCGACGCGGCGCTCCTCGTCGTCGCTCATCCTTGAAGGGGTGATGCAAATCGGCTCTGCGGGGGGCTCGATGCTCGCCGGCGTCGCAAGAGTTGCGGACGATCCGTCGCGCCGGCATACTCGCGACCGATGAACGAGCTCGTCGAGCGGCTCACCAAGCCTCAGAAGGTCACGATCGGAACGCGCCTCGAGGACCGCCTGGATGATCTGCGTGGTCAAGCCGAGCGCGGGTACGTGTTCGTCAAGTTCACCGAGACGCGCGGCGGCACCGAGCTGGGTGTCCGCGTCGAGCCGGACGCGAGCGACTTGGCCGCGGCCCAAAAGGGCCAGGGAACGATCACGGTCGTCGGCAAGCTCATCCTCAACTACGTGCGCGTACGCTGCCACGCGACGGTCGAGCTTCCCTCGCTCGACGGCACGGGCTACCTGGAAGTGATCGAAGAGGTCACGCCTGCGCAGCTCGCCGAAGAGCGCGCGAAGCGCGGCAGCGAGTCGTAGCCAGCTACACCGAAGGGAAGCACATCGCCAGCGTGCTCTCGCATTCGGCCTGGACGCTCTGGGCACATTTTCCGTACGTGACCCACTCGGAAGGGCAGCTCGCGGTGGGGTCGCAGCCGGCGACGGGCGGGTCGCCGCACTGCTCGACGGTGCAGCACGCGAGTGCGTCCCACGCGTCCTGGCAGCCCATCGAGTTAGAGCAGAAGACCGTGTTCTGGTTCAGGCACGTCGTGCATGCCGCGGTGTCCGCGGCGATGCACGCCGTGACGCAGTCGGGCTCCGCCGGCGAGCCGCAGTCGGTGATGCAAATCTGCGTCTCCGTCGAGCAGGCCGCTCCGCCCATGTAGAGGCCGATCGTCGAGGCGGGGCAGTCGCCGGCCGCGTCGGGGCTCGGTGGCGCCGCATCGATCGAAGCGTCCGGCACCGACGCATCGGCCTCGCTACAGCGACCGTCGTGACACAGGTCGGCGCTGCACGCGGGCACGCGCGGACCGGCGAGCATGACGACGGTGACGTCGGATCCGTCCGGCAACGGGAGCGCCTGCGCGCTGCAGCCCGACGCGACGATGCCGCAGGTCGCGTCGAGCGCGTCCGCCGAGAAAGAGAAGATCCCGGACCCGAGCGGCGACGGCATCGCCGCGGAAGACGCGCCGCGCGTGAGAACGACCGGCCCGAACACGACATCCGACGACGTGCAGTCCCCGCGAGCGATCGACGCGACGATCGTGCTCGCGGCGGAGGCCTCCACGCCTGGAGCGAAGCGGACGTGCCACGTGACTCTCCGGGCATCGTCGCCGCATCCGAGCGCGCCGGCGCCGATGCTCGCAGACAGCACGAACAACATCGCGGGGACGCGCCGGTGGAGCACACGCAATCATAACGCGACGTCCATGGCGCCGCGTATACTCGCGCAGCCACGCGGTCGGCCAACGAGCACGTCCTCCATGCAAAAGATCATCCTCGCAGAGAGCCTCGAGGGTCTGGCCATGCTGCCGGACGGCTTCGCGCAGCTCATCTACATCGATCCGCCGTTCAACACCGGGCGCGCGCAAGTCCGAGATCGGTTGCGCGCGTTCGAGGATCCGACCGCGAGCCGGGTGGGCTTCGGCGGTAGGAAGTACCGCGTCGAGCACGTCGGGCGCAGCAGCTACGCGGACTCGTTCGACGACTACCTCGGCTTTCTCCTACCGCGAATCGAAGCGAGCCTTCGTTGCCTCGACGCGCGCGGCAGCCTCTTCGTGCACCTCGATTCGCGCGAGGTGCATTACGTGAAGGTCGCCCTCGATGCCTTGCTCGGGCGCGATTGCTTCATGAACGAGATCATCTGGGCGTACGACTACGGCGCGCGGCCGAAGACGCGCTGGCCTGCCAAGCACGACACGATCCTCTGGTACGCGCGCGATCCGGAGAGCTACGTCTTCAACTACGACGCGATCGATCGGATCCCATACATGGCGCCGGGCCTCGTCGGCGCCGACAAGGCGGCGCGCGGCAAGACTCCGACGGATGTCTGGTGGCACACGATCGTCCCGACGAACGGTCGCGAGAGGACGGGCTACGCGACCCAGAAGCCGCTCGGCATCTTGAGCCGCATCGTGCAGGTTCACACCGAGCCCGGCGCGATCGTCCTCGACTACTTCGCGGGGAGCGGCACGACCGGAGAAGCCGCAGCGCTTCACGGACGCGGGTTCGTCCTCGTCGACGAGAGCGCCGACGCGTTCGAGATCATGTGCGCGCGGCTCTCGCGTTACACTCCGGAGCGCGTCTATCGCGCGACGAACCCGCCGTCCACCGGAAGCGCCGCGCCCGTCACGAAGGACGCCGCGTCCGAGCACAGCCACGCCGCCGCCTCGGCCACCTCTTCGGGCCGACCGAGCCGACCGATCGGCTCGAGCTCGACGTAGATGCGCTCGACGTCGGGGTTGTGCCCCGTGACGCGATCGATCATCGGCGTGTGGATGACGCCCGGGCACACCGCGTTGATCCGGATGTGCCTGTCCGCATAGTCGAGCGCGGCGGCCTTCGTGAGCCCGATGACCCCGTGCTTGCTCGCGACGTACGCGGGCGCCGTCGCGAAGCCGATGAGGCCTGCGACCGACGACATGTTCACGATGGAGCCGCCGCCGGCCCGCAGCATGTGGGCGATCTCGTGCTTCATGCAGAGAAACGTGCCCGTCAGGTTGACCGCGATCGTGCGCTCCCAGACGTCGAGAGGGGTGTCGTGCGTCGACATCATTCGGCCTTCGATCCCCCCGTTGTTGAAGGCGCAGTGGAGCCCGCCCGTGTGCTCGAGCGTCTGCGCTACGAGCGCGCGCACTTCGTCGTCCTTCGAGATGTCCGCCCTTACGAACAACGCGCGCCCTCGGAGCTCCTCGATCAAGGCGACCGTCTCGCGGCCGCCCTCGGCGTCGATGTCCGAGGCGACGACGCGCGCACCTCGGCGCGCGAAGACAATGGCTGCAGCCCGACCGATGCCGGACGCTGCGCCCGTGATGAGAGCAACCTTCCCATTGAGACTCGCGCTCATGTGCCGTGACCTCCGCTATACCCGTGGGCATGCGTTACCTACACACAGCCCGCGTCCTGGCCAGTGGCTAGGCTAGAGGCGTGGCCGCGGCGCAGCCGCTTGCGCGTCGAGCGCGCCGTGGACGGCCCGCGCGAGATCGGA
>Ga0075429_100004981_pt1 | contig 11440 bp, 7 predicted proteins | sample RhiMetdeltSRZDD3_FD_75295 | JGI IMG/M metagenome (GOLD analysis project Ga0075429, IMG submission 75295) | Populus rhizosphere microbial communities from Tennessee, USA - Rhizosphere MetaG P. deltoides SRZDD3 | ecosystem: Host-associated > Plants > Roots > Rhizosphere > Soil | place: USA...
TCGGGCTCGCGCCGAACATCGTCGAGCGCACCTTCGACATCGTCACCGCCATCCGCGCCGAGGGCGTCACCGTGATGATGGTCGAGCAGAACGCCCTTGCGGCGCTCGAGCTCTCCGATCGCGCCTACGTCCTCGAGCAGGGCCGCATCACCCGCACCGGCAGCGGCCGGGAGCTCCTCAACGATCCCGAGGTGAAGAAGGCGTATTTGGGCGGATAACGAATTCGGGGTCAGAGCCCGAATTCGTTTTCACGTACGCAAAAACGAGATCGGGCTCTGACCCCGAATTATTTGTCGGCGAGCGGCCAGCCCGAGACGTCGAAGTCGTCGGGCATGGCGACGTGCACGAAGCCGCGCGTGTCTCGCAGCGACCGCGTGATGTGTCCCTTGCCGGTCATGTCCTCGGCGAAGATCAGGTCGCCCGGTCGCAAGACGTAGCGCGCGCCTTCGCTCGTCTCGAGCTCGAGGATGCCGGAGGTGAGGAAAATGAGCTGGCGCCGCGGCGCGTTGTGGAAATCCTGCACGTGGCCTTCCGGCGTCTCGCGGAAGAACACGGCGCCGCCGCGGAACGTCTCCGACATCGGCCGCGCGCCGCTCATCGGCACCTCGCGCAGCTCGACCGCCGATTCTCCCGAAGACTTCGTGTAGATCCTGAAGATGCGCATGGGGGTTGAGGGCCAGGAAATGGGGTCGGAGCAATTTTCCCGTAACACCTAAGGCTGCACACGCAGGTGTTTCAGGAAAATTGCTCTGACCCCTTTTTTGGGGGGATGATGGCGCACCCTAGAGGAGGGTTCCATGAAGCACGCTCTCATTGCCACCGCGCTGGCGCTCACGGCCATTCCCGCGTGGAGCCAGACGTCGCCGTATGCCGCCGAGGTCGACAAGCTCGCCGACGGCGTCGAAAAGAAAGTCATCGCGTGGCGCCGCGACATCTACCAGCACCCGGAGCTCGGCAACCAGGAGGTCCGCACTTCCAAGCTCGTGGCCGACCACCTGCGCTCGCTCGGCCTCGAGGTGCGCACCGGCGTCGCGAAGACCGGCGTGGTCGGCGTCCTGAAAGGCGGCAAGCCCGGCGCGGTCGTGGCGCTGCGCGCCGACATGGATGCCCTGCCGGTGACCGACCAGACCGGGCTGCCCTACGCGTCCAAGGCCAAGGCGATGTGGATGGGCCAGGAGACCGGCGTGATGCACGCCTGCGGGCACGATGGGCACGTCGCGATCCTCATGGGCGTCGCCGAGGTGCTGAGCCGCATGAAGGAGCGGATCCCGGGCACGGTGAAGTTCATCTTCCAGCCCGCCGAAGAGGGGCTGCCCGGCGACGAGGTGGGCGGTGCGCGCCTCATGGTCAAGGAAGGCGTGCTGCGCGATCCCACGCCGGATGCGATCTTCGGGCTGCACCTCTCCTCCGTGTTCGCGGCGGGACGCGTCGGCTACCGGCCGGGCCCCGCCATGGCGAGCAGCGACACGTTCCGCATCGTGGTGCGCGGCAAGCAGACCCACGGCGCGCGCCCCTGGGCCGGCGTCGACCCGGTCGTGGTGGCCTCGCAGATCGTGCTCGGGCTGCAGACCATCGCGAGCCGCCAGATCGACGTCACGCTCGAGCCCTCGATCATCACCGTCGGCATCATCCGCGGCGGCAACCGCGAGAACATCATCCCCGACGAGGTCGAGCTCATGGGCACGGTGCGCTCCTTCAACGACGAGATGCGCCGCGACATCCACCGGCGCATGAAGCAGACCGCGGAGTCGATCGCCCAGGCCGCGGGTGCCAAGGCCGAGACCACCGTCAACCTCGGCTACGACGTGACCGACAACAACGAGAAGCTGACGACGCGCGGCGTCGCTGTGCTGCGTGCGGTGGCGGGCGGGAGCAACGTCTTCATGGCGCCGAAAGTCACCGCGGCCGAGGACTTCTCCGCCTACCAGAAAGTGATCCCCGGCTTCTACTTCAACCTCGGCGCGCGCGTGAAGGACCTGCCGCCCGAGCGCTGGGGCGGAAACCACTCGCCGCTCTTCCAGATCGACGAGAGCGTGCTCAAGCTCGGCGTGCGCTCGCTCGCCAGCCTGACGCTCGACTACCTCGACGGCCGCTAGGAATTCGGGGTCAGAGCGGCCAGAGGCCGAATTCTCTTACGGCAGACGCTCGATCCGGATCGAAAGAGTGCCTGCAATGAAGAGCGTATCTCCGGGTGGATTGAGGAGCATCCGGGTCGGCTTGGAATCGAAGTCCGCCGGACAGGGCGCAATGTCGATCGGGAAGCCCACGACGATTTCCGGGAACAGTCCGCCAGCGACCGGAGGCGCGCCGAGATCGAACGCGTGCACGCGGCACACGCCCGTCCCCAGCTCGAGAATATACGCACGCGCGCCGTCGGGCGAGAGCGCGTAGGCCGCCGTGGTCGTGCCAGGAAAGCCCGAGGGCACTTTGCCGAGCGCGGTGAAGTTGGGGTCGTACACGGTATGGGCAAAGCCGCTCGTGTTTGTGGCCCCGAATACCAGCATGCGCGTGCCTCTGCGGTCGAAGACCGGAGGGTTGATGTCCTCGAGGTTTCCAGCCGCCGGACTGTTCTGCTGCAGGTTAAAGGACGTGGTGCTGACGAGGCCCGAGCTCGCGCTGTACTGGAGCACCGGCTGCGGCGAAGACAACCCTCCCTCGACCAGGACCACGCGGGAGCCGTTGTCCGGACCGCCGATCACCGGTTGAAACTGGCTGGAGAACGGAATCGAAATGCTGCGCGCGGCCACGTCGTAAAGCCAGCGCTGGTTGAAGTTTTGGCCTCCGCTGACGATCGACGCCTTGCCGTCGTTCGTGGCGACGATGCTCTTGAGGAAGAGCGGGATACCCCCGGCCGGGTTGGTGGTTCGCGTAGTCGTCGTCCTCGGCGCGAGCGTCACCGGATCGAGCTCGACCACCGCCGTATCGGTGATCGCGAGCAGCCGCTCGCCGTCGAGCGAGAGCGCGAGGCCTCTGACATCCGGTAACGGCTGGTTGAGAGAGGCCGGATTCCAGGCGGCACCGTTGAACGTGTAGCGCAGCACCTTGTTGGCGCCCGGGTTCGAGTCGCCGGTGCCGACGAGGAGCGCCTGGCGGCGTGCGTCGTAGACGAGCCCGCGCATGTTCTGCACCACGGACGGGTAGTTGAGAGTGGTGGCGCCCGTGAGCGTGTTCGGCTGCACCAGGGTGACCGAGCCCGAAAAGGCGGTCGCGCCGCCGTTAAGCGCGACCTGGTAGATGCCAGCCGGGAGTGGCGGATAGGTCGCGTGGATTTCCGTCGCGCTCACGACCGTTGAGGTGGAGGCCGGCGTACTGCCGAAGCTCACCAACGTCCCGGGGACGAAGCCCCGGCCGCGGATGATTACCTCATCCGACACGTTGGCAGTGCCCACCGAAGGCGCCACTGCGTCCGGCGGCGGCGGAACGGCGCCGACCTGGTAAGCGACGTTGATCGTGGCCGGACTGCCGGTGAGCAGTGCACCCGAGCAGTTGATGTCGGTCGTGCATGCGGTGACGGTAATCACGCTCGCGTGGCTGCCCGGGCCGATGGTCGAAGGGGACGCCACGTGGACGCTCAACCGGCCGCTGTTGGGACCCGTGATGACGAGGTTGTCCACCGAGGCTACGGCCGGGCCGGTGACGACGACGCGCACGAAGAGCGTATTGGCGCTGACGCCGTTGACCGTCGCCGTGATGGCCTGCGAGGGCGGCGTGGCATCGTTGGGGCTTGCCGCGGAGAAACTGAGGTTCGCGGGAGAGACGACGAATTGCGGTGGCGTCCCGCCGCTGCCGCCACCGCCGCTGCAAGAAGCAATCAGGTATGCAACGAACGCCGCGCAGCACGCGAGCGCGGTCCCACGCATCCGGCTCATGACTTGTTCTTCCTCCCCCGAGGCGAAACGCGCGGAAGTATATCGGCGGCCCAGGCAGCCGGTCGATACGTTCGCGGGTCTAAGCTAATTACTGTTCGGAAATCGGGGCTGACGCCGATTGTCAGCTACGGCAGGCGCACGACCCGGATCTTCTGATTGCCGGCAATGAAGAGCGTGTCGCCCGGCGGATTGACGAGGATGCGGCTCGCCTGGTCAAACCCGCTCGAGGGGCAGTTTGAGATCGGCGACAGATCGATCGGGAAGCCGACCACGGTGACTTCCTGATACAGCGCGCCCGGGCCTGGAGACACGGTGAGATCGAAAGCGCGTACGCGGCACACGTTGCCCGCGCCGATCTGGAGGATGTAGGCGCGCGTCCCGTCGGGCGAAAGGGCGTAGGCCGCGGTGTTCACCTGGTTGCTGGAGACGACATCGGTCGAGGGCACGCGGCCGAGCTCGCTGAAATTCGCGTCGAAGACGGCATGGAAGGCGGTGCCGCCGCTTAAGCCGGCAACGAGCATGCGGTTGCCGTCGCGGTCGAAGGCCGGAAGGTTGATGTTCTCCACGCGCCCCGCGACGGGATGGAAATGCGCCAGCACGAGCGGCGTGGCACTGACCAGCCCGGTGAAGGCGTTGTATTGCTGGACCGTCTGCGCTCCGCTTTGGATGATGACCGCGCGCGTGCCGTTGTCCGGACCGCCGACCTCCGGAGAGGAATAGCTCGCGGTAGGGCCGGTGAATGTGTGCGCCGCGAGGTTATAGAGGTAATGCTGACCGGGGGCGGTTTGGCTGCTGCTGACGATAAACGCCTGGCCGTCGTTGGTAGCGACGATGCCTTTGAGGAACGGGTCTGAGACCGCGGTCAGCGTTGTCGGCAGCGCCTGCTGGGCGAGCGTCGCGGGGTTGAGGTCGACAACGGTCGTATCGGTGAGAGCAGGCAGCCGCGTTCTGTCGAGCGACAGCGCGAGGTTCCTCAGGTTCGCCACCGTGGCGGGAATCGGAAGCTGCCACGCGCCGGAGGCGAACGTGTAGGCGAGTACCTGGTTGCTGGTCGGGCTGGCGAGGCCGATGCCGACGAAGAGCGTCTGGGTCACGGGGTCGAAGGCGAGCCCGCGCATGTTCTCCACCGGCTGGGTGTAGGCGAGCGTCGCCGTCGCCAGGGTTCCCGCCGGAACGAGGGTGAGAGACTGGCTGAACGGCACGGGCACGCCGCTGGCGCTCAGGCTGATGGGCAGCGTTCCGGCAGCGAGCGCCGGGTAGGTCGCGCGGATCTCGGTGTCGCTCATGACAGTGAATTCCAATGCCGGTGTTGCGCCGAAGCTCACCGAGTTCACCTGGCTGAAGCCGGTGCCGCGAAGAACGACGTTGCCCGCCGCGCTGGCGGCGCCAACCGAGGGCGCGAGGCTCGCCGGCGGCGGTGCCGGTGGCGGCGTCGGCGGAGGGGTGCCGACCTGGTAGCCGACGTTGATCGTGATCGGGCTGCCGGTGATCTGCGCACCGGTGCAATTGGCATCCGTGTTGCACACCGCGACCGTAATGACGCTGGCGTGGTTTCCGGCCTGAAGGGTCGCAGGCGACGCCGGCCGAACCGTGAAGCGCACCTGGTTCGGCGCCAGCATCTGGATGTTCTCCACCGAGGCCGCCGTGCCGGTGGGGACGATGCGAAAGAACAGCGTTCCGGAGTTGGGGGTGACGGTCACCGTGACGGTGCGTGCCGAAGGCGGCGGCGAGCCCGGGTTCGCCGCGGTATAGCCGATGTTGGCTGGGGAGGCGTTGATCTGGTGGGTGCTGTTGGGGGCGGTGCCGGTGGCGTCGCCGCCGCCGCCGTGGCAGGCCGCGGCGAAGCATGCGACGAGGAGCACCGAAGCACCTGAGCGCGTGACTGCCGACATCCTGACCATCGTTGTTCTCTCCCGAGCCGACCTCGCTCCAGAATATATAGATCGCTCGTGAAAACAAATGGTTCCAACCGGCTAGGCGGGACCTAACCCGGACTTTTGTTTCTAGAACTCGAATCGAAACCTGGCTTTGACCCCTGTTTCTGCCACCGAACCTGACTATTCGACCTTAATTGCGGCGGCCTTGATGATCGGCCACCACTTCTCGATCTCCGCCTTGTGGAACGCGGCGAGCCCTTCCGGCGTCTGCAGCTCGGGTGAAGCGATATCCAGCCCGAGCTCGGCGAGCCGCGCCTGCACCACGGGGTCGGCGAGCGCCTGCACCATCGCCGCATTCAGCCGCGCGACCGGCTCCCTGGGCGTGCCCTTCGGCGCGAAGAAGCCGAACCAGCCGGCGACGTGAAGACCGGGCACGCCGCCCTCGTCGGCGGTCGGGATGCCGGGCACGGCGAAGGAGCGGCTCGGCGAGAGATTCGCGAACGCCTTGATCGTTCCCGCGCGCACCTGCGGCATGCCGGCGGCGGCCTGGATGACGAGGAGGTCGATGTGCCCGGCGACGAGATCCTGCATCGCCGGACCGCCGCCGCGGTAGGGCACGAACATGACCTTGGTGTCGGTCGCCTGCTGCAGCAGGAGGCCGGCGACCTGCGCGCCGGCGGTCTGGCTGGCGAGGGTCGCCGTTCCGAGGTTCGCCCTCAGCCACGCCACGAGCTCCTTCAGGTTGTCCGCGGGAATCGTCTTCCTCGCAAGCAGGAGCTGCGGGTTGAGCGTGAGCAATCCGATCGGCTCGAAGTCCTTCTGCAGGTCGTAGGGCAGGGTGTAGACCGCGCCGTTGCCGACATGCGTGTCCCATTGGCCGAGGTCGATGGTGTAGCCGTCGGGCGCGGCGCGCGCGAGCCGCCCGACGCCGATGCTGCCCCCGGCGCCGCCGACGTTCTCGACCACGACCGATTGACCGAGCAGCGGCCGCATGCGCTCGGCCATGACCCGCGCCACCACGTCGGTCGACCCCCCGGGCGGGAACGGCGCGATGAGCGTGATCGAGCGCGACGGGTAGGACGCCTGGGCAAACGCCGTGCCGGCGGCGGCGGCCAGGACCACGCCGAGCAGTAGAGATCTCATTGCTCTCCTCCCGGCAGGAATTCTAAAACCGGATCTCGGCCGAGTCGACGATCGGCAGCCCCTCGTCGAGCACGAGCGACTCCGGGCCCGGCTTGGCGTCGTGCGCCGAGAGCGGGCCGAAGTCGAGCCCGGTGAGCCGCTCGAGCTCGGCGATGCGCACCTGGTAGAGCCGCACCTCGAGCGCCGTCAAGGCCGCTTCCTCGGGCCGCAGGCGCGCGATGCCCGCGAGGAGGTCCTCCTGCGTGACGACGAACGCCTTCGCTTTCAGCGCCTGCCCCGACACATAGGCGATGACCTTGAAGAACTGCTTCGGGATCTTCACGCCGCCGAAGGCCTCGTCGGGCGCGCGCTTGCCCTTGAGGTCGAGGCGCAGCCGCCCGTCGGTGCCCGCCTTGCAAAGCGGCGCGTCGAACACCGGCCCGTTGATGACGCAGAGCCGCGTGGCGCCGTCGGCGAGCGAGGCGACCGCGGCGTCCTCCAGCCGGAACCAGATGCCGGTCGCCGCGCTCGCGCGGTTGTTCTGGTTGAACTGCCAGTGCTGCGGCGTGCAGTTGGTGTAGTGGTAGGAGTCGTCGCCGTTTCGCTTCGCGGTCGCGTCGCTCGCCCCCCATTGCAGATCGCTGCGCCGCGTGAGGTGCCCCTGGTCGAAGGGGTTCAGCGTGCGGTCGGCCTCGAACGCGCTCTGCTTCTTGTAGAACTCGGCGCCGGTCTGGGCCGCCTTGTCGACCGCGTCGACGCGCGTGTCGCGAAACCAGGTGTCGCCGTCGGCGTCGCGGTTGCCGCGGAAGCGGGCGGCATCCACGTTCGCGGCCGAGAAGTAAGCGAGCGCCCGCGTGCGGTTCAGCACCACGCTGTAGTTCCAGTACTTCAGCTCGATCTTCCTCCTCGGCAGCAGGAACACCTTGCCGAGCGTCTCGTTCGTCACCTTGGGCAACGGGACCGCGGCGGCGCCGAGGAACTTCGGGTCGTAGCCGTTGCGCTTGGCGTAGTTCGACTGGTCGATGACGACCTTCTCGAGCGCAGTCGCGGGCTGCGGTCCGAGAACCTGAACCGGTGGAGTCGGGGCCGCAGGCGTTACCGCGTCAAGAGCCTGCGCGCCGACCTTGATGTCGACCGGGATGAGGATGCGCATGTTGCCGGCGCCGTCGCTGCGGACCTGGATCTGGCCCGTGTCGACGATCGTCTCGGGGCCGCTGCCGATCCCGCCGTAGACCCCGCCTTCGACCTGTCCCACGCGCGCATCCTTGGCCGTCAGCACCGCCTTCGCGAGCGGATGCGTGGCGTGCTTTGCCGAGAGGTGCTCGACGATGCGGCTCACGCGGATGCCTTCGTTCGCCTTCCACGCGATCGCGTCATCGCCCAGGTCGGCGCTCCAGACCTTGCCGTCGCGCGTGAGCCAGACGTCCTTTCCGCCGACGCGCTTCGTTTGCGGCACCGAGCTGTGGTGCAGCGCCACCACGTCCCACGAGTTGTTGAACACCGGCGAGCCCGACGAGCCCGACACCGTGTCGGTCTCGTACCAGACGTAGGGATCCTTGTCGGCGTACTTGAGGAGCTTGTTCTCCCGCACGCAGATCTGCTTCCGCTCGCCCTTGGGGTGCTGGATGATCGTGAGGTACTCGCCGACGAACGCCTTGCCCGGCGTCGGGTCCAGGCGCAGCCAGGCGAACGTGTCGAGGGCCTGGCCGCGCAGCGACCTCGGCTCGAGCTGGACGAGGGCGAAGTCGAGCTCCCTGGAGATGATCGGCGCCGGCGCGAGGCGAAAGCCGAAGTCGACCGAGGCGACGTCGAGGCCGTGCACGTCGCGCTCGTAGCGGAACTGGGCGATGCTTTCGCGCACGGCGGACGCGTCCTCGAACACGTGCTCGTTGGTCATGAGCACGCCCGGCGCGACCAGGAACCCGGTGCCGTAGCCGACGAGGCTGCCGTTCCTGCGCAGCACGATCCGGCAGACCGAGCGCCCCGCGAGCAGGCCCTGCTCGAGGTACGAGATGTCGGAGAGGTCGTTGCCCTTGAGGATGCGCTCGAGCCGCACCCGCGCCGCGAGCGGATCGGCGACGTCGCGCTGGATGGCGAGCCGCCGCGCCTCGACCTGCTGCGCGCTCGCCTCGCGCGCTTCGTCGACGTGCACGTCCTTCAGCAGCGTGTCGAGATGGGCGGCCTTCGCCCGCGCGAGCGACGCCTTGAACCGGTCGGTGCCGGTGCGCATGCGCGCATCGTACCGAATTCGGGGTCAGAGCCCGAATTCGTATTTGCGTACGCGGAAACGAATTCGGGCTCTGACCCCGAATTCGGTTAGCGCGAGCGCGGCAGGAGCACGGCCAGGCGCGCGAACACTGTGGCGGCGAGCGCTTCCAGGGTTCGGCCGAGCCAGCCGCGCGGCGGCGGCGGGGGATCGTAGGTCATCTTCATTGCCTCAGACACTAGCAAGCGCGGCCGCGCGGGGCGATGAACTTGTGCCTGATTGGAAAACGGGATAAGGGCCGACCGGACCAACTGCACAGCGAACGTTCTCGAACGGGTCCCCGCCTTCGCGGGGACGACCACCGACGTCGCTCCCGAGTGCTTTAGTCGGGAGCCTAGGCCGGGATCGACCTGAGCAGCTCCTTGAGCGCGCCGAGCTCCGCCGGCTTGACCATGTGGTGGTCGAAGCCCGCCTCGCGCGCCTCGCGGCGGTCGCTCTCCTGGCCCCATCCGGTGAGCGCGACGATGGTCGGGCGGGGCCCCGGGCTTTGCGCGCGGATGCGGCGCGCCACCTCGTAGCCGTCCATTCCCGGCATGCCGATGTCGAGCAGCACCACCGCGGGGTCGTAGCTGCTGTAGGCCTCGAGCGCCTCGGCGCCGTCGCGCGCCACGCGCACCTCCGCGCCGAGAACTTTGAGAAGCAGGCCGAGGCTGTCGGCGGCATCGCGGTTGTCGTCGACCACCAGGATGCGGCGCGGCGGGAGTGCGTCGACGGCGCTGCGCTCCGCGGCCGGCGCGGCCTCGCTCGCCGCGAGCGGCAGGCGCACGGTGAATTCGCTGCCCCGGCCGGGGCCTTCGCTCTTCAGCGTGATGGTCCCGCCGTGCATTTCGGCGAGCCCCCGGGCGAGCGAGAGCCCGATTCCCAGGCCGCTCGGGTTGAGCCGGCTCGAGGCGCTGCCGCGGTGGAACATCTGGAACATGCGCGGCAGCGCGTCGGCCGCGATTCCGGTGCCGTTGTCGCGCACCGCGATCAGCGCCTGGCCGTCCTCGCGCCACGCCCGCACCGAGATGCGGCCGCCGCGCTCGGTGTAGGTGGCGGCGTTGTTCAGCAGGTTGGCGAGGATCTGCGCGAGGCGCACCGGGTCGCCGTCGAGCCACAGCGGCTCGCGCGGCATCGACACGGTGAGCTGGTGCCCGGCGGCGTGAATCAGCGGGTTGCTGGTGTCGACGGCGTTGCGCACCACCGCGGCGAGCTCGACGCGCTCGCGGCGCAGCTCGAACGTGCCGCGGCTGATGCGCGACACCTCGAGCAGGTCGTCGACCAGCCGCACGAGGTGGTCGACCTGACGGTCCATCATCTGGTGGATCGGGGCGGCCGCGGGGTCGACCGCCGCCCCCTGCATACGCAGGAGCTGCACCGAGTTCCTGAGCGGCGCGAGCGGGTTGCGCAGCTCGTGGGACAGCGTGGCGAGGAACTCGTCCTTGCGCCGGTCGGCCTCGCTCAGGCGCTCGACGAGGCGCCGGCTTTCCTCGTACAGGCGCGCATTGTCGATCGCCACCGCGGCCTGGGCGGCGATGCCTGCGACCAGCCGCTCCGAGCGCTCGGTGAACACGCCCGGCTGCGAATGGCCGAAGAAGAGCCCGCCGATCACCTCTCCGGTGCGCGAGACCACCGAGGCGGCGAGGTAGCTCCGCACCGGGAGATGCCCCATCGGCATGCCGTGGTGCGGCGCGTTCTTGCCGTAGCGCGGGTCCTTGGTGATGTCGTCGACGCGCACCACGCCTTCTCCGGCGAAGGTGGGGGCGAACACGGCGGTGTTGCGCGGCATGCCGAACTTGGAAAAGGCCTCGCGCGGCGCGCCGCAGAGCGTGTAAAGCAGGTAGGACTCGCCGGCGTCGTTGGTCACGTTGTAGAAGAAGGCGCCGAATTCCGCGCCCGAGAGCTCGGTCGCCGCGTCGGTCACCGCCTGGACGGTCTTCTCCAGGTCGAGCTCCGCGGCGAGCGTCCGGCCGACGCGATTCAGCGTCTCGAGCGTGCGCGCTTCCTCGCGCAGCTCGTCGGCCGCGCGCCGCTGCTCGTCGAGCGCCTGGCGCCTGAGCTCCGCGGTCCGCAGCAGCGTCGCCACGCGCACCAGAAGCTCGCGGGCGCTGAAAGGCTTGACCAGGTAGTCGTCGGCGCCCTTGCCGAGCCCCTCGATGCGAGCCTCTTCGCCGGCGCGGGCCGAGAGCAGGATGATCGGGACCGTGCGCAGCTTCGGATCGGCGCGCAGCTCGCGGATCAGGCCGAAGCCGTCGAGCCCGGGCATCATCACGTCGGAGACCACGAGCGCCGGCGGGTTCGCGCGTGCCGCCGCGAGCGCCGCGATG
>Ga0075429_100004984_pt1 | contig 11437 bp, 10 predicted proteins | sample RhiMetdeltSRZDD3_FD_75295 | JGI IMG/M metagenome (GOLD analysis project Ga0075429, IMG submission 75295) | Populus rhizosphere microbial communities from Tennessee, USA - Rhizosphere MetaG P. deltoides SRZDD3 | ecosystem: Host-associated > Plants > Roots > Rhizosphere > Soil | place: USA...
TCCAGATCGCGCTGCGAGGCGCGCGCGGTAATGAACACCACCGGCAGGCCGCTCGTTTCCGGGCGCAGCTTCATCTGACGAAAGAGCGTCGGTCCGTCCATCACCGGCATCATCCAGTCGAGCATCACGAGGTCGGGCCGGAATTCCGCCATCACCGCGATCGCCTGGGTCGGATCGGTGACCAGCGCCACGGTCATTTTGCCGATGCGCTCGAGCGAGGTACGCACGATGCGCTGGATGTCCTCGTCGTCCTCGACGTAGCAGATGCGCTGGAGCGGCCGGTCGGGCATGAAAGATCCTAAGTGGGATGCCGGGGGAGCTCGAACCAGAAGGTGGTGCCGCCGCCGGCGCGGTCCTGGAAGCCTATGCGGCCGTGCATCAGCTCGACCAGCCGCTTGCAGATGGCGAGCCCGAGGCCGGTGCCGCCTTTCTGGCGCGTCGCGGTCGAGTCGGCCTGGGTGAAGCGTCCGAAGATGCGCGAGCGGAAATCCTCCGGTATGCCGCCGCCGCGATCGTGCACCGCGATGCGCACGTTCGGTCCCGCGTCCTCGGTGGTGATGTCGACCACGCCGCCTTCCGGCGAGAACTTCGCGGCGTTCGACAGCAGGTTCGTCATCACCTGCAGCAGGCGCTTGCGATCGGCATGCACCTTGCGCTCCGCCGTGTCGCCGTGCGCCTGGAAGCGCACGCGGAAGCGCTCCGCGAACCCCTTGTTCAGGACCATCGACTCGCGCACCAGCTCGTCGACCGCGAAGAGCTCCGGCGCGAGCGTGAGCTTTCCGGACTCGATCTTCTCGATGTCGAGGATGTCGTTGATGAGGTCGAGCAGGCGCTGGCCGTTGCGCTCGGCGACCGCGGTGAGCTCAGCGACCTCCTTGTCGACCTCGCCCATCACGCCGCTCGTGACGAGCTGCAGCGAGCCGATGATCGAGGTGAGCGGCGTGCGCAGCTCGTGGGAAAGCGTCGAGGTGAATTCCTTCTTCATGCGTTCCGCTTCGAGCTGGGCGGTGACGTCACGCCCCTGCGCGATCACGGCGATCACCTGGCGCTCGACGTTCACGAGCGGGGTAATCGTCCACTCGCAGACGAGGTCGACGCCGTCGCGCCGCGGATGGGTGAGCTTCAGACCCGCGACCGACTCGCGGGCGCCGACCAGGCTCTGCCAGACGCGGTCGAAGTCGCCGTGCAGGTCGGGGCGGATCAGCTTTTTCGCGCTTGCGCCGACGAGCTCGGCGGCGGCAAAGCCGAAGAGGATTTCGGCCGCGTGGTTCACCTCGGCCACCGTGCCGTTCGGCTGCAGCTCGAGCACGGCGATCGGCGCGCGCTCGGCGAAGAGGGCGAGCTTGCGGCCGCTCGCCTCGACCTGGCGGCGGGCCTCCTCCAGCTCGACCAGCTGGCGCTCGAGGCGCTGGTTCAGGAGGCGGTGGTCCTTTGTCAGCTTTCCGTAGGCCTGGCGCAGCCGGTAGCCGGAATGGAAGACCTGCGTGAGCCGGTAGGCGATCGCTACATTGATCGCGTAGAAAAGCGGCACGAGCAGGGCGATTTCCACGAACAGGCGGTTGCCGAACGTAAGCAGCACGTAGAAGAAGGGCCCGAGGATGCCCGCGGCGTACAGCGCGAAGATCGGCCAGGAAGCGGCGTACACCGGAATGCCGACCGATGCCATGCCGGCGAAGAGGAAGGCGAGGAACACCTGCTGCTCATCCGAGAGCGAGCGGAAGAACACGCCGCCGGCGAGACCCCAGCTCGCGCCGTTGGCGAGCGCGGCGATGCCGAGCCAGCGCAGCCACTGCGGCGCGCTGGCCACCTTGTCGGCGCTGCGCGAATACGCATAGAGAAGCAGGCTCGCCGTGGCGCTGAAGAGCACGACGATGGCCCACCACATGAGGACGAGCTCTTTGAGCCAGCGGCCCTGCAGCTCGAACGTAGCGATCGCGCCGGCGATAAAGGTGGCGCCGATGGCGATTGGCATCTGCCGGTAAAGCTGCGCAACGCGGTCGGCGAGGACCTCACGCGGGTCGGCGCGGTCGCGGATCTCGGCCTCGACCGCCTTGGTCGAGACTTCGAGCGCGCTTTCGCTACCGTTTGCGGTGGTAGTGTGGTTCACGCGGCGCAGTCAGAAGCTGCGCCATTCTATGATTTCTCAGAGGGTCTTGCCGTTGCGGATTACGCCCACCGCGACGCCTTCGATCACCAGCGTGTCGCGTCGCAGGTCCACTTCAATCGGCTTGTATTCGGGATTTTCGGCCTCGAGCTCCACGCTGTGGCCGCGGCGGCGATAGCGCTTCACTGTGACTTCTTCCGCAAGCCGCGCAACGATGATCTGCCCGGTGCGCGCTTCTTGCGTGCGATGGACCGCGAGCAGGTCGCCTTCCAGGATGCCGGCATCGCGCATCGACATGCCGCGCACGCGCAGCAGGAAGTCCGCGCGCGGGGTGAACAGGTTGGGGTCGACCTGATAGCGTCCCTGGATATGCTCCTCGGCCAGCATGGGGCTGCCGGCGGCGACGCGGCCAACGACGGGCAGCTCGAGCAGCCTGCCCAATCGGTTGCCCGAGCGGCCGTCGAGCACGCGGATGCCACGCGAGGCGCCCGAGGATATCTCGATTGCGCCTTTTTTCTCGAGCGCGCGCAAATGCTGCTCGGCCGCGTTCACCGAGCGAAACCCCATGCGCCGCGCGATTTCGGCGCGCGTCGGCGGATAGCCGGACACCTCGGTGAGCTCGCGCACCAGCTTGAGGATCTCGTGCTGCCGATCTGTCAATTCATCCATTAGTGGCAATATATACAGTATGCGGCGCATTGTCCACCTGGACATGGACGCCTTCTACGCGTCGGTCGAGCAGCGCGACGACGCGCGCCTGCGCGGCAAGCCGGTGGTGGTGGGGGGGCGCCCGGAGTCGCGCGGCGTCGTCGCCGCCGCAAGTTATGAAGCGCGCGCCTTCGGCGTGCGCTCGGCGATACCGATGGCGCGAGCGCTGCGGCTATGCCCCGACCTCATCGTCGTGCCGCCGGACTTCGAGCGCTATCGGCGCGTCTCCAACCAGGTCATGGGAATCCTGCGCGCATGCACGCCGCTCGTCGAGCCGCTCTCGCTCGACGAGGCTTACCTCGATGTCACCGAGAACGCCTGGGGTGAGCCGCTCGGCATGGAAGTCGCGAAGCGGCTGAAGCGCCAGATCGTCGCTGCAACCGAGCTCACGGCCTCGGCCGGCGTCGCGCCGAACAAGTTCCTCGCCAAGATTGCTTCGGGCTACCGCAAGCCCGACGGCCTCACTGTCATCGCGCCTGAGCGCGTGGAAAGCTTTCTTCGCGAGCTGCCAGTCGAGGCGCTCTGGGGCGTGGGTCCCGTCACCGCCAAAAAGCTTCACCAGGCGGGAATCACGCGCCTCACCGACGTGCGCACCGTGGACATGCAGCGTCTGCGCGAAGTGGTCGGCAGTCTTGCCGACTGGCTGCGGCAACTCTCGCACGGCGAAGATCCGCGACCCGTGGAGCCCGAACGCGCGGCGAAGTCCTCGAGCAGCGAGAACACCTACGCCCAGGACCTCGTCGACCTGGACAAGATCCGCGAAGAGGTCGCGCGCATGGCGCGCGAGAACGCCGCTTGGCTCGCGCGCCGCGGTCTCGCCGCGCGCACCGTCACCCTCAAGGTGCGCTACGCCGGCTTCGTCACCGTGACGCGCAGCCACACGCTTTCACGCCACACCGCGGATGCCGAGGTAATCTCCTCGTGGGCCGTCGAACTTCTTTCGCGCACCGAAGCGGGCACGCGACCGGTGCGCCTCCTCGGCGTGCGCGTGCAGGGTTTAGTCGAACAGTCCGCGAGCTAGCTCGACGGGTTCAATCAGCCGGGGCGTATCGTTCGCCGCCTGGTTCACGGCAAGGCTGACCGGATGGGCGACCAGCTCGATTTTCGCTGGACCGAACAACAGACTCTCATCGCCGGCCTGCCAGTCGTCGTAGCCCTCCGCGGGCACGAGAAGCGGCATGCGGTCATGGACCTTACCGACCACTGCATCCGGCTCGGTGGTGATGAGCGAGCAGGTGTCGCGCTCCCACACTGCCGCGAGGGCAAGCAGCGGTGCGTTCGCCGGACGAAAATAGAATGGCTGCTTGCGCCGGCCCTCGTTCTTCCACTCGTAGAACCCGCTCGCCGGGACGAGGCAGCGCCCGCTCGAGCGGAATTTCGTCGCCACGGTCTCGGCGCGCAGGTTGACGAACTTCCCGCGCAGTCCCCAGCGTGCGCGCACGGCGCGCTTGTCGCGGACCACCAGGATCTCAGCGGCCGGCGCGATGTTGAAGCTCGCGTTGAATTCGGGGATGGACTGCAAGCCAAACTGCAGCGCGATGACGTCCGGGTTGGCATGCAGTGCGTAGCGGCCACACATAGGGCCGAGGTTACAATGCGCGCGGCATGATCATCCAGTCGCTGCTCGACACCGACCTGTACAAGTTCACCATGATGCAGGTGGTGCTGCATCACTTCCCCGGTGCGCAGGTCGAGTACAAGTTCAAGTGCCGCACGGAAGGCGCGGATCTGCGTCCGGATCTCGACGGCATCGACCGCGAGCTCGCCGAGCTGTGCCGGCTGCGCTTTCGCGACGACGAGCTCGTATATCTGCGCAGCCTGCGCTTCATGAAGTCCGATTTCGTCGACTTCCTCGGGCTTTTCCAGTTCAACGAGAAGTTCGTAACCACCGGCCTCGGTGAGAAGCCGGGCGAGATCGACATCACGATCCGCGGGCCGTGGCTGCACACGATCCTCTACGAGATCCCGGTGCTCGCCATCGTGTCGGAGCTCTTCTTCCGGCGCACCCGTGCGCGGCCGAACCTCGACGAGGGGCGACGCCGGCTGAAAGCCAAGATTGCGCTCGTGCGCACGGTCGAGCCCGAGCTCGACTTCAAGATTTCCGACTTCGGCACGCGCCGCCGCTTCTCGCTGCCGTGGCACGAGGAAGTGGTGCAGACGCTGAAGCGCGAGGTGCCGCAGTACTTCGCCGGCACCTCGAACGTCTGGTTCGCGATGCGCAACAACATCACACCGCTCGGCACCATGGCCCACGAGTACATGCAGGCGTGCCAGGCGCTCGGCCCGCGCCTGCGCGACTCGCAGACCTTCGCGTTCGACAAGTGGGCGCAGGAGTATCGCGGCGACCTCGGCATCGCGATCGCGGACACTTACGGCCTGGAAGCTTTCCTGCGCGATTTCGACATGTTCTTCTGCAAGCTCTTCGACGGCGCGCGTCACGATTCGGGCGACCCGTTCGAATGGGGCGAGAAAATGATCGACCACTACCGCAGGAACCGCGTCGATCCGCGCACCAAGACGCTCATCTTCTCCGACCAGCTCTCGGTGCCGCTCGCCATCGAGATCGCGCGGCGCTTCCATGGGCGCGCGCGCACCGCATTCGGCATTGGCACGAACCTTACCAACGACCTCGGCTATGAGCCGATCAACATCGTGATCAAGATGACCGAGTGCAACGGCCAGCCGGTGGCCAAGGTGTCCGATTCGCCGGGCAAGACCATCAGCAAGGATCCGGGCTACCTGCGCTACCTGCGCCAGGTCTTCGGCCTCGAGCCTGCCGAAAAAACCTAGCACCGCGGCCGCGGTCCTCGCGGCCTGCTTCGCCCTTAACATGTTCGGCCGCGGGCTCGGCGACACCTATGCCGTATTCCTTCTGCCGCTCGAGCGCGAGTTCGGCTGGGCGCGCTCGCAGCTCACCGGCGTGTACTCGGTCTATCTGCTGGTGAACGGCTTCACCGCACCGCTCGTCGGCCTGGCGTTCGACCGGCTCGGCCCGCGCTGGGTGTTCGGCGCCGGCGTTGCGTGCCTCGGCGCGGCCTTCTTCCTCGCCAGCGGCATCGTCAGCCTCTGGCAGTTCTACGTTCTCATCGGCGCGCTCGTCGGCATCGCCGTCAGCCTGAACGGCATGGTGCCCGGCTCGGCGCTGCTCGCGCGCTGGTACCGCGCGCGCCTCTCCACCGCGATCGGCATCGCATTCTCCGCGGTGGGCGTCGGCACGCTGGTCTTCGTGCCGCTCGCTCAATACCTCGTCAGCGAATACCACTGGCGCGTGGCCTATCGCATCTTCGGGCTCACGCTCCTTGCGGCTGCACCGGCGGTGCTTTTTCTCCTGCCTTGGCGCCGCTTCGCCGCCGGCCACCCGGAGTACCAGCCGAAGCTCATGAAAGGCGAGGGCGGCTGGACCTTGCGCGCCGCGATGCGCACGCCGGTGTACTGGGGTCTCGCGCTCATCTTCTTCTGTACCGCGACGGCCATGTTCTCGGTCATCGTGCAGCTCGTCGCCTTTCTGGTCGACACCGGGTTCTCGCCGTTCACCGCGGCGAGCGCCTTCGGCGCGCTCGGCATGCTGTCGGCGTTGAGCATCATGGCGAGCGGCTTTCTGTCCGACCGCTTCGGCTACCGCCAGGCCGTGACGGCGAGCTTCCTCGGCACCGCAAGCGGCATGGCGATCCTTCTCGTCCTGACGCAGGTCCCGTCGCACGCCCTGCTCATCGCCTTCGTGGCGATCTTCGGCCTGTGCATGGGTACGCGCGGACCGGTCGTGTCGTCGGTCTGCGCGAAAGTCTTTGCCGGCGCCAACGTGGCGACGATCTACGGAACGATCTATTCGATGAATGCGCTCGGCGCCGCCTTCGGCTCCTACGTTGGCGGGGTACTGCACGACTTGACCGGCGGCTACCGCGCCGGGCTCGTCTTCGCGCTCGTTTTTATCGCGATCGCTGCGACACCGTTCTGGGCGATCCGCCCGCTCAGGACTTTCCGCTGATCGAGCGCATGCGCTGCCGGCGCTCGCGCAGGCCGCACCCGCGCAGGTCCGCGGCGCCTTTTTCGGTCACGATGACGCCCGCTTCGCTGCGCGGGACGGATACGGGGCCGCAAAGCTTTTCCACGACGCGCGCCGCGGGCAAGAGCGTGAGGGCGACGCCGCCGGGCGAGCGGTTCGCCGCACGCACGAAGTCGAGCGCGCCGCCCACCGCGCCGACGTAGCTCGCGCCTGCGAGCTCGCCGTTCACCTGGCCGGTGAAGTCCACCTCGACCGCGGAATTGATGGCGACAAAGCGAGGCTGGCGCGCCAGCACTTCGGCATCGTGCGTGTACTCGGAGCTTCGCAGTCGTACGCGCTCGTTCTCGCGCGCGTAGTCGAAAAGCTTCCTCGAGCCGATCAGCATGGCCGCGTCGATGCGGCTGACGACCTTTCGCTCGGCGAGCTCCACCACGCCATCGCCTACGGTCCCTGAGTGCACACGCAACCCCTCGTGCCTGCCGAGCAGAGCGCACACCGCGTCGGGCAGCGCGCCGATGCCGAATTCGAGCACCGCGCCATCCGGGATGAAAGGCAAGGCGTTGCGCGCTATGGCGAGCTCGAGCGCGCCGGGCGCGCGCAGCGACGGCACGGCGGGAGCACGATTGGTTTCGACTACGAGATCGAAGTCCGACCGGGCAAGCAGGCGCTCGGTGTAGGTCCACGGCACCTGCGCATTCACTTCCGCGACGAGCGCACGGCAGATGTCGAGCGCCGGCACCAGATAGTCGGCCGCAAGCCCGAGGCTGTGCTCGCCACGCGCATTGGGTGGACTCACCTGGAGTAACAGAACGTCGCACCGGATGCGCCGCTCGCGAATGAGCGGGCCAAGCTGGGAATAGGGCACGGGCAGGATCTCGAGCGCGTCTGCGTCGGCCAACGCGCGGTTGCTTCCGGTGGCGCAGTAGGACGAGAGCCGTAGCGCGCCCGGCTTGACGATCCCGGAATAGCTGGCGCCGATAAAACAGTCGACATCCATCCGCTGCTCGACGAGCGCGGCAACCAGCGTCTGCGGCTCGGCACAGGCCTGTCCCCAGAGGACGCCGTCTCCCGGGCGGATGACGCTAGCGAGGTTCACCATTTCAGCGGTCGAGGCCCTGGTCTTCGTAAGAGGAAGGGTCGGAGATCGGTTCGATGTGGGTGAAGATGGAAGCGTTCGGCACGAGCGAGCGGATGCGCTCCTCGATCTCCTCGGAAAGCCGATGCGCCTGCGCGACGCTCCACGCGTCGGGCACGAGAAAGTGGAAGGAAATGAAACGGCGCTTGCCGGCTTGCCGCGTGCGCAGCGCGTGGAAGCTCACACCATAGCGCTTGGAGTACTCGGCGAAGAGCTTGGTCACTTCGCCGGTGTCTTCGGTCGGTATGGCGGCGTCGAGAAGCCCGCGCCAGGAGCGTCGCATGAGCCGAAGCCCGGTCCAGACGATGTGCGCGGCGACGCCGAGGGCGACGAGCGGATCGAGGCGCAGCCAGCCCGTCAGGAAGACAAGGCCGACGCCGATGATGACGCCGGCCGAGGTCCACACGTCGGTGATGAGGTGGTGCCCGTCGGCTTCGAGCGCGATGCTGTGGTGGCGGCGACCGACGCGGATCAGGAGCACGCCAACCGCGAGGTTGATACCCGACGCCGCGACGCTGAGCGTGAGGCCGAGCCCCGGCGACTCGAGCGGCTCCGGCTCGAGGAGGCGAGGGATGGCGCTTGCCAGGATTCCTGCCGCGGCGAGCACGATGAGCGCACCCTCGATGCCGGCGGCGAAATACTCGGCCTTGGAAAAGCCGTAAGGATGGTTCTCGTCGGGGGGCGACGCGGCAACACGCAGCATGGTTACGGCAAGGAGCGCCGCGGCGAGGTTGACGATCGACTCGAGCGCATCGGACAGAAGGCCCACGGATCCGGTGAGCCACCAGGCAAGCGTCTTGAGCGCGATGGTGGCGAACGCCGCGCCGACCGAGAGCCAGGCAAAACGCTCGAGATTCATGCGCCGCGAATGACGCCTTTGTCGAGAACGTACGTCCGGTCTGCGACGCGGCCGGCGAAATGCCGGCTCTGCTCCGCAAGCACGATGGTGACGCGCGCACGCTTGATCTCGAGAATGGCGCGCGCCACCTGCTCGACCACCAGCGGCGCCAGCCCTTCGGATGGCTCGTCCAGCAGCACAGCCGACGGATTACCGGCGAGCGTGCGCGCGATGCACAGCATCTGCTGCTCGCCACCCGACATGCGACCACCGCGCCGATCGCGCAGCGCGGCGAGCGCGGGAAAGAGCTCGAACAGGCGCTCCTCGTTCCAGGTCGAGGCGCCGGCACGCGGCGCCTGGCGCGCGACTTCGATGTTTTCCGCCACGGTCAGGTCCGTGAAGATACGCCGATCCTCCGGCACGTAACCCAACCCGAGCCGGGCGATCTCGTAGGGCTCCAATCCGCGCAGCGCGCGACCATTGAAGACGATGTCGCCGGACGTTGGCGGGACGAGACCCATGATGGCCTTGAGTGTCGTCGACTTTCCGGCGCCGTTCGGGCCCAGAAGCGCCACGGCTTCCCCGGCACGCGCCTCGAGGCTGATATTGAAAAGGACGCGGGCGCGCTCGTAGCCGGCGCTCAGCTGCTTGACCTCAAGCATCGCCAAGGTAGACCTCGCGCACGCGAGCATCGTTGCGCACCGCTTCGGGCAGGCCTTCGGCGATCACCTCGCCCTGGTGCAGGACGATCACCCGGCTTGCATAGCCGAACACCATGCTCATGTCGTGTTCGGTGAAAAGGACCGCGAGGCGCTCGCGCCGCGCGAGGTCCACGACGAGCTGCATCAGTGCCCCCCGTTCTTCCGGCGCCATGCCCGCGGTGGGTTCGTCCATGAGGAGCAGGCGAGGCCGGTTGGCGAGCGCTACCGCGAGCTCAACACGCTTGAGGTCGCCATACGCGAGCACCGCGCACGCGCGCCCGCCCTGGTCGCGCATGCCAACTCGCTCGAGCAGCGCGTCGGCCTCCTCTACATACCGGGCAGCGGCCGCGCGACCGAACGAAAAGTTCTCCCGGTGAAACGAGCGCAGCGCCGTCTGCACGTTCTCGCGCACGCTCATGGAGCCAAACGTGGCGGTGACCTGGAAGGTGCGTCCGACCCCGAGCCGCCAGATACGGTGCGGCGGGACGCCGGCGATGCTCGAGCCGCCGAGCCGGATGTCGCCCGAATCGGGACTGAGCTGGCCGTTCAGCATGTTGAAGCACGTCGTCTTGCCGGCGCCGTTCGGTCCGATGATCGCGACCATTTCCCCGGCCGCGACGCTGAAAGACACGTCGCGCACGGCCTGTACGCCGCCGTACGCTTTCGAAAGGCGCTCTACCGAGAGGACCATTTGCGCAGCAGACCGCCGATGCCGTAGGGAAGTGCGAGCACAAGGAGGAGGATCACGGCGCCGATGCCGGCGCGCCAGTAGGCCACTTCTCGCGACACCGAGTCCTCGAGCCATGTGAAGAGCGCCGCGCCCAATACCGGGCCCACCAGGGTTTGCACGCCGCCCAGGAGCACCATGACGAGCGCGTCCACGGAACGCGGCACCGACAGCGTTTCCGGCGAGATCGAGCCCTTGGAGAAGGCGTAAAGCGACCCGGCCACGCCGGCGAAGGTCCCTGCGATCGCGAACGCCGCCCATTGCTGCGCGCGCACATTGATGCCGATCGCTTCCGAGCGCAGCGGGGAGTCGCGGCACGCGCGAAGCGCTTGTCCGAACGGCGAGCCGACGATGCGCCACAGCGCGCCGACCGAAAGCGCGCAGACGACGAGCGCCAGAAAGTAATACGCCCGGCGCGAGCCGAGCCATTCAGCGGGCCAGATGCCGACCAGGCCATTGGAGCCGCCGGTCACGCTGTCCCACTGAAAGACGACCGACCACACGATCTGCGCGAGCGCGAGCGTCAGCATGGCGAGGTAGATGCCCGAGAGCCGTACGCAAAGCCAGCCGAACACCGCCGCGCCGGTGAGCGCCAGCAACGGCGCCGCCAGCAAGGCGAGCTCCATCGGCGCCTCGTAGCGCAGCACGAGCAGCCCGGCGCCATAGGCGCCGAGCCCGAAATACGCCGCGTGGCCGAAAGACACCATTCCGGCGGGACCGAGAAGAAGATGCAGGCTCACGGCGAAAATGACGAACACCAGAACGTCGGTCAGCAGCACGAGCGCGTAGCCGCTCGTGACGATTGGAACGAGGGCGAGCACCGCAAGCATCGCGAGCATCGGTTTGGTTGCGGCGAGGCGGAAGTCAGCCTGATCGCGACCGCGTAGTTCCGCGATCGGCCGGCCGAGCAGCCCCCAGGGCCTCGCGATCAGGACTACCGCCATGACAATGAACTCGGCGACGAGCGTGAGCTCGGAATAGCCGAGCCCGATGCAAAACGCCTTGATTTCGGCGATGACTAGCGCGGCGAGGAAAGCGCCCGGGATTGAGCCCATGCCACCAACCACGACGACCACAAAAGCGTCCGACACCACGGCGAGGTCGATCTCGAGATTGGCCGGCTCGCGCGGAATCGCCAGCGCTCCGCCAATCCCGGCGAGCGCAGCGCCGAGCGCGAATACGGCGGTGAAGAGCGCGCGCTGGTTCACGCCGAGCGCACTC
>Ga0075429_100004995_pt1 | contig 11421 bp, 13 predicted proteins | sample RhiMetdeltSRZDD3_FD_75295 | JGI IMG/M metagenome (GOLD analysis project Ga0075429, IMG submission 75295) | Populus rhizosphere microbial communities from Tennessee, USA - Rhizosphere MetaG P. deltoides SRZDD3 | ecosystem: Host-associated > Plants > Roots > Rhizosphere > Soil | place: USA...
GTCGAGGCCGGCCAGGCGCGCGGTGGCGTCGCCGTCCGTCGCCAGGACGACCGCGTCGGCCGCGAGCTCGGCGTCGCGCGTCCGCACCCCGCGCACCCGCCCCCCGTCGTGCGCCAGGCCGAGGACGGGGCTGTCGAGTCGGATCGCGCCGACGGGCAGCGCCCGGGCCAGGGCGTTGGGGAGTTCTTGCATCCCGCGCGCCGGCAGCGCGCCGCGCCCGCGGACCAGCATTTGCAGCATGAAGCGGGACACCGACGCGCCGGTCGAGAGGTCGCGGCGGAGCAGGACGCCGCCGAGGAACGGGCGGAAGAAGCGCTCGATGAGGCCGTCGGAGAAGCCGAGGGCGCGGAGGTCGCCGAGCGTCGAGCGCGGGATCTCCGGGACGTCGCGCACGCCGTCCCATCGGACGGCGTGCAGCCGCAGCGCCAGCGCCGCCAGGCGGAGGCGGTCCCCCCAGGTGAGCAGCGGGGAGGCGACGGCCTCGGGCGCGTGGCCGGGGTGGCGCAGCGGGTCGCGGAGGAACCGCGGCCCGCGGTCGGTCACGACCGCGGCGCCGTTGTCGAAGGGGCGCAGGTCGAGCGCGCGCGGGTCGACGGCGCGCCGCAACGCGGGGTAGGCGGTGAACAGCACCTGGAAGCCGCGGTCCAGGCGGAACCCGTCCGGCGTGACGTCGGTGCGGACGCGGCCGCCGACGCCGTCGGACGCCTCCAGGACCCGCACGGACAGCCCCGCCCGGGCGAGCAGGCGGGCGCAGTTGAGACCCGCCAGGCCGGCGCCCACGACGATGACCTCGCGGCTCGGGCTCGACGTGATGGTGTCGCTGTCCATGGCTACCTCTCGATGGCCCGCCTATGCCCGCATGCCGCGTCGAGCGGCGGTCAGGCCGGCCAGGGTGCCGTACCCGAGGTGGCCCAGCAGGTTCATCGCTTGTTCGAGTCGGCCATACCGGGACAGGAGCGGCCCCATCGGCCGTCCGCGCCCGTGTCGGCGTTTCGGGCATTCGGGCTCACTCACGCGCAGCAGCAGGGCCGATGCGAGATGGTGCACCAGGCCGAGCGCCAGCCCGCGACGCGCACCCGCCATGCCCAGGAAGCGGAATCCGAGCCAGTAGAGGGTCGGGACCACCAGCCCTCCGGTCAAGAAGTACCAAGCCGAGCCGGCGAGCTTGGTGCCGTCCTGGCCGCTATCCAGGAACGAGAGCCCCAGCACCTGCGGGAGGTCCAGCTCCGTCACCCCGAGCCGCTCGGCGACCTGGTTCGCCAGCAGGATGACGCTCGATGCGACGAGACCGCCCGCGAGGGTGCCGGTGAACGATCGAGGTCGAGCGTGACTCGTCGGCATTCGTAGTCGGGCCGTCCATTTCCGGAGAGGAGTGGAGGACCATGAGCAATCGGCATGCCGCCCTGTCCGCCACCGGAGGCTGGGATCGAAGCGTCGCCTGGCGCGGATTCCGGTCACCGGCCGGGCATGTTCGGTGGCGAACGGATGCGGCGCTCGTCCTCGGCGTCGATCACCGTTCGCCGCTGTTCCGGTGCCCAGAAATCCCCTACAGGTGGGCGTCGGAAAACTTCGGACGGGATTGTCTACCCCGGCCTGACCCACCGGGCTCGCCGGGATGCCGATCATTTGTTCGAGCCTTCATGCGGAGGCTCGGGAAACGGAGACACGGAATGCGAGCCTTCCCCATCCTGACGCTCGTCGCCGCGCTGGTGCTGCTCACCACGGCCTGTGGGGCGGCCCGCCCGGCCGCCGCCGACAAGTCCGGCCCCGCAGCCCGCGAGGTCACCGTCACCGCCACCGAAATGGCGTTCAGCCCCGCCGCCATCGAGGTGGCCGCCGGCCAGCCCGTCAAGCTCACCTTCCGGAACAACGGCATGGTCGAGCACAACTGGCAGGGCCAGATCGACGGCGAGACGATCCTGGTCACCGCGCAGCCGCGGCAGTCCGCCAGCAAGACCTTCACCCCGCGAACGATCGGCTCGTACAAGTTCATCTGCAGCGTCCCGGGCCACGAGCAGGCCGGCATGGTCGCCACCCTGACCGTCCGCTAGCCAACGGCCATCCCCGCCGCGCCGGGCATCGCCCCCCTGCTCGGCGCCCATCCCGCCGGCCCCGCCCGATCCTCCCCCGGGCGGGGCCGGCGGACGTTGTGCCGACCGTACGACGACGATCCCCTCGGGGCGCCGCGGCCCGCCGCCCGGCCAAGGACCAACGAGGGACGTATCTGCTCAGCTCGGCAGGCCGGCGGCGTGAAGAGGCGAGGGGCCGGCGATGGAGCGGAGCAGGTCGAGGAAGCTTTTGGCCTGCTTGCGTGCGGTGGCGAAGAGTGAGGTGAGGATGGCCGAGATCTCGGCACCGGCCCAGGAGCGGTAGCCACCGGTGACCTTGCGATGGATGACGGACGGGCGGAGATCGTGTTCGGAGGCGTTGTTGGTCGGCGGGACGTCCGGGCGGTCGAGGAAGACGAACAGGCTGGCGCGGTGCTGGCGATAGCGCTCCTGCAGGCGGCAGGCGTTCGCCGTGTCCGGCCGCTCCGGGAGGAAGGTCCGGAAGATGAGCCGATCGACGGCGTTCTCGATGCGGCGTCGACGTCGGGTGAACTGGGCCGGCGTGAGCGTTGCGCGGATGGCGTGCAGGTGGACGGCCCGGCCGAACAGGTGGCGCAACTCGACCGCCCAGAGCCGCCCATCGTAGCCGTCGGCCTCGGCGGCATACGTCAGGTTGCGGATCTGGTGGGCGAGGCAGAGCTGGTGGGTCTCGGCGTCGACCTTGATCTGGGGCGACCACAGGTCCGACACCCAGCTCTCGGGGCGCGTCTCGCCCAGGAAGGCCGCGATCACCTCGGCATTCCGCCGGCGGACGATGACGTGGTAGCTCGCCTCGGGCGTCTGGAAGACCCAGTGCCAGGCGTTCTGCCCGGCCACCCGAGCGCCGGTTTCGTCCGAGCCGATCACCGGCCCGGCCCGCACCTGGGCGCCGATCGCCTCGTAGGTCGGCCGCGCCCGCTCGGCCAGCCGTCGGAGCGCGTTGTCGATCCCGCCCTCGCTGATCGTGAGCCCGAACACCTCCCGACACGTCTCGACCAGCCGCTCATACCCGACGTGGTGGCGCTCGTGGAAGTAGCCCAGCAGCGCCTCGATCCCCGGGCTGAACGTCCGGGTCGGGTCCAGCCCGGCCGGATAGGTGCCCTTCGTCCGCGTCCCGCACCCCCGACACCGAGCGGCGTATTGCCAGGCCTCGATCACCACCGGCCGGATCGGGGGCAGGTCGACCACCTGACTGCGACCTACCCGGCGCTGTCCGTCGAGCGGCAACGGCTCGCCGCACCCCTGACAGGTGCTCGGCCGACAACGCACGAGCACGTCCGGCCGCTGCCGACGTCGACTCGTCCCCGCATGGCCGCGCCGTTTGCCACGCCGACGCTGGCGGCGTTCGGTCCGATTCGCCTTGAACCCGACCGCGGGTGGGACCGACGAGTTCTCTGACGTCTTCGGTGGCGCACTCAGCCGCTTGACCTCCGCCTGCAGCTCGCCCAGCCGACGGTCGAGCTCAGCCAGCCGCTCCTGCTGCCCTCCGCTGGCCTCGACCATCTCCGTCAGCCGAACCACCAGCTCGATCAGCTCTTCTCGACTCAGCCGCCGCAGCGCCGTTCGGTCCATGACATCGCTAGCTTAACGAAAGCCGCACCCGCTGACCACCCGACCGATCACGCGTAGGCGAGCAGATACCTTGAAGCTATCTATGGCCATGGCCGTCAGGACGATCAGTGGCACGTCGGAGAGCGGCCCCGCGGCACGCAGCTCGTCCAGATACCGGTCGCGGTACTTCACGAGTTGAACTCCGTCCCGGAACCACTCCGGGCTGACATGGCCATTGATGAGCGGCTCGCGTATCTCCTCCGGCCAGGCTGCCATCTCCTGGCCGAGCAGGTCGCGGTACAACTGGATGAGCTCGTCCGGCAACTCGTCGGGCAGCGCCTGGTCCGGATCGAACGCCTTCCGCATCTCGGTCAGACGACGAGGCATGTAGGCGTCGTACTCCTCGTGGTCGGGCTCCATCAGCACCGGGCCGGCTACCTCGTCGGGATACCGGGTCGCGTACAGGCGTGCGAAGAGGCCGCCGAGTGAATGACCGACCAGCAGATAGGGGGCAGGTACGCCGGCGGTACGCAAGAGCGCTTGCAGCTCGTCGGTCACCGCGGCGCCGGTGTGCGGCGGTTCAACCCTGTCGCTCCAGCCCGTTCCGGCCCGGTCATAGATGACGCTCGTCGTGAGCTCGGCGGCTCGTTCGTGAACGTTCCAGTAGTCCAGACCTACGGTGCCGCCCCCGGGCAGGAACACGACAGAAGGGCTGCCGCTCCCCATTCGGTGCAGCAGCAGACGTCGGCCCCCAACGTCGTAGTACCGTCCCAGCGGCGGCGTCGGCGGCGGCGCGTCGGAGGAGCGACCGTCTGTCTGTTGCCGCATCGGAGCCTCCCGCGACCATAATGTTCTCACTATTGAGAATGATCGCACGAGCTAGAATAACACGCGATGCGTACGGCCGACATGCTTTTTCACCCCGTCCGATTGCGGATCGTGCAGGCCATGATCGGGGGCCGAGCGCTCACGACGTCGGAGCTGTGCGCTCGCCTTCCTGACACGTCGAAGGCGACCGTCTACCGACAGGTCGCACTGCTCGCCGAAAACGGCTTCCTCGAAGTCGAGGCCGAGCGGCGGGTGCGCGGCGCGGTCGAGCGTCGGTACCGGCTACGTCGGGACCGCGCGGTGCTCACGGGTGACGAGATCGCGGCACTGACGCCAGACGACCACCGGCGGGGGTTCGCGACCGCGCTGGCCGCGCTGCTGGCCGAGTTCAACGTGTATCTAGACCGAGACGGAGCCGATCCGCTGGCGGACTCCGTCGGGTACCGGCAGATCCCGCTCTGGCTGAGCCCGGCTGAGGTGGCCGAGATGCGCGACGAGATCCTCGCCAGCATCGGTGCTCGGTTCGATAACGGCCCCGCGCCCGACCGAGCCAGATACCTGTTCTCGCCGATCTTCTTCCCGATCGAGGAGCCGCCCGAGCAGACATGAACCGCTCAGCCCACGCCGTGGGGCGGCGTGAAGCTGGGCGGAGTGAGACCGGTACTGCGCGCGAAACGTTACTGCTTGCCGTACTGTGCGTCCAGGGCGAGGTTCAGCTTCAGGACGTTGACTCTTGGCTCCCCGAGGAAGCCGAGAGTACGGCCCTCAGTATTCTGCTGGACGAGCGCCGTGACGTCGGTCGGGGTGGCGCCTCTAGCCTGAGCCACGCGGCTGACCTGGAACTGAGCGTTGGCCGGGGAAATGTGCGGGTCCAGGCCGCTGCCGCTGGAGGTGACTGCATCGACCGGCACGATCGCGTCGGCGGCGAGACCGTTGGTCTCACGGTACGTCTTCGCCCGCTCCTCAACGATGTCGATCAGCTTCCGGTTCGTCGGACCGAGGTTGGACGCCGTCGTGTTGGCGGCGTTGTACGGCCTGTCGTCGCCGCTGTCGGCATCCACCGTGACAGACGGGCGGCCGTGGAAGTAGGCCGGCGAGGTGAACTCCTGTCCGATCAGCTCTGAGCCGATCACGGTGCCGGAGGCGTCGTAGAGCAGGCTGCCGTTCGCCTGGTGCGGGAAGGCGGCCTGGGCGATGCCGGTGATCGCCAGGGGGTAGGCCAGTCCAAGGGTGACGCTTAGGCTGAGCGTCATCATCAGGGCCGGCCTGAGCTGTTGCATGATGAGGGTCATGGAAAACTCCAGGATACGCCCTGGGAGCGCGGCCATCCTGGCCGCACCCGGGTGCGGCCAGGATGGCCGCGCTCCCAGGGGGTCAGGCGAGGTGCAGGATCGCCAGAATCAGGTCGATGATCTTGATGCCGATGAACGGCACGATGATCCCGCCAACGCCGTAGATCAGCAGGTTGCGCTGGAGGAGCTGGGCGGCAGGGACCGCACGGTAGCCCACGCCCTTGAGCGCCAGCGGCACCAGCGCGATGATGATGACCGCGTTGAAGATGACGGCCGAGAGGATCGCGCTCTCCGTCGTCGCCAGGTTCATGATGTTCAGCGCACCGAGCTCTGGGTAGGTCGCCATGAACATGGCCGGGATGATCGCGAAGTACTTGGCGACGTCGTTGGCGACCGAGAATGTCGTGATCGCACCGCGTGTGATCAGCAACTGCTTGCCGATCATGACGACCTCGATCAGCTTGGTGGGATCGCTGTCGAGGTCGACCATGTAAGAAACTATCTCACGTAGCGGTGAGGCGGTGGAGGCGTCGGAGCCAGAGCAGGCCGCAGGCGAGCTGGAGCAGGCCGAGGTAGTTGTCGGCTTTCTTCTCCCAGCGGATGAGGATGCCACGGCACTTCGAGAGCCAGGCCAGTGTCCTTTCCACGACCCAGCGGCGAGCCGGATACCGCTTGGGTTTGGGCGAGGCGTCGCTGCGGATCGCGGCGATGTGCGGGGTGTAGCCGTGGTCGATACAGGCGAGGTAGCCCATGTCGTTGTCGTAGGCTTTGTCGAGGGCGAGGTGCTGCTCGAAGTCCGGCTCCGGCTCGGGCCGCTCCAGCACGATCGCCGCGATGGTCGCGTCCAGGAGCTGGGCGTCCGGGACGTTCGCCCCCGCGATCGTGATTGCCAGCGGGCCGCCGTCGGCCTCGACCAGGAGGCTCTGCTTCACGCCGGGCTTGGCGCGATCAGTGGGGTTGGGGCCCACGCTCTTCCCCCCAGGCGGGCCTTCCGCATGGCGCCATCGGCCGCCTGCCACTCCCAGTCGCACCCGCCCAGGTCCTCGCACGCTTCCTGGACCACCGCCCACAGTGCCGTGAACACCCCGCGCTCGACCCACCGCTGGAAGTGCCGATGCACCGTGCTGTCGTCCGGGTACTCCTTCGGCAGCCGATTCCACTGGCAGCCGGTCCGCAGCCGGAAGATCACCGCGTCCATCACCGCCCGCTGATCCACCCGGTCCGGTCCCTTCGGAGCCGGCGGGTCGCACTCCGCCAGCACCGGCTCGACCATCGACCACTGCTCATCCGACAGCCGCCAAATCGGCGGCAACGGCGCCCGCTCCTTCTTCGGCCGGCCCATCGCGCACCTCCTTACTCGAAGGTGCCGCACGATCCGCTCCTACCTGAGATAGTTTCTTAGATGCAAGGCAGGGGTTTCAACTCCTGACGCCCAACTCAGCACGCGGGGAACAGCGATGGCGATCGAGCGAGTCACCACCAGCTACTTCCGGATCCCGATCGAGCCGAGCGGCGATGCCGGCCACGGCCTGCTCGACCACGAGGAGCTAATCCTGGTCGAGCTGGCGGCTGACGGCCTGGTCGGGTATGGCTACTCCTATACGATCGGGCGGGGCGGCCGGGCCGTCCAGGCGCTGATCGAGCACGACCTGGCCCCACTGCTGATCGGCCAGGACGCCACGGACGTCGAGGGCCTGTGGGAGCGGATGTGGCGCGGCCTGCTCTACGTCGGCCGGGGCGGGCTGCTGGCGTTCGCCGTGGCCGCGCTCGACATCGCGCTCTGGGACCTGCGCGGCCTCCGCATCGGCCAGGCGCTCTGGCAGATCGCCGGCGGCACGAAGCGCGCGATTCCGGCCTACGGCTCGGGCGTGGACCTGCCGAAGCCGCTCGACGGCCTCCTGCGGCAGGTTGAGGGATTCCTGGCGCGCGGTTTCCCCGGAGTCAAGGTGAAGGTTGGCCGGCCGGACCCGGCCGACGACGAGGCTCGCGTCGCCGCCGTGAGATCCGTGATTGGCGACGGCGTCGACCTGATGCTCGACGCCAACATGGGCTGGAGTCCGGAACAGGCGCTGGAGCGTGGGCGGCGCCTGGCCGGACACCGGCCGCGCTGGCTGGAGGAGCCCTCGCCGCCGGAGGCCGTGGAGGGTCACGCGATGCTCGCCCGGTCGCTGCCGATGCCGATCGCCGTCGGCGAGAGCCTGCACAGCATCGACGAGTTCCGACGCTACGTCGAGGCCGGCGCGGTCGGCGTCGTCCAGATCGACCCGGTCACGAACGGCGGCATCACACCGGCCCTGACCGTGCTTAGACTCGCAGACGCCGCCGGCCTCCAGACCAGCTCGCACTACACGGACGAGCTCTCAACCCACTTGCTCTGTGCCAGCGCCGACCCGATCTACGTCGAGAAGCACGCCTTTGCGCTTGACCCGTACCTGGAGCGGCCCCAGGTCGTGAAGGACGGGACGGTGGAGCCGACCGACGAGCCGGGGACGGGGCTGCGCTTCGATCGTCAGGCGCTCGAGCGCGCGGCGACCGGTTAGAAGCCTCGTGTCACGGGCGCGGGCGCTGCTGGCCTGCTTATCTGTTACCGAAGCTCGCTGGGGTCGCTGCGGTCGCCGGGGTGGGCCGCCGACTCGGGAGAGGGCGGCAGGTCCCGGCCCTGGTCGATGAGCTTGTCGTCGCCGGGGGCTGGCGGCTTCGGCACGCGCGCTGAAGCCGGGGCGTAGGTCCGCCCTGGCCGCTCGTGATCGTGCTCGGCGGCCTCCTCTTCCTCGTCGGTCAGCGGGCGGGCCGGGGTATGGGAAAGTGTGTCGACGTACTCGCCCCGGGCCTCGTCTTTTCCGCGCTCGCTCTCGTCCAGGACGGTGCCGGCGTTCGGGTCACGTGGGGTTTCGGGCGTGAGCGGCCCGCCTTGCAGATATGGGTCTCGGGGCACAGCCATGGTGTTCCACCTCGCACGGGCGAGCGCCGGTTCTCAGTTCGCGCTCGTCTCCTACCCGGTCAAAAGCAAGACTTATGCCCACCGTGGGAATCCGACCGGCCACCAGCCGGGCGATCTATAATGCGCCAGTCCCCAGCCTTAACAGTTCCAACCCTCACACGTCGTGTCGATCGGCGGCGCGGACTCATGGGCGCCGACCATGCTCCCTGGGAGGTCATAGCGATGGATCTGGGCCTCGAAGGCAAGGTGGCGATCGTGACCGGTGGGAGCGCCGGCATCGGCCTGGCAGCGGCGCGCACGCTGGCTCGCGAGGGCGCCAGAGTCGTGATCGTCGCGCGGACGGCGAGCACGCTGGCCGAAGCGTCCAACTCGATTCGCGAGGACACCGGCGGCGAAGTCGTCGACGTGCCCGCCGACGTCAGCAAGGACGTGGACATCGAGCGGCTGTTCGCCGCCACCATCGAGCGGTTCGGCCGGCTCGACGTGCTGGTCAACAACGCCGGCCGGTCGCACGCCGCGCCGCTGATGACGGTCACCGACGAGGAGTGGCAGAATGACCTCGACCTCAAGGTGTTCGCCGCGCTCAGGACGATGCGCCTGGCGGTACCGCACATGACGGCGGCCGGCGGCGGCTCGATCGTCAACGTCGTGAACATCGGCGCCAAGGCCCCGGCTGCCTCCTCGATGCCGACCTCGGTCAGCCGGGCGGCCGGCATCGCGATCACCAAGGCGGCATCGCGGGATCTGGCGCCGCACAACATCCGGGTCAACGCCGTCTGCATCGGCCTGATCAAGAGCGAGCAGCACCTGCGGCGGGCGAGGGCCGCGAACCGCATGGACGACCTGGACAACTTCTACCTGGAGCTCGCGAAGGGCCGTCAGGTGCCACTCGGGCGCACTGGCGAGGCTGACGAGGCCGCCGACCTGATCGCCTTCCTGGCGTCCGCCCGGTCGAGTTACATCACCGGCACGGCGATCAACATGGACGGCGGCGCCTCGGCGGTCGTGTAGTAGAGTGCTTCTGGCCAGTGATTCCGCCGGGTCTGCCTCTGTGTCCTGCGAGGGCACGGGACGTGCAATGCTCTGGCGCCCGGCGGGGATTCGTTACAATCTGCCGCCGCTCGGCCGTCGGGCCGCGGGGAGGTGAGCGTGGGCGCATCACGGAGCGCCGGGTCGCGTCGGGTCCAACGTGCCCTTGAAGTGCTGACGGGGGGGCTGACCTGGGCGATCCTGACGTCGCCGCTCTGGGGCGCCATCCTGGCGCCGGGCTACCTGATCTGGTTCCTGCTGGTCTTCAACGGCTACTGGGTCTACAAGTCGGCGAACATGGCGATCTCTGCGCTGATCGGGTACGGCCGGCTGGTTGAGGGCCAGAAGGCCGACTGGCTCGGTTCGCTGGACGGCATCGAGGGCTGGGATCGCATCAACCACCTGGTGATGGTGCCGACCTACCGCGAGCCGCCCGAGGTGCTCGAGGTTATGCTCGATCACCTGGCCGCGCAGGACTTCCCGCTCCGCAACGTCTCGGTCGTGCTCGCGTTCGAGGAGCGCGACCTGGGCGCACGCGAGCGGGCCGCCCGACTGGTGGCGCAGTTCGAGGGCACGTTCCGAAACCTCTGGGTCACCTACCACCCGGACCGCGAGGGCGAGATCCGGGGCAAGTCCTCCAACCTGGCGTACGCCGCGCGCTGGGCGAAGCACGCGCTGGTGGACGAGCTCGGCGTGGACATCCGCGACGTGATCGTGACCGTCTGCGACGCCGACTCCCGGCTCCACCCGAAGTACCTGAGCGCGCTGACGCACGGGTTCATCACCAACCCGTCGCGGCGTTACGCGATCTGGCAGCCGGCGCTGATGTTCTACTCGAACATCTGGCGGATACCAGCGGTTGCTCGGATCAGCGCCGGCCTCTACTCGGTCTGGCAGCTCTCGCGGCTGGTCGCGAGCTACAAGCTGGTCACCCAATCCACCTACTCGCTCGGCCTCGCGACCTGTCACGCGGTCGGCTACTGGGATGTGGACGTCATCCCTGAAGACTCGCGGATGTTCTTCAAGGTCTTCTTTGCGCTCGGCCACGAGCACGAGGTCCGCGTCGAGCCGATCTTCCTTCCCGTGCTCGCGGATGCCGCCGAAGGTCCGAGCTTCTGGTCGACGATCGCCAGTCACTACCGCCAGACCCGGCGGTGGGCCTGGGGCGTCTCGGATATTCCGTACGTGCTGCGGCGCGCGTTCGATCGGCGGGCCGTCCCGCTCTGGGCGCGGATTCGGCGCGTCGGCTTCTACGCCGAGGAGCACGTCTGCTGGCCGACTCACTGGTTCCTGCTGACGGTCGGCGCCAACCTGGTCGCCTACTTCGCGCCGGCCACGGCGCTGGCGCCCTCCACCGCGTTGCTGACCACGGTCTCTGCCTGGCTGCTGATGCTCTGCCTGCCGTGCCTCGGCGTGGTGGTCGTACTGGATCGGCGTCTCCGCCCGGACCGCGTGGAGCCGCTGACGATCTGGGACAAAGCGTTCAACCTGGTCGTCTGGCTGTTCATCCCGGTCGTGGGGCTGGTGCTGACGACGCTGCCGGCCCTGGACGCGCACACCCGGCTGCTGTTCGGCAAGTACCTGCACTACCAGGTCACGGAGAAGCTCCCGGCTGAGCGCCGCTTCGTTGCGCCAAGCTGGACGGACGGCGCCTCCTCGGCCGGCGCAGCGTAACGGAGTTGCGAGGGGCGAG
>Ga0075429_100004998_pt1 | contig 11419 bp, 8 predicted proteins | sample RhiMetdeltSRZDD3_FD_75295 | JGI IMG/M metagenome (GOLD analysis project Ga0075429, IMG submission 75295) | Populus rhizosphere microbial communities from Tennessee, USA - Rhizosphere MetaG P. deltoides SRZDD3 | ecosystem: Host-associated > Plants > Roots > Rhizosphere > Soil | place: USA...
ATCGTCGTAGACCCAGGAGCCGTCGCTTTCCCCGTCCACCTCTTCCGCGATCTCGTCGTCGTCATCGCCGTCGCCCAGGCTCCAGCGCGAGTTGGCGGGTGCGGCCGCGATGTCGGCCACGTCGAGCGTGGGCGCCTTGGGCGTGGGCGCCGGGTCTTCGACCGGCATCGACCACACCAGGCGCGGCCCTTCGACGGACTCGGGCTCGGCATCGAGCAACGTGGTCGCCGCGCGCACCACGGGTGCCGGCTCCGGTGCGGGCACCTCCGGCTCCATGTCGAGATCGACGTCGAGGGCGGCGGAGGCCGCCGTTTCCGGGAACAGCGGCAGCTCCATTCCGAGCCGCTGCGCGCGGCGGCGGCTCACGCGCTGCCGCACCTCGTCCTTCCACGCGGGCTCGCGACGGCGGCGGCCCGGGATCTCGCGCATCGGCTCCAGCCGCTGCGGCACCAGCCGCGCAAGGGGATCCGGAGCGAGGGCACCTTCGGTCGGTGTCGGGGGACGCTTACCGCAAGAGGCACAGGGATCCGTGAACGACGTGAGCGCCGACGCACACGACGGGCAGCTCAATGCCGTTGCCTCTCTCAACGCGCGCCCCGCCCTGCGCGTTCCAGCGCGCGTCGCGCCTCCTGGCGCAACTGCAAGGAGAAGGGATACACGGGCTCTTCCGGCTTCACGTCGACGAGGGCGGCGAGGGCCTCCGCCGGTCGACCCTGATCGAGAAGCCGCCGCGCCTCGGCGACGGCGCGCTCACCCGCCGTGGCCGCGGGCGCGAAGGATGCAGGAGGGGCACCGGGAGAGGCCGGCACGGGCGAGCGCACGAGACCGGCGACGAGCGGCTCCCACGCCGAGGCCACCGCGAGGCCGCCCAGCGCGAAGAGGACGGTCCACGCCGCCGCATAACCACGCCGCAGCCATCGCTCGCGCACTTCGACTACAACCCTACCGAACACGGGTTCCCGACCTCCTGTGACCGCGGACATTATGTTGAAGCCGCTTCAACATTTCAAGGTCAAATTCGCATCCTGCCGCATTTTTTCTCTCTTCACCGCCGACCCAGGCCCGAACGGTTGTGGGATAGTAGGGGTCAGCGGGAGTCGTGAGTCATGAGTTTTGAGTCATGAACGGACCCGGCCTGGCAGGTCTCCATGGTACCGAGCCCGCAAACACGATTGCCGATCCCCGCTGCGCCCCCCTGTCTACTGTCCCGTTTCTCGTTGTTCTGTTGTCGTTGCCGTCCTACTCACTCACAACTCAAAACTCATGACTCATAACTGCTAACCCCGTGCCGATCATCGAGTCCATCCCCAACATCAGCGAGGGCCGGCGGCCCGAGATCGTGGACGCCGTCGTGGCCGCGATCCGAAAGACGGCAGGCGTGCGCGTCCTCGACGTGCAGTCGGACCGCGACCACAATCGCAGCGTCCTGACCCTCGCCGGTGATCCGCAGAGCCTGCCCGCCGCGATCCTCGCCTTGTTCGAAGCGGCGATCGCGCACATCGATCTGCGCACCCACAAAGGCGAGCACCCGCGCGTCGGCGCCGTCGACGTCGTACCGTTCGTGCCCATCGAAGGCGTCACCATGAAGGACTGCGTCGACCTCGCGCGCCGGGTGGCCGAGCAGGTGGCCGCCCGCTTCTCCGTGCCCATCTATCTGTACGAAGAGGCGGCCACGGCATCACACCGCCACAACCTGGAGGACGTGCGGCGGGGGCAGTTCGAGGGCCTCGCGGAAAAGATGAAGGGCGCGGGCTGGGCGCCCGACTTCGGTCCGCCCACGCCTCATCCCTCCGCGGGCGCGAGTGTCGTCGGCGCGCGGATGCCGCTCATCGCCTACAACATCAACCTCGGCACTGCCGACGTGGAGATCGCCAAGAAGATCGCGAAGGCCATCCGCCACAGCAGCGGCGGCTATCGCTGCGTGAAGGCGATGGGCGTGATGCTCGCGGAGCGGGGCGTGGCCCAGGTCTCCATCAACATGACCGACTACACGAAGACGCCGCTGTTCCGCGTGTTCGAGACCGTCCGCTCCGAGGCCGCGCGCCACGGCGTGCCCGTCGTCGGCAGTGAGATCATCGGCCTCGTGCCCGCCGACGCACTCCTCGACAGCGCGGAGCATTTCCTCCGGCTCGAGGGCTTCAGCCGGAAGCAGGTCCTCGAGACTCGCCTGCGCGAGGCCGAGTAGCCCCGCGACAGCGGACGGGCGGTCGAGTACCGGCGTCCTACGGGCGCCGCAGGCTCAGGATCCGCATGTTGCGGTAAGACACGGCGTCGCCGTGGTCCTGCAGAAGGATCGGACTCTCGACCGCGTGTCCGAACCAGGCGGCGTCCTTGAACTTGCTCGTGCTCACCGCGGCCGCGAGCTCCGCGCTGTCCAGCGCGTACGCGACGACCCTGGCCCCGTTCAGCCAGTGTTCGACACGGCCGGCGTCCACGAGGAGGCGCGACTCGTTCCACTCCCCCGCCGGCCGCGCGGGGGCTCCGGCTGCGGGAGCGATGACGTCGTAGAGCGCGCCCGTGCGCCGGTCCGCGCCGTTCTTCGCGTCGGGGTGGCCGTCGTCGTCGAGCATCTGGTATTCGTGGCCGAGCGGCTTGCCGCGGGCCTCGTCGACGAAATACTTGACGCCGCTGTTCCCGCCGGGCGCGATCCGCCACTCCCAGCGCAGGTCGAAATCACCGAAGCGCTCGCGGGTGACGAGGTCTTGCGTGCCCTCCGACTGCTTGCCCTCCCCCGCCGCGCAGGCGAGCACGCCGTCCCGCACCGTCCAGCGATCGCCGGGCGGATCCTCGCGTCCGAAGATGCGCCAGCCGGCCGGGCTCACGCCGTCGAAGATCAGGCGGAAGCCCGCCTTCTTCTCTTCGGGTGAGAGCGCGACGGGCGCCGGCATCGCGACGCGCGTCAGGCGCACGGCGCGCACGCGCACGTCGGGCGACGGCGCCGAGAAGCGCAGCGGCGTCTGCTGCAGGCCCACGTCCGCGACCTCCAGCGTCCCCAGGCGCGCCCAGCGGAACGCGTCGCCGGTGGCGCGCAGCGTCGCCTTGAGGGTGGCGCCGAACGCACGGTAGTCGGCCTCCGCCTCCGCCATGCCGGCAGGCGCGGCGTACTCGACCTCGACCTCGAAGCGGCCCGGCTTCTTGACGAGCAGGTGCCAGCCCAGGGTGTCGCGCGTCTCCACGAAGCCGCTCACGCTGTCGTCCTGCTCGCTGTAGCGGACCCACGGGCCGTGCGGGCTGCCGTCGCGCGCGGTCAGCAGAATCGGATCGCGGTCGGCGTCCCAGCGCAGGGCGGGATCGACGTCGGGCTCGCCGTCGAGAGCGAGAGCGAGCACGGAGACGTGCGGGTCAGGAGCGTCGCCGGGCAGGCGCAGGACGACAGAGGCGCCCTCGCGCTTGACCTCCAGCGGCTCCCGCCGCGGGTCGGAGAGCAGGAACGCGCGGGTGACGGGACTGCGCAGGCCTTCGAGGACGAAGCGTCCGCCCGCCGGCCAGCGGAGGAGGTGGATGTAGAGGAAGCCCGGCTTGACGGTCGCACGCCAGGACGCCGCGCGGCCCTGCACGCTGAACGGGCTGTGCGTGCTGCCGTAGATCGCCTCGCCGTGCCGCGCCATCCATCGGCCCACCTCGCGCAGGCGGTCGACGCTCTCCGGTGGGATGGAGCCGTCGGCGCCGGGTCCGATGTTCAGCAGGTAGTTGCCGCCCTTGCTGACGACGTCGACCAGCCGGTAGACGAGGTTCCCCGCGGACTTCCAATGCCGGTCTCGGGTCTTGTGGCCCCACGTGTCGTTGAGGGTGGCCGGCACCTCCCAGTCCGACGCGTACACGTCCGACGGGATCATGTTGTCGCCCATCTGGCGGTAGTCGCCGAGGCCGTGGCCGATGCGGCTGTTGACGAGGCAGCCGGGCTGTTTCGTGCGCACGCGCCGCTCGAGCTCGATCACGTGCTCCTTGCGGAGGAGCTGCGGGGTGTCGAACCAGATCAGGCCGAGCGGGCCGTAGCTCGACAGCAGCTCGTCCACCTGCGGGAACGCCTTGCGGGCGAGGTACTCGTCGGGCTGGCGCTGGTCGCGCGGGGTCGGGAAGTCCCAATCGTTGCCGGCGGCGTTGGGCTCGTGCCAGTCTTGCGCCTGCGAGTAGTAGAAGCCGTACTTCAGCCCCTCGCGGGCACAGGCCCGGCCGAGGGCGGCCAGCGGGTCCTTCTTGTAGGGCGTGGCGTCCACGATGTCGAACGCCGTCGCCTTCGAGTCGAACATCGAGAAGCCGTCGTGGTGCTTGGCGGTGATGACCACGTACTTCATGCCAGCGTCGCGGGCCAGCGCGGCCACGAAGTCGGCGTCGAAGCGCTGCGGGTCGAAGCGCGGGGCCAGCGCCTCGTACTCCTTCACGGGAATGCGCGCCCACTTCATGATCCACTCACCGACGAAGGAGTAGTCCGCGCCCTTCCACTCGCCGGCGGGAACGGCGTAGAGCCCCCAATGAATGAAGAGGCCGAAACGCGCCTCGCGGAACCAGCGCAGGCGCTCCTGGCGGGCGGCTTCGAGGCGGGAATCGGCGGGCGAATCGGCCGGAGGTTCCGCGGCCCGAACGCCGGGCACGGCCGCGGCAGTGGCGAGGATGGCGGCAAGGATGGAGCGTCGATATCGGGTCACGCCCCCGAAGGTACGCCGACCGGAGGGGACGGGCAAGGATCGACACGGTGGCGGGCGATGAATCGTTCGATCGGGTGGATGTGAGCCGCGGCCACGCGCAGCAGGACCGCGACACCGGCACGAAGGCCACGTCCGGGGATCTCATCGGGACAGTGCCCCCGAACGAGGTGAATCGAAGGATCCGCCCGCGCCGGACGGCGCGAGGGCGACTGGGTGCCGAGAACTACCGACCGCTCGCACTTACGAACTAAGATATTAACTATTATAGAGTTACGATCTATTTCCATTGACAGTGACTGGTTCCTGCCGGTATCGTCATCGTCAGATTTCAAGCTGCAACATCCGAGGGCGCTTCCGCGCCCACCAGGAAGGAGAACGCCGTGGCTCGACTCTCGTCCGTCTGCCCGCTCGTGTGGACCCTGCTCCTGGCCTCCGCCGCCGGGGCCTTCGCCCAGACCGAGATCACCCCGTCCGGCAGCGCGGTGACCGCGAGCACGCACGACGGGAACCTGCCCGCGAACACTGTTGACAACAGCCTGTCGAGCCGGTGGTCCGCGAACGGCGACGGGCAGTGGATCCGCTTCGACCTGGGCAGCACGCGCACGGTGGCCTTCGTCCGCGTGGCCGCCTACCAGGGCAACACGCGGCAGAGCCGGTTCGACCTGCAGGTCTCGAGCGACGGCGCCGCCTGGACGACGGTGTGGAGCGGATCGAGCAGCGGCAGCACCACCGCCGAGGAGACCTACGACTTCGCGGACCGGGCGGGGCGCTACGTCCGCTACCTCGGCCACGGCAACACCGTGAACGCCTGGAACAGCGTCACCGAGGCCAGTATCTTCGCGGCGGCGGCGACGGAACCGACGCCCACCCCGATGCCCACCGCCACCCCGACACCCTCGCCCACGCCGCGAGCGACCTCGACGCCCACCCCGAGCCCGACGCCGCGCGCGCGGGTGACGCCGACGCCCACCGCGACGCCGACGCCCGGCGGCGGCAGCGTGGTCAACGTCACCACCGGCCCCGAGCTGACGGCGGCCCTGGCCAACGCGCGGCCGGGCCAGGTCATCCGGCTGGCCGCCGGCAGCTACACCGCCATCCAACGCGACTCGTCCATCTTCAAGGCGCTGGTGAGCGGCACCGCGTCGTCGCCCATCACCCTCGAAGGGCCGTCGAACGCCGTCCTGCAGGGATCGAGCACGGGCACCGGCTACGCCATGCACCTGAACGGGGCCAGCTACTGGATCCTGCGCGGGTTCACCGTCACGAACGTGGGCAAGGGCATCATGCTCGACAACGCCCAGCGCTGCCTGATCGACAACGTCACCGTCCACAACATCGGCCAGGAAGGCGTGCACTTCCGCACGAACAGCGCGAACAACACCATCCAGAACAGCCGGATCTACGACACCGGCCGCAGCTCACCCGACTACGGCGAGGCGATCTACATCGGCTCCGCCGTCTCGAACTGGGGGCGCTACACGGGCGGCCAGCCCGACCGCAGCGACAACGTCCGGGCGATCAACAACCACCTCGGGCCCGGCGTCAGCGCCGAGCATTTCGACATCAAGGAAGGCACCACCGGCTGCGAGATCCGCGGCAACACGATGGACGCCGCCGGGATGTCGGGGGCCAACTTCTCGGACAGCTACATCGACGCCAAGAGCAACAACTGCACGATCGCCGACAACGTCGGCACGCTGAGCGGCAGCTCCGCCCTGCTCGACGGCATGCAGACCCACGTACAGGAGACGGGCTGGGGCAACGGGAACGTGTTCAGCAACAACCGGCTCGCCGTGAACAACAGCGCCGGCTACGGCTTCCGCATCCACACCTCGAGCACGGGCACGCGGGTGTGCAGCAACAACACGGCGACAGGGGCGGGGCTGGGGCTGGCCAACGTGCCGCTCGCGAGCTGCAACTGAGGGCGGCGGGGCCGGCGGTCAGATGACGTCGCCGGCCTCGTTGATATCCGGCTCGGCGGCGTTCTTGCGGGCGCTGATGAGGCCGAAGCCCTTCATCTTGCGATACAGGTTCGAGCGCTCGACCTGGAGCACCTCGGCCGTGCGGCTCATGTTGCCGCCGCACTCCTGGTACTTCTTCCAGATGTACCGCTTCTCGAAGTCCTCGCGGGCGTCGGCGAGCGACGGAAAGTCGATGAGGGCCTCCGCGGCAGGAGCGGCGGCCTGAGCCTCCGGCGACAACCCCAGCAGGGGCGCGGGCAGATGTCGATCCTCGATGCGCTCGCCCGGCACCATGATCACCAGCCGCTCGATCGTGTTGCGCAGCTCGCGCACGTTGCCCGGCCACGGCTGGCCGGTGAGCGCCTGCAGCGCCTCCGGCGAGAATTCCTTCGCCCGCCGCCCGTACTCCGCGGACATCTCCGTCATGAAGTGGCGCGCCAGCAGCGGCACGTCCTCGCGCCGCTCGCGCAGCGGCGGCACCTGGAACGGGATCACGTTCAGGCGGAAGTACAGGTCCTCGCGGAAGCTGCCCTTGCGGATCTCGTCCTCGAGCCGCTTGTTGGTGGCGGCGATGACGCGCACGTCGACGGGGATCTGCGTCGTGCCCCCCACCGGCTCGATCTTCTGCTCCTGGAGGGCGCGCAACACCTTGGCCTGCGTCTTCAAGGTCATGTCGCCGATCTCGTCGAGGAAGAGGGTGCCGCCGTCCGCCAGCTCGAACTTCCCCTTCTTCGTCGTCACCGCCCCCGTGAACGCGCCGCGCTGGTGGCCGAAGAGCTCGCTCTCGATGAGGTCCTCGGGAATGGCCGCGCAGTTCACCTCGACGAACGGCCCCTCCGCGCGCAGGCTCTGCAGATGGATGCTGCGCGCCACCATCTCCTTGCCGGTGCCGTTCTCGCCGAAGATGAGGACGCGCCCGTTCGACGGAGCGGCCCGGTCGATCTGCGCGCGCAGCGCGCGCACACCCTCGCTCTCGCCGACGATCGACCAGCGGTGCGCGACCTGCTCCTTGAGCGCGCGGTTCTCCGCCTCGAGCTTGCGCTGCCGCAGCGCGTTGCGCACGGCGAGGAGCGTCTTCTCGAGGGAGAGCGGCTTTTCGACGAAGTCCTGCGCGCCCTGGCGCACGGCCTTGACCGCGGTCTCGATGTTGCCGTGGCCGGAGATGACGACCACGGGTACTTCGGGGTCGGTCTCGCGCAGGCGGGACAACGTCTCCAGGCCGTCGATGCCAGGAAGCCAGACATCCAGGAGGATGAGGTCGTAGCGGCGCGTCTCGAGCGCGGTGAGACACGCCTCACCGGTCTCGAGCGTCTCGACGGCATAACCTTCGTCGCCGAGAATTCCGGAAAGCGACGTGCGCACGCCACTCTCGTCGTCGACGACCAGGATGCTCTCCCGCATGACCTATAAGCGTACTCCAAGCGGCCGCGAGGGTCGGACCGACACACCAACGTCAGGATCGAATAGCCCCGCCCGTGGCATATAACCCACTTGATCCCAAGTAGTTCTCGCGATATCACCCGACTTGACACACGATCGTTACGGGTCGATAATTGATCCATAATGTCAGAGACTCCGACCTGGGGCGGGCCGGCCACGAACACTCTGCCCACGGTCACAGGTCGCCGTCCGAAAACGCGAGCCTCGCGCGACACCGCGCGCCGCTCGGCCCTTCACACCCCTCGCACGCGGCCGCTGACGATCCTGGTGGTCGACGACAGCCAGGACGTCTGCGCCATGTACGCGCAGCATTTCCGGCACAACGGCGCCACCGTGCTCACGGCGCGCGACGGTGTCGAGGCGCTCCAGCTCACCCACCTCTACCATCCGGACGCGGTCCTGCTCGACATGGCGATGCCGCGCCTCACCGGGTGGGAGGTGGCCTCGGCCCTCAAGAAGGAAGACCGCACGAAGAACATCCCGCTGATCGCCCTCACCGGGCAGATCTTCGCCGGCGCCAGGGAGCTGGCGCTGCGCACCGGCGCCGACATCTATCTGACGAAGCCCTGCCTGCCCGACGTCGCGTATGCGACGATCCTCGAGCTCGTGGGCGGCCCCGATCCCACCGGGCGCAGCGGCGTCGCCTAGTCCTCGCGACGCGCGTACACCGTCGGCCCGACGCTGCGCAGCCGGTCCGTGATCCCGCTCAAGGTCTCGGCGTGACCGAGCAGCAGCAGCCCGCCCGGCGCCAGCCGGGCCGCGAGGCGCGCGATCACCGCCGCCTTGGCCCGCGCGCCGAAGTAGATGAGGACGTTGCGGCAGAAGATCAGGTCGAACGGACCCGCGATCGGACAGGCCTCCGCGTGCAGGTTGAGACGCGCGAAGCGCACGACCGATCGGATCTCCGGCCCGACCTTCATGCGGCCCTCCTGCGCGCCCACGCCGCGGAGCATGAACCGGCGGCGCAACGCGTCGGGGATCGAGGACGCCTTTTCGATCGGCCACAACGCCGCCTCGGCCCGGGCGAGGATCTTCGTCGACACGTCGGTGGCCGCGATCTCGATCGACCAGCCCTCCTCCGCCGGCAGATGGGTGAGCAGCGACATGGCCAGCGAGTACGGCTCCTCTCCCGACGAGCAGGCCGCGCTCCAGGCGCGGATCCGCCGCGGGCGCGTCCCTGCCGCCGCCGCCGCCTGCCAGGCGGGATAGACACGCGCGCGCAGGAACTCCCACTGCTGCGGCTCGCGGAAGAACTGCGTCTCGTGGGTGCACAGCGCGTCGATCATGTGCACTCGTTCGGCGGGATCCCGCAGCACGTGGTCGAAATAGTCGGTGAACGATTCGAGGCCGAGGGCGCGCAGCCGCCGCGACAGGCGCCCCACCAACAGCGCCTTCTTCGCCGGCGTGAGATGGATGCCCACCTCGTCGTCGACGAGGGTCTGGAAGGCGCGGAACTCACGATCGGTCACCGAGTACATGCCAGCTCCAGAACCCGCGCCGCGACACGCCCCAGCGGCACGACCTCGCCGGCGGCACCGGCGGCGATCGCTTCTTTCGGCATGCCGAAGACGACGGAGGACGCCTCGTCCTGGGCGAGAGTCGCCGCGCCCATGTGTTTCATCTCGAGGAGCCCATCGGCGCCGTCGCGGCCCATGCCCGTGAGCAGCACGCCCACCGCGCGGGGTCCGGCCGCCTGGGCCACCGAGCGGAACAACACGTCGACGCTCGGCCGATGGCGGGAAACCGGCGGCCCGTCGACGAGATCCGCGCGGTAGGTGGTCCCACTGCGCCGCAGGAGGAGGTGGCGATTCCCCGGCGCGATGAGCACCTGCCCCACCTCCACGCGGTCGCCCGGTTCGGCCTCTTTGACCCTCACCCGGCACAAGCCGTCGAGACGCTGCGCGAACGCGCGCGTGAAGCCCTCGGGCATGTGCTGGACGATGGCGATGCCGGGCGCGTCCACCGGCAAGACCTCGAGGATCGCGCGCAGGGCCTCGGTCCCTCCCGTCGACGCCCCGATCGCCACCACCGTCTCCCCTACCGGTCGTGCCGCCGACGCCGGCCGCGCGGGCAGGATGGCGTCGGCGGTGAGGAGCGGCCTCGCGCCGTCGGGCCGCGCTCGCCGCCGCACGCGGACCAGAGCGGCCTCGTTGACTGTTTCCACCAGGACCCGCGCCTGGTCGTGGAGGAACTCGCGCACGCCGAGCCGCGGCTTCTCCACCACCGACACCGCGCCTTCCTCCAGCGCCTGCAGCGCCACTTGCGTGCCGGCCTGGGCGAGGCTCGAGCAGACGACCACCGGGATGGGCTGCGCGGAGGCCATCATCTGGCGCAGGAAGGTGAGGCCGTCCATGCGGGGCATCTCGATGTCGAGGACGATCACGTCGGGACGCAGGGCCTGGATCTTCTGGGCGGCGATCACCGGGTCGGCGGCGACGGCCACAGTCGTGCGGCCGCGCGCCAGGATTGTGGCGAGGGCCTGCCGCACCACCGCGGAGTCGTCGACGACGAGGATGTTCAAGCCGCCTCCGGTTGCACGAGCGCGGCCTCGAGCAGCAGCGCGACGTCGAGGATCAACGCCACACGGCCGTCGCCCAGGATCGTGGAGCCGGCGACGCCGGGCAGACGGCGCAGCATCGGATCGAGCGGTTTGATCACCGCCTGGCTCTCACCCAACAGGACGTCGACGGCCAGCCCCGCCTGTCCCGCCCCGTGCCGCACCACGACCACGTAGGCGCGAGACGGCGGCTCTCCGCCCACGTCGAAGAGATGCCGGAGGCGGAGGTACGGCAGGGCAGCGCCACGGAGCGGGATCACGCCGCCCGCGTCCGGGCGTCCCCGCTCCGATTCGGGCAGCTCCACGCATTGCACGACGGCGTCGATGGGCAGGATGTAGCTCTCCCCGCCCACGCCCACCGCGAGGCCTTCGATGATGGCCAGCGTCAAGGGAAGGCGGAGGGTGACGGTCGTGCCTTCGCGCGGCTGGCTCGCGATGGAGATGGTGCCGCGCAGCGCCTCGATGTTGCGGCGCACGACGTCCATGCCCACGCCGCGGCCGGAGACGGTGGTGACTTCGCCGGCGGTGGAGAAACCGGGCTCGAAGAGCAGCCGGTGGATCTCCGCCTCGCTCGCCGCCTCCGTGTCGCCGACGAGGCCGAGCTCGCGCGCGCGGTCCAGGATGCGCGCTCGGTCGAGCCCGGCGCCGTCGTCCGCCACTTGCACGACCACGCTCCCCGCGTGATGGAACGCGCGGAGGGTGACGGTGCCGCACGGATCCTTGCCGCCGGCGGCCCGGACCTCCGGGGCCTCGAGGCCGTGATCGACGGCGTTGCGGATCATGTGGGTGAGGGGATCGGCCAGGCGCTCGATGAC
>Ga0075429_100005004_pt1 | contig 11411 bp, 7 predicted proteins | sample RhiMetdeltSRZDD3_FD_75295 | JGI IMG/M metagenome (GOLD analysis project Ga0075429, IMG submission 75295) | Populus rhizosphere microbial communities from Tennessee, USA - Rhizosphere MetaG P. deltoides SRZDD3 | ecosystem: Host-associated > Plants > Roots > Rhizosphere > Soil | place: USA...
TGGTGCACGACGAACAGGAAGCGATGGGACGGATCGACGGCCAGCTTCTGGCCGTCGTAGAGGTCGCTGACCGTCGCCACCCGATCGCCGATCGCCGACAGGGCTCCCGTGCGGTGGTCGACCTCCCAGGCGGAGACATCGTTGCCGCTCGCCACATAGAGGAAGGGGCCCGCGGGCGCCACCTCGGCCATCCTCTGTCGTGTCGGAGCGCGGTCGAGCGGAGTCAAGGCGCCCGTCCTGCGGTCGACGGCGAACGACAGGAGCTCACCGGGCGGGGCCACTCCCTGGGGCGCTTGTTGCAGGACTTCGCGGCCGGCGAAGACGCGTTCGCCGCGGCCGTCCACGGCAAGCATCGCGACGCCGGGCCCTCCCGCGTTCCCGACCGCGCTCGGCGAGCTGCCACTCGCATCGAAACGGTACGTCCTCTCTCGGATCCAGAGGAACTCACCGCGCGGATCCATGGCCGCGCCGACGCTGGAGAAGAACGGGGGCACCGTGTCCCCGGGCAGGCCGAGTCGGCCCGTGTCGGGGTCTACGGAATACCGCAGCAGGCCCGAACCCAGCACATAGAGGGAGCGGCCGAAGGGATGCATCAGGAGCACGAGGCCCAGCCGGCCCGGAAAGGACTCCACGTCGACGAGGCGGCCGTCGGGGGCGATCGCGTAGACGCTCAGAACTCCGGGGTCGCCGCGGCCCCCGCCGGCCGTGCCCGAGGTGCAGTAGAGAGAACGCCCCGAGGGATGCACGGCGATTCTCGGGGTGGAGCCGGACACACGCAACGCACGGTGCGGCTGGAATCCAATCGGCGTAAGGCGCCCCGTCGACGTCTCGAAGGCATGGGCGTTGATCCCCTGAGCGCCGGCCACGTACGCGAAGGTTCGGGACGGAGGCTCCGCCGCCCCTCCGCCGAACCAGGCAAAGGCCGCCGCTAGAAGAGGTCCGGCTGTGCACATCGCCATCTGCTTGTATAGGCGTAAACGGCGGTCAAACCGGCGCATGCCGGTCAGGGGCGCGTAGGTGATTCAAGCGCGTTTCGCCCGTGACCACGCGTCCTCGCGGCGCCCTTCCCGGGTGCTCGCCAACTCGTATCGTACTGGAGTACGGGCGCTCACGCCGGCCCGGCGGCCCTTTGCGGTGCGCGTTGACGAGACGGACATGGCTGCCTCGCTCGCGGTCACCCGCGAGCGACCCGTGCCGCGCCAGGAGCGTCCCCCAGAGGAACGGCATCAGCCGCCGACGCCTGGCCTCGCGTATCGGTGCCCAGAAGCGGCGGTAGGTTTCGGAGTCCTCCATCCGCCTTCCCGGAGGGCGGCCGCGTGAAGACCATCGGACGAGGCCGTGGCGGGACGATGACACGCGGCGGAAATCTCGTCCTCGGGCGGGATCTCCCATCGCCACGTCACACCCTCGAAATAGACGAGGACGGCGCCCGCCTCCAGCGCGTCGCACATCGCCTCGAGCTCGGCGGAGTACTCCTCGCGCGCTCGCAAGCTGACCCGCGAGTGACGCGCGGGAATGTCGCGCACCTCGCGGCCGGTCTGGAAAGCCACCCACTCGGGGACGTTCGTGTACACGGGCGCGGTGCCGGGCCTCAGGCCGGACTCGGTCAGAGCGTCACGCCAATAGCGCGTGTTGAAGCCGTCGCCTTCGAGGCCACGCCCGTCGGCAACCACGATGCCGTGCGCCACACCGGCGGCGATGCTCGTGGCCAGCACGACGCGCGCCCATGGCGGCGGCGACACGAGCCACGGCGCGATCGTGACGAGCGCCAGCGGCAGGAGCGGCACGAGGATCCGGGTGTCGAGCGGGGTGTCGGCATCGAAGGCCACGATCGACAACGTGACCAGGGACACGTACGACACCGCCGCCGCCACCGCGAGGCGAATGCCCGCAGAGCGGCGACGCGCGATGAACGCGGCAGCGGCGAGAGCCAGAGCCAGCGGCGCCAGGATGCGCAGGTGGCCGGCATCGAGCGCATGGAACGCCAGCGGCCGGTCCGTGGGCGCTCCCCCGAGCCACGTGTTGCGCAGGAGCCAGGCCGCGGGCAGCACGATCGCCGCCGCCGCGAGCACGCCGGCCGCCTGCACCCGCGGACGACGCGGCCACTCGCGATGACGCGCGATCGCGAACAGGAATGCCGGCACGAGCGTGACACCGGCGTAGCGCGTGAGGATGCCGAGGCCGACACAGAGACCACATCCCGCCCAGAGGCCGAAGCGCCCGGTGTCGAAGGCGGCGGCGGCGAGGCCGATCGCCGCGAGCACGAGCGCGATGAAGGCGCCCTCGGACCAGACCATCGCGTGAACGTCGAGGATGGGCGTCGCCGCGACCAAGAGCCAGGCGGCGATCGCTCCGGCCCGCGGCACGCGGGCGACCCGCGAGGCGACGAGGGCGAGCAGGAGCACGTTCAAGGCCATCAGCGCGGCCTGGAGGAAACCCGCGCGCGCCAGCGATGCGGCATCGACGGCGCCGGCCAGGGCCAGCAGGCACGGATAGCCCGGCGGGAAATGGATCTCCGGCACACCGAACAGGGCGAACCCCTCACCCTGTGCCAGCGAGCGGGCGAGGAGCAGGTACTCGAGCGAGTCCGGCGTGAGACCCGGACCGGGACGTGACGCCCAGAGGACGAGCGCCGCCGCCGTCGCCGCCGCCGAGGCGATGGCGAGGCGCGCCCTCAGGGCAGAGGCCGATCCAGGCCGAGGCGGTGGAGCTCGTGCCGCACGCGTTCTATGGTGGTCGCAGAGGCGGCGTCGCGGCGCACGTAGTCACCGGCCCACGGCTCGCCCTTCGAGGCGTCCGCGCCGCGCGGCCGCTCCCAAGTCTCGTGCAGGACGACGTAGTCGCGGGCGAAGCGGCTGTCCGCGTGCAGGCTCGCCCAGTCGGCCCAGGAGCCATGGATGTGGATGAAGGTCGGACGTGTGGTCTCGAACACGTAGTCGCGGAACGCGGGCCCGTCGTCCATGAGCGTGCGCGCGATGGTGGCGTCGCAAAGCCCGGCGAGGTCGTAGATGCGCAAGCGCGACCGGAACAACATGCCGCCGAGATCGGGAGTCAGGAGGGAGTAGCGTCCGGGACCCAGAGCGGCGGACAACTGGTCGTAGCCGTCGGCGAACTCGGCGATGCGCGCAAAAGGCACCGTCGGCCGACCGGCAAAAGCCTTCGTGCGCGCGGCATGAACGGTGGCGGATTCGCCCGCGATCAGCAGCGCCGTCGCCGCCGCGAGCCACCGGCGATACCGGTGGGCGCTGTCCCACAACCACGCGAGCGCTTCGCCCAACATCCAATAGAAGAAGATGAAGAACCCGGTGGCGAATCGGTACTCGCCCATCCAGTCGGGCGGCAGGGCCAGGTACGCGAACGAGGCCAGGCCCAGGTAGACGGCGAGGATCGCCACCCGCCTCGACGCACGGCCGAGCAGGGCGGCAGTGGCGGCGAGGGCCATGACAGCGAGGGCCGGCCACATCCAACGTCCGACCGCACTCTCCACCAGCTCGCGCAGCCGGTCCGGATCCACCGACATCATCCAGGGCCGCACCTTCGCGTGGTACGTGTTCGGCACCCAGTCGCCGAAGTACGCGCGGCGGAAGATCAGGTAGCTGCCGAACACGCTCGCGACGTTGAGGCCGTAGGGCACCACGCGGCGCACGAGATCGGCGCGCCGGCCGCGATGCGCGAGACACACCGCGGCGGGATACGCGGCGGCGTACACGAGGGCGTCGGGCCGCGTCAGCGCCAGCAGGCCGGCCACGACACCGGCCGCGCGATCGTAGCGCGCACCGCCCTCGCCGCCCGCCTTCAGCGACAGCGAGGCGGAGATCACGAGCAGCAGCGCCAGCAGCGGGTTCTCGAGACCGCTCATCGACCAGACCACGAACGACGTGTCGGCGGCGAGCAGGGCCACGGCCGAGGCGGCGAGGACGGCGGCGACGCCGCGGTGCTCGACCTCCTGCACGAGGACGACCATGGCCGCGGCCACGAGAGCGAACGAGAGGATTTTGGGCGTCCACACCGCATCGAACAGGCCGAGGGTGAAGAACGGCGCCAGCAGGAGCGTCCACAGGGGGTTGCTGAAGCCTTCGAGCGGGGGCACGCCCGGCTGCGAGACGAGGCCCGCACCCAAGGCGAGGTTGCGCGCGTAGGCGAAGGTGATGCCGGCATCGTCGACGAGCCATTCGCCCAGACGCCACGCATGGAGCGCGGCCACGCCCAACGCCACCGCGAGAACGGCTCTGGAGCGCGAGCTCATGAGGGAAGGGAAGATGCCCGCACCACGTGAAGACGCCGTGACGGGTGTGTGTCGGCTCCGTGCCCTTCCGCGACGCGCTGGAGCAGGGTGGCGAATCGCGAGGTCACGGCCGGCCAGCCGATGGACAACGTCGTATTCCGGGCTTCCCCGCGGAGACGCTCGGCCCGCGCCGGCTCGCGCGCCAGATCGACGGCCGCGCGCACGAACGCCGCCGGATCGGTGGGCGGCGCCATCACGCCGTTCTCGCCCTGGCGGATGTGCTCGCGGGCGGCGGCATCGTCGAAGGCCACCACCGCGAGGCCGCTCGCCATCGCCTCCAGCACCACGTTGCCGAAGGTCTCGGTCAGGCTGGCGAAGAGGAACACGTCGGCGGAGGCATAGTGCGCGGCCAGCTCCTCGCCGCGCAGGGTGCCGGTGAAGACGATCTCCGGGTGTCGTGCCTGCAGCTCCGCGCGCAAGGGACCGTCGCCCACGATCACGAGACGGGCCCCCGGCTGTTCGCGGCGCATCGCCTGGAAGGCCTCGACGGCCAGGGCCAGGTTCTTCTCCTTCGCCACGCGTCCGACGACGAGGACGACCGGCCCGTCGCCTGCGCCCCAGCGCGCGCGCAGCTCGGCCCGCCGCTTGTCGGGAGCGTAGAGCCGCGTGTCGACGCCGCGGGCGACGACGGCGAGGTTGCGAAAGCCCAGGCGCGCGAGGTCGGCGCGGGTCTGCTCGGTGGGCACGAGGGTGGCCGAGGTCCGATTGTGGAACCAGCGCAGGTATGACACGGCGGCGCGGCCCAGCCAGGGCAGCCCGTAGAACCGCATGTAGGTATGGAAATTGGTATGGAAGCCGCTGCTCACGGGGATCCGCAGCCGCCCCGCCGCCCGCAGGGCGGCCAGACCGAGCGGGCCTTCGGTGACGATGTGCACGAGGTCGGGGCGCCGCCTCGACCACAGGCGCGCGAGGCTTCCCGCCGACGCGAGCCCGACCTGCACGCCGCGGTACATCGGCAGCGCCATCGCCGGCACGGCCACCTCCTGCAGCGCCCCGAACGGCGACACCGCCGCGCTCTCCGCCTGCCGCGGACGCACGAGCTGCACGCGATGGCGCAACGCCACCAGCCCTTCGACCAGGCGGCCGGCGGTCATGGCGGCACCGTTGGCCTCCGGCGGGTACGTCTCGGTGACGAAAGCGATGTTCATCGATCGCTCCTGGCGCTGAGGGTGGAACGCGCGGCGACGGCGTCGCGCAGGGCCGTGACCTGCCGCCGCATGCGGCCGCCGATGAGACGGTTCGCGAGGGCGCGCTCGATGAAGTTGAACGGACCGCGGTTGTCGGTCTCGCTGCGGTTCAGGAAGAAGAGGTACGTCCCCGAGCCGTCTTCGAGGATGCCCGTCACGGCCAGCGAGCCGAGCAGGTAGTGGTTGGCGTAGACGAGCTTCTCGGCGAGGACGCGGCAGCGCCCGCCTTCGACCGGCCGCTCGTCGTCGAAGGCCGCGTGATAGAGGCCCACGACCTCGCGGCGCCACATCTTCTCGCGCAGCCAGTAGAAGACGTCGCCGGGGGCGGGGATGCCCCGGCCGCAGCGCAGGCGCGCGTCGAGCGGCGGCGCGAGCTGGGCGAGGCTCGGACGGCGACCCAGGAGCAGCCCCGGCGCGTCGGCGGTGGTCAAGGTCCAGCGGCGGTTTGCCAGCACCGGCAACGTCGGGTCACCACCGTCCTGATACGCGATCAGCCGCTCGCGGAGGACCTGCCGGAACGCGCGGTTGGCGGCGGCGGTGACGTCGTCCGCCTGGGCCGCCTCCGCGTAACGATCGATGTCGTTGCGGGCGGCGTTCAGCGCGCAGCGCTCCTGTCGGCAGCGGCCGAGCTGGGCGACCACGCGCGGATCGAGCTCGACGGTGGAGAGCTCACCTGCGGCGGGCGGACACCCGAGCGGACCCATCGCGATGAAGTCGGGGCTCACGCGCCGCAGACGCGCGATGCCGGCGTAGTCCGCGCTCCACGCCAGAGGCGCCGACGGCAGGGGCATGGCCGCCAGCACCGCGATCTCACGGACTCCCGGGTCCTCCACCATGCGGACGACCGGCTCGCCGGCGGCGATGCGTGCGATCTCGTCGGAATGAAGACCGAGCCGCTCCTCGAGGAAGCGCAGGGCCCACGGCCGCGCCACGGCCTCCGCGGAGGGGACAGCGGGGGCGGCGGCGAGCACGACGAGGAAGGCGACGAGCGAGGCTCGCGCGAGGGCCGTCACGCCTCCATTACACGCGCCGCGTGCGGCATCGCCGTGAACCGCCTGTGACAGCGGGATGATCAGGCGAAGTACGTCTCGAGGTGCACGCGCACCTCGCGTGGACGGCCCACGGATCCGCAGCAGCGGTGTTATCCGTCTCGCTGGCGGTTAGCGGGCTCTTTGATCGTGGGCGACCATCACCCTCCTACTTGTCGCGTGCGCGGCGCGTAGGTGATACGAGCCGGGGCAAGCGGTATCGCAGGAGCATTCGCGGGTCTCCGTGCGCACGCCGGCCCGTGCGCGGGTGAAGTCAACTCGTGGGAACGCGACCCACGCGGGGGGCGGAACAGCCTGATATCGCGCGACGGCGATGCGGCGCGCTTACGAACGTCGTAACGGCTTACGCGTTCCGAACGACGCAACCGTCGACAGTCGGCGATCCGCTTGGCGTATAACTAGGCATGAGGCACCGCCGCTGATGGCCCGCATCAGGGGCACCGCGATCCGCGGCCTGCTGCGCGCAGTCAAGGAGCGGGGCTGGTCCATACCCGCCGTCGTGGCCGCCGTGCGCGCCCAGTCCCAGCCTTCGTTCGCGAAGCAGATCCTAGTCTCGGATTTCTATCCATACACCGCGTTCGCGGACCTCATGGCGGCGATCGAACAGGTGCACGGCGGCGCGGGGCCGGGAGTGGTCCGAGGGCTCGCGCGCGACGGCGCGAAGCGCGACCTCGGCAGCACCTTCAAGATCCTGCTCTCCCTGGCCAGCATGGAGTTCGTGGTCCAGCGCGCGCAGGTCATGTGGGCACGCCACTGCGACACCGGCCAATGCGTGGCCGTGGGTTATTCACCGACCGGGTACGAGGGCGAGGTGCGCGGCCTGCCGGACATCGATCCGCTGCATTGCCTCTACCTCGAAGGCTGGCTCGAAGGGCTCGCGGAGGGGTTGGGGGCGGAGGAGGCCCGCACCACCCACAGCCGCTGCGTCCACCGCGGTGATCCGGTCTGCGGTTACACGACGACCTGGACCCGGCTGCGTCGGATTTTCGGCTGACGCCTCGATCACGGACCCCGGTCGCCGACGCAGGCAAAGATACCAGGCGATGCTTGCCCGGTCTTTGAGGACGCCGATCAACCTCAGGTGGCCCCGGCAGACGGTATAGGCGAGCGCGTCGATGGCGAACGTGCGCGCGAGGAGGTCCGCCCACGTCCGATAGCTGCTCTTCCGCTTCTTGCTGGCGGGCATCTTGGACCCGGGCGCTTCTGGCTCCGCGGGTGGCACGATGCGCGATCCACTCGCTCGCGCCCGCCAGCACGCCTGCATAGCGGACGGTGTGGTGGCGAGGCGGAGGGACGCTCGCGGCCAGCCGACAGAGCAGGGAGAGCGGATCCATGATCAGGCGATGGGTTGGGACCCCGTCCACTCCAGCACGACGTACGTCTCGAGGTGCACGCGCACCTCGCCGTCTTTAGCCTCCACGCTCGTCCCCGCATCCGGCGAGTGCCATGCGCGGAGCGCGCCCGTCCCATGCACGACGACGCGCTGCGGCACATCGGAATAACTCACGACGTGCAGGCGCATCCGGCCGTCGGGCGACCTCCGCCTCTCCACGAGCACCGGCGCCTCCGACTCGACGCGCCGCGGGCCGGCGAGATCGAGCAGCCGGCGGACCTCCGCCGATCGCCGCGGCACCGTGAAGAGCGCGCTTTCGAGGAAGCGCGCGGTGAGGCCGAATTTGTCCACGAGACGCCGCACGCGGGCGGAGCCGAAGTAGCGCCGCGCCAGCGATCGCAGCGGCCGATCGGCGAGGAAGCGCACCGGCCGGCGTCCGAGGAAACGCGAAGAGGCCGCCGGGACGTCGAGCACGCCGGGAGGGATCATGACGAGGCGTGCCGTGGTCGTGGGCGGGGTCACTCCCGGCGGCACGAGGATGGGCGGCAGGCCGGCCGGCGACGCGCCGGCGAGCGCGGCCGCGGTGAAGAACGCAAACGGTATGGCCTCCGCGAGCAGCGCGGTCGCGACCGCAAATGTCGCCGGCGTCACGCGGCCCCACTCCTCGCGCAGCCCCGCCGCGTCGAGATAGACGCCGGCCAGCGGCGCCGGGCGGCTGTCGCGGTACAGGCTCTCGTTCGCGCCCACCCAGCGCAGGAACGAGCCGGCCGCCTCGCGCATCGGGTCGAAGTCGGAGGCGGTGAGCACCGTCAGCCGCCCCTGCGAATCGAGGAACTCCGATCCCTTGAGCACCGGCGAGGCCCCCACCGCCACCGCCTCCGCCAGCGCGCGGCACAGGCGCGGCCCCGAGGGCCGCCGATCGAGACCGATGCCGTGCTCGTAGGTCAGGGCCAGCACCGGGCGGTCGGGGACGAGAGCCTGAAGCGCCTTCAAAGGCAGCGCATTCGCGACGACGCGCCGGCGGCTCGGCTCGTGGCGCGCCATGGCCACGTTCTCCACGAGGAGCGCGTCCTGGCAGCGCGCCACACGCGCCGGATCGATGCCCATGAGGGCGACGGAATCCCGCAGGATCACGTCGCAGTTGTTGGCGAGCACCCACGCCCCTGGCTGCCGCTCGCGAATGGCCGCCGCCCATTCCCCCAGCCGGCGCGCGACGACACCCGCCCGCCAGTCGAGGTAGACCGCGCTCGCCTCGTCGGACCCCAGGCCGCGGGGCATCTCGCGCCCCGACTCCGCGCGATACAGCGTGCGGCAGCGCTCGCACGCACATCCGGCGAAGCCGCCCGGGCGCCCGCCCAACACCCACGCCGTCGCCCCCATCCAGATGTTGTCGAAGAAGACGCCGTCGCCGCCCAGATCGAGCACGCGCAGCGCATGCTGCCGCACCTCGGCCAGCCACTCGGGATCGTTGAGGCACGTCATGCGGCGGCTCGCGTAGTAGGGCACGGCGCGCCCATCCGGGGTACACGCGTACCAGCCGCGCGACGCGTAGCTGCCCGTCGCCACACAGTTCGAGGCCTGCACGTAGCCCATCACGCGAAAGCCGGCCTCGCGATAGATGGCGGCGGCGCGGCCGAAGTCGTCCCAGTGCGCGCGCTCGATCTCGGGAGGGAAGCCCCAGTTCATCGAGAGGAAGGCGCAGTTGAGGCCGGCGTCGGCGAGGACGCGGGCGGCGGTGCGGCCGTAGGCGGCGGTGTGGGCACCCTCGTCTACGGGCAGGTCGGGCAGCTTCACCCGTTGCAAATCGATCGTGGCCTGCCCGGCCCAGAGATAGACCGACCGCAGGGTGGCGGGCGTCCCGTGGAGCGATGACATTCGCGCGATGCTAGGCCCCTTCCGTGACATTCACATGACGGCGACTTCGAGCCGCCGCTCCGCTGTCATGCCGACGCCACGCACTGCTGATGGAATCCGCGCGCATGACCCGGAGCCCGTACATCGTCGGCCGCGCCTACGACCACGTGTTCTTCATTCTCTCTCCCCTCTTCGCGCTGGGCGTGGGCGCGGCGGCGATGGCGAGCGGGGCCTACGGTCTGCGCCTGTACTCCCGCAGCGCGGCGGGCACGCTCATGCAGATCGCGCTGCCCACGCTGCTGAGCAGCGCCTTCACCCACGCGCATCTGGTGATCGTCTTCTTCCGCAGCCACGTGAATCGCGAGATCTTCCGCCGGCATCCCTTCCGCTTCGTGACGGTGCCCATCGTGCTGCTGGCGGCGGCGTTGCTGTCGCAGTGGGCCTTCGTCGCGCTCTCCGTCCTCGTCGTCTGGTGGGACGTCTATCACTCGAGCCTGCAGACGTTCGGCCTCGGGCGGCTCTACGATCAGCGCGCGGGCAACGACGTGACGATCGGCCGGCGCGCCGACTACCTGCTGAACCTCGTTCTGTACATCGGCCCTGTCCTGGCCGGCGTGAACCTGGCCGAGCATCTGAAGAGCTTCGAGCAGTTCGAGCGCGTGGACGCGGCGTTCCTGGCCTCGTTCGGCCGCGTGGTCTTGTCGTATCAGAACCCGCTGCGAGTGGCCGTGCTCGTCCTGGGCGGGCTCTCGCTCGCCGCCTATCTCGCCTATTGCGCGCGGCTCGCGCGCTCGGGCTATCGCTTCCCGCGCCCGAAGCTCCTGCTGTACCTGGCCACCGCGCTGTGCTCGATCCTCGCGTGGGGATTCGGATCGTTCGGCGACGCCTTCCTGGTCATGAATTTCTTCCACGCCTGGCAATACTTCGCCCTCGTGTGGTGGAGCGAGAAGGCGCGCATCGCCGCCTTCTTCCGATCGGGGCCGCAGGTCGCCTTCGCCCTCTTCCTGCTCGTCGCCTTCACGTACGGTTACTGGCGCGCCAGCCGGCCGGCGGACATCGTGCTCTTCCTGGCGGTGGCGAACGTCGTCTCGATCCTGCACTTCTGGTACGACGGGTTCATCTGGTCGGTGCGCCGCGGCGACGTGTAGCCCCTGTTCCTGAGTCGTCTCGTCAACCGCAGCTCAGTGTCCGTGGCACGCAGTAGTTCCACAGGGCTCCGTTGTTGTCGATCGCGAAGGGGATGTCGAAGGCGCGGTCGACCTTGATCCGGGCCATGCCCGGACTGTCGACCACCGACCATAGGGGCGCCAGGGGCGGCCCGAGGTGGAGGACCCGGTAGCCGTTGCCGGTGGGCGTACAGTCCGTGATCCAGGCATCCGCAGACTGCAGGCCGGAGCCGCCGAGTCCGAGGCTGTTGACACAACTCGGCGTGATTCCCGTACCCACAGGGCTCCAGCCCCTCCCCGAGCCGTTCGACTTGTAGACCTGAAACGTCGCGCCACCGTTGTAGTTGATGATCCACGGTTGCCCGAAACCGTTGGTGTTCGCCGTCGGGTAGGGCGGAGCCACCTCGACGTAGACTGCGATGCCGGGCCCGGGGAACTGATTGGTCGCTGTCGTCCAGTGCGGGTTGACGCCGCCGAATCCGACACCCCAGACCCAGAGCAGCGATTCGGCGGAGCAGTCACGCACCCAGACCCCGT
>Ga0075429_100005012_pt1 | contig 11399 bp, 10 predicted proteins | sample RhiMetdeltSRZDD3_FD_75295 | JGI IMG/M metagenome (GOLD analysis project Ga0075429, IMG submission 75295) | Populus rhizosphere microbial communities from Tennessee, USA - Rhizosphere MetaG P. deltoides SRZDD3 | ecosystem: Host-associated > Plants > Roots > Rhizosphere > Soil | place: USA...
GAGGATCTGGTACGACGGGAAGCCCGCCGCATCGTAGACGCCGACCACGTCCTGGTGCGCCGGCCGGGTGCCCGGGTCGAGCACGGCGCCGTCGGCGGGCAGGCTGGACAGATTCGCGATCGTCGTGTTGAGCGCGCCGATGATGCTGAAGCCGGAGCACTCGTGATCGGCGACCACGATCACGACCGTCCGGCGATCGCGCTGGGCGAAGTCGAGCGCCACCGCGACCGCGCGGTCGAACTCGAGGGTGTCGTCGATGGCGCGCTCGGCGTCCATCGCGTGCGACTGCTTGTCGATGTGGGCGCCCTCGACCATGAGCACGAAGCCGCCGCGGTTGCGGCGGTGGCCGCCGGCCAGGACGCGCAGGGCGGCGCCGGTCATCTCGTCGAGCATCGGCTGGTCGGGCGCGTGGTAGTCGTCGACGCTGAAGGTGCTGGCGCCGGGCAGGAGCGTGCCGCGGCGCTTGGCCACCTTGTCGAGCGCGACGTTCATGTTGCCGTAGGCGAACAGGCCGAGCAGCCGGTCGGGCACCGGGCTCGACGACACGACCGCCTGCAGCTCGCTCCCGGTCGACGCGTAGGCGAAGCCGGCGTCGCTGAAGTCGGCGATCAGATCGCGCTCGGGGTCCTGGGCGCCGGCCGCGCTCGCCGGCAGACCCCAGGCCTCGACCAGATCCGGCGGCAGCGCCGGGTAGTCGGAGGCAGCCGCGCGGCTCGAGCCGAGCTCGTCGGCGGGCAGGAACCAGCGCCGGCCGCCGCCGAGCAGCACGCGCAGGCCGGTCCCGTATTGCCCGCTCCCCTCGGCGTCGGCCTCGTCGAGGTACTGATCGACGATGCCGGTGCCGGCGCCGCGGTTGCCGCTGTGCACGGCGTTGGCGGCCGGCGTCGCGTCCTCGAGATCGGCGGTGCTGACCAGGCCGAGCGACGTGCCCTGGACCCGATGCAGGTACTCGGCCATGTACTCGACCCGCGGATAGAAGAACGGGCTGGTCATGCTGGCCGGGAAGACGCCCTCCTGGCCGTTCCTCTCGTGGGTGCCGGTCGAGTAGCAGGCCATGCCCGGCGCGGAGTCGGTGACGATGCTGTTGAGCGAGTGCGTCGTCACCAGGCCGGTGGCCGGCATCCGGTCCATCGCGAGGTAGCCGGCCGGGTCGCCGCCGGAGACGCCGTAGCGGACCAGCCGCGCCGCGGTACGGTGGGCGGCGCCCATGCCGTCGCCGAGCATGATGATGACGTTGCGCAGCCGCTCGCGGTTGCCGAACGGATTGATGATGTCGAAGCGCGAGGTGACGGCGACCGTGCCGGTGGCATCGGTGAAGGTCGCGATCAGCGTGTGCGGGCCGGGCACGCACGTCGAGTAGCCGCGCACGTTGAAGCCGCCGAAGCCGGGCGCGCTGATGCCGTCGGTGGTCGTGGTGTTCTGCTCACCCGAGGTGAACGCCTGTGGTACGCCGTCGATGGTCAGCGTCGCGGAGTACGGGCCGGTGCCCTTGCCCTCGACGCGCAGGTCGAAGCGCTGATCGACGAGGAAGCGGGCGTGGTTGGGCGGTGTCAGCGACACCGACGTCGGCGCCGCCTCGGCGGTGCCGGCGATCGCGAGCGCCGCGCCGGCGAGCGCCAGCGCGAGGCCACCTTTCTCGATGTGCGTACGGATCATCGCGGATCTCCCTTCGGTGAAGCGGGGACGGGCGCGGTGTCGAGGCGGAGGCGAAAGCTCGAGACGCGCCCTTCGTCGTCGCTCCGGTTGCCGACCTCGAAGATCCCGGTCGCCTCGAGGAGGCCAGGGATGTGCGGGATCGTCCGGCCGGCGGCCGACGCGACGACGACGAGGACGCTGTCCGGTGGCAGGTCGGCGGTGCCGCCGCCCGCCTCGTCGCCGCGCACCGGCCGCGGCACGAGGTAGAGGGCACCGCGCGGCGGCAGCTCCAGGTCGGCCATGTAGCCGACCAGCCGGACGCGCGCGCCGTGGAGCGCGCGGGCGCGGTCGGAGACGATCAGCCGCGGGCCGGGCCGGAGCAGCTCGCGCAGCGCGAGCGCCGGCGCGGGCGCCGGCGCAGGGACCAGCGCGGGCCCGGCGCCCAGCGCGGAGCGGGGGACACCATGAAGCGCCCACGCCGCGCCAGCGGCGACGCCGGCGACGACGACGGCGACCGCACCGAGCGTCGCACGACCCATCGCGCGCGAGCCTGCGCCCGGATGCTGCGTCGAGGGTGAGCGCGAGGTGAACTGTCGATGGCGCGCGCGATGAGGCGGTGGGCGCGCCTCGCGCCGGTGTCAGGTCTGCAGCGAAGGTTCGCCGGACACGTCAGCCTTTCGCCGAGCGCGACATCGGTCAGTCGCTGAGCACCGCCAGCTCGAGCTGCTCGAGGATCGCCGGGTCGGCGATGATCTCGACCGCGGTGATCTTGTCGCCCTCGAACGTGAAGCGGACGGCGCGGAACACCTTGCCGCCCGGGGCGAGGACGATGCCGACCGAGCCGTCGACGAGCATCGCCTCCGCCTTGCGCAGGGCGTGGCCGAAGGCGACGGCGCCCTGGGCCCAGTTGCGCGCGCCGCGGACCTCGCGCGGGGCGCCCGGCGGCGCGAGCGTGGCGTCGGAGCGGACGACGACGTCCGGATCGAGCACCGCGAGGAGGCCTTCGAGGTCGCCGCTGCGCATGGCGGTGAGGAACGCCGTCACGACCTCGCGCTGGCGGCCGAGATCGCTGCCCGGCGCGGGCGCGCCCTGGACCCGGCGCCGGGCCCGGCTCGCCAGCTGTCGCGTCGCGTCGAGCGAGCGGCCGATGATCTGGGCGATCTCCTCGAACGGCACGCCGAAGAGATCGTGGAGCACGAAGGCGAGGCGCTCGGCGGGGGCGAGGGTATCGAGCACGACGAGGAGCGCGAACCCGAGGGAGTCGGCGAGGAGCGTCTCCTTCTCCGGGTCGGTCGTGGCGATGACGTCCGCGATCGGCGCGATCCCCGGCGCGTCGATCGGATCCTCGCGCCGCGCCTTGCGCGAGCGCAGCATGTCCAGGCACACGCGCGCGACGACGGTGGTCAGCCATCCCTTGAGGTTGGCGACGCCGCTGGTGTCGGCGCGCTCGAGGCGCAGCCACGCCTCCTGGACGGCGTCGTCGGCCTCGCTGTGCGAGCCGAGCATCCGGTAGGCCACGGAGCGCAGGTGGGGTCGGGTTTCTTCGAACGAGGTCGCCAGCAGGTCGAGGTCGGGCACGGTTCGGGTCCTTGTCGGGGTCGTCATAGCACTGACGAACCGAGCCCGGGCGATGTGACGAGGAACGGATGTTCAGGATCGCGGCGAACGGGCGTCGCGCGTCCTCTCGTTCGCCCCTGCGATCACGGTATGGAGATCGGCATGGGTCAAGGCATCAAGCTGGTCGTGTATCCGGTCAAGGACCTTCCCCGCGCCCGCGCGCTGTACAGCAAGCTGGTCGGCGCCGAGCCGTACGCCGACAGCCCGTACTACGTCGGCTTCCGCGTCGGCGCGGTCGAGATCGGCCTCGACCCCAACGGCCACAAGGCCGGGCTGACCGGGCCGCTCGCCTACGTCGAGGTCGACGACATCAAGCAGGCGCTGCAGGCGCTGATCGCGGCCGGCGCCCAGATGCAGCAGGCGATCAAGGACGTCGGCGGCGGCAAGCAGACCGCGACGGTGCGGGACGCCGACGGCAACGTCGTCGGCATCATGCAGTCGTCCTAGCCGCGGACGGCGACGATCTCGCGCAGCCCCTGATCGACCCGCGCCTCGACGGCGCCGTCGACGATCGCGGTCAGCGCGGTTTCGAGCGCGCCGAGCTCGGCGGCGTCGAAGGCCTCGATCGCGACCGGATCGGTGCGCCAGGTGCGCAGGTTGAAGAGGTGCAGCCGGGCCATCCGGCGCGGATCCGGGGTCAGCGCGCGGATCGCGCTCGATACGACGCGCCAGGCGGTGGCGGCCAGCGCCTCGTCGAGGAGCCGGCCGACGTGCAGCGCCTGGCCGTAGCGGGCCTGCAGCTCGCCGACCAGCTCGTAGTAGCGCGCCAGCGCCGGCGTCGGGCTGGTCAGCGTCTCGACCTCCTGGACGATCAGCACGGCGCCCGGGGTCGCCGCCTCGGCCCAGCCGGCGACCGCGGCGCCGGGCGCCGCCAGGTGGGTCAGGAGGAAGCGGCAGAACAGGAGGTCCGCCGGCGGCACCGGGAACGGCAGGCGGGTGACGTCGTGCTCGACGAAGTCGACGCCGACCGGGGCGTCGACGGCGGCGTCGGCGACGTAGCGGGCCGAGCGCTCGACGCCGGTGGTCCGCGCCGCGCCGGCGACCCGGTGCAGCAGGCGGGTGGTGTGGCCCGGGCCCGCGCCGAGATCCAGCGCGTGGCGGCGCCCCGGCGGCGCCCACCGCCGCAGCAGATCCTCGCTGGCCGGGTCGTAGAGCTCGGCGAGCAGGCGCAGGCGCTCGCGCGCGAGATCGGTGTCGCCGAAGGTGTAGCGGTCGCTCATGGCTGCTTCGCCTTGCGCTCGCGCAGCTGGTCGTAGAACGCGATCGACTTCTTCGCGATCAGGTCCCACGACGTCGCGCGCAGGAAGAAGTGGTCCTCGCCGGGGACGACCACCATCTGCACGTCGGCCTTGCCGCGGTCGCGCAGGCGGTGGGCGAGCTCGACGCTGTCCTGGAACGGCACGTTGCGATCGTCGTCGCCGTGGATGAGCAGCACCGGCGCGGTCCAGGTGTCGACGAAGGAGAGCGGCGCCCACTTCGCGATCAGCGGCGCGTCGGCCGGGTTCGGGTTGGCGCGGTTGCTCCAGCTCGAGACGCCGCACACCGACACGCCGCCGGCGAACTTCGACGACGCGGTGCCGAGCGACATGCCGGTCAGGAAGCCGCCGTACGACGCGCCCCAGAGCGCGACCTGATCGTCGTGGACGTCGTCGCGCGCGGCCAGGTAGTCGCGCGCGGCGAGGACGTCGGCGAGCTCGGCGGCGCCGTACGGACCGGCGCCCTTGGGCAGGCGGAAGGCGCGGCCGTAGCCGATGCCGAGCCGGTAGTTGAGCTGGAGCACGACGCGCCCGCTCGCGACCAGCTGCTGGGTGAGGATGTAGCTCTGATGATAGAACTCCATCGGGTGCCAGCCGGAGAGCATCTGGCGCACCGGCCCGCCGTGGACGTAGAGCACCGCCTGTGCCGGCGCCGCCGCGGTCGCGCCGGGCGGGCGGAACAGCTGGCCGGTCAGGGTCACGTTCGTGCCGGGCAGCGGGAAGCGCACCAGCTCCGGCTCGACGAGGCTGCCCTTGAAGACCGGCGCGCCGGCGAGGCGCCGCGGCGCGCCGCCGTCGGTCGGCACCAGCGCCGGCCACGGCGGCGTCGAGGCGCCGGCGTCGATCACCGCGATCGTGCGGCCGCCGTCGAGCACGGCGGTGTCCCACTGCAGCGACGCGCCGCGGGTGACCGGGACCGCCTCGCCGCCCGCCGCCGGCACCTTCCACAGGTGGCGCCGCTCCGGGTCCTGGCAGTTGGCGATGAAGAAGACGGTGGCGCCGTCGGGAGAGACCGCGCCGATCTGCGACTCGCAGGCGGGCGGGCTGAGCGCGATCGCCTCGCCGCCGGCGGCGGGCGCCGAGTAGATCCGAATCCAGCCGTCGCGCTCGGAGGCGAACACGACGCGATCGCCGGCCCACACCAGCGGCCGATCCTGGCCCCACTGGGTGAAGCCGCCGTACGGATCCGGCGTCGCCTCGACGACGTGGCCGTCGCCGGTGGCGACGTCGGCGACCACCGTCGACCACGGGGTCGAGTCGTACCAGACGCCCTCGAGCACGCGCGGGCGCTCGGCGCGATCGGCCGGCATGCGCAGGAACGCCACCCGCGCGCCGTCGGCCGACCAGACCAGGGTGCTGTCGTTGGCGTCCGCCGGCGCCAGCCAGCTGATGCTCTCGTCCGCCGGCGCGTAGACGCCGACGAAGGCGTGGGTGCCGCGGTTCTCGACGAACGCGATCCGCTTGCCGTCGGGAGACCAGGTCAGCTCGCCCTCGTCGCCCTGGAGGCGGATCGCCGGCTTTGCGGCGCCGCCGCCCGCCGGCGCGATCCAGACGTCGGTGAGGCCCCGCTTGTCCTCGGACACGAACGCCACCTGGCCGCCGTCGGGGGCAAGCGTCGGGTTGGTGCCCTCGGCGATGCGCACGGGGCTGCCGCCGCGGGTCGCCGCCGTCCACACGTCCTGGCTGGTGCCGCCGGGGAGGCTGGCCGCGTTCGGGTGGGTCTTGTCCTTGTTCTCGGGCCCGCCGCGCACGAACGCCAGGCGCGAGCCGTCGGCGGAGAAGGTCAGCGACGAGATCACCTGGCCGTCGTCGAGATCGAAGCTGGTGACCGCGCGCGGCGTGTACTCCGGCGCGCTCGCCAGCCACACGTTGCGCCGCCCGCGCTGGTTGACGACCCAGGCGATCCGGTCGCCGCTCGGCGCGCCCACCAGCGAGCTCAGGTACGGGATCTCGGTGATGTCCGTGAGGTCGGTGCGGAGGCTGGCCCTGGCCGGCTCCGGCGCCGGCGCGGGCGGCGCCGGCTGCGGCTGCGGCGCCGGTTCCGGCGCGCCGCATGCGAAGATCACGGCGGGGGCGAAGGCGAGGATGCGAAAGGGGCCGCGCATGGTTGCGCCATTGCAATGGATCGTCCGCGCCAGGGACGTGGCCACGAGGGGCAACTTCTGGAAAGTTCTTCCTGCCACCATGTACATCCCTACGCATTTCGCGGCGCCGGATCTCGACACAGGCCTCGAGGTCATCGACCGGTACGGCTTTGCCACGCTGGTCACGGTCGCCGACGGCCTGCCGTTCGCGACCCACCTGCCGCTGCTCCTCGACCGGCAGCGCGGTCCACGCGGTAGCCTCCTCGGCCACGTCGCGCGCGCCAACCCGCAGTGGCGCCACCTCGATCCCCGGCAGCCGGTGCTGGCGATCTTCGCCGGGCCGCACGCCTTCGTCAGCCCGAGCTGGTACGCGCCGCGCCCCGAGAACGTGCCGACCTGGAACTACGTCGCCGTCCACGTCCGCGGCCGGCCGCGCCTGCTCGACGGCGGCGCCGACACCCTCGCCGTGGTCGAGCGGCTGACCGCGCAGTACGACACGAGCGGGTATCACCCCGATGTCGAAGGCGAGACGATCCAGCGAATGTCGCGCGGCATCGTCGCCTTCGCGATCGAGATCGACGAGGTGCTGACCAAGCTGAAGCTGAGCCAGAACCGCACCGCCGAGGATCGCGACGAGGTCGAGCGGCGGCTGGCCGCCGGCGACGACGACGACGCCCGCGGCGTCGCATCGTGGATGCAGCGCCTGCGTGACGCCGCCGATCCGCGCGGCTAAGCTCGGCCCATGGACTTCGTCTTCATGCTGACGAAGGCGGACCGGACCGTCGCCGACGGCGCCGCCGTGCTCGACGACATCGCCGCGGTCGGGCTCACCCACATCGGCTTCAAGGACGTCGGCGTGAGCCCGGCCGAGCTCGACGCCCTGCACCGGCGGATCAAGGCGATGGGCGCGACCAGCTACATGGAGGTGGTGAGCACCTCGGCGGAGGCGTGTCTGCGCTCGGCTCGGGTCGCGCGCGACCTCGGCGTCGATCGCCTCCTCGGCGGCACCCTCGTCGAGGAGGTGCTCGCGATCCTCGCCGGCAGCGCGGTCGCGTACCTGCCGTTCCCGGGGCGGCCGTTCGATCATCCGACCCGCCTCGCCGGCGCGCCCGACGACGTCGAGCGCGACTGCCGGCGCTTCCAGGCGCTCGGCTGCGCCGGCGTCGACCTGCTCGCGTACCGGGCGACCGAGGCGGATCCGATCGAGCTGGTGCGGGCGGCGCGCCGTGGCACCGACGGCACCCTCCTGGTCGCCGGCGGCATCGGGCGGCCCGAGCAGATCCGCGCGCTCGCCGCCGCCGGGGTCGACGCCTTCACGGTCGGCTCGGCGGCGCTCGATGGCTCGTTCGCGCCGCAGTACGGCTCGCTGCGGTCGCAGCTCGGCGCGGTGCTCGATGCCTGCCGCTGACCCGGCGGCTGACCCGCTGGCGCAGCTGCTCGCCGGTCGCTACCCCGATCCCGAGACCGGCGAGCTCCTCCACGCCGAGGCGCGCGCGGTCGTCATCGAGGACAGCCTCGACGGCGACGAGGCCGAGCTGGTCGCCTCGGTCGGGCTCGGGCCGCGGCTGGCGGTGATCTCCGACGTCGACACCGCGACGGCGCTCGGCCGCCGCGTCGAGCGCGCGCTGGCGGCGCGCTTCACCGTGCAGGGGATCGTCCTCGACCGCGCCCCGCGCACCGACGTCGAGACCGTGGCGCGGCTGGTCGACGCCCTCGCCCCGGGCACCGACGGCGTGGTCGCGGTCGGCGCCGGCACCATCAACGATCTGGCCAAGCTGGTCGCGCACGCCCGCGGGGTGCCGCAGGTGGTGTTCGCCACCGCGCCGTCGATGAACGGCTACACGTCGGTCAGCGCGTCGGTCCTCGACGGCGGCGTCAAGCGCTCGGTGCGCACGGCGACGCCGGTCGGCGCCTTCTTCGACCTGCGCGTGCTCGAGGCGGCGCCGCCGCGCCTCATCCGCGCCGGTCTCGGCGACAGCGTCTGCCGCTCGACCGCCCAGGTCGACTGGCTGCTCGCCCACCTGCTCCTCGATCGCCCGTACCGGGAGGCGCCGTTCGACCTCCTGGCCGCCGACGAGGCGGCGCTGCTGGCGGATTCGCGCGCGCTCCTCGCCGGCGACGGCGAGGCGATGGGGCACCTGGTGCGCACGCTGGTCCTGTCCGGCTTCGGCATGACGATCTGCGGCGGCAGCTACCCGGCCAGCCAGGGCGAGCACCTGCTCGCCCACTACGTGACGATGATGCGGCCGCCCGGCGCGGTGGAGGCGCTCCACGGCGAGCAGATCGGCGTCTGCACGCTCCTCATGGCCGGCCTCCAGGACGCCGTGATCGCCCGCGCGGCGCCGCCGGTGTTCCGGCCGAGCCAGGTGCAGCGCGACGACGTCCTCCGCCGCTTCGGGGCCGACGCCGGCGAGCACTGCTGGCAGGAGCTCGCGCCGAAGCTGCTCGATCGCCGCCGCGCCGACGAGCTGAACGCGCGGGTCGAGCGCGACTGGACGGCGATCCGCGAGCGTCTGGCACGCGCCTCGCTGGGCGCGCGCCGCGTGGGCCAGGTCCTCGAGGCGGCCGGCGCGCCGGTCGACCCGTCGGCGCTCGGCTGGCCGGACGCGCTGGTCGACGACGCCCGCCGCCACGCCCGCGAGATCCGCAACCGCTACACCTTCCTCGACCTCGTCGCCGACGCCAGCATCTCGTTCACCTCGGCGTAGGGCACGGCATCCTCGGCGAAGCCGAAGGTCCCGCGGTCGCGGATCTCCCGGGCCGCGCGCATGAAGGCGCCGAGCGCCGCGCGGCACAGCGCCGAGCCGACGCTGATGCGGCGGACGCCCAGCGCCGCCAGCTCGGCCACCGACAGCGTGGAGCCCCGCAGCCCCATCACGACGTTGACCGGCTTGCCGACCGATGCGCAGACGGTGCGGATGTCGTCGGCGCGGGTCAGGCCCGGGGCGAACAGGGCGTCGGCGCCGGCGGCCTCGAACGCCTGCAGCCGCCGGATCGTGTCGTCGAGATCGGGTCGGCCGTGCAGGAAGTTCTCGGCCCGCGCGACCAGCACGAACCGGAAGGGCAGGCGGCGCGCGGCCTCGGCGGCGGCGGCGATCCGCTCGACCGCGTGCTGGAAGTCGTAGATCGGCCGCCCCGGATCGCCGGTGCTGTCCTCGATCGATCCGCCGACGAGGCCAGCGAGCTCGCCGGCGAGGCGGATCGTCTCGGCGGCGGCCTCCGGCGCGTCGCCGAAGCCGTTCTCGAGATCGGCCGCGACCGGCAGGTCGGTCGCGTCGGCGATCGCCTTCGCGTTGGCGAGGGTCTCGTCGCGGCTGATCTCGCCGGCGCCGTCGCGGCGGCCGAGCGTGATCGCCAGGCCCGCGCTCGTCGTCGTCAGCGCCTCGAAGCCGAGGCCGGTCAGGATGCGAGCCGTGCCGGCGTCCCACGGGTTCGGGATGACGAAGGCGCCGGGTCCGGCGTGCAGCGCCACGAAACGCTCTCCTTTTTCGCTCTGGGTGCGCATGGTCCTCCTCGAGCCAGTGATACGCGATCCGCGCCGCGCTACGTAGGTTCGTCGGACGCGAAACGACGGTTCGCGCCGGACACCGACGAGGGCGCGCCGTGAATGCACGCGGTGGCACCGCGTCGACCTGACATGAGGCTCAAGCGAATCCTCTCCGCCACCGCGCTCGTCGGAGCGCTTGCCACCAGTCCCCTGGCCTTCGCCGATCACTTCCGCCGCGGCGACGTCGAGCGCGCGCCGTGGCGCGGCGCCGACGTCATCGGCGCCACCCGGCTCGCCGACGGCCGCGGCGAGGTCACCTTCGCGGTGACGCCGCAGATGCGGCGCGACGGCCTCGCCCTGCGCGCCGACCACCCCGGGGTCCGGATCCTGACCGTCGAGCTCGGCTACAGCGACGGCCGCGTCGAGGGCCTGCGCGGCGGCGCGCTGCGCGACGCGATGGCCTTCGACTCCAACGTCGTCATCCAGCGCGGGCGCCCGCCCGGGCTCCGCTTCGTGCGCGTGCGCTACGCGGTGCGCACGTATGAAGCGCCGACCCTGGAGCTGATCCAGATCCACGACGGCGACGGCTACACGACCAAGGCCGACCAGCGCAACCGGCGCGACGGCTGGTACGAGTACCAGGACGAGGGCCAGGCCCCGTACGAGTACGACGCGCCGGGCTACCGGCGCTACTGACGGCAGCCCTTCCAGGCGCCGCCGGCGCCCTGGATCTCCGCCGCCACCTCCTGCATGTCGAGCGGCTCGGCCCGGCGCTCGATCGTCCCGAGGATCTGCCGCGTCTTCTGCGCCATCGGCTGCAGGTCATCGCCGGGCCGGAGCGGGACCGCCATGACGAAGATGGTGTCGTCGATCGCGGCGGTCACGTACGCGACGCGATCGATCGTCGCGCCCATCACCTCGAGCGGTCCCGGCACGTCGAAGCCGAACATCGCCGCGGTGACGCCGTCGCGCTCGAGCTCGATCGGGCCGCCGCTCGGCGTCAGCGGGGGCCACCCGCTCGTCTTCGCCGCGTAGTCCGTCTCCCAGCGCTGGTAGGCCTGCAGCAGCTCCGCGCCGCGCGCGTCGGGGGCGCCGACCTCCGCCGCGCTGGACAACCGGAGCTCCATCAGGACGCCGTCGAGGATGACCAGGTGCTCGTTGCCCGGCACCAGCTTGCCCTCGTCGGCGGGCAGGAACGCCGAGAACGGCACCCGGCCGAGGTTGCCGGCGAACAGGAAGCCGCAGCCGACGAAGATCAGGCCGCTCGACGGCGCCTTCGCGGCCGGCGCCGTCGGGGTCGCGGCTGGCGCGGTGTGCGTG
>Ga0075429_100005015_pt1 | contig 11396 bp, 9 predicted proteins | sample RhiMetdeltSRZDD3_FD_75295 | JGI IMG/M metagenome (GOLD analysis project Ga0075429, IMG submission 75295) | Populus rhizosphere microbial communities from Tennessee, USA - Rhizosphere MetaG P. deltoides SRZDD3 | ecosystem: Host-associated > Plants > Roots > Rhizosphere > Soil | place: USA...
GCGTGCTGCCCAGCAGGGTGGCGTAGGTCATCGTCGTGACCCCGCCGTGCCGCTCGATGAGCGGCTTGGCTTCCACGGTGTACCAGGAAAAGAAGGCGGCGGCGACGAGCAGCACCAGGTCGCCGCCGGACGCGCGCCACTGCCCGCCCACCAGCTTGTCGGAGAGGAACACGAGCACGCCGACGCACGCCACCGCCACGCCGGCCACCTGCGCGCGCGACAGGCGCTCGATGCCGCGCACGCGCAGGATCAGCAGCGTGAACATCGGCCCGAGCGCGAGGATGAGCGAGCTGGAGAACGCGGTCGACCAGTGGATGCCGTAGGTGACCAGCCCCACGTGCAGCAGGTGCCCGGCGATGCCCAGCCGCAGCAGCGCGAACAGGTCGCGGTTGCCCACGGGCGGCCAGCGCAGCCCGTGGCGCCAGCACAGCAGCAGCGCCGCGGCCACCGGCATGACGAGGTAGCGCACGAACAGGAAGCCGCCGGGGGAGAGCGCGTCGAACACCGCCTTCTGCACGCTGAAGTTGGCGCCCCAGACGAGGATCAGCGCGATCGCCGCCCAGGCGGCGAGCCGCTCGCGGCCGCGGCGGTTCCGGTCGGCCGCGGCGGCGGCCCGGGGCACGGGTGTGGCGGTATCCGAAGGTGGCATGGCCGGCCGCGATGGTGCCTGCAAACCGATGCCCTTGCATCCGCAGGCTCAGGCGCCGCCGGGCTCCCCCGCCGCGCCGAGCAGCGCCTGGGACTCGTCGTGACGCCAGCCTTCGACGGGGGTGGCGCGCGCGAGCGCCATCCATGCGGCGAAGGGCAGCCGCATGGCCCGCCGCGGCGCCGGGCGCGCCGCGTCGAGCCGCCCGTCGTCCTCGCGCGCGACGAGCACGCCGCACTCGGCCGGGATCTCCTGCGGCTCGGCGATGCCCTCGCGGATCACGTACCAGCACTCGCCCGCGAGCTGCAGGTACGCGGCGCGCTTGCCCGCGCGCTTCAGGTCGCAGAGCAGGTCCGCGCGGCGCACCTTGACCTCGTGCACCACCGGCTCGAGCCACTCCTCCACGGTGGTGTGGCGGATGGAGAACACGTCGGGCATGGCGAGCGTCCAGCGCTCCTCGACCTTCGCGCGCAACGCCAGCCCGCGCCACGCGATGCGGCCCGCGCGCGTCATCTCGCACGCCACGCGCTCGACGAGCGCCTCGTGCGCGTTGCGCGCGGCCCGGTGGCGCGACACGGCGTCGGCCAGCACGGCGAGGCCGGCGTCGGTGACGCGCAGCGTCTCGTGCCCCGTGGCGTGCCGCACGCGCTCGAGGCAGCCCGCGGCGAGCAGCTCCACCTCGACCATGTCCTGGCATGGCCAGCCGGCCGAGCGCCACATGGCGCGCAGCCGGCGCCGGTGCACCGCACCGAGCGCCTGCACGGCGGGCGCCTGCGCCGTCACTCGGTGACCTGCACGCCCTTCCAGAACGCGACGCGGCCCTTGATCTGGCGCGCGGCCTCGCTCGGCTCGGGGTAGTACCAGGCGGCGTCCGGGTTGAGGTCGCCGTTCACCATCAGGCTGTAGTAGTGCGCCTGGCCCTTCCAGGGGCACATCGTCTTGTGGTTGCTGAAGGTGACGTACCGCCGGTCCAGGCTGGTCTCGGGGAAGTAGTGGTTGCCCTCGACGACCACGGTGTCGTCGCTCTCGGCGATCACGGCGCCGTTCCAGATGGCCTTCATGTCGCTGCATCTCCTCGGTGAAACGTGGGGCGAGCGTACAGCGCCGCGGCCGCGCGCAGCCGTTCGGCGATCGATGCCGCCAGCGTCCTGTCGCCCACCACCTCGACGCGGTCGCCGTGGCGCAGGATGTCCATCGCGAGCTCGGTCGGGTCGGCGTACGGCACCTGCAGTTCGTAGCGCCCGTCGTCCAGCCAGCGCGACTTCTGCGCGGCGTGCCACTCCTCGTGGCTCACCCACTGCGCGGCGTCGGCGGTGAAGCGCAGCGTCGCCCACTTCACCTTCGCGCCGCGGCCGCCGTAGATGCCGTAGCCGGTGTCGAGCTCCGCCTCGAGCTCCTTCACGGCGACGTGGCGCGCCTTCGCGTCCAGCGCCCGCGCCTCCTGCACGGCGTCGAGCGCGAAGCGGCGCAGGCCCTCGCTCGCGTGGCACCACGCGTCGAGGTACCAGGTGTTGCGGTAGTTGACGAGGCGCTGCGGCGACACCTCGCGCTCGCTCGTGCTGCGGTCGCTGCGCTTGAAGTAGCGCAGCCAGACGCGCCGCCGCTGCACCAGCGCGCTGCCGAGCAGCTCGAAGTGCCGGCTCGGCACGCGGCGGCGTGCGGTGGGGATGAGCTTCACGCGGCGCATCAGCTCGCGCGCCTCGCTCTCGTGCGCCCCCAGCATGCCCTGCAGGCGCTCCAGCATGGGCTGCAGGTGGCGCGACAGCACGCCGCTGTCGTCCAGCCCTGCGAGCAGCTGGTGCATGGTGAGCAGCGCGTGGATCTCGGTCTCGCTGAACCACAGGCCCGGCAGCTCCTGCCGCCCCTTGGCGGCCGCGGCCTCGAAGCGGTAGCCGTTGTCGAAGCGGTCGTACACGATGGGCGCGGCCAGGCGGTCGCGCAGGTACTGCAGGTCGCGCTTCAGCGTGGCGGGCGACACGCCCAGATCGTCGCGCAGCGCGTCGAAGCTGGCGCAGCCGCGGCTGCGCAGCAGCAGCTCGATCCGGTAGAAGCGTTCGGTTCGGTCCATCGGTCGCGTATAGCGGGTGGGTGGCTCATGGCATGAGCCTGTGGCGCGGAGCATACGTCGCTTCGGTGGCTCACGTCCTGAGCCACCCGCGGCCGACAGTCGGTCCATCGCCAACGCCGCACCGGAGCCCTCGATGACCCCCGAGCTTCCCCTCGCCCCCTCGCTCACCGCGCACGAGCACATCGGCTTCGAGCTCGGCTGGGACCACGCGCACCACGCCCTGCCCCTGCCGGCGCCGTACGCGCGGGAGGATTCGCCGCTGCGCCACGGGTGGCTCGCCGGCCGCGCCGCGTTCGGCGCCCGCACGCTGCCGGCCACGCCGGCGGTGCGCCAGTGGCTGCAGCTGCGGCTGCACGCGTGGCTGCGCGGGCGCAGCGTCGAGCGCGTGCAGGTCACGCCGCGCTACCTCGAGCAGCTGGCGGTCGGCCACTGCCCCGTCACGCGCGTCGCGCTCGACCCCGAAGCGCCCGAGGGCGGCACGCCCTCGGTCGACCGCGTGCGCGACGACGCCGGCTACGCCGCCGGCAACCTCGCCGTGATGAGCCTGAAGGCGAACCATGCGAAGGCGGCCTGGGGCTTGCGCGATGCGCTGCGTTTCGCCGAGCGCATCGAGCGCGAGGCGCTCGGCGGCATCGACGGGCTCACGGCGGCCGAGTGGCGCCGCGTGGGCATCCTCTGCAGCTTCGTCGAGCCGCTGCCGCACGAGGAGGCCGGCACCTTGCCGATGCTCGTGCTGCCGCCCAACCGCCTGCGCCTGTTCAACCCGGTGCAGGCGCTGCAGGCGCTGGTGAGCCGGCAGCTGCTCGCCCCGGGCTGGAGCCACCGCGTGAGCCGCCTGCAGGACCTGCTGCCCGGCACGCACGCCCGCCGCGAATTCCAGGCGTTCTTCCACGCGCTGCTGCCGCGCGTGCTCGAGGCGGCGCGCCACGATGCCGAGCACGCGCGCTGGGCGGTGGAGGACGCGTGGCTGAGCCCGCTCGTGCAGAAGCGCTGGGCCGCGTTCTCGCACGGCCTCACCGCCGCGCAGTGCGAAGCGCTGGTCGCCAAGGCCACGGCGCGCAAGCTCGGAACCCTGCTCGCCGAACCGATGCGCGACGAGCAGGCCACCGAAGGCTGGAACCTCGACACGCGCGGCTACGTGCCGCACGCCGTCGTCGCGCCGACCTACCCGCGCCAGCTCGCGCTGCTGTAGATGACCCGTTCTCTGCGTCGATGTCCCGTGCCCTGCGCGACCGACTTTCGCGGGGTGTCGGCCGGCTGCAAGCCGGCCTTCGTCCCTCGAGCTGGAACCCCCTCCCGAAGGGGGCCAGGGGGAGCCGTGCACAGGACCAGCCTCCGGCCGGAGCGGGACAGCCGCTCCAGCCGGAGGCTGCTAGAGTCAGCGGCCCATGGCCGACCGTCCCGACCGACCGCCACAAGCGTTCGCGATGCTGGTGGCCGCACTCCTCCTCGGAGGGTGCGCTGCCGTCGCGACGCGCACGCCGCTGCCCGACGCACCGCCGCCCGCGCAATGGCACGCAGCGCTGCCGGCGAGCGCACCGGCCGGCCCGGCCACGGACCTCGCCCGCTGGTGGCAGCAGTTCGACGACCCGCTGATCGCCGAGCTGGTGCAGGCGGCGCAGCAGGCGAGCCCGACCATCGCCGCCGCGCAATCGCGCATCGCACAGGCGCGCGCCGCGCGCACCGCGGCCGGCGCGGCGCTGCTGCCCGCGGTGGACGGCTCGGCCAGCGTCGTGCGCGGCCGGCAGGACTTCATCTCGCCGCAAGGCACGCAGGCGTCGATCGGCGCGCAGGCGCTGTGGGAGCTCGACCTGTTCGGCGCCGCGCGCGCCGGACGCGCCGCGGCGCAGTCGCGGCTCGACGGCGCCGAGGCCGGGTGGCACGACGCGCGCGCCGCCGTCGCGGCCGAGCTCGCGTCGGCGTACGTGGCGCTGCGCGCCTGCGAGGCGCAGCTGCTCACCACGGAGACGGATGCCGCGTCGCGCGCCGAGACCGCGCGCCTCACCTCGCTCAGTGCGCAAGCCGGCTTCCAGGCGCCGGCCACCGAGGCGCTGTCGCGCGCGAGCGCCGCGCAGGCGCGTGCGCAGCTCGGCGCGCAGCGCGCGCTGTGCGAGCGCTCGGTGAAGGCCCTGGTGGCGCTCACGGCGCTGGACGAGCCCGCGCTGCGCACGCGGCTCGCGGCCGCCGCGGCGCGCCTGCCGCAGCCCGCGTCGCTCGCCGTGCAGCGCGTGCCGGCCGAGGCGCTGGCGCAGCGGCCCGACGTGTTCGCGTCCGCGCGCGACGTGGAGGCCGCGAGCGCCGAGGTCTCGCAGGCGCGCGCCCAGCGCCTGCCGGGCGTCACGCTGTCGGGGTCGGTGTCGGCGGCGCGCTTCGAGGCCGCCGGCATCTCCGGCAGCGGCACGCTGTGGGCCCTCGGGCCGCTCGCCGTCTCGCTGCCGATCTTCGACGCCGGCACGCGCGCCGCCAACGTCGATGCCGCGCGCGCCCGCTACGACGCGGCCGTCGCCGCGTACCGCGCCACGCTGCGCGGCGCGGTGCGCGAGGTGGAGGAGGCGCTGGTGCAGCTCGACGCCACCGCCGCCCGCGAGGCGGATGCGCGCGTCGCCATCGAAGGCTACGAGGCGTCGTACCGCGCCGCCGAAGCGCGCTTTCGCGGGGGGCTGGCGAGCCTGTTCGAGCTGGAGGATGCGCGCCGCAACGCCGCCCTCGCGCAGAGCCAGCTCATCGAGCTGCGGCGCGAGCACGTGGCGGCCTGGATCGCGCTGTACCGCGCGGTGGGCGGCGGCTGGACGCCCGGCGCCGCGCCGCCGCCGTCGTCGCCCTCGTAGGAGCGCGCCGCGTTCGCGATCGCACCGTGGGCCCCGCCCGCCCGACGAACCCCAACGAAAGCCATGACGCCTTCCCTCGCTACCCTGCTACGGGCCCTCGCCGCGCTCGTGGCGATCGGCGCGTCTGTCACGCTCGCGGTGCGCGCCGCCGACGAGAAGCCGACCGCCGCTCCCGCCAGGCCGGCGCTCACGGTCACCGTCACCACGCCGCAGACCTCCGCGCTGCCCGTGCGCCTGGCCGCCAACGGCAACATCGCCGCGTGGCAGGAGGCGAGCATCGGCACCGAGGCCAACGGCCTGCGCCTGGCGGAAGTGCGCGCGGGCGTGGGCGACGTCGTCAGGCGCGGGCAGGTGCTCGCGGTGTTCGCGCCCGACACCATCCAGGCCGACCTCCACCAGGTGCGCGCCGCGGTGGCCGAGGCCGAGGCGCGCCATGCCGAGGCCGCGGCCGACGCGCAGCGCGCGCGCGAGCTCTCGCAGACCGGCGCGCTGAGTGCGCAGCAGATCAACCAGTACCTCACCGCCGAGCGCACCGCCCGCGCCCGGCTCGACGCGCAGCGCGCCGCCGCCCGGGTGCAGGCGCTGCGGCTGCGCCAGACGCAGGTGCTCGCGCCCGACCACGGCGTCATCTCCGCGCGCAGCGCCACGGTGGGCGCGGTGCTGCCGGCGGGGCAGGAGCTGTTCCGGCTGATCCGCCAGGGCCGGCTCGAATGGCGCGCCGAGGTGCCGGCCACCGAGCTCGCACGCATGAAGCCCGGGCTGCCGGCCTCGATCGTGGTCACCCCGAACGGCAAGCCGATTCCCGGCAAGGTGCGCATGGTCGCGCCCACGGTGGACGACAAGACGCGCAACGGCATCGTCTACGTGGACCTGCTCGAGACCGGCGACGCCCGGGCCGGCATGTTCGCGCGCGGCGACTTCGAGCTCGGCACCGGCCGCGCGCTCACGCTGCCGCAAAGCGCGGTGGTGCTGCGCGAAGGCTTCAGCTACGCGATGCGCGTCGGGCCCGACGGCAAGGTGGCGGAGGCCAAGGTGACGCTCGGACGGCGCGTGGGCGAGCGCGTCGAGGTGCTGTCGGGCCTGGACGCGAACACGCGCGTCGTCGCGTCCGGCGGCGCGTTCCTCGCCGACGGCGACACCGTGCGCGTGGTCGAGACGCCGCCGCCGAAGGCGGTGCAGTGAACTTGCGATGAGAGCGCGGCCATGAAGGTGAACGTCTCCGCCTGGTGCATCCGCAACCCGATCCCCTCGGTGCTGCTGTTCATCATGCTCACGCTGGCCGGCGTGATGAGCTTTCGCGCCATGAAGGTCCAGCAGTTCCCGGACATCGACCTGCCCACGGTGATCGTGAGCGCCTCGCTGCCCGGGGCCTCGCCGGCGCAGCTCGAGACGGAAGTGGCGCGCAAGATCGAGAACTCGGTCGCCACGGTGCAGGGCGTCAAGCACATCTACACCACGGTGCAGGACGGCACCGCCAGCATCACCGTCGAGTTCCGGCTCGAGAAGCCCACCCAGCAGGCGGTGGACGACGTGCGCGACGCGGTGTCGCGCGTGCGCTCGGACCTGCCGGGCGACCTGCGCGACCCCGTCATCAGCAAGATGGAGCTGGCCGGCACGCCGATCCTCACCTACACGGTGGCCTCCAGCCGCATGGACGACGAGGCGCTGTCGTGGTTCGTCGACAACCAGGTGACGCGGGCGATGCTCTCGGTGCGCGGCGTGGGCGCGGTGTCGCGCGTGGGCGGCGTCACGCGCGAGGTGCGCGTCGAGCTCGACCCGCTGCGCCTGCAGGCGCTGGGCGCCAGCGCGGCCGACATCTCGCGCCAGCTGCGCGAGACGCAGCGCGAGGCGGCGGGCGGGCGCACCGACGTCGGCGGCGGCGAGCAGTCGGTGCGCACCATCGGCACCGTGCAGTCGGCGGCCGAGCTGGCGTCGATGGAGATCGCGCTGTCGGACGGCCGCCGCATCCGCCTGGACCAGGTGGCCGACGTGCGCGACACGGTGGCCGAGCCGCGGCAGGCGGCGTACCTCGACGGCCGGCCGGTGGTGGGCTTCGAGATCGTGCGCAGCCGCGGCGCCGGCGAGGTGGAGGTGGCCGCCGGCGTGCGCGCCGAGCTCGCACGGCTGCGCGCCGCGCATCCGGACATCCAGGTCACCGAGGCGTTCAACTTCGTCGACCCGGTGATCGAGAACTACCAAGGCTCGATGGCGCTGCTGTACGAGGGCGCCATCCTCGCGGTCATCGTGGTGTGGTGCTTCCTGCGCGACTGGCGCGCCACGCTGGTGTCGGCCACCGCGCTGCCGCTGTCGATCATCCCGACGTTCGCCGCGATGCAGCTGATGGGCTTCACCATCAACGTCGTCACGCTGCTGTCGCTGTCGCTGGTGGTGGGCATCCTGGTGGACGACGCGATCGTCGAGATCGAGAACATCATGCGCCACCTGCGCATGGGCAAGACGCCCTTCCAGGCCGCGCTCGAGGCGGCCGACGAGATCGGGCTGGCGGTGATCGCCACCAGCTTCACGCTGATCGCGGTGTTCCTGCCCACCGCCTTCATGGCCGGCGTGCCGGGCAAGTTCTTCGTGCAGTTCGGCTGGACCGCGGCCATCGCGGTGTTCTTCTCGCTGGTGGTGGCGCGCATGCTCACGCCGATGATGGCCGCCTACGTGCTGCGCGTGCCCCGGCGCGCCCACCACGAGCCGAAGTGGCTCGAGCTCTACATGCGCTGGGCGCGCTGGGCGCTGAAGCACCGCGTGAAGGTGACGCTCGCGGTGGTGGCCTTCACGGCGGCGTCGTTCGTCTTCGTCGGCCTGCTGCCCACCGGCTTCCTCCCGCCGGACGACCTGTCGCAGACGCAGGTGTCGGTGACGCTGCCGCCCGGCAGCACGCTGCGCCAGACGATCGCGGCGGCCGAGCATGCGCGCGAGGTCGTGCAGCGCCATCCGCACGTGAAGCTGGTCTACACGGCCATCGGCGGCGGCTCGACCGGCGCGGACCCGTTCATGCCGTCCCACGCGTCGGAGGTGCGCAAGGCCACGCTCACCATCAACATGACGCCGCGCAGCGAGCGCGGCGGCGTGAAGAAGCAGGCGGTGGAGGCGCAGCTGCGCGAGGCGCTCGCCGCGGTGCCGGGCGCGCGCATCAAGGTCGGCTTCGGCGGCTCGGCCGAGAAGTTCCTGCTCGTGCTCGCCGGCGAGGACGGCCGCGTGCTGGCCGAGCACGCCAAGCAGGTCGAGAAGGACCTGCGCACGATCCCCGGCATCGGCGCGGTCACCTCCACGCTGAGCCTGGTGCGCCCCGAGGTGATCGTGCGGCCGGACTTCGCGCGCGCCGCGGACCTCGGCGTCACGTCGTCCGCGATCGCCGACACGCTGCGCGTCGCGCTCGCCGGCGACTACGACCAGGCGCTCGCCAAGCTCAACCTCGCGCAGCGCCAGGTGCCGGTGGTGGTGAAGCTCGCCGCCGACGCGCGCACCGACCTCGAGCTGCTCGCGCGCCTCACCGTGCCCGGCGCGCGCGGGCCGGTGATGCTGGGCAACGTGTCCACCTTCGCGATCGACAGCGGCCCCGCGCAGATCGACCGCTACGACCGCCTGCGCAACGTCAACTTCGAGATCGAGCTGAACGGCCAGCCGCTCGGCGAGGTGGAGAAGCAGGCGCTCGCCAAGCCGAGCCTGGCCAAGCTGCCGCCCGGCGTGATCCAGCGCAGCGTGGGCGACGCCGAGGCGATGGCCGAGCTGTTCGACAGCTTCGCGCTCGCGATGGTCACCGGCGTGCTGTGCATCTACATCGTGCTGGTGCTGCTGTTCCACGACTTCGTGCAGCCGGTGACCATCCTGGCCGCGCTGGTGCTGTCGATCCCGGGCGCGTTCGTGGCGCTCTTCGTCACCCGCACGGCGCTGTCGATGCCCTCGATGATCGGGCTCATCATGCTGATGGGCATCGCGACCAAGAACTCGATCCTGCTCGTCGAGTACGCCATCATGGCGCGGCGCGAGCACGGCCTGTCGCGCCTGGAGGCGCTGCTCGACGCCTGCCACAAGCGCGCCCGCCCCATCGTGATGACCACCATCGCGATGGCCGCCGGCATGACGCCCATCGCCATCGGGCTCGGCACCGACCCCAGCTTCCGCTCGCCGATGGCCATCGTCGTCATCGGCGGCCTGATCACGTCCACCTTCCTCAGCCTGCTGGTGATCCCGGTCATCTTCACCTTCGTCGACGACGCGGTGCACAAGATCCAGGGCTTCGTCCAGCGGCACCTGCACCACGCGCCGGCCGCCGCGGGTGGGGGTGCGGTGGATCGCGGCGCGGCCGACCGGGACTGAGGGGACTGAGGGGACTGAGAAATGGGATCGGCGATGCGCTACCTGCCCGGAAAGTTCGTCTGGTTCGAGCATGCGGGCGGCGACGTCGCGAAGGCGCGCGCGTTCTACGAGCCGCTGTTCGGCTGGCGCGTGGAGGCGTCGCCGATGGGCGACGCCATCTACCACACGATCCACAACGGACAGCAGCCGATCGGCGGCATGCGCGCCGCTGCCGCCGGCGCGCCGCCCGCGTGGAGGTCGTACCTCTCGGTGCCGGACGTGGACCGGCAGTACCGGGTGGCGCTCGAGCTGGGCGCGCGCAGCGTGCTGCCGCCCACCGACTTCGGCGCCTTCGGCCGCGGCGCCGCCCTCGGGGACCCGGCCGGCGCGGTCGTCAGCCTGTGGCGCGACGCCGAAGGCGACCGCATCGACGAGGATCCTGCGCTGGGCGACTGGTACTGGAACGAGCTGATCGCGCCCGACGCGCGCCAGGCGACGGCGTTCTACGAGCGGCTGGGCGGCTACACCGTGGAGGCGATGGACCTGGGGCAGTCCGAGCCGTACCGGGTGCTGTGGGCCAGCGGCCGGCCGCGCGCGGGCGTGTTCCAGGCGCCCGACCCGCGCATGCCGCCGGTGTGGGTGCCCTACGTGCGCGTCGGCGACTGCGACGCCATCGTGGACAAGGCGCAGCAGCTCGGAGCCACGGTGTGCACGCCGCCCGCCGACATCCCGCGGGTGGGGCGCTTCGCGATGCTGCTCGATCCGCAAGGGGCGGCGATCGCGGTCATCCGGGGCACGCCCGCGCAGCGCTGATACCGGCGCGTCGCGCTGTAACGGCTACAGGGCGACGCTCCGAATTACACCGTCCGGCGCGCACGCGGCCCGGGCACGCGGCGCATCCCGCCCGACCGGCCCGGCGTGATCGGCCGCGCGCTGCCCACGGCTGCAAGGCTCAGTGCCGGTGCGGCGGCTCGCCCGCGTTCCCATTCGCCACCCGCCGCTCGATCGTCTCCTCGCGCTCCACCACGGTGGTGTGGCGCGGCGTGTCGTGCAGCGCGAGGTGGGTGTGCTGCTCGAGCTGGTCCATGCGGTTCAGCAGCTGGTTGCGCGTGTCGGCGTGCAGTTGCTCCATGCGGCGCAGCTGGTCGCCCACGAAACGGTGCAATTCGGTGAAGCGCGAGGTCTCGGCGTTGTCGACCAGGTCGCGCTGCACCTGCAGCTCGCGCGTGTGGCGGCGCGATTCCAGCAGCGCCGTGCCCTGCACGTACATGGCGTAGGCGAGCGCCATCGCGCCCAGCACGAACACCACGCCCAGCATGATCAGGCCGAGCGGCGCGGTCACCGTGCCGAACACGAGCGACAGCGTGGTGGGCGCCGTGAAGGCCGACCAGTTCACCAGCGCGAACACCGCGGTGAGGGCCAGCACGAGAAAGAGAAAGAGGGTGCGAAAGCGCATGAGGGACTCCTTGCAGTCGACCGCTGCTCGCGCAGCAAGCGACGCGCCCGCGGGAACGCGGCTTGCCGCCCGAAGCCTGTCGATCCCCTG
>Ga0075429_100005016_pt1 | contig 11396 bp, 11 predicted proteins | sample RhiMetdeltSRZDD3_FD_75295 | JGI IMG/M metagenome (GOLD analysis project Ga0075429, IMG submission 75295) | Populus rhizosphere microbial communities from Tennessee, USA - Rhizosphere MetaG P. deltoides SRZDD3 | ecosystem: Host-associated > Plants > Roots > Rhizosphere > Soil | place: USA...
GTGCTGCCCATCGGCGGGCTCAAGCAGAAGGTGCTGGCCGCGCACGCGGCGGGCTTGACGGAGGTCATCCTCCCCGAGCGCAACGCGCCGGACCTGGACGACGTGCCCCCTTCGGTTCGCGAGCACATGCGGTTTCATCCCGTGAAGTCGGCGGACGAGATGCTCGCGGTCGCTTTGGAGCCGACGTCCCTCGCGATGGTGGCGTAGCCGCGCCCACGGGCGCGGCCGTCACGCCGCGAGCACTCTCACCAGGTCCGCCCGCCGGCCCCGCACCTTCTCGACCCTGAGATGCCGGCCGCCGATCGTGACCTCGTCGCCGACCTTGGGGACGCGGCCGAGCTTCGACATGACGAGGCCGTTGAGGGTGTCCACTTCCGACGCCTCCTCGTCCGAGATGCTGAGCCCGGCTTCACCGAGCTCGGACAGCCGGACGAGGGCGTCGAGCGTCCGCGATCCATCGGGCTCGAGCGGTCCGATCGGGGATGTCCCGGGGCCTTCATCGATGCGGCCCACCAGCCCCTCGATGAGATCGTGCAGCGTGATGATGCCGGCCGTGCTCCCGAACTCGTCGACCACGAGTGCGATGTGGTCTCGCGCCGCGCGCATTTCTTCGAGCAGCTCGTCGGCCGGCTTCGTGGGAGGAATGGCATGGACCGGGCGGATCCGCCCGCGAAGGTCCCAGCCCGCGGGGGGTGCCTTCTCGAGGACGTCACGGACCCGGATGACGCCCACGACGTTGTCGAGGGCGCCTTCGAAAACCGGGAGCCGCTGGATGCGGCTCTTGTAGAACACCTCGGCCACCTCGTCTTGGGACGCGGTGATCGGTACCGCCTTGATCGCCGGCCGCGGCGTCATCAGCTCACCCGCGGTCAAGTCGGCGAATTCGAACGCCCGGCTGGCGATGCGGGCCTCCGATTCTTCGACGGTGCCGGCCTTCTGGCTGGCGGAGACGAGGAACCGCAGCTCCTCGACGCTGTGCACCATCTCGTGGCCGGCGGCCGGCTGAAAGCCGATCAGTTTCAGGAAGCCGTTTCCGATCGCGTTCAGGAACGTCGTCGGCCAACGGAAGATCGCGTAAAACACCCGCAGGGGCCCGGCGATGACGAGCGCCGTCTGCTCCGGCTTCTGCAGGGCGATGCCCTTGGGGGCGAGCTCGCCGGCCACGATGTGCAGGGCGGTGATGACTCCGAAGGCGATGGCGGTGCTGATGCCGTGAGCCGGGGCGGCGCTCGTGCTGTTCGTCAGGCTCGCCAGCACGGGCTGGATCAGGTGGGCGAGGGCCGGCTCGCCGATCCAGCCGAGGGCGAGTGACGCCAGCGTGATCCCGAGCTGGCAGGCGGCGATATAGGCATCGAGGTGCCGGACGACGTCGGCGGCGGCCGCGGCACCGCGCCGGCCCTCGCCGACGAGCTGATCGAGGCGCGAGCGGCGCACGGCCACGATGGCGAACTCCGCGGCGACGAAGAACCCGTTGGCGAGCACGAGCAGGAAGACGGCCACCAGGCCGAGACTGGTCATGGCGGGAGCTTATCCGGAGAACCTCGTAAGATGTACGGGCTTCTCACCGATCGAGAGTCCGGAGCAGGAGGGCATCCGCCGTGTCCGAACGGCCTCCCGCCGTCATCGGCCGATATGAAATCGTCCGCGAGCTGGCCCGCGGCATGATGGGCGTCGTCTACGAGGCGCGCGACCCGACGCTGCGCCGGACCGTCGCCGTCAAGACGATCCAGCTCGCGTTCGGCGTGACTCCGGCCCAGAAGGAGGAGTTCGAGCAGCGTTTCTTCATGGAGGCGCGCATCGGGGCCCGGCTCCGCCACCCGGGCATCGTCGTCGGCCACGACGTGGGCAAGGACCCGTCCACGAACACGCTGTTCATCGTCTTCGAATATCTGAAGGGACGGACACTGGCGGATCTGGCCGAGGCCGGCCGCCCGCAGCCGTGGCGCGAGGCGCTCACCATCTGCGGCAAGCTCGCCCGCGCTCTTCACTACGCCCATCAGCAGGGCGTCGTCCACCGCGACATGAAGCCGGCGAACGTGATGCTGCTCGACGGCGGGGAGCTCGACGTCAAGATCATGGATTTCGGGCTGGCCAAACACGAAGCCGCTTCCCGGCCGCTGACGGTGGTGGGGCAACCCTTCGGCTCGCCGCTCTACATGTCCCCGGAACAGGCGCTGGGCGAGCGCGTCGATGCGCGTACGGACATCTTCTCCGTCGGGACGATCCTGTGTACGTTGGTCCTCGGGCGGCCTCCGTTCGCCGCGGAGCGCATACCCGACATCCTCAATCGCATCGTCAGCGGGGAGCGTCCACGCCTCGCGCGCGAGGTGCCGGGGGTCCCGCCGGAGGTGGACGACGTCCTCGCTCGGGCGATGGCGAGGGACGCCCGGGAACGCTACGCGGAGGCACAGCTGCTGGCCGAAGACATCGAGGACGTTCTGGCGGGGTACCGGCCGCGGCATGCCGGCGCCGCCTCGGCGTCCGCCTTCGTTCCGGAGCTGGCCTCGGAAGCGTCGTTGCCGTCGCGCCGCTCCTGGCTCCCATGGGTGGCGTTCGCCGGTTTGATGATGGCTCTCGCCGCCACTTTGGCGATCCTCTGGTCGAGCTGAGATCCGGCGTCTTCGTGCCCGCGGTCGCGCGGGCTCTCGCCGTTCTGCGTCGCATTTCTGCGACGTGCGATGGCGACGGCACGCGGGGCGCTCGAATTCCGTGCGGCGAAACCTGGCGCGAAGCTTGCTCCCGAGCGCGGCAGCATGCATCACAAGCTCGTCCTGGCGGCGGCCGTCGCGGCGAGCGCGGGGTGCGGAGCGGCCGTACCCACCACCGGTCCGTCACCGGCTCCGGACGCGGCGTGCGTGTGGACGGGCGACAGTTCCAGAACTCCGCACTTGCTGAAAGACATCAATGTCGGGCCCGGGTCCTCGGAGCTCTGGGCACCGATCGCCGTGGGCGCATGCCGCGTCTTTTTCGCGGCCAACGACGGGCTTCGCGGGCGCGAGCTGTGGGCGAGCGACGGGACGGAGGCGGGCACCGTCCTCGTGAAGGACATCCGGCTGGGTTCCGCCCAATCCGATCCGGTGGCGCTGCGGATGGTCGGGCGCCGACTCTTTTTCGACGCGGACGACGGCGTCCACGGCCGCGAGTTGTGGACGAGCGACGGGACGGAAGGCGGCACGCGCCTGGTGCGCGACATCAGTCCAGGCTCGAAGGACTCGCGGCTGCGCGATCTGGTGGAACGCCGGGGCATGCTCTTCTTCCTCGCTGGCACGGGCGACGACACGACCCTCTGGCGGAGCGGCGGGACGGAGGCCGGTACGCAGCCCGTCGGCACCTTTCCCGGCGGTGTGTCGCTGCGGGACGTGAACGGCACGCTGTTCCTGTTTGCCAAGTCCGCGGACGGGACCTACGCGCTGTTCAAGGGTGACGGCACTCCGAACGGGATGTCGGCGGTGCTCGAGCGAATGACCGCTCCCGAAGTCGTGGTGTCCGCGGCGTCGTCGCTCTTCTTCTTTCTCCGTCTCCCGTCGGACGGGGCCGAGTTGTGGAAGGTCGATGCGGACGGCACCGGCGCCCGCCGTCTCGCGATCTTCCCGCGCGATCGCCCGACCGAGATCGGCGGAACCAACGCCGTCGGCGTGAACGGCCAGCTCTATTTCAGCGTGGACGACCGCCCGTCCTTCGTGGGCACCGGTCACGGGCGCGAGTTGTGGGCCAGCGACGGCACGCCGGAAGGGACGCGGATGGTCGGCGATCTCGTGCCCGGAGCGGACGCGTCGGAGCCACGGACGCTCACCGCGCGCGCGGACGCGCTGTTCTTCATCGCCTGGACCGGCAGCCCCTGGTGGCGCTCCCCCCATGGACTTTGGCGCACCGACGGCACCGCCGGCGGCACCGTTCTCGTGCATTCATTTCCGAAGTCGGTCTCGATGACCACCGCGGGCTCGCTCCTGGTCCTGAGCGGCACGGATACCGAGCACGGCCGGGAGTTGTGGACGAGCGACGGCACGCCGGAAGGGACGAGGCTCGTCGACGACATCCTGCCCGGGACCGGCGACTCCTCGCCCGGCAACCTCACCAGCGCGGGTCCGTTCGTCTTCTTCTCCGCCACCGACGGCGTGCGCGGCTTCGAGCCGTGGGTCTGGCGGCGGCCATGACGGCGCGCGCTCTCGCGGCCGCCCTGGTGGCGATGCTGGCCGGCTGCGGCGGCTCGCCCGGAAGCGACTCTCCCTCGCCGGCGGCGCCGCCGGTCGAGGACCGCTTCCCACGGCCGTACCTCGTCAAGGACATCCGCCCGGGGAGCGAGTCTTCCGCACCCTACGCGCTCACCGATGCCCGCGGCGTCCTCTTCTTCGGAGCCGACGACGGTCTCCACGGCAAGGCTCTCTGGAAGAGCGACGGCACATCGGAGGGGACGCTGCTCGTGAAGAACGTCGACCCGGGCGGGCTCGTGGCCTCGGCCAGCGAGCGCAGGGTCTTCTTCGAGACCATCGTGCTCAAGGACACGCCGGGCTTCAGGCGCTGGCCGTCCATCTGGACCAGCGACGGGAGCGAGGAGGGGACGCTCGACCTCCTCGAGTTCTACCCTTGCGGCGACGGAGGCGGGGGATGCGCCAAGGAGTACTACCCGCACGATATGCGGGTCGTCGGAGGCCTGGCCTTCTTCGACGGCAACTATGACCTCTGGCGCACGGATGGAACTGTCGAGGGGACGGGTGTCCTGTCTCGCGGCGCCAACTTCGACTATCCACGCTTCGCCGCCGCCGGCCGCTTCCTGTACTTCTCGATGTCCATGTCGGGCCGCCTCGCGAGGACGGACGGGACGCCGGCCGGGACCATGCTCCTCCGCGACGACGTCACGCTCGGCGCGGCGGCCGCTGTCGGCGAAACCCTCTTCTTCGTCACCACCGACGGCTCGAAGTCCCCGCGGGTTCCAGAGCTGTGGAAGAGCGACGGTACTCCGGAGGGGACGGTACGGGTTCATTCGTTTCCGGCTGGCAGCCCGCAGTCGCTCACGGCCGCGCGGCCGGGGCTGCTGTTCTTTGCCCTGGCGACATCGCCGGCGGTCACGACGGCGGGTTATGAAATCTGGCGGAGCGACGGGACCTCGGCGGGGACGTTCCGCGTCCTGGGCGGGTTGGCCCGCCCTCTCGCGCTCGCCGCGATGGGCGGAGATCTCTACTTCTCCGCCAACGACGGCGTCCGAGGGGCCGAGCTGTTCCGGAGCGACGGCCAGCGCGCCTTCCTCGTGGACGACATCAACGCCCAGAGCGGCGCCGAGCCGCAGGCGTTGACTCCGGCGGGCCGACATCTGTTCTTCGTGGCCGACGACGGCGTTCATGGACGAGAGTTATGGCGAACGGACGGTACGGCGGCGGGTACCGTCCTCGTGCACGACTTCGCCCCCGGGCTCCGATCTTCGAACCCCGGCCGTCTGGCCGCATCCGGATCGCGCCTCTTCTTCACTGTCGACGACGGTGTGAGCGGGGTCGAGCTATGGGCGGTAGGGCTGAGCCGGTAGAAAGCGCCCGTGGAGTCGAGGCGCCCCTTTCACACGCGAGCCTGCGTACCATATGTTAAGGATGTCGCTCGTGCTCGCTCGCGCCCTGCTCGCCGCCTCGTTCGGTGCCCTGCTCAGCGGCTGCGGCGCGACTCGCCTGCCGGCGCGCGCGGCCCCACCGACCGTCACCGAGGACGAAAACACGATCGTCGCTGTCGTCGTCGAGTTGAAGTTCAGGGCCCACGAGGAACAGCTCCCCGACGGTTCGGTGCATCTGTTCAGCGTCGTGGCCTTCGACGTCGTGCGGCCCAAGGGCTGGCGGACTCTGATCCTGGCTCAAGTCAACGGCCATCCCCGCATCGACAGCCGCCCCCTGTTGTTGGGGAACGTAGTGACCTTCGTCCTTCCGAAGAACTGGCGCGGCGGCGAGCTCTCGTTCAGCGAGCTTCGATCTCTGGCCTTCTACTGATGGAGGCCCATCGATGACTCCGGCGGCGATGGAGAAGCTGATCCAGGAGATCTTCGAGCTCCAGGAAGATTACATCGATCTGACCGACGGGATCAGCGAACAGCGGCTGGAGCCACCCGCCTCGAAAAGAGAGATCGCCCGGCTGGAGGCCACGTTGGGCCACCCTCTTCCGCCCAGCTACCGGACGTTCCTTTCCCTTCACAACGGTTGGAAGGAATGGTCCGGAGGCACGCGGCTGCTCTCCGTCGCCGAGCAGCAGAAGGGGCCGTACGTGGAGACGATTCGCGAGTTGAGGAACCTGGCCGTCGAGTTCCTGAACGGGCAGTACGGCCCGATGCGCAAGGAGTCTCCACGCTGGATGCGGACCGTCCTCCAAGAGTGGGCGATCGGCGCCGATTTGCACGATACCGCGCTCTACATACTCGATACGTCCACGCGGCGCGCGGACCGCGAGATGGAAGTCGCGCGCTTCGACGATCTGATGGAGCAGAGCCGCTACCGGAGCTTCTCGGAGATGTTGCGCGCGCGCGCCGACGTGCTCCGGCAGCTGGTCAAGGAGGCGACGCCGCCGGCACCGCCTTCAGGCCGTCCGGTCGACTTTTCGACGCTGTGGTCACGCAACGCGAAGCACGAGGTGGTCGCGTGCCCTTGCCTGGCGCTCACCGTCTACCTCGGCGAGACCGATCGAGCGCACGTCCTCGCGTTCTACAGTCGCGCGCTCGACGTTCTGCGCCCCCACCTCACGCACTATTGGGCGAGGCCCATGCGGCAGCCGGCGAAGCTCACGCCGCGCGCCCTGGACCTGCTGCCCGCCTGGCTGCGGCGGCCCAAGAAGAGCCACGACTACCGGCTGCGCGCCTGGGCCGGCAACCTGAAGGACGTGTCGCCGTGGAGCCTCGAGATCAGCTACACGGACGTTCCCCGACAAAGGAAGAAGAAGAGCCGGGACGGCAAGCCGGCGCCACCGAGCTCGCTCCTGCGCGTGACAGTGCCCGTCGATGCGGCTCTCGCGCGGCCGGACGCGTGGCGGCCATGGGTGCTGGGCTTCGACATCCTCCGCAAGGGAAGGTTCTTGCTCGCGGAGTCGGGCTATTCGCTGGTGACGCGCGGGGACATCGACGACCAGGAATTCGCGCTGGAGGCGTGTGCGCGCCACGTCGGTCTGGACTGGTTCACGCCGCACCAGATCCCATACCTGCGACGATACGATCCCTCGTTCGACGTGCGGGCGCGCCCGCTGCGGCGTGCGGCGTGGCTGACGTTCGTTCGCGAGGCCGCCATCGGTCGGATCGGTGCCAAGGACGAGATCGTCCTTCACCCCGTCGCGCGCGGTCTCGGCATTCAGGTCGGCCCGCGGCCCGTCGTCCAGGATCCCTCGCGCCCGTATGTCTCCGCCGTGCAGCGCCGCGTCGCGCGCATGCTGCGGCCGGTGCGGCTCGGGTCCATACCGCTCGCGTTTCTGCGAGGACGGGGCGGCGACGTCGCGCGTCGGCCGCGACGACGATAGGAGTTGACAGGCGAACTACGCTTGGACTACCAAGGCCCTTTCATGCGTTTCTTTGCGCCCAAGCTCGCTCCTGGCTGGTTGGAGAACGGTCCTCCGACGAGTCCCCAGGACCACTTCGGCGGATGGCCGTGGGGCCTCCCGCCGCAGCGCTGGCCCGCCTGCCGCGAATGCGGGGCGAGGATGTCCTTCGTGTGTCAGTTGGAGCACCATCCTGAGCGCCTGAAGCTCGGCGGTAAGGGGCGAGTGATGTTCGTATTCTGGTGCCTGAGCGATCTCGGCATGTGCGAGGTCTGGGAACCGGAGGCCGGCGCCAACGCCGTCCTCGTGCTCTCGCCCGAAGAGCGCACGGACTCTGCCGCCGAGGCGGCCGACGTCGAGGTCCTGCCCTATCTGCGCGTGCTCTCCTGGACGGAGGGAGACGACGGAGTGCCGCCCCGGAAGCTGAAGGCGTTTTTCGACTATGAGCGGAACCTCGAGGAGGGTGAGCTCTGGGACGTCTCCCCCGGCACGCGGCTCGGGGGGGCTCCGTTTTGGCCCTCGGCGGCGCCCGCCTGCGACTGGGACGCGGACTGGAAACTCGCGCTTCAACTCGCTGGCTGGGACTGGCTCGAAGCACCCGTGCCGTCGGCGGACGAGCTGGGGTGCACCGTCACGTTTCAACACGCCGATGGAACTTTCACCAAGCAGAAGCCGCGGAAGCGAAAGCCGTCTGCTCCACGCCGGGGCGTGGGCGTAACGGATGACGGCCTGTGGTCCGTCGAGAGGTTCGGAGACTTCACCATCCACGTGTTCCTGAAGACCCGGACGAGCCTCCCGCAAGGCCGCATCTACATGCGGCGCTGAAGGCCGGCGATCGCTACCGTCGATCGGCGAAAGGAATGCCTCCGTCGCGACATTCCCCTCATGAACACATCGTCTCACCGCGCGTCGCTCACGAGCACCGCGCCCATGAAAGGAATCGCGCTATGTATCGCCACAAGGCCGTGCTGCTGGCTGTCCTGTCGCTCCCCCTCGTACTCGCCTCCGCGCCTGCACCTGCACAGACGACTTCGTATCGATACACGTTGTCGAGCGGGCCCTTCCTGATCCCCCCGGGGGCGAAGTCCGTCGACTGGGCAGCGGTCAACTCGTCCGCCGTGTCGCGGAACATCCGCGTCACCGTGTACAAGCACGGCATCGGCGTTCCCCGCGTCACCGTGGCCCCGGGCGCCCTCACGATGACGCTCGCCCCGAACACCGCCACCCACAATGCCAACAGCGTCGGGTCCGTGTTCTTCCAGGGCTTCTACTACGAGGTGGTGCTCGAGACCAACAGTCTGCGCGTCCTGCCGCTCCTCAACATCTGGTCGGGTTTCGGCGCCGAGGTGATGCCCGGCACGAGCATCCCCGCGGGAAGCTGGGTCCGTTCCCGCTGACAAGCTGCCGCGCCCCCGTCCGCCGCATTGGCGGGCGGGGGGCACACGACGATGCGCACTGCCTCGAGTGACGGGGCACCGGCTTGCTTGCAGCATCGAGTGCGCCCCCTGCTTCGATCGTAGCCCAGGTGTGGCCAGAGGCGTCAGGCGAGGCGCCGCATCCGCACGCGCCCAATCGCTTCCAGCAGATCCGTCGGGAGGCACGGTTTCGCCACGAACGCGTCGCAGCCGACATCGTCGGCTCGCGCCTCGTCCTGGGGATACGCATGCGCCGACACCGCCACGATGGGGATGTGGCTCGTGACCGGGTGCGTCTTCAGGTGCCGGGCCGCGGCCCAGCCGTCCATGCCCGGCAGCTCGAGGTCGAGAAGGATGACGTCGGGCACGGTGGCCACGGCCATGTCCACCGCCTGAAGTCCGGTCGTCGCGGTCTCGACTCTGAAACCCTGCGTCGAAAGAAACGTCGAGAGCAGCTCCCGGGTATCCGCGTGATCTTCGACCAGCAGAACGTGCATCGACACGCTCCTCTGGCCGGCTCAGGGGAAGTGGTGTGTTGACCGGTCCGCGTGTGATTCTCTCCCGCTGAACGGCCCGTTGAAACTCCAGTTGCCTCGCGGCCCGGCTCGCCGTGGACAGCGCGCGAGAGCGGGCACAGAGCGGGTCGACGAGCCCGATGTCCTACAGGGTGCAACCGGCATGCCTCTCGAGGGGGGTCGCCTGTGCTCCAAGTCACACGGCGGAACGGGGCGAGAACACGAGGAGACCCGATAGCCGCTCGGCGCGCGCACGTGTGGCCTATCGGGAAAATGCCGCCACTCGTCGAGACAGATCGGTACTCGCTCTCCTGATGATCTACAGTGCGCGCCATCAATCCGTAGCGACCCACGATCACCGGCCTCGGCTCCCGCGGTTCTTCCGCGGCGCTGGGAGGCGTCAATGGAGGTAAGAGAATGTCGTCTCGAAGCGTCCGTATGAAGGCGCTGGTGTTGGCGGTCGTGATTGCGGCATCCGCCCTGGCACCGGAGACAGGCCGAAGGCCCGCGCGGGCAGGCCATTCGACGCGCGGATGCATGGCGCTTCCGTGGCAGTGGGACCCGCACCTCGATTGGAACGCCGGGCCCGCCTGTTGATGGTCGAGTCGCGGTCAACGCCGCTTCAGCAGCGAAATCCAGTTTTCTCCGTGCCGAACGTGCTGATTCTGCATGCGTGGCGCCGGCCGCGCGGCGTCACGATGCGGAAACGGCATTCTTGGCCCGCCACGAGCCCCGTTCGCCCGTTGCGTAAAGCGGCTCAAGTGATTGCTGTCGAGGGAGCTACGCACCGGTCGGCTGAATGTGGCGTGCCTTTCGCTATGCCTCGAGAGCATGGACCACAGTCTCCCCAGCTCGATGCCGCGCGGCACCCTATCGGCAACCCCGCATCGCCCGCGCGCCGCAAGTGATGCGCTCACTCAACTGGAACGGCTCGATGCCGCCCTCGCCGGCATCGAGGACGAGGACCGCGGCCTCGTGCGTCGCCTGGAGGAGCAAAGATCGGAGGCCACCCTCCTCACGATCCGCATTCGGAATGAAAAGGCGCGGTCGCTCGGCGCCGGTCTCGATACCGAGTCTCTGCGGCAGGCGAGCGGCGAGCGGGAGCGCAGTGTCGCCGACCTTCAGTCCTCCCTCGACAGCCGCCTGCGCTCATTCGAGGAAAATCTCGAGACGACTCACGCGCTGCGCCGCGGGCTGCGGCGCCGGCGGGAATCCGCGGAGCGCGAGCGTGCGGCGGCCTTGGAGGGGCTCATGGGTCCCACGCGCGCGGCCTACGAATACCTGTTAGGAATCGCTCGAACGCCGGTGATCGTGCCCGTTCGCCAGGGCCGCTGCTCCGGCTGCAACGCGGACGTGTCTGACGGCTCGGGTCTCTTGGGCGCGCCTGTCGAAGGGGACAGTTGTCCACGATGCCAGCGATTGCTCACGGTACCCGAGTGACGCGGCTGGCGTCGGATGCGCCGAAGAACGAGCAGGCCATGATCCTGTTCGAGAGTCAGATCCCGGCGGATCACCCCGAAAAGCATCCCATCGAGCAGTCCATACGTGAAGAGCTCGCCTCGTTCGCCTGGCGGTGGCAGGTGAGGATCCTCTGTAGCGTCAACGAGGGTTGGTGGGCGGTGCTGGTCAACAGCCGCAGGTTCGAGGCTTCCATGTTCCTGACTGGACCGGAAGATCAGCGGAGCGAGGCGATACGCGCACGCCTCAGGAGACGCCTTCGCGACCTGGACAGCACGATCGCGGGCCCAGGCTAGCGGTTGCCGGGTTCACGTTCCGGCGCGCCGAGATCGGCGGCCTCGCGCTCTCTCGCGTCGTCGTTCCCCGCGCGCCTCTCGGCATAGAGACCCGCCCGACGCGCCACTTCGAGCCCGCGGGGCACCGAGCGGAAGATGCGCAGGTGGCCTTTCCGATTGCGCCAGCCCGCACGGGCCAGGGTCCTCAAGGGCTGCTCCTGCATCCCGACGAATACGACCTT
>Ga0075429_100005019_pt1 | contig 11394 bp, 8 predicted proteins | sample RhiMetdeltSRZDD3_FD_75295 | JGI IMG/M metagenome (GOLD analysis project Ga0075429, IMG submission 75295) | Populus rhizosphere microbial communities from Tennessee, USA - Rhizosphere MetaG P. deltoides SRZDD3 | ecosystem: Host-associated > Plants > Roots > Rhizosphere > Soil | place: USA...
AGCGGCAGGCCGGCCTTCAGCAGCGCCGCCAGCTCCTGGCAGAACATCAGCAGGGTGTCCATCTTCACGCGCGGGCGGCGGAAGCGGAACTCCCTGCCCGCCTGCGACCGCACCGTGAAGATGTAGAAGCCCTTCTGCTCGAGATCGGCGCGGAGCGCGGCCTCGTCGTCGGCGCTGAACGTCCGCTCGACGATCTCCCCCGTCGGCATGCCGACTTTGCACGCGAACTCCATCAGTCGCTAGGAAAACCTCCCGGAGAATCTAGCACAGCCCCGCATGTCCTTGGACGAACGAGGCCCGCACGCGGCCTCAGCCGCGATAGTGGAAGTACAGGTCGTCGCGGAGGTTCGCCAGCGCCAGCCCGAGCTGGGCGAGGACGAGGGCGGCCAGCGTCCAGCGCGTCGCCAGCGGCCCCTTCGCGAGCTCAATGACCCCCTGGCCGGCGGCCACCGCCAGGGGGAGCGTCAGCGCGTAGAGATAGCGGGCCTCCACCGGCGAGACGAGCGCCGCTACCGCCAACACCGACCCCGCGACCCAGAACGCGAGCAGGTCGCCGCCCGGGCCGCTTCGGCCGCGCGGCCGCCCCGCCCAGGCGATCGCGATCGCGGGCAGCCCCCACTCCCAGAAGATCTCCCACCCCTGCTTGCGCAGCACGTCCCACGGCGATTTCACCTGGGCCTGCGTGCCCGCGCCTTCGAGCAGCCGCGGGAGCTGCTGCGCGATGATCGGCCAGAAGGTCGCGTAGTACGCAAACACGAGGACGACTGCGGCGATCACGCCGAGACGGCTCGCGCGCGACAGCTCGGTCCAGCCGCGGCCCACGAGGAGAAGCGCGGGCAGGAGCGCGCACAGCACGAGGAAGCTCGAGAAGTGGCCGAGAGCCGCCATCAAAAGGAGCCCGCCCCCGAGGAGCGGCCCCCCGGGCCCGCGGCGCGACCACCAGGCGAAGAACAACACCGTCATCGCCTGCGCGAAGATGTTCGACAGGTTGCCGTACGAGTAGCGGTCGAAGGTTCCGGGCAGGAGCTGGAGCATCACGACCGACAACGCCGCCGCCAGAGGCGACCGCGGGGCGAGCAGCCAGAAGACGCCGATCGATCCCAGCAGGCCGGCGATGGCGGCACCGACGCGCACGAGCCGGACGGGATCGCCGCCCGCCCGCGCGAAGGGAACCAGCGGGGCGTAGAAGGCCGGGCCGTAGGGGAACAAGAAGGGAGGCTCGTGCTGCGTCTTGCTCACGATCCGCCAGTCGCCCGCCGCGACCTTCTGCAGGTTGTGCGCGTTCATGGCGACGTCGCTGGCGATCATCGCCGGCCAGGTGGCGGCCGCTCCCTGGACGATCAGCGCGGAGAGCCCGGCCAGCATCGCCAGGCGGCCCGCGCCTGGCCACGTCCTCTCGGCCAGCCGCGCGAGCCCCGCGCACACGACGGCGCCTCCGGCGAGGAGGAAGGCCAGCCTCGTGGAGTAGCCGGACCACAGGATTCCCCACGGCAGGAGCAGCGCGCATTGCGCGGCGGTCACGGCCGCGCTCGATACGGTCGCAACCGCGGCTCCCCATCCCGAAAAGACCACCGCCGCTGCTACGATGGCCGCGGGCAGGACGAAGACCGCCAGCGGCCGCACGCGGACCTGCCGCGGCGAGAGCTGGTCGATCGACACCCGTCCGATGTGCGCGCCGAGGCGCCGGCCGTCGCCGGCCGTAAACGGCCGCACGAGCAGCTCCACCTCGAGCCGTCCGTCGTCAGGGACGACGGTGACGTTGGTACCGCGGGTGGTGCCGGGCGCCATCGTACCGAACGGCTTTCCCCCGACCACGACGGCGACCCAGTCGCGCTGGTCTCGCACCTCGACACTCACGACGGCGGTGCCGGCGGGCAGATCACGGAAGCGGAAGACGGCGCGCTCCGTCGTCCAGCGCAGCGGGCTCGGGAGCTCGCGCTCGTGCAGGCCTTCGCCGAAGACGTCGTCGGTGCCCAGCGCGGCGGCGGCGATCGGCGGCGGCGCCAGGCGCTGGGCGGCCACGCCGGCCACGGCCGCGAGGCCCGAAGAGAACGCGACGGCGAAGAGCCAGGCGCGCGCGGGAAAGGCCATGGAAGCCTGAAGTCTACGTTAAGATGGTCGTGTCCAAGATGAAGGGCCTGGCCGTCGTTCCCGGGAAACCGAAGAGCCTGCACGTCCGCGACGACATCCCCGATCCCAAGCGCGCGGACGGCGACGCGCTGGTGCGCGTCGTCGAGACCGGCATCTGCGGCACCGACTTCGAGATCAACGAGGGCCTGTACGGCACGGCGCCGCCGGGATTCGACTATCTGGTCCTCGGACACGAGAGCCTCGGTCTCGTGGAGGAAGTGCCCTCGGGCATCGGCCTGGCCAAGGGTGATCTCGTCGTCTCCACCGTGCGGCGGCCCTGCCCGGAGGGATGTCCGCCGTGCGCGTCCGAGCAGAACGACATGTGCCGCACTGGCCATTTCACCGAACGTGGGATCGTGGGCCGGCACGGCTTCATGGCCGAGCGATTCGCCGAGGACCCGCGCTTTCTGATCCGCATACCGCCGCGCCTCAAGAGCATGGCCGTCCTGCTCGAGCCTCTGAGCGTCGTCGAGAAGGGCATCGAGCACGCGTTCCGCATCCAGCAGCGCCTGCCGTGGCAGCCGAAGGTAGCGGTCGTGCTCGGGGCCGGGACGATAGGCATCCTCGCCGCCGCGTGCCTGCGCCTGCGGGGCCTCGACGTATGGGTCGTCGGCCGCGAGCCGGGTGGCACCCCGCGCGAGACGTTCCTGGCCGAGCTCGATCTGCGCTACGTGAGCACCTCCGAGACCGCGCTCGAGGTCTTGTCGACGCGCACCGGCCAGGCCGATCTGGTGTTCGAGGCCACCGGCGCCGCCGCGGTGGTAATGCCGTCCATCGGCCTGCTGGCCCCCGACGGCATTGCCGTGCTGGCCAGCGTCACCGGCGGCGAGCGGAAGTTCGAGGTCGACGTCGCCACCTGGAACCGCCAGATCGTCCTCGGCAACCAGGTGGTGATGGGCACGGTGAACGCGGGCCGCCGCCATTTCGAGGCCGGCGTCCGCGACATGGAGACGCTGGAGGCGCGCCGCGCCGGCTGGCTGCCGCGTCTCATCACCCGCCGCGTGCGCTTCACCGACCTGGCCGCCGTCCTCTCTCGCGATCCCAACGGCATCAAGACGGTCCTCGACTTCTCGTGACGGCGAAGGGCCGGGACGATGAAGAGAAGATCCTCGCCACCAATCGCAAGGCGTTCTTCAACTACGAAATTCTCGAGCGCGCGGAAGCCGGCGTCAGCCTGCGCGGCACCGAGGTCAAGTCGATCCGCGAGGGCGGCCTCAACTTCCGCGACTCGTACGTCGAGTTCCGCGGCGGCGAGCTGTTCCTCGTGGGCTGCCGCGTCGGACCCTACAGCCACGGCAATCTCCTCAACCACCCCGAGGAGCGCGACCGGAAGCTCCTCCTCCACAAGCGCGAGATCCTGAAGCTGGGCGGCAAGGCCACCGAGAAGGGCCTGACGCTCGTGCCGCTGCGCTCCTACTTCAAGAACGGCCGCATCAAGATCGAGATCGGCCTCGCCCGCGGCAAGAAAGCCCACGACAAGCGCGAGACGATCAAGCGCAAAGACATCGAGCGCGAAACCCGGCAAGCGATGCGGGATAAACGATAGGGTCAGGTCTGTTGTTTGCTGTCTACGCGCCCGTAGACAACAAACAACAGACCTGACCCCCTACCGGTTCCACGCGAGCTCGACCCAGTACGTACGGCGTGGGAAGTGGCCGATGTCGAGGTCGCCGTTGGGGCGCACGCCGATGTACCGCACGTCGGTGTTGAAGGCGTTCTTCACACCGGCGCGCAGTTGCAGGCCCGTCGAGAAGACGTCGTGGCGGGTGGCGGCGAAGTCGACGAGGTCGTAGCCGCGCGCCTCCGCCGTCGCCCCCGGCCGGCCGACGTGATTCCAGTGCGTGGCCAGCACCGTGGCCGGCAGCACGCGCCAGAGCAGGCCGACGTTGGCCAGCCATTCCGCCCCCGCCGGACTGCGGCGCAGGAGCGACGGCCCGCCGTCGGCGGGAGCCGGCGTGCGGTTGTCCTTCTGATCGACCCACGACGCGTTGGCCAGCACCTTGAGGGCCGAACCCATCTGCTGCTCCCATTCCAGCTCGACGCCCTGGGCCTGCCCCGACTTGACGCTCTCGAAATCGTTCGGCACGGAGGCGACGAACGTCATGTTGCGGATGCGGGAGCGGAAGAGGGTGGCGCGCACCACCGTGTGCGGCCGCCGGTGGACGTAGTTGAGCTCGGTCGTGGCGTTGACCTCGAAGCCAAGATCCTGGTCGGCGGCCCCGCCGGCGTACAGCTCGAAGAACGCCGGCGCGCGGAACCCCTCCGCGTGCTGGAGCTTCAGGATGTTCTTGTCCGACGCCCGCCAGACGATCGAGGCGCGCGGCGTCAGCCGCCGATCGCCGATGTCGCTGTAGTCGTCGAAACGCCCTCCGCCCGTCAGGGATAGCGAGGGCGTGACGTCGAAGCGATCCTGGAGGGTGGCGCTCCAGACGTTCCGCCGTCCGTCGAGGATCGAACGCACCACCGGCGTCCCTCCCGGCGGCGCCGGCGGCCGCTGGATCGCCTCGTCGATGCGCCCGCGGTTGTAGCCCACGCCCGCGAGCCACGCGTGCCGGCCTCTCTGGCCGTGCAGGTCGACGCCGAGATCGACGTCGTCCCCATCGAAGCGACTCGTGGCCGTCGAGAAGAGGTTGTTCTTGTATGCGGCCCGCGCCTCCAGCCGCAGGCCGCCGCCGAGGTCGCGCCCGTAGCGGCCGTCGAGGGCCCAGTGCTGCTGCTTCTGCGGCGTCGCCGTCTGCCCCGCCGCCGCCGATTCCCAGTTCCGCCGGATGCCTTGCGCCGTCAACGACAGCCCGCCGCGTCGCACGGAGGCGGTGCCCCATGCGCGGTCCTCCTCGCCTTCGTTCGGCAGCGCGAACGGCGCGTGGTCGTTGGTGAGGCCGCCGGCGGTCAGGCCCATCTCCCAGCCGCCGACCTTGCCCGCCGCGTGCACGCCGCCCGAGAGCGCCTCGTCGCCGCCGTAGCGCAGGTGTACGTGGGTGCCCTTCTGGCGCGTCACGATGTTGACGAGGCCCATGAACGCGAAGTCGCCGTGGACCACCGAGCCCGGCCCGCGGATCACCTCGATGCGTTCGACTTGCTGCAGCGGGATCTGCAGCACGATGCCGTTGATCCCCGCCGCCTCCCGGCTGAGGGCCACCCCGTTCACGAGGACCTTGACGTTGCCGGAGTTGAACGGGAACTCCGTGCCGCGCACGATGACCGACGGCGTGCCGCCACGATCGCGCACGGCATACAGGCCGGGGACCAGCGAGAGCGCCTCCCACACCGTCTCCGCGCCCATCGACAGCAGCTCGTCCCCGTGCAGGACCGTCACCAGGCCGGGAACGAAGTCGCTGTTCATGCGCGTCTTCGTGGCCACCGCCGTCTCTTCCTGCAATACGGCGAGCAGCGCCGCCAGCTCGGGATCGGGCGCGGCCGACGCCGTCTGCGCTCCGCCGCCTTGCGCCAGCACGCCCGGCACGGTCGCGCCCAGCCACAGCATCGCGAGGAGCCCGTTTCTCATCCCAAGCCTCCGGTCGGGGCGAGATCGAGGGAGATTCGTCCCCTCGTGCCCGTGGCGAGATCGAGGTGGAGACCATGGCGGCGTCCACCCTCCTTCGCCTGATACAAGAGCGCATCGGCTTTCTGCAGCGCGTCCCGTGCATCCTCACCGTCGGCGGGCACGAGGCTCACGATACCGAGGCTGACCGTCACGAAACCTCCCGCATCCTCGTGCGGGAGGGCGAGCTCGCGCACGCGCAGGAGTGCCGCGTGGGCCAGCGCCCGCGCCCCCTCGGGCTCGGTCTCGGGCAGGACGAGGGCGAACTCCTCGCCGCCGTAGCGGGCCACCAGGTCCGCCGGCCGGCGGCAGGCGGAGCTGAGCGCGTGCGCCACCGCGGCCAGGCATGAGTCGCCGCGGCCGTGGCCGTAGCGGTCGTTGAACCTCTTGAACTGATCGACGTCGACGAGCGCCACCGACAGCCAGTGCCGCCCGCGTTGCGCGCGCCGCCACTCGTGGTCGAGGGCGGCATCGAAGCGCCGGCGGTTCGCGATCCCGGTGAGGGCGTCGACGAGCGCCATCTGCGCGAGGAGGTCCCGGGCCTCCTTGAGCTCGACGTGGGTGCGGACGCGCGCCAGCACGATCGGCGGGCTGATCGGCTTGGTGATGTAGTCGACGCCGCCGCATTCGAAGCCGCGTGTCTCGTCGTCGACGTCGCCCAGCGACGTCACGAAGATGACCGGCACGTCGCGCGAGCGATCGTCCGCCTTCAGGCGCCGGCAGACCTCGTAGCCGTCCATCTCCGGCATCTCCACGTCGAGGAGCACGAGGTGGATCCCGCCGGCGATCGCCCGCTCGAGGGCCGCCGGCCCGCTGGTGGCGAAGTACACCTCGTAGCGGTCGCGCAGGGTTTCGGCCAGGACACGGACGTTCGCCGGCTGATCGTCGACGATGAGGACGCCGCGCCGGGGATTGGCCGCGCTGCTCATCGCCCGGCGGCCTCCGAAAGGTGGGAGCGTATGGCGTCCAGGTGCGACGCCGCCAGGGCGAAGTCCAGGCGGTCGATGCAAGCCTCGAGCTCGCCGATGGGACCGCGCAAGGACGGACCGAGGGTCGTCTTGAGCTCGGTCATGCATTCGGTGGCCTCGAGGTTGCTCGTGGCGAGGTAGCCGGCGAGCCGGCCCACGATGCCGAGGGCCACATGCGCGACGTCCTGCGCGGGAAGAGCGACACTCGTCGGGCCCGCGTTCTCGACCGCCGGCAGGGCGAGCTCGGTCGCCCCCCGCCGCACCTCGTCGATCGCCGCCGCCATCTCGTCGAGCCCGGGCCGCGTCTCCGGTGCCTTCTTGAGGGCCGCCTCCATCGACGCCGCCGCCTCCGCCACCCGGTCGGCGCCCACGGTGCCGGTCGTTCCCTTCAAGGTGTGCAGCAGGCGTAGCGCTCCGGCCGTGTCCCCGGCATCGAGCACGGCGCGGAGGTCCGCCAGCGCGGGCTCGAGGTCCCGCAGGACACCGGCCACCAGCCGCCGGTATAGATCCGCCTTCCCCCCCACGCGCCGCACGCCCGAGGCCACGTCGAGGCCCGGGAGCGACGCCGGCAGCCCCGCCGTATCCACCGGCAGAGGACGCGCACCCGCGGCATCGACCTTCAGCCAACGCGCCAGCACGCGGAACAGCTCCGCCTCCTCGATGGGCTTCGCGACGTAATCGCTCATGCCGGCTTCCAGGAAGCGCTCTCGATCGCCGAGCATGGCGTGCGCCGTCATGGCGATCACGGGAAGACCGCCGAGCTCCGGCTGATCGCGGATGAGGCGTACGGCCTCCAGGCCGTCCATGTCGGGCATCTGTACGTCCATGAGGACCGCGTCGAAGCGGCGCGCGCCCAACTGTTCGAGCGCCTCCACGCCGTTCTGCGCCTCGGTGACGTCGAGGCCGGCCTGGCCGAGGAGCTCGTGGGCCAGCTCGCGGTTGATCGGATGATCCTCGACGAGAAGCACCTGCTGCCCGGCGGCGAAGCGCACGTCCACGCCCGACGCCTCCCGGCGCCGCAGGCCGGAGCCGGGTACGAGTGCGTGCACGACGGCGTCATGCAGAGCCGACGGGCTCACCGGCTTGTGCAGCACACCGCTGATGCCCGCGCCCTGCGCCAGGCGCGAGGCCTCTTCCCAGTCGTACGCCGTCACGAGGATGACCTTCGGCGCGCCCTCGCCGTTCACGAGGCGGGCCGCCGTCTGCACGCCGTCGAGCCCGGGCATCTGCCAGTCGACGACGGCCAGCCGGAAGGGCTCGCCGTCTCCTGCCGCCCGCGCCGCCTCCGCCAGCGCCTCTTCCCCGGAGCCGACGGCGGTGACGCGGCACGAGAGCGTCTCCAGCATCGCCCCCAGCGCCGATCGCGCCGAGGCCAGATCGTCGGCCACGAGGACGGGCACGTCGCGCAGCGCCCCGGCCAGACGGCGCGGACCGGAAGGCCCGCGCGGCAGATCGAAGGTGGCGCTGAACGAGAAGGTGCTCCCCTTCCCCGCTTCGGTGTCGACGGTGAGCTCGCCGCCCATCAGCCGCACGAGCCGCCGGCTGATGGCGAGGCCCAGACCGGCCCCGCCGTAACGGCGCGTCGAGGAGGCATCGACCTGGGTGAAGGGCTCGAAGAGCGTCGACAGGTGCTCCGCCGGGATGCCGATGCCGGTGTCGCGCACGGAGAACCGGATGACGGCGCGGTCCCGCCGAACCTCCACCGGCGCGATGGCCACCACGATCTCGCCGGTATCGGTGAACTTCACGGCGTTGTTCAGCAGGTTGAGCAGCACCTGCTTCAGCCGGACGGCGTCGCCGGAGAGCCGGCGCGGCACGTCGTGCCGCGGTACCAGCAGCACCTCGAGCCCCTTCGCGCCGGTGCGCACGCTGACCACGTCCGCCAGCTCGGCCAGCAGCTCGTCCAGGTCGAACTCCGTCCGCTGGATCTCCAACCGGCCCGCCTCGATGCGCGACAGATCGAGGATGTCCTCGATGATCTCCACGAGGAGCCGCCCCGAAGCGCGGATCTTCTCGAGGTAGTCGCGCTGCTTCGGCGACGACACGATGCGCAGCGCGAGGCCGGTCATGCCCAGGATGGCGTTCAAGGGCGTGCGGATCTCGTGGCTCATGTTCGCGAGGAACTGGCTCTTCGCGCGATTGGCCGCCTCCGCCTGCTCCTTGGCGTGCCGCAGCTCCTCTTCGAGGGCGCGCTGAGCGGTGACGTCGTGGGCGATGCCGTCGTAGGCGGCGAGCTCGCGGCGCTCCCCGCGCACCGCCACTTCCGACAGCTCGATGCGATGGCGCGCCCCGTCGCCGCCCTCGAGCTCGACCTCGAACGTCCGCTCGCCGCGCAGCGACGTCGATCCCTGATCGCCGGGAATGTTGAGGCGCTGCGCGTGTGTGGCCAGGAAGTCGGCAGGAGCGATGCCCAACACCCGCGCCACCGAATCGCTCACGAACGTGACGCGGCCGGCGGCATCGCGGCGATAGACGAAGTAGCTGCTCAGGCTGTTGACCAGGCGCTCGTACTGCTCCGCCTGGCGCGACAGCGCGCTTTCCGCTTCGTGGCGCCGGCGCGTCTGTCGCGTCAACGTGCGCAGCACGATGACGAGCACCGCCCACAGGGCGAAGAGCAGCGCCGCCACCGCCCACGACACGCTCTGCAGCTCGCCGCGCACATCGCGGCTCAACTGGCGGAAGAAGCGGTCGCTCACGTGGAAGGTGGCCAGCCCGAGGACCTCCTTCGATACCGGGTCGACGATCGGCACCTCCGCCGAGAACCCGTCCGGGGCCTCACCGCGCGACAGGTCGAGCGAGCCCGGGCTGGCAGGTACCGCGTCGTAGTCGACCTTGAGCTCGATCCGGCGGAAGTACGGCGTCTGCGTCTTCGCGTCCTGGAGGAGCAGCAGCTCGTTGAGGGCGGCGGAGACGGCGCGCTGCAGCTCGCGGCCGGTCCCCGACCGCAGAGCGCCGGCCAGGAAGCTGGCCTGAGAGCGCGCGAGGATCACCGCGCTGGACTTCGCCTCGTCCTCGAGCCGCTCGAGCACCCCCACGCGGTACCAGGACATCAGGCCGGCGAGCGACATGCCGAGCACGATGAAGATGGCGGTGATGAGCACCAGCACCGGGGCATCGGACGGCCGCCGCGCCTGGGTCGTCACCGGTGCACCTTGGCCGCCTGCAGGAACAGGTCCTTGAGCGTGATCTGCGAAGCGGCCAGCGCCTTTTCATTGATGAAGGCGCGGACCTGCGCCTCGACGGCGAGGCCGCCAGGCACGCCTTCTTCGACGTGGCCTTCGAAGGGCGAGTACACGAGGATGCGCCGTGCCCGCCCGAAGTCGACGATCGAGCGCAGGGAACGCGTCTCCGGCGGCTGGACGAGGAAGACGCCGGCGGGCACCGCCGTGTAGGACGCCAGGTCCTTCTCCGCCACCGCCTCCGCCACCACGGGATGCTTGCGGATGGGTGCGCCTTCCGCAAACGCCTTGGCCACGTCCCGCGCGCGGCGCCCGTCCTCGATATAGATGAAGACGACCAGCAGCCGGCCGTCGGGCATCGTCTTCTTCTCGATGTCGACGTCGGCGGTGAGCATCCCGCGAAACCAGCCGGTGCCCATCTCTACACGGCGCTCCTGGTTGGGATCGAGCGGCGCGGCGCTCGCGAGCGAGGCCAGGAGGACGCCGACGGCGACGGCCCCGGCGGCTCGCATCAGGCTTTGCCCGCCAGGGTCGCGGCGAGCCGCATGGCCTCGAGAAGGCTTCCGGCGTCGGCCACGCCCTTTTCGGCGATATCGAAGCCCGTGCCGTGGTCCACCGAAGTGCGCACGAAAGGCAGTCCGAGGGTCACGTTCACGGCGCGACCGAAGGCAGCGAGCTTGACCGGGATCAGGCCCTGGTCGTGGTAACACGCGACCACGGCGTCGAACTCGTCGCGGATCGCCCGCACGAACAGCGTGTCGGCGGGATGGGGACCGTGGACGTCGAGCCCTTCCTGGCGGAGGCTGAGGACGGCCGGCGCGATCGTGTCGCGCTCCTCGGTCCCGAAGAGGCCGTTCTCTCCGGCGTGGGGGTTCAGGCCGCAGACGGCGACGCGCCCCGACTTCGCACCGAACCGCGGCAGCTCTCGCGCCACCAGCCTCACCACGCGCCGCACCTCGTCCGCGGTGACGGCATCGGGCACCGAGCGCAGCGAGCGATGGATCGTGAGCAGCGCGACCCGCAGGCCGCCGCCGACGAACATCATCGCCACGTCGGAGACACCGGCGGCCTCCGCCAGCATCTCCGTGTGCCCCGGCCAGGGATGGCCCGCGGCTTTCAGCGACTCCTTCTGGAGGGGCGCCGTCACGATGGCCTGCAGGCGGCCCGCCTTCACCTCCTGCACGGCCCGAAGCACCGCGCGGGCGGCCGCGTCGCCCGCCGCGGCGGAAATCTGGCCGATCGCGATCGGACCGGAGGCGGCCACGTCGACGACGCGCGCGCCCTTGTCTTGCGGCGTGGGAAGGCCAAAGCGCCGGCCGCGGTCGGCGAGTGATTCCATGTCGCCGAAGACGATGTAGTCGGCCTCGGGACGGTCTTCGGCGGCGAGCGCCTTGAGCACGATCTCGGGCCCGATGCCCGCCGGATCCCCGAGCGTAATCCCGATACGAGGTCTCATCGACATCCAGGCCCCAGGCTCACGCGGCGTCGATTATGGCACTTGTAAACAGTCACTCCGTGCCGTGGCGCCGAAGCGTTGTATAGAGGCCTTGACGAGTCGTATATCCTATGGCCAACA
>Ga0075429_100005024_pt1 | contig 11389 bp, 9 predicted proteins | sample RhiMetdeltSRZDD3_FD_75295 | JGI IMG/M metagenome (GOLD analysis project Ga0075429, IMG submission 75295) | Populus rhizosphere microbial communities from Tennessee, USA - Rhizosphere MetaG P. deltoides SRZDD3 | ecosystem: Host-associated > Plants > Roots > Rhizosphere > Soil | place: USA...
GCGCATCGTGCAGATGGTGTGGGACGACTACAAGCCGCGCGACGTCGTGAGCGCCGACTCGATCGCCAATGCCGCCATGGTGGTGCTGGCGCTGTCGGGCTCCATCAACTGCGTGAAGCACCTGCAGGCGATCGCGCACGAGAGCGGCATCGACGTCGACGTGTATGCGTTGTTCCAGAAGTACGCGGAGAAGGTGCCGCTGCTCGCGGCGATCCGCCCCAACGGTGACGGCCGCATCGAGGAGCTGGAGGCCGCAGGAGGCGCCCGCGCGGTGATGAAGCGCCTCGAATCGCTTCTGAAGATGGACACAAAATCCGTGAGCGGCCAGAGCATCGGTCAAATCCTCGCGGCGACTGAAGTGAGAGAGCAAGGCGTCATCTGCAGCCTGGAGCATCCGCTCTCGCGCCGTCCGTCCATCGTCATCGTCCGCGGATCGCTGCTCCCCGGCGGCGGGATTGTGCGCCAGGGCGGCGCCGGGGCGCGCATGACGAGCTTCCGCGGCCCGGCGAATATCTTCCATTCGCGCGAGGAAGCGCTGGAGGCGATCCAGCGCAATGCGGTCAAGCCCGGCGAGGTGCTGGTGCTGCGCGGACTGGGGGTGCGCGGAGGGCCGGGGCTCGCGATGACCTCGGCGGTGGTGTTCGCGCTCGACGGCGCCGGCCTCATCGACCGCGTGGCGGTGATCACGGAAGGACAGCTTTCGGGCCTCGTGAACAAGGGCCTGGTGGTCGGCGAGGCCTCGCCCGAGGCGGCCGACGGCGGTCCGCTCGCGCTGCTCGACAACGGCGACACGATCTCGCTGGACGTCGAAAAACGGGAGGTCAACCTCGAAGTCCCCGAAGAAGAGCTCACCAAAAGAAAGAGCCAGGCCCGCCGCTTCGGGGCGCAAGGCGAGGGCGGTTATCTCGGCATCTACCAGCGGCTGGTGCAGCCGGTGCACAAGGGCGCGACCCTCACATGAAGACCATCAGCGAAGCGCGGCGCGAGACGCCGGTGTACGGGGAGTTCGACGTCGTGGTCGTGGGCGGCGGCCCGGCGGGCATCGCGGCGGCGGTGGCCGCGGGCCGCGCCGGGCGCTCGACCCTGCTCGTCGAGCGCTACGGCTTCCTCGGCGGCGCCGGCACGGCAGCGGGGCTGTCCACGTTCTGCGGCCTGCACGCCAACGTGCACGGCGAGCACCGTCGTGTGATCCGCGGGGTGTGCGACGACGTGCTCGAGCGCCTCGAGCGCAGGAAAGCGCTGCGCGAACCCCACCTTTCGGTGCAGAAGCGCATCCAGGCGCAGGCCTACGACATCTCGGCCTACAAGATCGTCGCCGACGAGCTGGTGCTCGAGGCAGGGGCGAAGCCGCTGTTCCACGCCTTCGCGGTCGGCGCGGTGAAGTCGGCCGACGCTTCGATCGAGGCGGTGATCGTCGAGACCAAGTCGGGCCGGCGCGCGGTGCGCGGGCGCATGTTCATCGACTGCTCCGGCGACGGCGACCTCGCCGCGTGGGCCGGCGCGCCGTACGAAGTCGGCGACGGCAAGGGCAACATGCTCTATCCGTCGACCATGTACCGGATCAGCGGCGTCGACCCGGCGAAGGCAGGCGAGGCCTGGGAGACGATCCCGCAGCTGATGGAAGAAGCAGAGCGCATTGGGCGGCGCTTCCCGCGCAAGAAGCCGATCGTGCGGCCGCAGCCGAACCCGATCGAGTGGCGCGCCAACCTCACCCAGATCCGCAATCCCGACGGCAGCGCGGTGAGCGGCATCGACGCCGACCAGCTCACCTACGGCGAGATCGAGGGCCGGCGCCAGTGCTGGGACACCTTCGAGTTCATCCGCGGCGCCACGCCGGGCTTCGAGGACGCCTACATCGTCGAGATCGCGCCGCAGATCGGCATCCGCGAGACGCGCCGGGTGCAAGGCGAGTACATGCTGAGCGAGGACGACGTGCTCGACTGCGTCGACTTCGCCGACGCGATCGGCGTCAACGGCTGGCCGGTCGAGGCGCATGTCGCCGGCGACGTGAAGTTTCTCTTCGCAAGAGGGGAAAGAGGCTTCAACCAGCTCCCGTACCGGATGATCGTGCCGCAGAGGGTCGACAACCTTTTCGTCGCCGGCCGCTGCGCCTCGATGACGCACGGCGGCCAGTCGGCCGCGCGGGTGAGCGGACCGTGCTTCGTCATGGGCCAGGCCGCGGGCACGGCAGCGCACCTCGCCCTCCAGTCGAACGTGGCGCCGCGCCGGCTCGACGTCGGCAGGCTGCAGCAGGCGCTCGAGCGGGACGGGGCTTACCTCGGCCGCGAGGTGGCGGCCATGCAAACGTAATCAGGCTTTTCTCGGGAGGACCAAATGGACGAGTCGCTGCAATCGCTGGATCAGATCTCCACCACCGCCATCGACCTCGCGGTCAAGTTCGCGCCAAAGGCGCTGGTCGCGGTCCTGATCCTGATCGCCGGGTTCTACGCCGGCCGCTGGGCGGGGCGTGGCCTGCTGCGCGCGCTCACGCGCGTGAACCTCGAGGCGCCGGTGCGTGCGCTGTTTGCCCGCATCACCGAGGTGGCGGTGCTCGGGCTTTTCGCCATCATGGCGCTCCAAAACCTGGGCGTGGAGCTCTTGCCGCTCATCGCCGGCCTGGGCATCGCCGGCGCGGGCGTGGCGCTCGCCATGCAGGGCGTGCTCGGCAACATCGTGGCGGGGCTGACGATCATGGTGACGCGCCCTTTCAAGGTCGGCGACTACATCTCGATCGTGGGCGAGCAGGGCGCGGTCGAGGACATCACCCTCTTCAGCACCACGCTCGGGCACGCGGATCTCTCGAAGGTGGTGATCCCCAACCGCAAGATCGTCGGCGAGATCCTGCACAACTACCACAGCATCCGGCAGCTCGGCATCGAGGTCGGCGTGTCCTACAAGACCGACATCGTCGCTGCGGTCGAGACCATCCACGAGATCCTGCGCGCCAATCCCCGCGCGCTGAAGGATCCGGCGCCGGTGGTCGGCATCGCCAGGCTGCGCGACTCGTGCGTGGTGCTGGCGGTCGCGCCGTGGGTAGAGGCGGCCGACTACGGCGCCGCGGGGGCCGAGATCAACCAGGCGATTCTGGAAGCGTTCCGGGCGCGCGACATCGTGATCCCCGCGCCGCAGCGCGAGGTGCGCGTCCTGTCCACGACGGCCTATCTGGGAGACAGCGCGAAGGAGCGCTTCGCGAACCGCGACGCGGCTTAGTTTCCTAAACTGGGTCCCCGCTTTCGCGGGGACGACTTCAGGCCAAACCTAGTCGCACTGGGTGTACAGGCCAAACCTAGTCGCACTGGGTGTATTCCCTGTTGTGCGACTGGAGGACGGCGTTGCCGCTCGAGCTGAGGCCGAGGCGCAGGGGCTGCGGCGTCCAGCTCAGGCCGTCGGCCGAAAGCTCGAGGGTTTCGTTCTGCACGCGCCACCGGGACGTCTTGCCGGGCGTCTGATTCACCAGCCCGTTCGGCGTGAAGGCGAGGCGCTCCTTGGTGCGGTTGCCGCCGATGTCGTAGGCGAAGCTGCACCAGGCGTTGCGCGTGAGCGCCCGGCTGAGCTCGCCGTCCTGGACCGCGACCTTGGCCGGGAGCTTGGCGAGCCGCAGCTCGCGCGCTTTCTGCGGATTGGGCTTGCCGCCGACGTCCGATTCGGTGAGCACGATGCTGAGCTCCTCGCCGTCCAGGCGTCCGCTCAGGTAGAGCATGCCGAAGCTGTTGGCCGCGGTGCCGCGCAGGCCTTCGCCTTCGACGCGCGCCTGCACCTGCAGGCTGCTGTTGCCGTGGCCGGTGAGGGTGCCGCTGACGCGTTTCTGCCCGTCCTGCGTCAGGGTCAGCATGACGTTGCCGCCGGAAGCGTTCTTGGCGGTGTAGGTGCCGCCGTAGTTCTGGGCCAGCGCGGGCGCGCAGGCGAAGAGGGCGGCGGAAAGCAGGGCGGCGCGGAGCATGGAAGCCTCCTTATCGATTTTCTCCATGCTACGCGCGACCCGGTCCGGCGCTTGCGGCATACGTCACGTCCCGCCGCACATCGCCCCGCTAGCGCGGCAGAGCTTGCAGCACCCTTTCGCAGGCGGCAATGCTGCGCAGGTGGGACTCGCGCATGCCTGCGAATACGTCACGCGCCCCGGGGCCGAGCGTGGGAAGCGCCTCGTCGAAGCGCTTCACCGCCCACTTGAGCCCGCGCACCAGATACTGGATGCGCTCGCGCGCACCCTGCACCGCAACCGCCTTGTCGTAGAACTCGCCGGTGGCGTGGCTGTACGGCGTGCCCGCCTTCTCCAGGAGCTTCCCGATCAGCGCGCAGTTGTGCGCTTCGTCGTTCTGGATGGCGCGCAGCACCTTCCAGGCGTCGCTCTGGCGAGGATGGTCGTCCATGAAGACCACCAGCGCCTTCGCGCCGGCGCGCTCGGCTTCCAGCATGCGGTTGAGGAAATCGTCCATGGCTACCTGAACAGGCTGCGGGCGCCGTCGATCACGCTTTTCGTCCCCTCGCGCAGGGCGCCGCCGGCGCGCGAGGCGACGCTGGTCGCGCCGCCCGCGATCGATCCCCACACCGCCTTCACCACTTCGCCGGCCGACGCGCCGTTCGACTTCTTGCCGACGTCCCGCAAGTGCACGTTGGGCATGGACAGCGAAAGCGCATCGCCGTAGCGGATGCTCGCGTCGCGCACGTAGATGTGGTCGACGATGAATTTCCTGCCGGAGGCCTGGTCGGTGCCGCCCGGGCCCGCGAGCCTCGCGATCTCGGCGTCGATGTGCTTCTGGATCGCGGTCAGGTTGTCGCCGGCCGCGCCGGCCTCGTAGGTGATGACCGGACCCTGCAGCGAGATCTCCTTCACGCGGATCACGCTGGAGGTCAGCGTCGAATAGTCGATCGCGAGGCGCATCTCGCCCAGCACGAGCGCGCGCGCCGACTTGTAGCCCGGCGGATTGCCGACCTCCAGGCCGGTGATGCTGCCGGCGCCGTCGACGGGCTCGAGCCTCACCCGCTTCACCTTGACCGTCACGCCGGTGAGCTGCGGCCCGAAGCCCTCGATCGCCCGCTTGACCAGCGCGTCGCGCGACGCGTAGAGCCACCAAAGGCCGCCCGCCGCGGCCAGCGTGACGCCGGCGGCGCCGAGCAGCACGACGGTGCGCAGTCTCACGGCCTCCTCAGTGCAGCTTCACGTACTCGTATTCCACCGGCAGGTTGTTGATGCCGCGCTCGGGCGGCGCGATCCAGGCCGCCATCTTGCCCGGCTCGGCCACCCGCTTCATCAGCGAATGGACGAACGCCCTGTCCGCCTCCGAGGGGATCCAGCTCCCGAGGGATTTCGCAAACAGCTCCTTCGAAACCAGCTTGCCCTGCGGGTCCACCGGCAGGCCGACCCAGGCGCCGATCGAGCGGCGGAAGCGCGACGAGGGCAGGGTGAGGCGCAGGTCGAAGCCCGCGCGCTCGATCTGGCGGTTCCAGCGCTTGAGCCCGATCTCGCAGTCCTTGAGGTAGGACTCGCGCATCACTTCATTCAGCGCGTTCAGCATCGGGACGTCCTGCTCGCCTTCGGGCATGAGCAATTTCATTGTTTTTTCTCTCAAGACATGGTCCTCGTACTGAGCTTCGTCGGGCCGGCCCTTGAGCCCGGAGGCGAAGTTCGCCGCCGAGTTCGACGAGATCTCCGAGCCGAACAGGTCGAGCGAGCTCGAGCACCAGAAATTCAGGTACCTCTGCAGCGTCGGCAGGTCGACGGCGCCGTGCGCGCGGATCCTGGCCGGGTCGTCGGTGCCGAGCTCCTTCATCACCTCGAGCGTGCGCTTCACCACGCGCCCGATGCCGGTCTCGCCGACGAACATGTGGTGCGCCTCTTCGGTGAGCATGAAGCGGCAGGTGCGCGAGAGCGGATCGAACGCGCTCTCGGCGAAGCTCTTGAGCTGGTACTTGCCGTCGCGGTCGGTGAAGTAGGTGAAGCAGTAGAGCGAGAGCCAGTCGGAGATCGGCTCGTTGAAGGTGGTGAGGATGCGCGGCTTGTCGCGGTCGCCGGAATGGCGCGCGAGCAGCTCCTCGGCCTCCTCGCGGCCGTCGCGGCCGAAGTAGGCGTGCAGCAGGTACACCATCGCCCAGAGGTGGCGGCCTTCCTCGACGTTGATCTGGAAGAGGTTCCTCAGGTCGTAGAGCGACGGGCAGCTGTGGCCGAGCAGGCGCTGCTGCTCGACCGACGCGGGCTCGGTGTCGCCCTGGGTCACGATCAGGCGGCGCAGCGTCGAGCGGTACTCCCCCGGCACCTGCTGCCACGCCGGCTCGCCCATGCGGTCGCCGAAGCCGATTTTGCGATCGGCCACCGGGTCGGCGAGGAAGATGCCCCAGCGGTAGTCGGGCATGTGCACCGCGCCGTAGTGCGCCCAGCCCTGCGCGTCGACCGAGATCGCGGTGCGCAGGTAGACGTCGGCGCTCTCGAAGTCGCTCGGGCCCATCTCGTGCCACCACTGCAGGAAGTGCGGCTGCCAGTGCTCGAGCGCGCGCTGCAGCGTGCGCTCGCCGCCGATGTTCACATTGTTCGGAATCTTCTCCGCGTAATCGATGCTGCTCATTAAATTCTTTCCCTGTCGTTAGGGTCGGCTTCTAGACCCGTTCCCAGTTGAATTTCGGTTTGGCGCCCGTTCCATAGACCTTGAGCGCGCCCTGCTCGCCGACGGCGTTGGGCCGCACGAAGATCCAGTTCTGCCACGCCGTGAGGCGGCCGAAGACGCGCGTCAGCATGGTCTCGGGTCCGCCGAAGCGCAGGCTCGCCTCCATGCCGGTGAGCGCGTCGGGCGAGAGGCTGGCGCGCTCTTCGACGGCAAGGCGCACCTCGTCCTCCCAGTCGATGTCGTCGGGCGCCGAGGTGACGAGCCCGAGGCTCGCCGCTTCTTTCGCGCTTACGGCTTCGTTCATGGGCATGGTCGGCGCCTCGCCGCCAAATCGCGTGTGCAGCCGCGAGAGACCGTTCGCCATCGGGTAGGCGCCGAAGTTGAGCGCCGACAGCGCCACCTTGGGACCATTCTCGGCGTCGAGCATGTAGCTGCGGTCGGCCGCGAGCGCAAGCTCCATCAGTGTGCCGGCAAAGCACGACCCCGGCTCGATCAGCGCGAAGATCGAGCGCGAGGAGAGGTCCAGGCGCGACAGCGTGCGGCGCAGATAGCCGAGGGTCTCGCGCACGAACCAGTCCTTGCGCTGCTCCTGCATGAGGGCGTCGAGCTCCAGCGCCCGCGCGATCTCGCCCTGCGTCTTCAGCAGCCAAAGCCCGACGTCGAGATGGTTGTGGCGCAGGTCGAGGATCGCGCGGTCGAGCTCGCGCGCGAGCCGCAGCGGATACCAGTCGGCGCTGCGCTCCAGCCTGGCGCTTTCCGGCCCCTTGACGGCGATGGTTGCAGTGCGCGTCTCCTTGTTCACATGCACCTCGAGCAGCCGGTTCGGCCCGAGCTCCGTCAGCTTTACTCCTTCGCTTCCCGGCCGGTCCGACTTCTCCGCGAGGGCAAGGGCGCGGGCCCTGACCACTTGCGCGAACTCCTGAGGCTTGGCGACGTGGTCGACGAGCTTCCACTGCTTGGCGCGGTCGGCGCGCACGCCCTCGGCCGTGGTGCAGAAGACGTCGGCCAAGTCTCTCCTGACTTTCCTCTTGTCGATGATCCGGGTCAGCCCGCCGGTACCGGGCAGCACGCCGAGGAGCGGCACCTCGGGCAGGCTCACGGTAGAGGAGCGGTCGTCGACCAGCGCGATCTCGTCGCAGGCGAGGGCGAGCTCGTAGCCGCCGCCGGCGGTGGTGCCGTTCAGGGCGGCGAGGAACTTGAGGCCCGAGTGCGCGCTCGAGTCCTCGATGCCGTTGCGCGTCTCGTTGGTGAACTTGCAGAAGTTCACCTTCCAGGCGTGGCTGGAGGTGCCTAGCATGTAGATGTTGGCGCCCGAGCAGAACATGCGGCTCTTGGCGCTCGTGATCACCACCGTCTTGACCTCGGGGTGCTCGAAGCGGACGCGGTTCAGCGCGTCGTGCAGCTCGATGTCGACGCCGAGGTCGTAGCTGTTGAGCTTCAGCTTGTAGCCCGGCACCAGGCCCTTGTCCTCGGCGACGTCGAGCGCGAGCGTGGCGAGCGGGCCTTCGAACGAGAGCTTCCAGTGGTTATAGCGGTCGGGCCGGGTTTCGAAGGAGATCATGGCAGCGCCTTGCGGAGTTCCTGCAGCGTTTGTCTCACAGTCTTGCCGCTGGTGTCGAGCGCGAGCGGGGCGCGCGCATAGAGCCGCTCGCGGTCGGCGAGCAGCCTGCGGATCTCCTCGAGCGCGGCCGGGCGTCCCTGCGTCCTGCCGGAGAACGGGCGCATGTCGCCCTGGGCGACGACGCGCGCCATGTGCTCCTGCGGCGAGGCCCTGAGCCAGACGCAGAAGCAGCGCTCGAGCAGGAGCTCGTAGCTCGACGGGTCGGTGACCAGCCCGCCGCCGGCCGCGATCACGGCGCGCTCGCTCTCGTCGAGCACCCGCTCGAGCGCGCGGCGCTCGAAGCGGCGGAAGCCATCCTGGCCGTACATGGCGAAAACCTCGCCGAGCCTCGCGCCGGCTTCCTTTTCCACCTCGGCGTCGAGCTCGATGAACGGCACCTCGAGCGCCTGGGCGAGCTTCGCGCCCAGGGTCGACTTTCCGGCGCCGCGCAGGCCGACGAGCGCGATACGCGCGCTGCGCGCCGCCGGGTCCTCGCGCACCAGCTCTTCCACCGGCACGCGCATGGCGTGCGCCACGCGGCGCAGCAGCAGCACCGAAATGTTGCCGCGGCCCGCCTCGAGCTGCGCCAGGTAGCGCTCGGAGACGTCCGAGGCCTCGGCCAGCAGGCGGCGCGTCATGCCGTGGGCGGTCCTCCAGGAGCGCACCCGCTCGCCGAGGCGGCCGAGGTAGAGCGCGTCCTGCGCGGCAGTGGGAAGAGAGGCAGGGATGGTGGCGGTCATGAACTATAATGCTTGACGCCGATTCTATTCGTGCAATATAGTGAATGTCAATGAAGATCCACATCCTGGTCGGCACCATGACCGGCACGGCGCAGCTTTGCGCGCAGGAGATGGAGCTCGCCCTCGACGACGGCGAGACGCAGGTCAGCACGCTGATGATGGATGCCCTGGACGGCTCGGTCTTCTCACGCGAGGGGGTATTCCTCATCTGCACTTCCACCTATGGGCAGGGCGACGTCCCGGACAACGCGCGTGCGCTGTACGAGGACCTGAAGGCCAGGCGCCCCGATCTCTCGCATGTGCTCTACGGCGTGTTCGGCCTGGGCGACCGCACCTACGCCGAGACCTTCAACTTCGGCGGCAAGCGCTTCGACGAGCTCCTGAGCGAGCTCGGGGCGCAGCGTATCGGCGAGCGCCACAAGCACGATGCTTCGAGCGGTGTCTTGCCGGAGGAGACGGCGCTCGAGTGGTGCCAGGAATGGCTCACAAAAGTGAAGCAGCGCGTCGCGGCGAGTTGACGGACTGTCGCGGTAGCCCCTAGAAAAATGAGGGGGCACGCGTTTTGCATCGCACGCGGATATGCGTACCGCGTTTAAGTGGACCGTCGGCGTCGTGCTGGCGCTCTTCGTCGCGCTCGCGCTCTTCTTCTCGTTGGGACTGGACACCCTGCGGGGGCCCATCAGCCGCGCGGTGAGCAACGCCACCGGGCGCGAGCTAGTCATCGACGGCAAGATCCGCGCGGTGTGGAGCTGGCGCCATCCCCGCTTCCGGGTCGAGCGGATCAGGCTCGCCAACCCCGACTGGGCCCGGGAGGACTACCTCTTCAGCGCCGACGCGGTCGAAGCCGAGGTGCGCCTGCTGCCGCTTCTGCGAGGGCTCGTGGTGCTGCCGCAGGTTCGCCTGGAAGGCGCCGAGGTGAACCTCGAGCAGGACGACGAGGGCCGGCGCAGCTGGATCCTCGACACCCAGCGAGACAAGGAGAAAAAGGACTCGCGCGTGGCCATCGAGCTCCTGACGCTCGACCAGGGCCATCTGAGCTACGTCGATGCGGCGCTCGACATCGACCTCCAGGCCGACCTCAACACCGACGAGACCGGGGTCGTCTTCGCCGCGGTCGGCACCTACCAGGGACTCGACCTTGCCGCTTCGGGCCATGCCGGCCAGGTGCTGTCGCTGCGCGACGAATCCAGTCCTTTCCCGCTGAAAGCGGAAGCCAGGATCGGCGACACGCAGGTAAAAGTGGACGGCACGATTACCGGCCTGGTCGGCCTCAAGGCGATCGACACCCGCGTCTCGGTGAGCGGCAAGACGATGGAGGAGCTCTATTGGATCGTGAACGTGGCGCTGCCTTCGACCAAGCCCTACAGCACCACCGGTCACCTGACCCGGAAAGGCACGTTGGTGCGCTACGACGACTTCACCGGTAAGGTGGGCGGCAGCGACATCGCCGGGTTCCTCCAGGTCGACACCGCCGGCAAGCGCCCCGTCATGCAGGGCGACCTGCAATCCAAGGTCGTCGACCTCGCCGACCTCGGCGTCATCGTCGGCACCGAAGAGCCCAAGGAAGACGGCGTGCTGCCCGACAAGCCGTTCGATCCGGCACGCTGGGACAGCGTCGACGCCGACGTGCGCGTCAAGGCCGGCACCATCCGCCGCCCCGAGGCGCTGCCGCTGCAGAATCTCTCCGCGCGCATCCAGATGAAGGACCGCGTGCTGACGCTGAACCCGCTCGAGTTCGGCATCGCGGGCGGCAAGTTCGCCGGCCCGGTCACGCTCGACGGCCGCAAGGAGACGATCCTGGCGGACCTGCAAATGCGGGTGCAGAAGCTGCAGCTGGGGCAGCTCTTTCCGACGATCCAGAGCAACAAGGCCTCGGTCGGCGACATCAGCGGCCTGGTGGAGCTCAAAGGCGCCGGCAACTCGGTGGCGCAGATGCTTGGGAGCTCGAACGGCAAGATCGGCTTTTTCATGGACGGCGGCGAGATCAGCAAGTTCATGATGGAGCTTGTGGCGATGGACGTGTGGGGCGTCGCCAAGGTCAAGCTGCAGGGCGACAAGCCGGTCGAGGTGCGCTGCGCCGTGGCCGACTTCAACGTCAAGGACGGCGTCATGAACACCAACGCGTTCCTGTTCGACACCGCGGTGGTCAAGATCGAAGGCGGCGGCACGATCAACCTCAAGACCGAGGAAATGGACCTCAAGCTCAACCCGAGGCCCAAGGACTCGAGCGTCGCGTCGCTCAATTCACCGGTCTACGTGCGCGGTACCTTCGGTCATCCCAAGCCGATGCCGGACGTGCCGCGGCTCGCGGCCAAGGGCGTGGGCGCGGTGCTGATGGGCATCATCAATCCGCTGCTCGCGGTGCTGCCGCTGGTCAAGGAGGGCAAGGGCGAGGACAGCCCGTGCAACCAGCTCGTGGCCGAGGCGACCAAGCTGAAGAAGCAGGCCGCGAA
>Ga0075429_100005029_pt1 | contig 11383 bp, 8 predicted proteins | sample RhiMetdeltSRZDD3_FD_75295 | JGI IMG/M metagenome (GOLD analysis project Ga0075429, IMG submission 75295) | Populus rhizosphere microbial communities from Tennessee, USA - Rhizosphere MetaG P. deltoides SRZDD3 | ecosystem: Host-associated > Plants > Roots > Rhizosphere > Soil | place: USA...
AGCGAGCCCTTGACGGTCTTGAAGTTGGTGAGCATGCCGCCCAGCCAGCGCTGGTCGACGAACGGCATGCCGCAGCGGCGCGCTTCCTGGGCGATCACGTCGCGCGCCTGGCGCTTGGTGCCGATCATGAGGATCGTGCCGCGCCGCGCCGCGAGCTGGCGGATGAACTTCATCGCATCCTGGAACAGCGGCTGCGTCTTCTCCAGGTTGATGATGTGGATCTTGTTGCGATGGCCATAGATGTACGGGGCCATCTTGGGATTCCAGAAGCGCGTCTGGTGCCCGAAATGGACACCCGCTTCCAGCATTTCACGCATGCTGACGGACATGTGAACTCCAAAGGTTGTGTCTAGAATCCGGGCTCGAATCGCGGAGCCGCTTCCTTGCGGGAACGACGCTGCGACACCTTCGACGGCCGGGTTCGCGAATTTCGCGGTCTCTGTTCGAAAGGACCGGTCCCCGCAAGCCGTGGTCTTCCCAACCGTTTGCCGAAACCCCCTTTGGACGCCGAGGCCGCGTGTTCTGCCAGGCGCTGGGAAGCACCCGGAAAAACCGGTCGAGTATAACAGCCTCATGACCAGCCCCGACCTCACCACCGCCCGAGGCGAGATCGCCGCCGCACGCACCACGGCCGCCGCCCAGTGCCGCGCGTCGATCGAGGCGGCAGGCGGCGAGGCCTGCCGCCACGCGTTCGTGCGCCGCTTCGACGCGCAGGCCGCCGCCGCCGCCGAGGCGGTGGACCGCCAGTTCGCCGCCGGTGCGCCGCTGCCGCCGCTCGCCGGGCTGGCCGTCAGCGTGAAGGATCTGTTCGACGTGGCCGGCGTCACGACGACGGCCGGCTCGGTGGTGCTCGCCGGCGAGCCGCCCGCCGCGGCCGACAGCGCGGCCGTGGCGCGCCTGCGCGCGGCCGGCGCCGCGCTCATCGGGCACACCAACCTGAGCGAGTTCGCGTTCTCCGGCGTCGGCATCAATCCGCACCACGGCACGCCGGTCAACCCCGCGGCCGCCGCGCTCGACGCCGTGCCCCGCATCCCCGGCGGCTCCACCTCCGGCGGCGCCGTGTCGGTGGCCACCGGCGCCGCGTGGGCCGCGCTCGGCTCGGACACCGGGGGCTCGATCCGCATTCCCGCCGCGCTGCAGGGGCTGGTGGGCTTCAAGAACACCGCGCGGCTCACGCCGGCCGAGGGCGCCGTGCCGCTGTCCACCTCGCTCGACACGGTGTGCGCGATCACCCGCTCGGTGCGCGACGCCGTGCTGCTGCACAAGGTTCTCGCCGCGCGCGCGGTGCGCCGGGCCGGCCGCACGGTGTCCGCGCTGCGCCTGGCCGTGCCCACGACGACCATGCTGGACGGCCTCGACGCCGGCGTCGCGGCCGCCTTCGAGCGCGCGCTCGCCCGGCTGCGCGCCCGGGGTGCGAGCCTCCAGGAGATCACCCTGCCCCCCGTCGCGCGGCTCGCCGCGCTCCAGGCGACCGGCGGCTTCGCGGCGGCCGAAAGCTGGGCCTGGCACCGCGCGCGCCTGGCCACGGACGGTGCGCGCTACGACCCGCGCGTGGCCGCGCGCATCCGCCGCGGCGAGGCGATGAGCGCGGCCGACTACATCGACCTGCTGCACGCGCGCCGGGCCTGGATCGATTCGATGGCGCCCGCGCTCGCGCGCTACGACGCGATGCTGTCGCCCACCGTGCCCGTCGTCGCGCCCCCGCTCGGGCCGCTCGTCGCGCACGACGACGCCTTCTTCGCGGCCAACGCGCTGCTGCTGCGCAACCCGTCGGTGGTCAACATGCTGGACGGCTGCGCGCTCTCGCTGCCTTGCCACCGCGCGGGCGAGATGCCGGTCGGGCTGATGGTGTGGAGCGGCGCGCTGGCCGACGAGGCCGTGCTCGACGCGGGCCTGGCGATCGAGGCGGCGCTCGCCGCGGCCGCCGCCTGACATGCGCGTCGCCGTCATCGGCGCCGGCATCGTCGGCGTCACCACCGCGTTCGAACTGGCCAGCGACGGCCACGAGGTGACGGTGTACGAGCGCCGGGGCAGCGTGGCCGCCGAGACGAGCTTCGCCAACGCGGGCGTGATCGCGCCGGGCTATGTCACGCCCTGGGCGGCGCCGGGCATGCGCGGCAAGGTGCTGCGCTCGATGTTCGAGCGCCACGGCGCGGTGCGGCTGCATGCGCGCATGGACGCGCGCACCCTCGCCTGGCTGTGGCGCTGGTGGCGCGCCTCGGCGAGCGGCCGCTACGCCGAGCACCGCGGCGCGATGCAGCGGCTCGCCATGTTCAGCCGCGAGCGGCTGCGCGAGCTCACCGACACCCTGCAGCTCGACTACGAGCGCTCCGACGGCTTCCTCGTGCTGCTGCGCGGCGAGCACGAGCAGGCGCTGGCCGAGCCGGGCCTGGCGCTGCTGCGCGAGCTCGGCGTGCGCCACGGCGTGCTGGACGCCGCGGGCTGCCGGGCGGTGGAACCCGCGTTGAGCGAAGCGACGCCGTTGCGCGCCGGCATCCACCTGCCGGACGACGCGGTGGGCAACTGCCGCCAGTTCGCGCACCTGCTGCGCGGCGAGGCCCAGTCGCGCGGCGTGCGGTTCCGCTTCCATGCCGACGTGCAGCGCATCCGTCCGGGCGCACGGCCGCAGATCGTGGTGCGGCACGCGCCGGCCGACGAGTCCGGTGCGCTCGCCACCGCGGATTCCACGCGCACCGGCTTCGCGCCCACGCGCGCCATGCCCCTCGAGGACGCGACCGAGACGGTCGACGCCGTCGTCGTCTGCGCGGCGCTCGACACGGCCAGGCTGCTGTCGCCGCACGGCCTGCGACTGCCGATGGCGCCCGTCTACGGCTACTCCATCACCGCGCCGCTGCGCGAGATCGACGGGCAACCGCAGGGCGGCCCGCGCTCGGGCGTGATGGACGAGCGCTACAAGGTCGCCATCAGCCGGCTCGGCACGCGGATTCGCGTGGCGGGCAGCGCGGAGCTGGGCGGCTCCTCGTCGCAGCAGAGCGCCGCCGCGCTCGACACGCTCTACAAGGTGCTCGACGACTGGTTTCCCGGCGCCGCGCGCCTGTCGCAGGCGCAGCGCTGGAAGGGCGCGCGCCCCATGCTGCCCGACGGGCCGCCGCTGCTGGGCCGCAGCGGCATCGACGGCGTATGGCTCAACGTGGGCCACGGCTCCAGCGGCTGGGCGCTCGCCTGCGGCTCGGCGCGCGTGGTGGCCGATGCGCTCGCCGCGCGTCCCGCGCCGGTGGACACTGCGGTCTTCGCGATCGACCGCCTGCGCGCCTGACGCCCTCCCATGCACCGCATCCTGCCCGCCCCGCGCTCGCTGCCCGTGTTCGGCGTGGAGCGCACGCGCGACATCGAGCGGCGCGCCGCCGCCGCGCTGCCGCCGCACACGCTCATGCGCCGGGCCGGCCTGGCCGTCGCGCGCCTCGCGCTCGCGGTGGCGCCGCATGCCGAGCGCGTGTGGATCGCGGCCGGGCCGGGCAACAACGGCGGCGACGGGCTGGAAGCCGCCCTGCACCTGCGCACGGCCGGCCGGCGCGTGCGCGTGACCCGCGTGGGCGGCTCGGCGCACCTTCCCGACGACGCGCGCGATGCGCTGGAGCGCGCGCGCGAAGCGGGCGTGGACATCGACGACGATGCGGCGCCCGAGCTCGCGCGCGGCGAGCTCGGCATCGATGCACTGCTCGGCATCGGCGCGAGCCGCCCGCCGGGCAGCGCGATCGCGCACGCCATCGGCCGCCTCAACGCCGCGCCCGGCCCGGTGCTCGCCGTCGACCTGCCTTCCGGCCTGCACGCCGGCACGGGCCAGCCGCTCGGCACCGCGTGCGTGCGGGCCCACCACTGCCTGACGCTGCTCACGCTGAAGCCGGGGCTGTTCACCGCGGCCGGGCGCGACCATGCCGGCGCCGTGTGGTTCGACGACCTGGGCGTCGACACCGCGGCGGAGCCGGCCGACGCGTGGCTCGTCGGCGCCGACGCCGTGGCCGACGCCGCCCGCGCGCATGCGCAGCACAAGGGCAGCTTCGGCGACGTCGCGATCCTGGGCGGCGCGCCGGGAATGACCGGCGCCGCGCTGCTCGCCGCGCGCGCCGCGCTCGCGGCCGGGGCCGGCCGGACCTACGTGTCCCTGCTCGACGCGTCGGGCATGGCGCACGACCCGCAACGGCCCGAGCTCATGTTCCGCAGCGACTGGTGGAAGCAGCCGGAGGCCACCTTGCGCCGGACCACCGTGGTCTGCGGCTGCGGTGGCGGCGATGCGGTGCGCGACATCCTGCCGCGCCTGTTCTCCGCCACGGCGCGTCTCGTGCTCGACGCCGATGCCCTCAACGGCATCGCGAGCGACGCCAAGCTGCAGACCCTGCTGCGCGCGCGCGCCGACCGCGCGCGCGCCACCGTGCTCACGCCGCACCCTCTGGAAGCGGCGCGGCTGCTCGGCAGCGACGCGGCGCAGGTGCAGTCCGACCGCCTCGGCGCGGCGCAGGCGATCGCCGACGACTTCCGCTGCGTCGTCGTCCTCAAGGGCTCGGGCACCGTGATCGCCGCGCCGGACCTGCCCCCGCGCATCAACACCAGCGGGAGCGCGGCGCTGGCCACCGGCGGCACCGGCGACGTGCTGGCCGGCTGGCTGGGCGGGCTGTGGGCGCAGCGGCCGGCCGCCTCCGACACCGACGTGGCGATGCAGGTGGCGTGCGAGGCGGTGTATGCGCACGGCGCCGCGGCGGACCGCTGCGGCGCGCCGGTGCTGCGGGCCGCCGACCTGGTGGACGCGCTGGCCGCCGGCCGGTAGTCAGCGTCGCCGCGAGGCCGCCCCGGGCGCCTTGCGGACCGACGGCTTGGCCGCGCGGGCCGCGCGCACGCCGCTCTTGCCGGCGCCGCTGCGCCCCTTGCCCTTCGTCGAGGCCTTGACCGCGCGGTCGGCCTCCTTCACGGCGGCCAGCTCCGCGGTGGCCGAGCGGCCCACCAGCCGGTCGCGGCGCGCGCGGATGAGGGCGGCCTCCTCCTGGTCGTCGCGCACCATGCGGAAGTCGATCTTGCGGCCGTCGAGGTCGACGCGGCTCACCTGCACGCGCACGCGCGCGCCCACCGTGTAGCGCACCCCGGTGCGCTCGCCGCGCAGTTCCTGCTTGATCTCGTCGAAGCGGTAGTACTCGCCGCCCAGCTCCGTGATGTGCACGAGGCCCTCGACGTACAGCGCGTCGAGCGTGACGAACAGGCCGAAGCTGGTGACCGCGGTGACCGTGCCGGCGTACTCCTCGCCCAGGTGCTCGCGCATGTAGCGGCACTTCAGCCAGGCCTCGACGTCGCGCGACGCCTCGTCGGCGCGCCGCTCGTTGGCGCTGCAGTGCGCGCCCGCGGCTTCCCACGGCTCCTGGTCGTGCGTCGCCGCCTTCACGGGCCTGGGGGCGCGCCGCGCCGACGGCGCGTCCTCGAGCTGGCCCGTGGCGAGGTGGTAGCGCTTGCCGTGCAGCAGCGCCTTGACCACCCGGTGCACGAGCAGGTCCGGATAGCGGCGGATCGGGCTGGTGAAGTGCGTGTAGGCCTCGTACGCCAGGCCGAAGTGCCCGCTGTTGGTCGCGGTGTAGATGGCCTGCTGCATCGAGCGCAGCAGCATGGTGTGGATCTGCAGCGAATCGGGACGGTCCTTGGTGGCCTGGGCGATGGCCTGGAACTCGCCGGGCTTGGGGTCGTCGCCGATGCCCAGGCCGATCCCGAGCTGCTTCAGGTATCCCTGCAGCAGCGTCTTCTTCTCCGGCGTGGGTCCCTCGTGCACGCGGTAGAGCGCCGGATGCTTGTGCCGCTCGACGAAGTCGGCCGCGCACACGTTGGCCGCGAGCATCGTCTCCTCGATCAGCCTGTGCGCCTCGGTGCGCACGCGCGGCACGATCTTCTCGATGCGGCCGTTCTCGTCGCAGACGATCTGCGTCTCGGTGGTCTCGAAGTCCACCGCGCCGCGCTTGGCGCGCCCCTTCAGCAGCGCGCGATACACCTCGTTGAGGTGCAGCAGGTCCTGCACGCGGTCCTGGCGGCGCGCGGCCTCGGGGCCGCGCGTGTTGCCGAGGATGGCGGCCACCTCGGTGTAGGTGAAGCGCGCGTGCGAGCGGATCACCGCCGGGAAGAACTGGTACGCGTGGATCTCGCCCGCCGACGTGACGAGCATGTCGCACACCATCGCCAGCCGGTCCTCGTTCGGGTTCAGCGAGCACAGCCCGTTCGACAGCTTCTCGGGCAGCATCGGGATCACGCGGCGCGGGAAGTACACGGACGTGGCGCGCTCGTAGGCGTCCTCGTCGATCGGCTCGCCCGGCTTCACGTAGTGGCTCACGTCGGCGATCGCCACCACCAGCCGGAAGCCCTTGCCGCGGCCCGCCTTGGCGGGCTCGCAGTACACGGCGTCGTCGAAGTCGCGCGCGTCCTCGCCGTCGATGGTGACGAGGGGCACGTCGGTGAGGTCGATGCGGTGCTTGCGGTCGACGCTGCGGATCCTTTCCGGCAGCGCCGCCGACTGCGCGAGCGTCTCGGGCGAGAAGCGGTGCGGCACCTCGTACTTGCGCACCGCGATCTCGATCTCCATGCCCGGGTCGTCGATCTCGCCCAGCACCTCCGTGACGCGGCCCATCGGCTGCGAATACAGCGAGGGCGGCTCGGTGAGCTCGATGGCCACCACCTGCCCCGCGGTCGCGTTGGCGATCGCGTTCTTCGGCACCATGATGTCCTGGCCGTAGCGCTTGTCCTCCGGCGCGACGAGCCAGATGCCGCTCTCGTGCAGCAGCCGCCCGATGATGGGGGCCTTGCGCCGCTCGAGGATCTCGAGGACGCGGCCCTCGGGCCGGCCCTTGCGGTCGTAGCGGATGACGCGCGCCTTCACGCGGTCGCGGTGCAGCACCGCGCGCATCTCCTGCGTCGAGAGGTACAGGTCGGGCTGGCCGTCGTCGCGAACGAGGAAGCCGTGGCCGTCGCGATGGCCCTGCACCGTGCCTTCCACCTCGCTCATCAGCTCGGCGCCGACGGCGTGGGTGGACGTTTGAAATGACGTGTCTTTTTTGATGATAGAATCCCGGTCTTTCCTGAAATGCCCAGGTGGCGGAATTGGTAGACGCACTAGTTTCAGGTACTAGCGGGTAACACCGTGGGGGTTCGAGTCCCTTCCTGGGCACCAGCAGAACGACGAGAAGAACAAGAACAAGGCGAAGATCGGGAACAGCATCGACGCCGGAAAACGACGAGGCCGCAGTATGCGGCCTTTCTTTTGCCCTGACACCGTCCCGGGCGCAAGCGCCCGGCGCTCAGATCGCGAACTTGCGGGCCAGCCCTTGCGGCCGCAGTTCGTCGTACTCTTCGAACGGCTGGTGGATCCACGGGCTCGTGGGCAGCATCTCGACGTAGTAGTCCGGCACGTAGGTCGACACGCCCTTGGTCCAGATGACGGCCGAGCGCAGCTCGCTGATCTGCGGCATCCCGCGCAGGCGGTCGACCACCGCGCGCAGGGTCACGCCCGAATCCGCGAGATCGTCGACCAGCAGCACCCGGCCGGCCAGCTCGCCCTTGGGCATGGTGATGTACTTGGCCATGTCGAGGCGCCCCTGGATCGTGCCGGCCTCGGCGCGGTAGGAACTGGTCGACATGATGGCCAGCGGCTTGTCGAACACCCGCGAGAGCACGTCGCCCGGGCGCATGCCGCCGCGCGCCAGGCAGAGGATCTGGTCGAACTGCCAGCCGGACGCATCCACCTTGAGCGCCAGGCGTTCGATCAGCAGGTGGTACTCGTCCCAGGACACGTACAGGTGCTTGCCGTCATCCGTCAACATCGATGAACTCCTGAAAGGACCGTTCTCGCCCTCCCCCGCGGGGGGAAGGCCGGGGTGGGGGCACGTGGCCGGACATCAGCCCTTGTACGGATGCCGCAGCAGGATCGTGTGCTCGCGGTCCGGGCCGGTGGACACCATGTCGACCGGCGCGCCGATGAACTCCTGCACGCGCTCGAGGTAGCGGCGCGCGTTCACGGGCAGGCGATCCCATTGCTGGATGCCTGCGGTCGTGTCCTTCCAGCCGGGGAAGGTGTCGTAGATCGGGCGGCACGCGACGATGTCGTCGGCGTCCAGCGGCAGGATGTCGACGCGCCGGCCGGCCAGCTCGTAGCCCACGCACACCTTGATCTCGTCCAGCCCGTCCAGCACGTCGAGCTTGGTGATGCACAGCCCCGAGATGCCGTTGATGATGATCGAGCGCTTGAGCGCCGCCGCGTCGAGCCAGCCGCAGCGCCGCGCGCGCCCGGTGACCGTCCCGCGCTCCTGGCCCACGGTGGAGAGGTGGTGCCCCACGGTGCCCGGCGTGGCGATGTCGAGCTCGGTGGGGAACGGCCCGCTGCCCACGCGCGTGGTGTAGGCCTTGGTGATGCCCAGGATGTAGTGCAGCGCGTCCGGCCCCACGCCCGCGCCGGCGGCGGCGTTGCCCGCGACGCAGTTGCTCGACGTGACGTAGGGATACGTGCCGTGGTCGATGTCGAGCAGCGTGCCCTGCGCGCCCTCGAACAGGATGTTGGCGCCGCGGCGGTTGGCCGTGTGCAGCAGGTAGCCGACGTCCGCCATCATGGGCTTGAGCTGCTCGGCCACCCTCATCGCGAGGTCGAAGATCGGCTGGAACTCGAGCGCCTTCGAGTGCAGGTAGCCGGCGAGCGCGAAGTTGTGCAGCTCCAGCAGCTCGCGCAGCTTGCCGGCGAAGCGCTCGGGGTGCTTCAGGTCCTGCACGCGCAGCGCGCGGCGCGCCACCTTGTCCTCGTACGCGGGGCCGATGCCCTTGCCCGTGGTGCCGATCTTGCCCGCGCCGCTGGTCTCGCGCAGCGCCTCGCGCGCCCGGTCCACCTCGACGTGGAACGGCAGGATCAGCGGGCACGACTCGCTCACGAACAGCCGCGAGCGCACCTCCACGCCGATGCCCTCCAGCCGCTCGATCTCCGCGAGCAGGTGCGTCGGGTCGACCACCACGCCGTTGCCGATGTAGCAGCCGACGCCCTCGCGCATGATCCCGGACGGGATGAGCTGCAGCGCGGTCTTGACTCCCTTGATCACCAGCGTGTGGCCCGCGTTGTGCCCGCCCTGGAAGCGCACCACCGCCTGCGCGTGGTCGGTGAGCCAGTCCACCACCTTGCCCTTGCCTTCGTCGCCCCACTGGGTTCCGACGACCACGACGTTGCGGCCGGCGAGCTTCGCCTGCGTGTCTTGCATGTCTGCGTTCCGAATCTCAGAAAGAAGGGGCCCGGGCGCGCTGGTCATAGCGCACGCACGGCCCATTGATCGCCCGCCGCGACCAGTTCGCGGTCGCAGTCGAACTCCTGCCCTTCGTGCTCGTGCCCGGGCAGGATGCACACCACCGTCTCGCCCTGCTCGCGCAGGCGCCGCACGGCGGCGCGCAGCGCCTCCGACTCGCCCCACGGCGCGCGGATGGCGGCGCGCAGGCGCCGCGGCGGCACCAGCGCGGCGAGCGGCTTCACGTCCAGGCTGAAGCCGACCGCCGGCCGGTTGCGGCCGAACGCCGCGCCGACTTCGTCGTAGCGGCCGCCGCGCGCGATCGCGTCGCTGGAGCCGTCCGTGTAGAGCGCGAAGCGCGCGCCACTGTAGTACGCGTAGCCGCCGAGGTCGGCCAGGTCGAAGCCCACCCGCACCTCGGGATGCGCCTGCTGCAGCCGCGCGGCGAGCGACTGCAGGTCGGCGAGCGCCGCGCGGATGAGCGGCCGGTCGGGCAGTTCGCGCTTCGCCGCGGCCAGCACGTCGACGCCGCCGTACAGCCGCAGCAGCGCCGACAGGCCGCGGCGCACCTCGCCGGCCAGGCCGGCCGTGAGCTCGGCCAGCCCCGGCGCGTCCTTCGCGGCGAGCGCGCGCGTCAGGTCCGCCGTGCGGCCGGCGTCCAGCGTGGCGCCGGACAGCAGGCCGCGCAGGATGCGCGCGTCGCCCAGGTCGATCGTGACGCCCATGATGCCGGCGCTGCGCAGGCAGTCGAGCGCGAGGTCCTGGATCTCCAGGTCCGCCTCGAGCCCCGCGTGCCCGTAGGTCTCGGCCCCGAATTGCAGCGGCTCGCGGGTCGCCTGCAGGCCCGAAGGCCGCGTGTGCAGCACGGGCCCGCAGTAGCACAGCCGGGTGAGCCCCTCGCGGTTCAGCAGGTGCGCGTCGATGCGCGCCACCTGCGACGTGGTGTCGGCGCGCACGCCGAGCGTGCGCCCGCTCAGCTGGTCGATCAGCTTGAACGTCTTGAGGTCGAGCTCGCGGCCGGCGCCGGAGAGCAGCGACTCGATGTGCTCGAGCAGCGGCGGGGTGACGAGCTCGAAGCCGCAGCCGCGCGCCACGTCGAGCAGGCCTCGGCGCAGCTCTTCGATGTGCCGCGCCTGCGCGGGCAGGACGTCGGCGATGTGCTCGGGCAGCAGCCAAGCGGACGACATGGAAGGATCACCGGCGGATGGAAAACCGGGCATTGTACCGGGCGCTCGACGGCGCCCCCGCGGCTCAGCCCCAGAAGAGGCCCAGCATCACCAGGCCCGCGACCATGCTGGTGAGCCCCAGGAAGCGCAGCTGGCCGTCGCTCAGCCGCACCGCCCGCTCGAAGACGGCGCGCCATGCGGCCGGGCTGAAGAACGGCAGCAGGCCCTCGACCACGAGCATCAGCGCGAGCGCGCTGAGCAGCAGGTCCCAGCCGCTCGCCGGCGTCACCGGCTGCGCGTCGCCGCGGCTGCCGCGGGCGCGGCAGGCACATTGCCCGCGCTGCCGCGCATCGCGCGGAAGAAGTCGTTGCCCGGGTCGACCACCATCACGTCGCTCTTGCTGCGGAATGCCGCGCGGTAGGCGCTCAGGCTGCGGTAGAACGCGGCGAACTGCGGGTCGCGGCCGAACGCGTCGGCGAAGATGGCCGACGCGTTCGCGTCGCCCTCGCCCTGCACCTTCTGCGCGTCGCGGTACGCCTCGGCGACGATGATCTCGCGCTGCCGGTCGGCGTCGGCGCGGATCTTCTCGCCCTCGGCCGCGCCGGTGGAGCGCAGCTCGTTGGCCACGCGCTTGCGCTCCGACTGCATGCGTCCGTACACCGAGTCCGTGATGTTGGCGGAGAAGTCGACGCGCTTGATGCGCACGTCGACGATCTCGATGCCGAACGCCTTCGCCTCGTCCAGCAGGCGGCCGCGCACGTCCTGCATCACCTTGTCGCGCTCGGTGGCCAGCATGGCGCGCACGGTGCGCTTGGTGACCTCCTCGTTGAAGGCCGCCTGCACGATCGGGCTCAGGCGGTTCTCCACGTTGCGGATGTCGACGCCGTTGTTGCGGATGAACTGCCGCGCGTCGGTGATGTGCCACTTGATGAGCCAGTCGATCACCAGGCTCTTCTTCTCGGCCGTGAAGATCGGGCG
>Ga0075429_100005032_pt1 | contig 11380 bp, 12 predicted proteins | sample RhiMetdeltSRZDD3_FD_75295 | JGI IMG/M metagenome (GOLD analysis project Ga0075429, IMG submission 75295) | Populus rhizosphere microbial communities from Tennessee, USA - Rhizosphere MetaG P. deltoides SRZDD3 | ecosystem: Host-associated > Plants > Roots > Rhizosphere > Soil | place: USA...
TGGGGCAAGGAAGATTCTGATGTCATCATACGCCTGTTGCACGCGGGGATACGCCGCAAGGAAGGCCTGTTTTCTACGGGCGTGATCCATCTCTGGCATCCCGAAGCCGATCGCTCTCAACTGTCTGAAAACGAGCACAGGCTTGCCGAGGTTGCCGCCGGCCATCGTATCCGGGCGAAACGCGGTTTGTCTTCGCTTGAGGGCACGCGCGCAGGCGCCGTCGCCATGAGCTGAAAGATAGCCGCCCTTTCGATCGCAAACGGCGGCACCGAAAGTTTAGGCGGGACCAAAAAAACTGAAAACAACCCCATGCAAAGTAGGGTGAGTGTCTCCTTTGAGTTTTTTAGCGAACGCTCTTTCTTTTTAATTCAACATCGGCATTGGCGACGAGGACTTCCGAATTGGAGTTCTGACTCAGCTGAGTAGGTTAAGCCGTTGTACCGGCTCCGAAAAGGGCTTCTACCTGTCGGTTGTTGAGGGATCCAAACCGACAAATCAAATCCAGGTCATGCTGCTGACCCAGCTCTCGAGCGTCTATGACGAGTCGGTCGCTGCTATAGAACGACTACAATCTGCAACGAGCCTCGAGGAAATAGATCTCTGCGTAAATGCTCTTACTAAGCTGATGCGCATGTCTGTAGTTCAGTATGAGGCTTATCAAAGACTCTGCTCGGGCAACGAAGCAAACGTCACCGTCCAAAATGTTTCGGTCAGTGACGGCGGTCAGGCTATCGTCGGCAACATCACCCACAACGGACAAAGTGGTAAGCGCAACGCAAAATTGCCGCCGGCCATAACAGATGCGCACGGCACTGCGATTCCAATCATTGGCCCTGATGAACAGCTCGCCGCGCTAGCCCCAATTATTGAGCCGAATGAACACCGCGAGTCGGCCCCGATAAGACGCAGGAGGCGCGCGTGACAAGTGCTCACGAGCGTAACACTGAGCCGATGCTCGCGAGCCCCCGTAGTGGTGCCCAAAACCGCCGGGGTGGGTTCTGCCGGGCTCCAGCAGTTAATGGGAAAAGGCGTAGCCAGATGCATGGTGGCGCGCCCGGATCAGGCGCGCCACTCGGACCGAACGTCGGCGGGTTCAGGAGCTATTGCGACAGTCGCGCAAGACGCTCGCTGATATTATGCAGTCGCACGAGACGCCTACTGATGTTGTGAAATGAGCGAGCCCAAAAAGCTGGGGCAATTGGGTTCGTTTTGTCTACTTTTGCTTTTTTGCTCGCTTACGTTTTCGTAAGCGCACCCCTGGGCCGCCCCCGTTTTCAGCGATAAATTCGACCCCTCCTGACTCCAGAGCCGTCTGTAGAGCTCGACGGGCAACAGCCGATACTTTCGGACCGCGATCGTTTTCGACACGTTTGACCGTCGGAAGAGATAGTCCGGCCTTCTCCGCAAGTTGAGTCTGGGACCAGCCTAGCAGGGCCCGGGCAGCCCGAAGCTGCTCAATTTCAATTGCAAAAAAAGCGCTTGATCCCTTTTGGCTCATTGCGCTATGATCCATTTTGGATCATGGAGGTCCCCGCTGGCGACGCGGATAGTTAGAGGTACGTTTCCGCGACTCAATGGGAGGATACAATGCAGGTTTGCAGACGGCCGCATAAACAGCCTTTCCATGCGAAAAAACCTGTGGGTGAGGGCCATCGGTTTGTGTCGGAAGGTTATTTCTTCAGACCATTGAGAATGGGGGGTGCATAATGAATCTCGAGTTTGCCGCCATCGCCTATCGGGCTATCCGCGACCGCGTTCGATCTGAAGATCCGCACATAGACGAACAAACCTTGGCCGACACGGTCGAGGGAATGACCGATCTGCATGAAATTGTTGCTGCCATAATCCGTGCGGCGCTCACCGATGAGGCCCTCGCCACTGGCCTCAAGGGCCGCATTACCGAGATGCAGGGCCGGCTTGAGCGCCTGCAGGATTGCGCCGCGAAGCGCCGACAGATCGCCAAGGATGTCATGGTTGAACTCGACATCAAAAAGATTACTGCGTCGGACTTCACGGTTTCGATTCGCCCGGGCACCCCAGCTCTATTGGTGCTCGACGAAGCGGCCGTGCCGAGCATCTACTGGGAGCCCAGGGAACCGCGGCTGAATCGGCAGGAGTTGCTGAACGAGCTCAAGGAGGGGGCGGAAATAGAAGGCGTTACCCTTTCTAATCCCGATCCCGTTCTGAGCGTGAGGACAAAATAATGGCTTTCTCAGAAAAACAGATCAAAGCGCTGAAACGAAAACTCGATCATCGTTATGTCCGCACTCGCGAGGTAAGCGGTCGTGAGTTCTCTTATATCGAAGGATGGTACGCGATTTCAGAAGCGAACCGGATTTTCGGATTCGATGGCTGGAATCGGGAAACGATCGACTCCCGTTGCGTGCTTGCTCGCGAAAACCGCGGCTCCTTCGTTGCCGTGTATACGGCGCGCGTGAGAATTTCCGTGCAAGCGAATGGCACCACAATTATCCGAGAAGGTCACGGTACCGGCGAAGGTCGTGGCGCCTCGCCGGGAGAAGTCCATGACACGGCACTAAAAGCGGCTGAAACAGATGCCACCAAGCGCGCACTCGCAACGTTCGGAAAACCTTTCGGGCTCGCCCTTTACCGGTCTGTCAAACCGACCTCCCCTGAACCCGACAGGTTGGTTCACGCCGTCGTGGCCACGGCAGAGCATCGCCTCGGTTTTCACCCTGATGATACAACCCCGATTCCGCGACCGTCGCGGTACTATGGTCGTCGGCAGTATCCTCCGATAACGGAACAGCTTCGGAAAGAAGGTGCAGCTTTTGCTCCACCACTTGTCCCGGAACGCACAGATCAAAAAGCCGCTCGGATCGACAAAAGCGAGCTTGCGATCGTCCAACCGAAGCGGCTGCGTGACAAAGCTCATCTGAAATTCGTTGCTTCACAGCCCTGCCTCATCTGCGAACGACAACCGTCCGACCCTCATCACGTGCGGTACGCGCAGCCGAGAGCCCTCGGCCTGAAAGTAAGCGACGAGTTTACGGTCCCGCTCTGCCGCGGGCACCACCGGCAGCTGCACCAAGCCGGGAATGAAGAGACGTGGTGGAAAACTCTGAATATCGACCCACTCGCAATTGCCAATGGGCTGTGGGAGCAAACCCATCCAGGGTCCACGTCGTATGCTTCGAGTATAAATCAGGCCAATGAGCACTCTTAACCAGATCGAGGCCAATCGTCTCAACGCGCTCAAAAGCACTGGACCGAAGACATCACAGGGCAAAGAGCGTTCGCGTTGCAATGCGATCCGACATGGTCTCACCGCAGAAACGGTCATCGTAGGGGTCGAAGACTCAAACGATTACGAAGCCTTCGAAGCCACCGTGATTGCAGATCATGATGCTCGATCCGCCGTTGAAAGAGAACTTGTGCTTCGCTTGGCAAGCGTCCTATGGCGGCTTCGGCGAGCCACCGGAATTGAGACGTCACTGTTTGAATCGGTCATCAAACAGTCAAACCAATCGGAAGTATTCACTCGAGCCAACGCCGATTTATTGCTGTCGCGGTTGTTCTGGGATCCTAAAGACCCTTCGCCCAATTCAAATACCGACGCATTTAGGAAAAGGCATTTATCGCAGACATTCGTGCGTTTAACCGAAATGCCAACCTGTCCCATGAACCGGCTCAATCGATACGAATACACGCTTTGGCGCCAAGCGAGGCAGATTGTAATGACGCTGAAATCCCTGCGGAGCTCACCAAGAGGTCACAAAAGACACGCATTGATGTCGGGCCATCATCGCGTCGGCTATTTTCGTTAAATTGATTGGTCTTATCGACGAGCGCGCCAATCAAGTAACATCGGGCCTTTCGAAAATCGGAAACTAGAGCTAAGGCCGGTGCTTCCGATTTGCGGCAAAGGCCTCACTCTGCGGTGTGAGTTGCGCGAAGCAGCTCAGCGAGCCCTGCATGAGTATCGGTCGGCTTCCAGCCGGTCTGCACGAATTTGGTGGGATCCGCGATCAGTGTTCCCCCAAGACGCTCCTCGGCTCGGCGGGCCGCCTTAGGCGTAAGGCGGCTAATGAGTGAAGTTGGACTCCCATTGCTGGTAAGTCAAAATCTCCTTTTTGCGGGGAAGAGACACCGACATGGTTGGGCGAATGAATCGAACATTACCGCTAAATTGCGATTTTTGCAGAATTGTTTAAAACCGTGCACGGAAGTCAATTTATTCGATAAGCACCGCAAATGCCAAAGTTGAGTTCGATCACGATTACCGGCAACGAAGCCGCCAATATTGCGGACTGTATCGACAGTTTGAAATTCTGTGACGAACGAATTGTGGTCGATGGTGGCAGCAAAGACGATACGGTTGCCATTGCCGAGAAACACGGCGCAACAGTTTACCATCATGCGTGGACCAATTTTGGCAAACAAAAGAATATCGCACTGTCGCACGCGACCGGTGACTGGGTTCTGGACCTCGACGCCGACGAGCGCGTTCCGCCGGCACTTGCCGCGGAAATTAGAAGAGCAATGGAAGACAGCGAAGCTGCAGGCTTTGAAATACCGCGTTCATCTTTTTTTTGTGGCCGATGGATGCGGCATTCCGGCTGGTATCCAGACTACGTGTTGAGACTGTTTCGTCGTGAGTGCGGCTACTTTTCGGACCATCTTGTGCATACGCGCGTGATTTGCGACGGCAAAGTAAAGCGGCTGGCGACACCGCTTACACATTTCGCCATTCGCCGGATCCAGGATTCGATTGCCAAGATGGATTCCTATTCAACAGCGGGCGCGGCGGAAATCGTCGCGACAGGAAAATCATCGAAATTTTCGTCAGGGATTACTCACGGTGTTTGGGCCTTCATCCGTTGCTATTTTCTGCGGCTTGGCTTTCTTGACGGGCGCGAAGGTTTTCTGCTGGCGGTGCTCAACGCAGAAGGCACTTACTACCGATATATGAAGGCTTGGCTCGCGGGACGCAGCCGTGGCTAAAAATAGATCGTCACAATCGAACAGTCGCGACGCATTGTTTTGATTAGCGAATTCGCTCGCATGTTGCGTCCTTGTCGCCTACGCGGCTCGCACCGCAGCTTCGACCTTCTTCATGTCCTCACGGTCCGCCTCGACGCTTTCAAAGAGGTGGCCGTAGAGTCGTTGTTTATGTCAGCAGGACCCTTCGCCTGAAGGAAGCAACGCCCATCCTGCATGCTGGTGCGGCCGCGCCCTCTAACTTTAATTGGAAGATTTAGGCAGATCCGCCATCACTTTCGCAAGTTCTTGGATGAGGTGCGTGTTCGCGCTTTCTGGCAGGTCGAGTGCCAACAATTTCCAGTCCCAATTTACCAATCGAAGTCGAATGCGGAAACGTTGGTCGGAAGATCTGTCAACAGGAACGGTTACATAAAATGTTCTGCCGCTGTAATCCGAGTTGAGCCAGATCTGCCACGCGCTGCCAAAACTGTTCGCCGTAAAGGGTGCCGCAAGCACATCGAGCAACCGCTCTGGGTGGAGTATTTTAGCCAACCCGAACCCAACTGCATGTCTTTCGCTACGCTCGCTTAAAGCCACTGACTTGTCGGTCTGTTTCCGATGAGCATCTAAAATCTGCTTACTCAACGAGGCTCGCAAAGATGGAATATCGACCAATTTGTGCAAGGCAGCGGTATTTCGTGTCTCTACAGCCGAAGCGATACGGTACAGATCGTAGATGGGCCAGACGGTGTAACCCGCGAGCAGAACGATCAACGCGAGAATGATGACCAGGATCCAACGCATAGTCCTTTACCTTAAGCAAATTGTGGGGCGTAAATTGGATATGGGCTGCGTTGGGGGAGATTGTAGCAAGTCGCGCTCGACGTGGCGTGGAACTCGTTATCTCCCTGAACCAGCAGGCGCAATCGAGCAAGACGGTACTGGTCACGTGCATCCTCGACGCAACAGAGGGGGGAGAGCGTAGCCCCGCACGTCCACCGAACGCGGGCGGCAAAACTGTTGCATTCCATGTCGCGTTCATGTCGCATGAAGTGCGGAAAATCGCTCTGGGTATTCGATTTGGCGATGCATGTGGCGCTCGGCTGGCAATATCGCGAGCGGCGTGCAACAGGGTGCGGTGGTTTATTGCGCTTTCGAGGGGCAAACCCGGATACAGGCGCGCGTCGAGGCCTTCCGACAATCGTTTCCGATAGAAACCGATGAGCCTGTGCCGTTCTATCTCCAGCCTGTAACGCTGGACCTTGTGGCTGACCACAAAGAACTGATTGCTGCCGTCAGGCGGCAGCTCGATACGACTGCGCCAGCCCTCGTTGTTCTGGACACCCTCAATCGTTCATTGCGGGGCTCAGAGAACGACTCGAAAGATATGGCGGCCTTTATCGCGGCAGCGGACGCGATCCGGGAAGCATTCAACTGCGCCGCTGACCGAGCGTGAGATCGAAAAGCTTATCGACGCTGCCAGCGAGAACCGCTGGGGCCATCGGGACGCCACAGCCATCCTGATCGCCTACAGGCACGGCCTGCGCTCCAGCGAGCTTGTGGCGCTCGCTGGGATGACATCAACTTTCAGCACGGCAAACTGCACGTACGACGCTCTAAGGGAGGCCAGGCTAGCGTCCATCCTCTAGGCGGCCGTGGCGACGGCTCAAGCGTGAGACGAAAGCCAGCACCTATGTATTTGTTTCCGAGCGCCTGGCACCGCTTAGCGTGGCCGGCTATCAGCGCATGATTGCTCGCGCTGGCGAGGCTGCACGCTTTCCGTTCCTCATTCACAGCCACATGCTGCGCCATTCGTGCGGCTACAAGCTTGCCAACGATGGCCAGGACACGCGAGCGATCCAACACTATCTCGGCCACAAGTCGATCAACTCGACTGTGAGCTACACGGCGTTAGCGCCTGATCGGTTCAAGGGATTCTGGAAGGACTGAAGCCGAGTCGCCTCGATTGGTTTGAAAACGACGCGCGTGTCGCTTCCAGGCGCCGGGACCGAGGGGGGTAGCATCCCCGATTTTATGGGATCCGTGAACTGAATTGGAGCCAGGAAAAGAAATTAAGATGGAGTTTCGGCCGATTCCTCAAAAAGCCTGCTTAATGCGGCTGGGCAGTCGAAATAGGCCAGGCCGCGTTTGTTGAATTTTGGTGAAAGCTTTCCGATAGCAGGGGGGTGTGGCGTGGGCTCCATCAACGAACTCGTCTGCAGTGCAGCCAAAATCCTCGGAGGGCCCAAAGTCGAGCAACTCTAGCTTATTGATTTCCGCCCACTGCTTGACGATGTTTATCGCTCGCATCAAATAGGGTCCGACGCCGGGTTGCTTCAGAATTGTTGATTGGAGACGTGGAAGAACAGGCGGCAAGAAGAAAATCATCTGGCCGCCGCGCTGCTCAAGTCGATTAGCATAGACGGCGAGTTGGTCCAGCAACTCCTCACGTGGTTGCCCTCTTGTCGTAGGCAGGAATGCTGACAGCCTTACTAATTCGTGCTGTATATCTGCATTGCCGGACCGTCCGAAATCCATGCTTCCATCGTACTGGAACCCTGCCTGCAGGCCAACGCAACCGCGCCACGGGTACGGCTCATAGTCTCTCGTAACGCCATTCGGGCATAAATATTCGTCATTATAGGATTGAAAAAAAGCCCGGTATAAACGTTCACGAGTGTCATTGGATGTCAGTGCCGAATACAATATCGTAAATAGCGCCCTGATTTGTGGATAAGAAAGTGCTTCTTTCAGAGATGCGCCGATGGGATGGGTGTCTTTGGTTTCAATATCATGCAGCGCGCCAGCGCGGGACAGATCAGCGGTTTTTGGATCACCGGGCAAGAATAAAAATCCCATGGCCCACTCAAGTGGTACGAACATCCACCGAACATGTTCGAAATGATCGAGCGCATATTTAATTTCGCCCATCACTTCAGTTTGCAGATTCGCGTGGTGCGCAAAATTGTAAATCCGAATTGGCAGCGGAAACATGTCTTCCTGTATTCCCATCGCCGTAGATGCACCGAACACCATCGCGTTAATCGCTAATAGCCTGTCATTTAAACGGAGCACCTTAAACGGGCCGCTGCGGTACTGGCCCTTGTATCCGGGTAATACCGCCATTGTCATTCCATGAGTTTTCTCCTGCCACTCACTTGCTTGAAGAAATCGGTCGTGCGCTCGATACTTATTCGTACGCAACAAATTCAATGCGAGAACGAGTGCGATTGGCATCAATATGCCAGCTAAGATAGTCCACGTGTAGCGTCTAAAATTCATCGCATCAAAACTGGAAATACAGAAAAACCGAACGAGTGCTCAAATTTGCAATTGCGACTAGGGCAATTGCGCAGATGACGACTGCCGCTCCGATTGAAGGGGTCCATATAATACGCGATGAGAGCCTGACGTTGTCTGGGCCGTTCAAAAGCGGCTCATAGCGGCTCATGATCTGCTGCGTGTTGGGGGCAAACCATACCAGCACCATCAGTGCCCCAATCCATAAAATTGTTGCGGCACTAACGAGGTGATTGTCAGCTGCGCTCGTGGTTCCAATTCCGTGCGCCCAAAGCCATCCACCGACCGCTCCAAACTCAGCCAAAAAGCTCTCTGATAATCCAGTTCCATTGTCTCCCAGCATCCCAGAAATCATTACAAGTGCGGCCGACATATCCTTTGCTCTAAAAAACACCCAAGCAAATGTTACCGCTATAAAAGTTAGGAGAGCCGCCGCCGCATTTGTGAGCAGCCCCTTTCTTTGTCGTCGAAGATCGCGACCGATGTACTTTTGTAGCGATCTCCACGAATGATTAACGATCAGATACGTGCCGTGCAGTCCTCCCCAAACAACAAACGTCCAACCTGCGCCGTGCCAAAGGCCGCCCAGCAGCATTGTGACGAACAGGTTTGCGTAGCGCCGCGTCGAACCTTTTTGATTTCCGCCGAGAGGAATATACAAATAATCTCGTAGGAAGCGCGATAGCGTCATATGCCACCGCTGCCAGAATTCAATGATGCTGCTCGATTTGTATGGTGAGAAGAAATTGATCGGCAATGAAATGCCGAACATACGAGATACTCCAATCGCCATATCTGAATAGCCGGAAAAGTCGAAATACAATTGAAGTCCGTAGGACACTGCACCGCTCCACGCCTCAAGGAGAGTGATCTTAGAGTTGAGCGTGGCTGCGTCGAAGATGCGATCGGCGTGGACTGCAATCCCATCCGCCAAAATCACTTTCTTGAACAGGCCGATAAAAAATATAGTCGCACCAACTGCAATGTTCTCGTATCGAAACAGATAGGTGGTTTTTCGCTCGAACTGCGGGATCATTTCATTGTGGTGCAGGATGGGCCCCGCAATTAAGTGCGGGAAATACGTCACAAACAATGAGTAATGAATCCTCCCGGGTTTTTTTGTGATCCTGCCGCGATATGCATCAGCCAAAAATGCAATTTGCGTAAAAGTAAAAAACGAGATTCCAAGAGGAAGCGTTACTGCAATCACCGAGTTGTGGCTAAACAGGTGATTGAAATTTTGGAGGACGAAAGACGCATATTTGAAATATCCCAGCAGCGCCAAATTGAATGCTATCCCGGCGATTAGATACTTTTTTGCTGCAGCAACGCTGCCATTTGCTATTCGTCTTAAAATGCGGATACCGATCTCATAGTTGACCGCGATAGATATGACCAGAAGGATTAGATATTTAGGATTCCACCAGCCGTAAAAAAAATAAGACGCGAGGAGTAGCCACGCAGCGCTCCAGAGTAGGTGGGTGCGCGCCAATATGAGATATCCCGCAAAAACAAACGGAACATACAAAAAGATGAACTCGAACGAATTGAACAACATGAGGTAAGCCCAAGACTCAAAGTGAATAGCTTACGCGCTGTTCGTAGACCAGCCTGGAGATTATGTGAAGAAGTGACAAAATTCAAAGTGAGCATAACTCGTCCGCTTTCTCCTTCGGTCGGTCGGGGCTGGGTGCACGCGCCTTGAATGATCCGGCGTTTCGCATTTGACAACATCGAGCGCCGCTGCGGATGCACTGTTTACGGATGGCGACGAGCTGATCTGCGACCTGACTACAACAAGCAGCAGGTGGCGCGGCAGAGCGTCGGCTGGATGATGCCACCATAGGGGGAGAAACTCCGCGCCGTAGTTAGAGATCCAACTTCAATTTCAGCCGCCCGCTCTGCGGGCTTTTTTATTGGAGAAACAATGTCGAAAGGCATGTGGGCTTTTCGCCCAAAAGACTTAAAGCGCGCCATTAAGGCAGCTAATAGCGCCGGACTCGAACTTGCCAGAGCCGAAATCGAGCCACAGACAGGCAAGATTGTGCTAATGTTTGGCAAATCAGTTGCGTCGGAAAACTTTAGAACGCCGGCATGTTGAGGTGATGCTTCGAACCAAAGCGCCGTTCGCTCAAAAGAACTGGCTGAAGACGCTCCGGGGCCTAATGCTTTTCGCGATCAGCGAGAACTATCGCGCCGATGATCCGACCGCCGGCATCACCATAGCCAAGCCGGCAGTAAAAAGCGATGGCCATCTTACATGGGGCGATGAACAGATAGCTGCGTATCGCGACCGGCATCAAATTGGGACGATGGCGAGGCTTGCGTTTGAACTTATGTTGAATGTCGCGGTGCGTCGGGGTGATGTTCAGCAGCTGGCCGCGCAACACATCAAGCACGGCAGAATCGAATGGCGTCCGCACAATACGAGACGCAAGAACGGCAAGAAGCTTTCAATCCGATAATACCAACGCCTCCAGATCGCTCTCGACGCAATGCCCGCGAGTGATGGGCTGACATTCCTGCTAAACGAATACGGTCGGCCGTTTGCCTCCGCTGCGGTGTTCGGCAACAAGTTTGCGGATTGGTGCAGGCAGGCAGGACTCCAGGGTCGAATGTGAGGACGGCCGGGTGCGGTCGTATCGTGCCCACAGACTCAGGAAGGCGGCTTGCGTGGCGCTTGCTCACGCCGGATGTACGGGGCCGGAGATCATGGCCGTGAGCGGGCATAGCAGTCTGGCGCAAGTGCAGGTCTACATCGAAGCAGCCGAGCAGATCCGCATGGTGGACGCCGCGCTCGCCAAACGGGTGGCCATAAAGTGAACGTCCACCTGTCAAACCTTTTGTCAGAAGTGTCAAACCTACGCGGAAATGCTTGCAAACAAAGGCGTTCCGTGAGCTGGTGGCGACCCTGGCTGGATTCGAACCAGCGACCCCAGCTTAGACCGCCGCACCTGATCGTTCTATATTGAAGTTCGAACAACGCCACTGCAGGGCGAGAAAAAGATGAACGCGTCAACCCTGGCACAACTGAAAGTCAAGCTGTTCACGGATGGTGCCGACAAGGCCCAGATCGTCGAGATGGCCAAACAGCCATGGATAGCCGGCTTCACCACCAATCCATCCCTGCTCAAGA
>Ga0075429_100005033_pt1 | contig 11380 bp, 23 predicted proteins | sample RhiMetdeltSRZDD3_FD_75295 | JGI IMG/M metagenome (GOLD analysis project Ga0075429, IMG submission 75295) | Populus rhizosphere microbial communities from Tennessee, USA - Rhizosphere MetaG P. deltoides SRZDD3 | ecosystem: Host-associated > Plants > Roots > Rhizosphere > Soil | place: USA...
TCATATTATTTATGATAATAGGTCTGGAGTAATTAGTTTTTATAACTCGGATGAATTTGATTTTACGAATGACGAAACGGACAAAGTTTTACACAAAAAAACATTACCGGGACCTTGGCCTATCATTTTTAAATTGATGAATGTAAAAGGAAGAGTTAAATCCCCCAATGTATTATATCCTGAAGTGGCATGGATAAAGACCGATAACAAAATATTATTTAATAGTAAATATTCTATTGAATTAATATCGAAAACTATAATGGCAGGTGAATTACCCTATACCCCGGAAAATAATTCCAATTGGGATTGTTGTAATTTGATGATCAGAGTACCTAATGTTATGAAAGATTTATTATTTAATCAAATTCTTTTAATACAACATAAATGGGAAGATTCTGAATTTGAAAAGTTTGGATTAAGAAAATTAGGAATAGATCCGGATGATCCGGATAAATATAAATTAATTGAATTTTAGAATCCTCATCAATGTCTCAAAAAATAAAATGTTATGATTTAATTTATGAGATTTATTTTGATCTTGAAGATTCTGTAGATTTTAAAATTGTTCATATATGTAATGAATGTTATAGCCCCCCTCCAGAAGATAATATAACCTTTGTGGATTTGCATTTTGTTTATATAATATATTTGGAAAGAATTGAAGTTGCATGGATGACTCATGACCAAATATACGAATATTGGGAAAAAGATAAAATTAATACATTATTAACAAAAGAAGAAAAAGAACATTTTCATTTATATAAAACTTTATATGATAATTTATCCATGGAATTATCAGAGTTGCCATTTTATTATGAAGACGATTGAAGGAGGAAATAAATAATCTATCATTCTATAACACCAATAAAAACACATAAATAAAAAAGTAATAACATAGAGTTTAAATATCATTTTACATTCTCCACTAAAATGTATATGAAGGAAATTGTATATTGTCTCCATCGTTAGTTTTTCTTATAATTGAGCTTTTGATATAGTTTGCCGCGAATTTAATAGTAAATGTAGCAATAGTCCCAACCGCTAGATTTAATAAAGTTCCTTTAATATTCCAACCTTTATCTACTTCATTTTTTATTTGAATTAATTTTTTTCCACCATTTTTTACCTCATCAATAACTTCCTTCTTATTCTTCTTCAGGGGTGAAAATTCTTCTTCATCTATTTGATCAAATTTTCTTTTTGCGGAAATTATCGAAGTTAATTTATTATCTATATTGGATAATCTGTGAAAAATAAAATTTAAGTTTTGGGTTTGCGCTTCATTCTCTCTATTCATGATTTCGCGGTAAATCTTTTTTTGATTCCTAGCGGTTGTTGTATCATTTTTTCTTTTTTTAGGTATTTGTTTAGTTTGTTCCATTAATTCCGGTATTTCAGTCGATATCTGATCCATGTCATCCGTAGCAAGATTTTCTTTACTTGTATCCATAGAATGTACAAATTATTTATTTAAAAAGAAATTAATGGGTGCTATGTATTTCTTATTTATGGAATGGGATAATAATATTAAACAAAGGGGTACATTTGGTTATAGGCACAATGAATGGGAATATAAATATTTACATAGTTTACCTGTATTATATATTGCTTTACAAGAAGATGTAAATTTTAAATTAAAAGAAAATATTGTACCTTATAGAGAATTGGATAATATATCTCAAAAAGAACTAGAGCATTGGTTTAGTCAAAAATCCTCCGATTTGAATCCATGGTGCACTGAATTAGGGTTATTTATCGATTTTGATACTGCGGAAAATAAGATAGCTGAGCTGAAATATTTAAAAATATGGAATGAAACTATTGAATCAAAATTTAAAGTAGATCATAATATGGGTAATTTAAGAGATTTAATGATGAACCCGAAACATGAAATCTATTTTTTAAATATAGAATATGATAAATTAGTACATAAGTATCCTTTATCTAATCTATATGATGAATATAAAAACAAAAAAAATATAAATTGGATTACAAAAGTATGTACTGATAATGATCAACAAAATGAGGATATCGTGTGGGATTTGGCTAATGAATTATTGGTAGATATTATTAACAAATTTATTATACCCAAATATTAAAATTTTCTTCTTTTATGACTCTTTTTTCTACGAAAACCTTTTGCGGATGGTTTAGAAAAACCTGCAGATTTGCTATAACTTCTTTTTGCATTACCAACTTTTGACATAATTGCTGGCTCCGTGAGTTGAGTATTTTGAACTTTACTCAAATAAATAGGGGCTTTTGTTTTTAAAAAAGATTTCATATAGCTTATAGCTAAACCATCTTTCAGATTAGCATATTCTATAGCCCAACCTAATAGACATCCTCTCATTACTTTTTCATTTAAATTCCATCTACTACACTCCCAGTTTAATTGTTTTTCAAAAAGATAAGGCATATGTTGCTTGAAATTTATAAATTCTGCACTGGCCTCCAAGTTAAAACCAGGAAATTGTTGGTGCCATGTTTGAAAATCAAGCCCATCTCTAAAACGATTTATACTTGCTGTTTCATCAGCATGTACCGCGGCTGCTAAATTACCATAAGCAACTGCAGCAATATTTACTATATTCACTAATGTCAATGGTAAATCTAAAGTTGATTTAATATTGTAACCAAAATGAGTTGAATATTCTTTCGCAAAATCAGTTAATTTTGAGGTTCCTGCTAATAAATATCTCCAACAAGCCTGAATTTGATCAGGATTAACAGGTCTTGTGGCATCTACGTTAAAAGGTGTATTCTTTACGTTCATTAAAATTATAATGAATTTTAGAACTCTATTGATAAACCAAACAAAAAATGGATATAGTTTTGAGTTTATTTGGAATAGCAAAAGGAATGATTGATAAAGACCCGAAGTCAATAAATACTGGGGCAGCGATTACTAAAGGATTAGGTCTTGATCCTGATAAGAATAACCCAATAACCCCGAATATTGATAATTTAAAAAAATTATATAAAGATGTGGCAGGTTGGAGAAGAGATATGTACAAAGAATTAGGTTTAAAAGCAGGATATGAAAATACTGGTTATACTCCAATGGGTAAAGATGTAGATAAATATAATACACTAAGAACGTTAGAGGGAAATGAACAACATCTTTATATGGATTCAGATAAATTAAAATATTTGGAATGGTTTGATGTAAAAGAACAAAAATATTTACCACAAAATGTACCCCAAAATGAATTCAACAAGGGAATGTTAGATAAATTTGAACTTTATAGGGAAGATTTAGTTCATATAAGAGATATTTTATCTGCTCAAAAAACAATGTGGAATGATGAAGTCAAAGCGGACTATGAATCATTAAATAAACAAATTGAATTTGCGGATAAAATTGGGGAAGCGTGGAAAGAGGGTAAAACCCCTATTGTAGATCAGTCTAACCCTAAAAATGTGGATTGGTTTGCAACATTATTTGGTCCTGACAATAAAGTTAAAGGAGCTGATTATTTATATGATCATTATGTAAAACCAGTTTTACCACCTGCACCTGATATTGATTGGTTACTCTATGCGGTGATTGCGGGTGGTGTTGTAGTAGCTATTGTTATTTTAAAATAAAATTCCGAATTAATAAAAAACATGGAATCTTTTGATAGTATCACTGGACTTCAAGATGAACTTCTTTTGAATTATATTTATTATGATAAACAGAAACCTCTACGAAACGTTATACCCATTGCTATTACAACCGACCCTTATGAAGGAAGAACTTACGTTAAATATGAAGACCAAGAAAAAAGAAAAAAAGATCCAATGTATACAATGAATATGGAAATTAACAAATTCAAACATCGATTCCTTAGAGAGAAATTTTAAAAAATGGTTGGATGGTCTAAATCAATAAATCGTTTTTTCAATAAAGAATTAAATTGGAATAAAGTTCCAAAAAGATTAACTTCCGGTATTAAAAAATTTATTAGGAAAAAACCCAATGATGTTCCTCACCGTTGGCAAATGTCTACTAATCCAAAAACAGGCAAAAAAACATTATGGAGTCTTGTTAGAAATAGTTTGACTAAAAGTGGAAATCCAAGAATTCAGAGAATATTAACCCCAAAGGGGATTAGATATTTATTAGAAGGTCAAAAGGGATTTATTCCTACCCACAGAGCAAAAACAATGATGGGCCCCAGTTCAAAAGCTGATCCCGAATCTAAAAAATTAAGAAGTCATTATAAACATATTCTTGGTGGATTAAAAGAAAAATATAAACCGAAAGGGCCTCCAGAACTTAAAGATTATGAATTAACTGTCTATGATTTGGTAGATGCGCCGGATAAACCACCCCCAAAAAGAACAAAAGATAAATTAAAATCTGTACCCAAAATATCCAAACCTTTAAACAGAATGTTGGTTGCCCCAGTCGTTCCTGAAACTTATTATGATGATATTATTATACCATCTTTAAAAGGGCGTGGCCCAAAACCAGGAGATAAAGATTGGGAATTTATTCAACAAAATAGAAGATATCAGGCTCATAAACAAGGGTTAGATCCATCAAAATGGAAGAGTTTTAAAGACTTTTATAGACCCCCTAGACCGCAAATGAAAAAAAATGATGACCCAGATCTTTGGGATTATGACCAACCAATGCCCCCACCACCACCTAAAAAAGTATATAAGGATATAGATCTATGGGATTATAATGCAAAACCCCCCAAAAAAAGAAAACATTCCTATAAATTATCAAAAGCAGAAAAAAAGGAATTAGGCGTTTATAAAACTAAAAAACAAAAAAAAGAACAAAGACAGAAGGATGCAGCAAAATTGTTTAAATAAAGATTTAAAAAATTAGCGGGAGTTTTACCAACTTAAATACAAGACCATATTTAATGTGGAAAGCACCAACTCACAATAATGAAGGATATTTATCTGATGTTAAAGGTCTTTTATGTTTAGTAAAAGCATTAAAAATCTCCAAAAGCAACAATTATTTTATAAAAGCAAAAGACACCGAAGTCGAAAAAGATTTAAGAATATTAAATTACAACAAAAAGCAAAACGAAGCATATAAACATTTTTTAGAAATTTATGGAACATATAGAATAATAGAGATGATTATATCTCATAATTATATGATTGATAAGTTAAAACGAGATAATTTAACAAAAGAACAAATTCAAAGAATGGATGAATTAGAAAAATCATTTAAGATATTAGATGAGTTATTGGATCAAATCGAAAATATATTGTTAAAAGATTTAATAAATGAAATAATTCTTTTCTAAAAATATTATCCTGTATTTGCTGTTACACTTTGATTGGAGGAAAAAACAATAAGTTTTGCAATATCCCCCGCCGCGTTTATACCTTCACCAACCATTATTCTGGGTAATCCTGGTGGTGCTAACCCACTAATAGGCCCCATAAGTTGACTCCTAACATAATTAATCAAAGCAAATTCACCGATAGTGACAAAGTCCATAATTGCTGCCGCACCAGCCATCTGGAGATTTCTAATGTAGTTCATATAAATTTGATTTTTTTGAAGATTTTTTTATCATTCAATCTCAAAAAATATGAAGAGAACATCAACTGCTGATGGAGAAGGGGACAATTTAAACAAGAAGTTGGAAAAAAGAATTAAAAACTATATAAAAAATCACGATCCTGAAGTAATTAAAAATCGGATAAACTATTCTAACCAAGAAACGGTTATTGAACGAAGAAAACAATTAAATAGACATAGAAGAATATGTGCATCGACAGTTATGAATTTATTGAGAAATCAAAAATTAAACGATGGTCGAGGAAATTATTACTCAATTATGCATAATAAGCTAATAAAAGAAAATACGGATGGAACGATAAAGGAAATTATTAAATGTGACAAAAAAGGAAAAATAGATTCCTTTAAATTTACAGATGAAATAGATTTATTAAATCTGGACTTGAATATTATTTTCCCAAGCAATGATAACAAGGAAGAATTACATAGTGCTATATCAAGACTTCTAAATGGAGATGAGGAAGTTGAACAAATTATAAAGAAAAAGAAAAAAATTGTCGATACAGTTTTAGAAGAAAAAGATTGTTATTGGAAAAAATTTAACGATGAAGAAAAAGAGGAATTTCTAGAACAAATAATTAAGGCAAATTAACCTTTGACTTTTTAGCCGGTGGGCAATCTTTTTGTATAGTATCTAAATGTTTTGTAATTAAATCTGCGAGTTTTTTAATTTTCGTATTAGTATCTTTTTGATTTTTTTTTTGGATTGATTGGATATTTATAATATCTTCTTCCAAATCATTAACTTTATCTTCTAAATTAAAAATAGCATCTAATGTATCATCATTATCTGGTACATATTCTTCGTCTTTATCTAAAGAATCAAGGATTTTCTTCACGTCATCTTGAAAAGAACTCATTTTTAAAAAAAAGTAGCAAATTAATCCATTATTCCCTAACACATGCAAATCAACATCCAGGCAAAGAATCTTTTCTATATATATATACAAATAAGGAATAACGGAATGGATTTTAACACCACATTAATATTGCTACAATAATTATTATTTTTTTTATCTTTATTTATCATAAATAAAATTAAAAAAGATATTATGGTAAAAAGAAACACTTCACTAACAGAAAACGCTTTAACAACAAGCGTCCCAAAATCTGCAGATAAGAAAAGTGATAATAATGTTTCTAAAAATATCCTTTTTAAATTTTTAAAAAATTATTTTTTTATAATGACACTCTTAAATAAAAACTATTATGGTTAAAAATCCACTACTGGGAATTGAACCCAGACCACCACGGTGAGCGCAGTATCCTTCCATTAGACGATAGTGGATTATTTAATAAAGAAGAACCATTTATTAAACTTTTTGATTCTCCATAGTCATTAACATTAAGTTATTTCTATAGAGAATTAAAAAAATGGCTGCTGCGTCTGGAACCACACGAGTAGAATCTGCTGATGAAAATAGAGAAATTCATGTTAACGCTTGGAAAGTATTAACTGATCCTTATGTCTTAGATACTCCTAATATGAATAATGAATTAGTTGCCCAATACCCTAGATTTGCTAGTATTTCTCCCATTGCTAATGTTGTACCGAATGCTGGTACATTAGCATATTCATATTGGGATTGGGGTGCTACTCCTTTCTCAACTGTACCCGTTAGACAAAATTTTAATGGTACAATTGGTACGGTGGCTAAAATTCCTCAAATTACTCCAAATACAGAAGTAAATTCAGTAACAGGACAAACAACTTCACTCTATTTTCCAAAAGGAGGTTTATGGTTATTTCAGGCTAATATAAGATTTTTAACAACTTTAAATACGATTAACACAGCGGCGGTTGTAGTCATTGATTTAAGTGTCAATTCTGGGGGAGCTTTTACAGGAGTAGCTAGGGCTAATTCAACTCAAGCAGCTGTATTAGGCCCTGCTATGGATGGAGTATCATTAAGTTGGATATATTATTTTACTGAAAACAATGGTACTGTTGAAAGAATAAGATTAGGAGTTGCATCAAGTCAAGCTATGGCAGGAGGGGTAGCTTGTACATTAAATATGACAAGATTAAGATAAATAATTTTATTTTTTTGTGTTAATCCAATCTGGAATAGATTCTTCCTCTTGAGAGTAAGGTAAATTTTCAAGATCTAGTTTTGGAAAATAAAGCACATTATCAATTTCAAATCCACCTAATATGATAAGAAGACCATTTTTTAAATTTTTTCTTTTTAGTATAAGTTGGTTCGACTAATTGTTTACAACGCCCACAATTTTTACAAATAGCAGAAACATCCTTATACAACCAATCATGTTCTTTGTTAAAATTTACCTGGTGTAAAAGTAAGTTTTAAAGATTTGATTGTTCCATGCATAAATTTTACCCCATTCAATACTACATCTCCCACAAAAACCATAGAAAATCCCTTATCATTTAGTAAAGGTATTGTTTTACATTGACCGCCCACAGTTAACTTCTCTTGAATTTCTTCCATTTTTATTAATTTTTAAAATCCTATAAATGGAATCAATAGAAAGAGTATATAGAGACTTAATTAAACTTGCCATAGTTAACGGTGGTGCTACCACAGTTACAAATGTAAAAACATATTTTTCAAACTCATTTCCTACAATAAATGTAAATGATCAACAATTATTAGCCGTAATTGAAATAGTATTGGCAGAAAAAAGAATATTCGATACATTAACTTCATAAATAAAATTTGTTAAAATTTATTTTACTGTTTTTATAAAAAAATGACAGGTTGTAACAAATATTTTAATAGTTTTCCTCAACATGAAGAATCTCAATTTATACCCCAAGAATTGGATCAAAAAAGAAAAACATCCATAATTTTATTCAAAGCTTATGAAGATTTAATTCAAAAAGCAGTTAAATTAGGAATGAAACAAGAACAAGAAATATTTAATCATTATATACAAGAATTTGAATTTTTAAGGAAAGACGAATTATTTATTGTTTGTTTTTCATTAATATACCGTATTATGCAATTAGAAGGAAAACTAGAATAAGAAATATTACCAACTGTTTTTAATAAAAAATAAATGGTGATTATTCTTGTTCGGGATTATTGTTGATAATGTCGAATAAGAATAATCAGAAAAATAATGAACAATATAAGAAATCTAAAGAGAAAAAAAACTAATAAAAATAAACCAACCTCAATTGTATTTAAAGAATTACCTTCAAAAAGAATTCATGATTTATTAATAAAAAAAGGATATTCCAAAAGATTAACCGTGGGGTCAAAAGAAGTGGAATACTGTATTCTCACTCCATTACATAAGTAAATTTTAAAATGAATTAGAATTAGTGTGACCTCCACCTCGGACATGATCATATCCATATTTGTCAATCATTTTATTTGTAATCCTATGTTCTTTAAATTTACAATTTCTTTCATTGAAACAATTTCCTATAATTTTAATATATCTAGGTTTATATTTTTGTGTTATTTTTGAACCTTTATGTGAAAAATGTTCTCTAAATCTTCTTTGAAAATTGTTTGTACGACCGATATATTTTTTACCAAAAGGTAAGTAAGCTACATATATTTTTTGACGTTTAAAATACATATTTAGAATAAAAAATGGATGATTGGTATTTGCATAAAATTCATATAGAAGCAATGTGTAATATTTATTGTAAAATCGTTTGGATAACTGACCTAAAAACAGGAGAGGAAGTTTGGTTTAAACTAAAAAAAGACATAATATGGATTTAATTTATCGATCTAAATAGAAATCTATTTTTTCTTTAAGTTGATTTAAAAAAATAATTTCTTCTTTGATTTCTTCGTTGTTTTTAGCATTTTTTTCTTTTAATAATCTTAATCTTTCTTTATAAATTTCTTTTAGCCTTAAAACTTCTTTAATATTTTCTGATATGGTATCTTTCACGTAATGTTCCATTTTTTATAAAAATACTTTAGTAATATCTTCTATATACTCTTTTTTACAATGAACACAAATATAAGCACAACCATGTTTTTTAGTTTTAAATTGATATAATTTCCAAGTATGTTTTTTATCAAGTTTGATATTACACAACTCATAAAATTCTTTGGAATGTAAGAAACCACCCACAGTTTGTTTTATTAAAACAGAATTAACTATAGTACTCATTATACTTCTACTGTTGTTACACTTCCACGAGACCCAAAATTCCATTTTCTCCAGTGATACAAATGAACAACAGCTTCAACATTAGCCGGAGGAGGAGCCGAGAAAGTCAACTTGAGTTGGATTTGACTCGATGAATAGGATGTGGAAATAGGATTTAACACCATAGTAGAAAATGGATGTTGGTTCCCATCAAAGACACAAAGAAATTTATCCGTCAAAAATTGTTGGGATGTTATGGGGGTAACTTCTTGTTGGATACCTCGCCCATGAAACATTTGCCAACTTTCTAAATACTTTGCATAACCCTCTACCCAAGCAGGATCAGCAAGACTAACAGGCCGATCTGGCCATAAACAACCATTAACCTCCCACTGATATTGGGTCAAAGCCATATCACCTCTCGATATATAATCTGAATCTTTAGAATATATTTCAGGATTAGAAACCCGATTAGAATACCTAAAAGTAACATAAATAGCTATAAGAGAACTTAATTTATAATCAATCAAAATGGTTTGTTCTGTTGCTGTAGTAACCGGATATAAATTGGTTAGGAATGTACGATAATAAATACAAGGGAAACCATTAATAAAAGCTCTCATCGATTTTGACATCCAGTTCTTTAATAAAGCTTCATTACCTCCATCAGCATAAATTTCTTCATATTCAATCTGAACTCGAGTGATTGTCCATGTTAATCCAACGATGGGTGTACCCGGGGCAGCTCCATAAACTTCAACCCATTGTTCAGGGGGTTTTAATTCCCATTGTAAATAAGTATCGGGTAAAGGTTGAATTTTATATTGAGTAGCTTCTTTCGCAATCTGAAACCATGGATAAATTCCTTTAACTAACCCAGTGGTTGGAATAGGTAAACAATATGTCCATCCAGCCGCTCTAGCGTTTCTATCAATTGCAGCCCCATCACCATAAAGTGCGACTCCGGTTGTTGATTGTTGATTAACATGAGTTTGTACTTCATAAGACATTGTTTCTTGCATCGCCCAATACCTTCTATCTTCAATATATTGACCTCCCTGTTCTAATCGAAATCGATCAACCATATTCCAAGCCAATTGGGCAGGCCTAGCTAACCATGGTGCAGTAACTGCTACAGAAAATGTAAAATAACATTTTGCCCTTCTCCAATCAATAATTACGGTAGAATTTGAAGGTATTTTCCATCTTATAAGGGGGTTTAAAGGAGTTATAGGCATTGCAGTATCAACATCTCTTTTTACATTTTTGCGGTAAATCCTTATTGGATTTCCGGGTACCGGTAATGTATATTCATCTGGAATAAAATATTGATTATTATCCCATTTGGAGTTAATTCCCAAGATTTGATTGTTAACTGACATCTTTATTTATTATTTTCCAAATCTTATATTTTCACTAGCAGCCCAAATGATAAAACCAATACCAAAGAGTATACCAATGCCGATAATAAAAAAACCACCAATTGCCAACACTAAAATCATTAAACCGGATTTATTATGTAATATTTTAAATAGTTTTTTCCCTAACCCTAATGACAACCAAAAAAGAAGATCGTGAAAAAGAAATCGCAGAAGTTAAAAAACTTTATGATAAATATATAAAAATATTACCCATACAAACAGAAATTGTTGCAAGCGCTAAAAAGAATAATACTCATACTAAACAGGCTATCGATACAATGGAAAGTTCTATATTTTTCTCACGAACAATATTAAAACAATTGGAACAAGATAT
>Ga0075429_100005037_pt1 | contig 11371 bp, 5 predicted proteins | sample RhiMetdeltSRZDD3_FD_75295 | JGI IMG/M metagenome (GOLD analysis project Ga0075429, IMG submission 75295) | Populus rhizosphere microbial communities from Tennessee, USA - Rhizosphere MetaG P. deltoides SRZDD3 | ecosystem: Host-associated > Plants > Roots > Rhizosphere > Soil | place: USA...
ATGGACGCCGCCAGTAGGCATCTCCCTCACCGAGACCGACGCCGACGGCGTTCCGGCTCCGGTATCCGAGCTCGGGCTGGGCCGCCTTGGCGCCCTGGCCCGCCTCGTCGTGGCCGCGGGCCTTTCGGATGCCGCCACGGCCGAGCCGCGCGTCGTGGAGCTCGAGGGCGGCCGTGTGATCTGGCTCGCGCCGCCCGCCCTCGTCCCCGAGGTCGACGGCGACGTCTACGAGCTCGACGTCACGCTCGAAGGGATCGAGCCTCCGATCACACGCCGCCTCGAGGTGCGCGGCGGCCTGACCCTCGCTGGCCTCCACGTCGTCCTCCAGGTCGCCATGGGCTGGGAGGACTCCCACCTGCACGAGTTCAAGATCGGCCGCGCGACCTACGGCTGCCCCGACGACGACGACTGGGGCGCCAAGGTCAAGGACGAGGCCGAGGTGCGTCTCGACGAGGTGCTGCGCCGCGGCCTTCGCTTCCGCTACCGCTACGACTTCGGCGACAGCTGGGGCCATGCCGTCCGCGTCGTTCGCGTTCGGCCCGCGGACGATGACACGCCGCCCGCCCGGTGCACCGGCGGCGCGCGGGCCTGTCCTCCCGAGGACTGCGGCGGCCCGCACAGCTACCTCGACCTCCTCGACGCCTTCGCCGACGCGCGCCATCCCGACCACGCCCGCGCCGTCGAATGGCTGGGCGACGTCGACCCCGAGGCGTTCGATCCGGACCGCGCCAGCGCCGCCATTGCCGACATCCTCGACGGCGCCGTCGACGGAGACGACGGAGACGACGACCCGGCCGTCGACGGCGAGTCGCTAGCCTAGTACCAGATGCGGACGAGCGCGGTGTTGTCCGTGCCGTAGCCGCCGGCGCCGCCGACGAAGGTGACCCGGCGCTCGTCGGGGTTGGCGATCGTCGCGTAGGCCTGGAACGGCAGGGTCGTGGTCACCATGCCGGCGGTGCCGAAGCCGGGCACCGCCTCGCCGGCCGCGTCGACCTGGCTGATCACCAGCCCGGTCGGCGCAAAGTTCACCATGCGGAGACCGGCGATGAAGTAGCTGCCGGCCACGCCCACGCTGTTGGCGGTGTCGCTCGGCGGGTTCTCGGTGGCGGTGCCGTTGCCGAGGATCCAGATTCCGTCTTCGTTGAACGAGCGCACCGCCGCACCCGTGGCGTCGAATCGCCAGACCGTGGCCTCGGCATCGAAGATGGTCGTATACGTGGAGCCCCAGACGCGGATCGTGTCGTCGGCGTCGACCGCGACGCCGGTCGGATACGACTGGTGGAGGCCGCTCGAGTGCACGAGCTCGCGCGCGCCGTCGCCGGCGAAGCTGGTGTCCTGTCCCGCGGTGCGCGTGAAGTGGAGCAGATAGCCGGCGTTGGTCAGGTAGCCGCTCACGCCGCAGGCGACGTAGATCTCGCCGCCCTTGCCGACGGCCACGCCGCCGAGGTTGTCATCGGTTCCGAGGTTGATGCTCCGCATGCCGCCGCTTCCGAAGAGCGTGTCGGGCTCGCCGCCGGCGTCGAGACGGGCGACGAAGTCGTCGGTCCCGTTCATGACCCCGTACGTGCCGCCAAGGACGATCTCGTCGTTGGGACCGATCGCGAGGGCGCGGAGCGACGTGCTCAGCGTCGAGAAGGGCAGGCGCCGGCCGGTGAAGGCGGCGTCGCGGGCGCCGTCCTTGGTGTAGCGGCGGACGAAGATGTCGAGCTGGCTGACGTCGGTCGCCGGATCGACGTCGGCGGCGCCCACGACCACGATGCTGCCGTCGCGCTGCGGCAACGCGTAGCCGGACGGCACGCCGACGGCGCCGAGGTCGGAGAACGTCTCGGTCACCTTGCCGGCGGTGCCGAAGCCGCTGTCGAGGTCGCCGCTGGCGACGAAGCGGAGCAGCACGATGCCGCCCGAGTTCGCGACGGCGACGATCTTGCCGTCGTCCTGGGGCCAGGCGCCGACCGCGTAGTCGGACGCGGTCTGCGACACACCCTCGATCACGGTCCCGCCGTCGCCGAAGGTCGTGTCGAGGGCGCCGGGCGCGCCAGCGACGATGAAGCGCACGTTGGCAGTGTGCTCGCGGGTGCCGCCGGACGCGACCAGGTCGAGCGTTGCCTGCGCGCCGACCACGGCACTCGCGGCCGCGGTGAAGTGGACCGTCGCCGAGGTCGCGTCGGCTGCGACCGTCACCGGCTCGGCGGTCACGCCGGCCGGCAGGCCGGTGATCGACAGCGCGACCGGGTCGGTGAAGCCCGTGCCGCGCACGACGGAGACCGCGAGGTCCTGCGTGCCGTCGGGGCGCACGAACGACGAGGCCGGCGCCGATAGCGTGAAGTCGCCGGGCTCGACCTGGACGTCGGGGGTGACGGATCCATCGGGATCCTGTTCGGCGATCGATCCGCACGCGCTCAGAGCGAGGCCGAGGGCGAGGGCGAGCAGTGAGCCGGTCGTACGGACATTGAGTCGATGCATCGACCGTTCATGATACAGGGCAATCGGACTGCCGATCGCAACCCGTTGCCGCACGTTGCCGAAGGTGACCTTCACACCTTCGCGTACCTTCGGCGCGCTCCTCGCTGGTCCCTCCGACCCCACCCTGCGGGAGTGACAGTGAGTTGTATAGGATGCCCCGAATGCGCAGTAGCAGCCTACGTAGATCGTCAGTCGTCGTCTCGATCCTCGCTCCTCTCCTCACCCTCGGCAGCGCCTGCGGCTCGGTGCCGGCCACGCCGGATGGTGGCGAGCGCGACGGCGCGCCCAGCTCCGATGGCGCCCCGATCGACACGCCGACCGGGCCGGCCCCCGAGGTCGTCTCCGTGACGCCGGCCGACGCCGCGAATGCGGTCGAGCCGGCCGCGCCGGTGACCGCCGTCTTCTCCATCGACATGGATCCGGCGAGCATCGACGTCACGACCTTCAAGGTCGTCGTCGGCACCGCCGACGTGCCCGGCACCGTGAGCTACGACGCCGCGTCGAAGACGGCAACCTTCACGCCGTCGGCGGGGCTGCCGCTCACCGGGACGCTGGTCGCGACCATCGGCGCGGCGGTGCGGAGCGCCGGCGGCGCCGGGCTCGCTGCGGATCATCGCTGGACGTTCACAGTCCGGGACGGAGATTGGCAAGCGGCCGAGCACCTCGAGCTCAGCTCGAACGACGCGTCGGCCCCGCAGGTCGCGACCGACGGCAAGGGCAACGCGATGGCGCTGTGGACGCAGGTCGAGGGCATGCAGTCGGACCTGCTGGCGGCGCGCTTCCAGCGCACCCGCGGCTGGGCGAGCCCGAAGCGGGTGGAGTCGGCGGCGACCGCGCCGGTCGGTGCGGGGCTCGCCCTGGATGGGGTTGGCACCGCCTTCGCGGTCTGGCGCCAGGACTCGGCCAACCGCCCCAGCATCTGGGCCAATCGCTTCGATCCTTCAAACGAGACCTGGGGTACTGCGGCGCTCCTCGAGACCGACGATCAGCAGTACACGTACAGTACTCGCGTCGCAGCGTCGGCGAGCGGAACGGCCGTCGCGATCTGGGACAACGGCAACCAGATTTATACGAACCGCTACGCCGCCGCCTCGGGCTGGAGCATGCCCCAGCGGGTCGATATCGGGAACACCTACAGCCCGAACCCGGACGTCGCGACCAACGACGCGGGCCAGATCGCAGCGGTCTGGATCGGACCCGCTACCAGCCACTACTCCGTGTGGAGCAACAGGGTCCGCGCCAATGGCCAGTGGGACGAGCCGAAGATCATGGGTGACGCCCAGGCCGCCGGCGATGCTCGGAGCCCGCGCATCGTGCTCGATTCGTCCGGCAACGCCATCGCGGTCTGGGCGCAGCTCGCCGCCGGCAACGTGCGCAACGACATCTGGGCGAACCGCTTCGACGTCGGGAATGGATGGGGAACGGCGCAGCTGCTCGAAACCAACAACGCGGCGTCGGCGCTATCACCGGACGCCGCAGTCGACGGCCAGGGGAACGTCGTCGCAGTATGGGCGCAGAGCGACGGCACGCGGTACAGCATCTGGTCGAATCGCTTCGTCCCCGGCACCGGCTGGGGTACCGCGCGCCTGATCGAGACGAGCGATCAGGATGCTGGCTCGCCACAGGTCGCCGCCGATCTCGCCGGCAACGTGGTCGCGGTCTGGACGCAGTCCGATGGCAGCCGCGTGCGCGTCTGGGCCAACCGCTTCGTCGGCGCCGCTGGCTGGGGGACGCCGCGGGCGATCGACAGCGCGACCGGTGGCGCCTCGGCCACGCCGAGCGTCGCGCTGGACGCCGGCGGCTTCGCCCAGGTCGTGTGGGCGCAGTCGGATGGGACGCGCAACGACATCTGGGCCAACACGCTGCGCTGACGCGCCGCTGGCAAAGAGCGGCATCCGGGCGCTGATCGCGCGACGGCCGGCCGCGGCGGGGCTCCAGGGGCCCGTCGCATGTCGAACCCGACCGCTCTCCTCCGTTTCGCTGCATCGCTGCTCGTCGCCGGGCTGATCGCCGGTTGCGGCACGGTGCAGCCGCTCCAGCCCGACGCCGGCGCCGGCCCCGACGCCGGCGCCCCCGACGGCCCATCGCCCGACGGCATGCCGCCTGACGGCACCACCGCCCGCTGCGGCGACGGCCACCGCGATCCCGCCGAGGCCTGCGACGGCGCCGACCTCGGCGAGCAGTCGTGCAACACGCTCGGCTTTCCGGGCGGCACGCTCCGCTGCGACGGCGCGTGCCGGTTCGACACCGACGGCTGCACGGTGCCGGCGACCTGCGGCAACGACACCATCGACGGCGACGAGCAGTGCGACGGCGCGCGGCTCGGCGACGCCACCTGCCGGTCGCTCGGCTACGTCGGCGGCGACCTGCGCTGCGGCGGCGGCTGCCGCTACGACGTCTCCGGCTGCACCAACTGCGGCAACGACCGGGTCGACACCGGCGAGCGCTGCGACGGCACCGACCTCGCCGACCAGACGTGCGTCGACGTCGGCCCGTTCTCGGGCGGCGCGCTGGCGTGCAACGCCACCTGCGACGCCTTCGTGACCGCCGGCTGCCGCGGCGCGCCGACGGTGCCGCGCCTGCGGCTGCCGCAGAACAACGCCTACCTGGGCTCGAGCCGGGCCAGCGGGACGCGGCGGCCGCTGTTCGTGTGGGAGCCGTCCTCCGTCGACGGCGACGCCGGCATCCGCTACGAGCTCCAGTACGACACGTCGCGCTCGTTCACCGCGGCGCCGGTCACCGTGACCGCGACCGTCACCAACCACCAGGTCGCCGACGACCTCGCGGTGTCGACGACGCCGCCGGTCGGCACCCGCTACTACTGGCGGGTCCGCGCCTGCGCCGGCAACGCCTGCTCCGACTACAGCGCGCCGTGGTGGATCAACGTCGGCCGCAGCGACCGCGACTTCAACGGCGACGGCTTCAGCGACGTCTGGATCGCCGCGCCCGGCTTCGACCCGCCGGGCAAGACGAACGCCGGCCGCATCTACCTGTACCTCGGCGGCGCATCGATCAACACCGGGACGCCGTCGAAGACGTTCGATGGCGAGGCCGCCGGCGACGCCCTCGGCGGCGCGTCGTCGTACGGCGCCCACGGCCTCGCCTATCTGGGCGACGTCAACGGCGACGGCTTCTCCGACGTCGCCTTCGGCGCCAATGGCAGCGACGGCAACGGCGCGTCGTCCGGCCGCGTCTACGTCCACTACGGGGCCAACCCGCCCAACTACGTCGCCGACCTCGTGCTCGACGGCCCGGCCGCCGGCGACGAGTGGGGCCGCGATCTCGCGCCGGCCGGCGACGTCGACGCCGACGGCTACGACGACATGCTCCTCACTGCGTGGCCGAATGTCGATCAGACCGACGATCCCGATGCGCTCCTGTTCCTCGGCAGCGCGACCGGGCTCGCCGCCACGCCGGCCGACCACATCGACGCCGGCCCCGCGATCGGTGGCGGCGACATCAACGGCGACGGCTTCGCCGACGTCCTCGGCAGCCCTCCGCGCTACCTCGGCGAGAGCGGCGTCTGGCTCGGCAGCGCCGAGCTCCTCGCCGACGCCCCGAGCGTGTCGCAGGGGACGCTCCTCGCCGCCGCCGGCGACGTCAACGGCGACGGCTTCTCCGATTGGGCCCAGCGGATCATCGTGTGCAGCACCGGCTGCAGCTACGCCGTGACCCTCGCGCTCGGCGGCCGCACGCCCGACGGCTCGAGCGACTTCGAGCTCGTGCCCCACGCCCCCCGCGCCGCCGGCAGCGCCATCTGCGGCATCGGCGACTGGAGCGGCGGCGGCACCCCCGACCTCGTGATCGACACCACCGACGCCAACGGCAGCGTCTACCTGTTCCGCGGCGAGCCGCCTTTCGACAGCCCCTCCGACGCCACCTTCGCCGCCGCCGGCCTCGGCGGCGCCTGCGCCCGCGCCGGCGACATCAACGGCGACGGCCACCCCGATCTCCTCCTCGCCAACCGCACCGGCGCCGGCAGCGTCCTCTTCTACTCCGGCCAGCCCGCCAACGTCACCGCCGACGCGACGTTCACCGGCGCCGCCGACGGCGACAAGTTCGGGGCGAGCGTGGAGTAGGCTAGACGTCCGAGGGCCGGACCGGGTTGGCCTGCAGCCAGGCCCGGACGGTCCGGATCAGCTCGCGGCGGCCGGGCGGCTCGGCGCCGCTGGAGCTGAGCCAGACGAAGTCCTCGATCGGGATGTCGTTGTCGTAGTTCGTGCGGAGATACGCGACGAGCTCGTCGCGCCACGGCGGCGGCAGCTCGGCCACGATGTCATCGATGGCGTGCCGCTCGACGAGCCCGACGAGGCGGGCGAGCAGGTCGCCCTTCGAGAACAGGCCGCTCTCCCACATCTCGAGGAGCTCTGGAATCTCGTCGATCACGGGGTACCTCCCGAAGTCTGTCGCATCTTGCGAACGTGCGCATCGGCGACGTCCCAGGCCTGATCGTGGAGGTTGCCCTTGCGGCCCGGGTGGATCAGGCGATGCAGCTCGCCGGCGGTCATGGCGCCGCCGTTGGCGGCGAACAGATCCCGCAGGCCGTTCAGCTCGTGCATCTCGTGCGAGATGATGGCGACGATCGCCTCGTCACTCGACAGGACATCCTTCGACATCTTGACCGCGATGTCGTCGAAGCGCGTGTACAGGTCCTCCCACTCGATCCGCACGTCGGGGCTCGGGAACTCGCGGTTCAGGTACTCGGCGAAGGCCTTGGGTGGGAGCCATTCTGCCTTCACCGCGACGAACCGGATGTCGTCGGGGATCAGGACGCCGTGCTGCCGCGCGATCTCGACCGCCTCGGCCATGGTCCGGACCTTGCCGTCGGCGTTCAGCTTCCAGGGGTAGGTCGACGGCTCCTGCGCGAGTCCCTGCACCGAGACAGTGCGGTCGGTGCCGGCGATCCGCTCCGTCACGCGCCACGGCTGCCCGCTCTTCGGGGTCAGCTCGACCGTGCGGGCGCCGGTGACCGGATCCGGCTCGCCGAGCTCCTGCACTTTCACATCCTTCTCGATGGTCGCGAAGTGGTCGATGACCTGGTCGAGGTGACCCTTCGCGACGTAGAAGTGATTCGGTCCGCCCGGCTCGAGCAGGTCGGCGATCTGGCCGCGCTTGAGCTCGACGACGTGGGCGGCGTGCTCGGCCATCGCCGTCTTGAGCTCCAGGTACGCCTTCTCGGTGAGGGCGCTCTTGTCGCCGGCCTCGTAGGCCTTGACCCGCTCGGCCACGCCGGTGAGGACGGCCTCCTCCTTCGCGAGGGCCTCGGTGAGGGCCTTGTTGAGCGCCTGCGCCTTGGCGGGATCCTTGCCCCGCGCGGCCTCGACCGCCTGGGACAGCTCGAACGCCTTCACCCGCGCGCCGCGGGCCGCGATCAGCTGGCCCTGCAGCTGGCCCTCGAGGACGAGGCCGGCGAGGAACGTCTTCCCCAGCGCCCCGCCGATGGCGACCGCGGCGATGAAGGCCAGGTTCTCGAACGACATCCCGACGATCTCGTCCTCGGTCAGGCCCTGGCCGGTGCGGCGGCGCTTCTCCTGGTCGGCCTCGTAGAGCGCGTGACCGTTCAGCGCCGTGAACTGGACCAGGATCCCACCGAGCTGACCGGCTCCGCCAGCGGCCGCGGCCTCGCCGACGACGCCAGCGTAGATCTTGCCGACGCCCTTGAGCGCGCCGAACATGAGGATGTTCTTGCTGATGTCGCCGAAGAAGCCGTTCAGCGACGGGTCCTTCTCGACCAGCAGGTACGACATCGAGCTGAACGCCGCGGCCTCGGTCACCGTGCTCGCCGCGAAGCCGGCCGCCGCGCCCCACGCCGCCCCGGCCGCGGCCTCGACGTAGGCGCCGATGCCTCCGGTGATGAGCGCGATGCCGACCATCACGCCGAAGGTGACCCACTTGTTGAGCGTCGCGGTGTCCTTGATGTGGCGGCCGACGCGCGCGAAGAGGTCGGTCCACTCCGGCGACCTCGCCTGGCGCTGCAGCTCGTCCTCGACCTTCTTCTTGTCCTCGGGCGTCGCCGCCGCCTTCCACTTGCCGTAGATCGCGCGCCACTCGCCGTGCATCTTCGTGACCGCGGCCTGGTCGGCGCGGAGCACGTCGTTGCCGTGGCTGCTCGAGAAGACGCTGACAATCTCGCCGACCGTGCTCAGGCTCTCGTGGAGCGACGCCCAGGCGGCCTCGCACGAGTCCATGTTGGCGACCAGCGTGACTTCCGTCGACAGCGTCGTGATCTCGCGCAGGAGCCGATCCAGCTCGGCCCGGGCCTGCTCGGGGTTCTGCAGCAGCACCTCGCGCACCTTGACCAGCGCCTGGCGCAGCTCGTTCTCCTTCTTCTCCATCGCCCCGGCGTCGTAGCGGGCCGGATCGACGGTGCCGACCGCGCCGTCGGCGCCGGTCTTGCGGACCTTCGCCGCCTGGATCACCGGCCGCATGGTGTCGAGCAGCGCGTCCATGAGATCGGCCGGGAAGGCGCGCGACTTCTGATCGGCGGCGAGCACGCGCGCCCGCGCGGTCTCGACCAGATCCGAGATCGCCGCCGCCTCGACGTAGTCGCGGACCAGGTTGATGATCAGCCAGCGCGCGCTCGGGAAGGTCTTGAACGCATCCTCCTGGGCCGCGGCGGTCTGGACGGCGTTGCGGCAGAAGCCGACCACCTGGAGCTGCGCCTGGCTCTGCCCGTCCCACGCGGCCGCCGCATCGGGATCCTCCGCCTTGTCGAGATGGCGCGAGCGCTCGTCGACCTTTTTCCGCGCCGCGTCGAGCAGCGACTGCTGCCCCCAGCGCTCGACGCTCTTCTGCAGCCAGTCGAGCTCGCCGACGATGTTGCGCATCCGCTCGACGATCGCCCCCTTGGAGATGCCGGGCGTCGGCTTGACGTGCTTGCCCTGGTTGAGCGCCGCCTCGTCGCCGAGCGGCCCGGCGAGGATCTGGCTGGCCGGGTCGGCCCCGCCGGTCGAGCCGTGGTAGTCGTTGCTGCCCTGGATCCGGTCGAGCTCGTCGCGGTAGGCGGGCTTGAGCTTCTGCCGGTTCTCGAAGCGGGTATCGAACCCGAACAGCGGCGGCGCCGCCGTGATCAGGTACGCCATGGTCTCCGAGCCGTAGAGCTCGGCGGCGACGTCCTCCGCCGTCGCCTCGGGAGGCGAGACCCGGGCCCAGTTGATCGCCTGCTGCTGCCACTGGATCGAGAGCGTGACCTTGTCGATCGCGTCGATCGCGTGGGCCTGGCGCTCGGCCGGGTTGAGCTCGCGGAAACGCCGGAAGTCGACGGCGAGCATCGTGCGCAGGGCCCGGATCACGTACGGATCGAGCGGGCTCGACGCCCGGACCTGGCCTTCCGCCGGCTCGGGAGCGGTCGGCAGCGGATCGTCCTTCTTGCGCTTCTTGTCGGTCGGTTTCGCCTCCTCGGCGAGGACGTGCTGGTTCCAGACCGCCACGTAGCGGGGCACGATGCGCTGCAGCGACTCGGTCAAGCGGCGCGTGTAGAGCTTGGCGAGCTCGAACACGACGCCGTTGTTCCACTGCTGCGCCTGGTCGGGCATCGAGATGGCGTCCCGGCCCTGGTCGACGATCCGGCTGACGTCCTCCGGCGCCGCGGTCTCGACCAGGAAGCTCCACGGATCCGAGCGCTGCATGAAGAACATCAGGCAGAACTGGCCGGCGAAGCCGGACGCGTTCCCGCCGGCCCAGTCGGCGCCGATCATGCCGGTCGCGAGCGCGGCCGTGCTCATCTGGGTGTGCAGCCCCTGGATGATGTCGTTGCCGTGCTTCTTGACGTACTCCTGCGCAGTCCCCGCCTTCTTCTGCCACTCGGGGGTGGTGTCGCCGGAGCCGCCGCCGCTCATCGGCCCCATGATCGGCAGCCGCGCGATGGCGGCTCCGCCGCGCGAGATGGCCGGGACCGGGGCGCCGCTCAGGAGCGCGGTCGCGGCCTGATCGGCCTCGTGCTCGAGCGCGTCACCCGGCGACGAGACCTCGAGCTTGAACTGGGGCGCCGACCCGGTTGCGCCGCCCTGCTGCACGGTGTGCGTGACCTCGTGCGCGAGCAGGTGCTGGCCGTCGACGCTGTGCGGGTCGTACGCGCCCTGCGCGAAATAGATGTCGTGGCCGGTCGTGAACGCGCGGGCGGACACGGCGTCCGCCGCGTGCGCCGCGGCGTCGTCGGTATGGAGCCGCACACGCGAAAGGTCGGCGCCGAGACCGCGGCCGAACATGTCCGCGAGCGTGGTCGGCAGCGGGGCGCCGCCGCCGGCGTCCTGTGCCTCCGCGAGGCTCTCGTCGGCGTCGTGGCGGGCGGGCGCGGAGCCGGGAGCCGCCCTTCGCTGCACCGATGCGACGAGGGGGCGCTTGCCCGGCGTGCGCAGCTCGTCCTCGATCGGGATGCCGTAGCGATTGACCGGACCGCGGGGCGCCTCGGTCGGGCCGCCGACGTCGGAGCTCCGTCGTCGGCGATGGTCTTCATCCCACGTCATCGTTCTCCATCGAACGGTATCCGGACGGTCGAGCCCATCGTAGTCGGAGCGTGGGTGGGACTCGGGCGCCATCCGCTGTTTGCCACCGTGCTCGAGCGCCGTCATGGCGCGCTGCGCCGGCGGGGTGGCCCGAAACCGCCAGCGGATGAGGGGCGCTCATGCGATTTCTGCGAAACCGCGGATCGGGGGTGCCGATAGAGCGGGCAACCGAGGACAAGAGCGTCCCGGCGATACGCGCAGAGGTGAAGCAATGCCTGGTGTCCGCACTCGATGGTCAGTCGTTCTCGGTTCCTTGACTCTTCTCGGCGCCGCCTGCGGCGAGGTTCCCCCTACGGAGGTCGAGCCTGATGCCGCGGTCGTCGTCGACGCGCCCCCACCGCCCCCGACGTCCCCCGCCCAGCTCGCGTTCACGCCGGCCGCGAAGGATCTCGGGTCGGTGCTCG
>Ga0075429_100005040_pt1 | contig 11364 bp, 9 predicted proteins | sample RhiMetdeltSRZDD3_FD_75295 | JGI IMG/M metagenome (GOLD analysis project Ga0075429, IMG submission 75295) | Populus rhizosphere microbial communities from Tennessee, USA - Rhizosphere MetaG P. deltoides SRZDD3 | ecosystem: Host-associated > Plants > Roots > Rhizosphere > Soil | place: USA...
ACCGCCGGCATTCCTCAGTCGTTCACCAGCGATCGAGCGCTGACCGAGCGCGCCATTCAGTCGCTGTCTGCCTCCGGCGAGACGGCGCTCTACGACGGAGTGTACGTCGTCCTCAAAGAGTTCGAGCGCGAGCGGAAGACGGCGATGCAGGTCCGGCGGCAGGCCCTCGTGCTGCTGACCGACGGGATCGACAACCGGAGCCGCCTCGCGTTCGAGGATGTGCTCGACTTCGCCCGCCGGGTCGACGTGAACATCTACATCATCGCCCTGAGAACGGCGCTGGCGCACGTGCCACGCGCCGAAGTGGACGGCGCCGTCCTGCACGCGGATTACGCACTGAACACCGTCACGCGCGAGTCCGGCGGCCGGCTGTTCTTCCCGAAGGCGGTGCGCGACCTGCCCGAGATCTACACCGCGATCGCGCAGGAGCTGTTCAGTCAGTACGAGCTGGGGTACATGCCGGTGCGGTCGGCTGGGGACGGAGGCTTCAGACGGGTCGCGGTCAGGCTGCGTCCGCAGACGAACGCCCTTGCCCGCACTCGAACCGGCTACTACGCGTCGCGGGCAAGACCCGCGCTGTGACCGTAGCATGAACGGGGAAGCGAGGGTCACACCGGCGGAGCGCTGGACGCCGAAAGCCAATCCGTGGGTGATCGCAGTCGTGGTCGCCCTCGCGGCGTTCATGGAAGTGCTCGACACGAGCATCGCGAACGTCGCGCTGCCGTATATGGCCGGCAGTCTCGGCGCGACCACGGAGCAGAGCACGTGGGTCCTGACCTCGTACCTGGTCTCCAACGCCATCGTGCTGCCGATCACCGGATGGTTCGTCGCGCTGTTGGGACGCAAGCGATTCTTCATCATCTGTCTGGCGATATTCACGGTGAGCTCGCTGCTGTGCGGCATCGCGCCCAACCTCGGCGCGATGATCGTCTTCCGCATCCTGCAAGGCGCCGGCGGCGGCGGGCTGCAGCCGATGGCCCAGGCCATTCTGGCCGATACCTTCCCGCCGGAGCGGCGCGGCGTCGCGTTCGCCGTCTTCGGCATCACCGTCGTCGTGGCACCGGTGCTGGGACCGACACTCGGCGGTTGGATCACCGACAACTACGACTGGCGCTGGATCTTTCTGATCAACCTGCCCGTCGGCATCGTCGCGTCACTGTTGATCCTCCGTCTGGTGGAGGACCCGCCGTGGCAACAGCGCCTCTCGCGCGGTGGAATTCGCATCGATTATGTCGGTGTGGCGCTGCTCGTCGTCGGCGTCGGCGCGCTGCAGGTTCTCCTCGACAAGGGACAGGAGCTGGACTGGTTCGGATCGCAGTTCATCGTCACGCTCGCGGTGCTTGCGGTTGTCGGGCTCGTCTCGCTGACGGTGTGGGAGTGGCGCCACGACGATCCCATCGTCGACGTACGCCTGTTCCGGAACCTCAACTTCCTGGCCGCCAACGCGATGATGTTCATGGCCGGCATCATCTTCTTCTCGGGGCTGGTGATGATGCCGCAGTACCTCCAGCTGCTCATGGGCTACTCGTCCCAAACGGCAGGCCTGGTGCTCTCGGGCGGCGGCATACTGCTGGTGTTCATGATGCCGGTCGTCGGCGTGCTGACGACGCGGTTCCAGGCACGGTACATCGTTGCGACCGGCTGGTTGCTCGTATCCGCCGCGATGTTCTACACGGCCACGCACCTCGATCTCGATATCAGCTTCTCGGCCGCCAGCGTCATGCGAGTAGTACAGAGCGCCGGGTTACCCCTCCTGTTCGTGCCGATCATTCTGGTCTCGTATATCGGCCTGCCGCCGGAGAAGAGCAACAGTGTGGCCGGGCTCGTCAGCTTCATGCGCAACATCGGGAGCAGCATCGGGACGTCGATGGTCACCACGGTCATCGCGCGGCAGTCGCAGTTCCACCAGGTGCACCTCGTGGCGCATACCACGCCAGCGGAGCCGCCGTTCGGCGCGACCCTCGCCGGTCTGAGCACACGGCTGGCCGAGGCCGGGGCGGACAGCTCGCGGGCGACGATGCAGGCCTACGGCCGTTTGTACCGGATCGTGATGAACCAGGCGGCGGCCCTGGCGTACAACGACATGTTCTGGCTCCTCGCGTACGGCGCTGCCGTCATGGTCCCGCTGTCCCTTCTGCTGCGCCGGAACGACCCGAGGAGCGGCGGCGCCGGTGTTGCTGCCCATTGACGGGACCCGCACGATGATCCGCATCATTACGATCGAGCGTGAGTTCGGCAGCGGCGGTGGCGCAATTGCCGCCAACCTGGCCGCCCGCCTCGACTGGACCTTGTGGGATCAGTTGCTGACCGACGAGATCGCGCGGCGGATGAACTGCAGCGGGCGGGAAGTCGCTCCGCATGAAGAGCGAAATGATCCGACCTACTATCGCCTCTTCAAGGCCTTTCTGCGCGGGAGCTTCGAGGGGAGCAGCAATCTCCAGCAGTTTCGCCTGGTCGACGCCGACTGCGTGCGCGAAATGGCTGAGAGAATTCTGGTCGAGGTCGGCGGCACCGGGAACGCCGTCATCGTCGGACGCGGCTCCGCACACTACCTGCGACACCGGAACGATGCCTTTCACGCGTTCATTTATGGATCGACGGCCGCGAAAGTGAAGCGGCTGATGGCCGCCGGCAGAAGCGAGAGCGAGGCACTCGACCTGGTACACACGGTCGATCGCGATCGTGCCGCGTTCATCAAGCGCTACTTCGATCTCGAGTGGCCTTCGCGACCCCTCTTCGACCTCATGATCAATTCCAACATGGGTGATGACGTGGCCGTCGAGACGATCCTCGATGCCGCCAGCAGGTGTGCGGAGCGAGGACGGTGATGGAGATACGGCGCCGGTGTGCGGCGATCTTCTGCGTGGCCGGTTTGTTGGGGACAGCGATCTCCAGCGCAGGCCAGGCCCTGCCGGTGCAGAGCCCGTTCGCCGGCAGTGTGCCCTCCGGTCAGGCCAGCAGCGACATGCTGCCGCTCTCGCTGAAAGAAGCGTTCGATCGCGGGCTGCGCTACAACCTCGGCCTCGTCGAGAGCGAGCACAACACCCGATCGGCGAGCGCCGTTCGCCTCAGAAATCTGAGTTCATTACTGCCACACGTGTCTGCCGAGGTCAGTGGCACGCGCCAGCAGATCAATCTCCAGGCAGAGGGTTTCACCTTCAACCTTCCCGGCTTCAAGGTTCCGACGATCATCGGGCCGTTCAGCGTCGCCGACGCTCGCGTGCATGTCTCACAGAGCATCGTGAACTGGCCGGATATCAAGCGATGGAAGTCGGCAGCCGAGTCCGAGCGCGCGTCGCAGCACGCCTATCGTAACGATCGCGAGCTGGTGATCCTGACCACGGGATATGCCTATCTGGTCGTCATTTCAGACCGCGCCACGGTGGCTTCGAACGCCGCGCAGGTCACGACGGCGAAGGCGCTCTACGACCGCGCCGTCGATCAGAACCGGACGGGCATCATCGCTGGCATCGATGTCCTGCGCGCCCAGGTTGAATGGCAGACGCAGCAGCAGCGGCTGATCGCGGCCCGGAACCAGCTCGAGATCGACAAGCTGGCGCTCGCGCGTATCGTCGGGCTGCCCAAGGGCCAACAGTTCGAGGTCACTGACACGGTGCCCTTTGCGCCGCTCGACGGCATTACCCTCGAGCAGGCGATGGAACAGGCGTACGCGACGCGGCCCGACTATCTCGGTGCGCGGGCCCAGGTGCGGGCGTCAGAGCTGGCGCGCCAGGCTGCGGCTGCAGGCAACTATCCGTCGCTCTCGACCGAAGGAGACTACGGCGACATCGGCAGTCCGAACTTCGGCACCTCGCATGGCACGTTCAGCGTGGCGCTCACACTAAAAGTGCCGATCTTTCAAGGTACGCAGGTACGTGCGGACAAGGTGCAGGCGGATGCCGACCTCGCGCAGCGCCGGGCAGCGTTGGCGGATCTCGACGGCAAGATCGACCAGCAGGTACGCACCGCTTTTCTCAATCTCAAGTCTTCATCCGATCTCGTCGCCGTCGCCGAGAGCAATGTGGCGCTCGCCAACCAGACGCTGGTGCAGGCGCGCGATCGATTTACCTCGGGCGTCGCCGACAACCTCGAGGTGGTCCAGGCGCAGGAGGCGGTCGCGACCGCCAATCAGGCCCAGATCGCGAGTCTTTATTCCTATAACGCGGCCAAGATCTCGCTCGCGCAAGCGATCGGGGTGGCGGAGCAGTCGGCGCTGACCTACCTGGGAGTCAAATAGATGGCAGACGTAATTGCCCGGACCGCGGAAACGCCGAGCCGCCAGGGCCCATCGGCGAACGACACGGTCGCCGGTTCGCTCTCCAGCTCGTTCAAGCGCCGATCGCGCCGGCTCGTGCTTGCCGTGATTGCGCTGATCGTGATCGCGGCCGGCGGTGGGTGGTATTGGCATTCGCTCCAGTGGGAATCCACCGACAACGCGCAAATCGACGGCTTCATCTATCCGGTCAGTTCCCGTGTCTCCGGCCACGTGGCGCGCGTGATGGTCGACGAGAATCAATATGTCGAGGCGGGTACGGTGCTGGCGCAACTCGATCCAAAGGACTACGAGGTCGCCATCGCCAGCGCCAGGGCAACGCTCGCCAATGACGAAGCAAGCGCCGCTGCGCTTCGCACGGGCGTTCCCATCACCGCGACGGACACGGCCAGCCAGTTGTCGACCGCGCAGGCTGACGTCGACAACGCAATGGCCGGCCTGGAGATGGCCGCGCGGCAACTCCAGGGCGCGCAGGCATCGTTGCGCGAGGCAGAAGCCAACGACCTCAAGGCGCAGGACGACGTCGTCCGCTACAAGCCGCTGGCCGAGAAGGACGAGATCCCTCAGCGGCAATTCACTCAGGCCGTGAGCGCGCAGCGTGCGACCGCCGCCGCGGTGGAGGCGGCGGCCGCGGCCGCCGCGGCCGCCGAACAGGCGGTCACCCAGGCGGCGGGGAAGGTCGCCCAGGCGCAGGCGCAGGTGCGGTCCGCCGGGACTCGCCCGGAGCAGATCTCGGTGCAGCGTTCGCGGGCGGATGCCGCCGCGGCAACCGCACAGAAGTCCGCGGCGGCGTTGCAGCAGGCGCAGCTGAACCTGCAGTACACCACCATCGTCGCGCCAGTCAGCGGGATCGTGGGGCAGCGCTCGGTGCAGCCCGGCCAGAACGTGTCCCCGGGGCAGCAGCTGATGGCGATTGTTCCGCTCGACAGCCGGAACATCTGGGTGACGGCGAACTTCAAAGAGACACAGCTGAAATACATGCGTCCGGGCCAGCGGGTCGCAATCTCGGTCGACGCGTATGGGCGTACGTATCAAGGCCGAGTGTTGAACATCGCGGGTGCGAGCGGCGCGCGCTACAGCCTGTTACCGCCGGAGAACGCGACCGGGAATTACGTCAAGGTCGTGCAACGCATTCCCGTGAAGATCGTGTTCGACCAGGGACAGGACGCTGAACACCTGCTGCGAGTCGGGATGTCGGTCGAGCCGAGGGTACGGCTCGAGTGACGACGCGGATTCTACGGAACCTTTCACCGGACGTGGATCCGCGTCCGGTGATCCGCCTGGACCGTCCGATCCTCGCCTGTCAAAGGTACCACCTAAGTGGAATAAGCATCCGCCGCCATGCTCCGTCCAAATAAGTGTGGGCAATTTTCACCGCGATCATCTCGATGACGGGAAAAGTTGGCCCGCCTCAGCTGCTGGGAGGCAGCTGTTATGAGACTCCATGATTCTGTCCTGATGAGCGCTCTATTTATTACTACGCTGGTGTTTGCCGCGGTGCCGGTTGACGCCGCTCAACATGGCGGTGGGGGCGGTGGATTCCACGGCGGTGCTGGAGGTGGATTCCACGGTGGCCCAGCCCATGGTGGCGGAGGAGGATTCCGCGGTGGCGGCATGCACGACCACGGACACGCCGGCCCACCCGCACACGCCGGTGGCCCTGCATTTCACGGCCACGGCGGGTTTGATCACAACCGATTCGATCGAGGCCATTTTCACGGCAGGTTCGGACACGGCTTCGTGTTCCGTCCACGATTCGGAGTCGGCTTCGGAGTGTTCCTTGGATACCCCTTCGGCTATCCGCTCTACGATCCGTGGGACTACTGGGCGTATCCAGTCGGGCCGCTGACCTTCGTTCCCGGTGCGGGGTACGGCGGTGTGAGCTTTTCGATCTCGCCCGGTGATGCTGTCATCACCGTCGACGCCACCTACGCAGGCACCGTCGATCAATTCAACGATCCCAGCAGCCCGCTGAACCTGCCGCCGGGACAACATCACGTCGAGATACAAGCGCCTGGATACAGAACGCTCGATTTCGATGTGACGGTCGAGGCCGGCCAGGTCATTCCTTACGCGGGTGATCTGCAGCACAACTGACCGATCCCTCGAAGACGGCCGCGGCGACCATCGGTCGGCCGCGGCCGTCAGCCTTCTGCGTCACGCGTGAAGAAAGGATGGATTAGAAAATGGTCAACGAATTCACCTCCGACATACACCGCGCGGCGACGTGGTCGCTCGTGCTCAGCGTGCTGATGATGGCGACCGGGGCTCTGGCCATCGCCCTTCCGATGGTTGCCGGGTTTGCGGTGACCGGCATCGTCGGCTGGCTATTGATCTTCAGTGGCGCTCTGCATCTTGCGCTGGCGTTGAGCGGTGGCGGCGCGACCGCAGTCGTCTGGGAGATTGTCCTTGGTGTGCTGTATGGCGCGATCGGCTTCTACCTGTTGGCGAACCCGGTCGCCGGCCTTGAATCACTGACGCTGGCGATTGCCGTGTACTTGTTCGTCGAGGGCATCGTCGAGTTCGTCCTCTCGTTCCAGCTCCGCCACCGGACGGGTGCGGGGTGGTTGCTGGTCGACGGCATCATCACCCTTGTGCTCTCGGTGCTGATCTGGACGACCTATCCTTCGAGTGCCGCGTGGGTGGTTGGCACGCTCGTCGGCATCAGCATGCTGTTCAGCGGCATCACACGCTTCATGCTCTCGCGAAGAATTCGTCGCCTGGCCGTCTAACAGGTTGTTGAAATAGAGGTGGGAGTCAAGGGAGAAGGCAGGTCCCTTTTCCCTTCTCCCTTAACACCAGCGGTGTGCTATCTGACTTTCCTGAAATAGTGGGCCACCCATTCGGCACTGTCGTCAGCGTAGTACACGATCACCTGGCTCCCGTTGTCGACATCCTTGCCGTCATCTTGCGCGGCACGGTCGGTCAGGCGCAGCGCGAGGGCGGTGCCGTCGGCGAGCCGGACTGTCAACCGCTTTGCCCTGCGATCGACATACGTCACCGTGCCCTCCACGGCGGGCAGGCCGCCCTCACCTACCCGGTCGACTTCGAGGGCCGTCTTTCGATCGCCCTCGACCACGTAATGCACGACGACCTGGCTGCCCTCCTCGAGCTTGCTGAACGAATCAGCGGCCACCTTGCCGCCGTGAACGGACGTTCGGTTCGTCAGGTGCAGGAGATGGCGCACGCCGTCTGCAGTCTTCACGATTGCGGTGTTGGCGCCACCGTAAAACTTGTCCATGGTGCCTTCGAGTCCCAGGGAACCGGTCACGCCGGCGATTGGCGGGCCGGTGTCCTGTGCGAGTATCGAGGCCGTGACCGTCCCGATCGCCAACAGCGCGCCGACGAGCACACCGTTCGTGCCCATCGCGACCAGCCGATGCCATCGCTGTGTGTCCTGCCTGTCCTTGTCGGTCATCACCTGCTCCTCGGCTCAGGCCAACGGCGCTCGGTACGCGCTTCTCGACTTGACCCGACGCGTGTCTGCGATCGCGGCCCGGAGGGTCGCTGCTCCCGGGTGACGCAATGTTCGTTCCGCGCTCGGCACGAACCTTGATGTCGTGACAAGCGAGTCTGGCCCGAACAACTCGGGCTGGCAGGATCTACTGAAGGCGGTTGCCGGCTGGCTGCTGCGCATCGACACGCAGAACTGTTCAGGGCGCGCGTGCGTGTAAACGCCGGCGGCCGGGTTTCGGCGGATTCCGTGACCTGCGACCGGACCCCGAATTGCCTCCATTCGATGACATGAAGCGTGGAGGCTACCGACGCCTGGGGACCGCCGCGATGGCATTGGCGGTCCTTGCGGCCGGTCTCACCGTGGCGCTGCGCAGGCGCGCCGACCCGGTTCAGGCGGCTGCGTCCGGAACAGCGGGTGCCGTCAGCGTCACGACCGTGCCCGCCGAACGGGGTGATATCGGCGTCTACCTCGACGCCATCGGCACCGTCACCCCGGTCTACACCAGCACGATTACCAGCCAGGTCTCGGGCATGGTGACGGCCGTCCACTATCGCGAAGCGCAGCATGTCCGCAGGGGCGATCCGCTGATCGACATCGATCCGCGACCGTTTCAGGCGCAGGTCGACCAGGCACAAGGCATTCTCGATCGCGACACGCACATCCTCGAGCAATCCCGGATGGACGCGCAGCGCTTTCGCGATGCCTGGGCGCGCGACGCCATCGCGAAGCAGCAGCTCGACGATCAGGAAAAGCTCGTGCTGCAGAACGAGGGGACGGTCAAGAACGATCGCGGCACGGTCGCCTTCAACCGGACGCAGCTCGCCTACTGTCACATCACGGCGCCGTTCGAGGGCCGCGTCGGTCTGCGTCTCGTCGACCCCGGCAACGTCGTCCAGGCGAACAGCCCGACCCCCCTCGTCGTGCTGACGCAGATGCAGCCGATGACGGTGATCTTCTCGATCGCGCAGGACCATCTCCCGCAGCTGCAATCCGAACAGGGTCGCGGCCGGCGTCTTCGGGTGGACGCGCTCGATCGCGCACAGTCGAGCACCCTCGCCACCGGTGAGCTCATCGCCATCGACAATCAAATCGACACGACCACGGGCACGGTGCGGCTGCGGGCGCAGTTCGACAACAAGAAGAACGAGCTCTTCCCCAATCAGTTCGTCAACACGCGGGTTCTCGTCCGGACTCAGCACGAGGCGGTGCTGATCCCCACATCCGCCATTCAGCACGACGGCACGAAGGCGTTCGTCTACGTGATTTCGGGCGGTACCGCACACATCCGAGCGGTCACGCCCGGCGTCGCGGACGCCGGCGTCACCGCCGTCGCGGGCCTCGAACCCGGTGCCATGGTGGCCAACAGCAGCTTCGAGAGGCTCCGGGACAACGCGAGGGTCGAGGTCACCCGGTGAGCCCGTCGCGTGTCTTCATCGAGCGCCCGGTCGCGACCGGGTTGCTCATGGCTGCGGTGATGCTCGCCGGCCTCGCCGCCTACACGCAGCTTCCCGTCTCGGCGCTGCCGCAGGTCGACTATCCGACGATCCAGGTGCTCACGTTCTATCCCGGCGCGAGCCCGGATGTCATGGCCACGACCGTCACCGCGCCGCTCGAGCGCCAGTTCGGCCAGATGCCGGGGCTGAACCAGATGACGTCGACCAGCGCCGGCGGGACATCGGTGATTGTTCTGCAGTTCGGGTTGAGTCTCGACATCGACGTGGCGGAGCAGGAGGTGCAGGCCGCGATCAACGCCGCCCAGAGTTATCTTCCTTCCGACCTGCCGACCCCGCCGGTCTACAACAAGACGAATCCCGCCGACGCGCCGATCCTGACCCTCGCCGTGACGTCCTCATCGATGCCGCTGTCACAGGTGCAGGATCTGGTCGACACGCGTCTCGCGCCGAAGCTGTCGCAGCTCGGCGGCGTCGGTCTGGTCAGCATCAGCGGCGGTCAGAAACCTGCGGTGCGCATTCAAGCCAATCCGGTGGCGCTGTCGTCGTACGGCATCACGCTCGAAGCGCTTCGCACCGCGCTGGTGCAGACCAGCGTCAACGGCGCGAAGGGCACGCTGGACGGCGCCCGTCAGGCCTATCAGATCAATGCCAACGACCAGCTCTCTACGAGCGACGACTACCGGAACGTCGTCATCGCCTATCGCAACGGCTCGCCCGTCTTCCTGAAGGACGTCGCCAGCATCGTGGATGGCGTTGAAAACACCAGGCAGGCTGCCTGGATGAATGACGTCCCTGCCATCATCGTCAACATCCAGCGGCAGCCCGGCGCGAACACCATCAGCGTGGTGAACAGCATCAAGGCGCTGCTCCCCCAGCTCCAGGTCAACCTTCCCGCGTCGGTGCAGGTGACCACGCTGACCGACCTCACGACCAGCATCGAGGCTTCGGTTCGCGACGTCGAGTTCGAGTTGCTGCTGACGATCGCCCTGGTCGTCATGGTCATCTTCCTGTTCCTGCGGAGCGTGTCGGCAACCATGATCCCCAGCGTGGCGGTGCCGCTCTCGCTCGTCGGCACCTTCGGCGCGATGTACGCGCTCGACTACAGCCTCGACAACCTGTCGCTGATGGCCTTGACCATTTCGACCGGGTTCGTGGTCGACGATGCGATCGTGATGATCGAGAACATCTCGCGGTTTCTCGAGGAGGGCGATTCGCCGATGCAGGCGGCGCTCAAGGGCGCCGAACAGATTGGCTTCACCATCCTCTCTTTGACCATCTCGCTCATCGCCGTCCTCATCCCGTTGCTCTTCATGGGCGACGTGGTCGGGCGATTGTTCCGCGAGTTCGCGGTGACCCTCGCCGTCACCATCGTCGTGTCGGCGGTCGTCTCGCTGACGCTCACGCCGATGATGTGTTCACGGATTCTCCACCGCCGCGCGGAGGATCAGCAGGGGCGCTGGTTTCGTGCGTCCCTCGACTCCGCTCGGGACAGCCCTGAGCGAAGTCGAAGGGCGTCCGAGCGCTTCTTCGAGCAGACGATTGCCTTCTACGGCAGGACCCTGAAGGTGGTTCTCGAGCACCAGACGCTGACGTTCCTCGTCGCCTGTGCCACGCTCGTCTTGACGATCGCGCTGTACATCTGGATTCCCAAGGGGTTCTTTCCGGTGCAGGACACCGGTGTCATTCAAGGGATTTCCCAGGCTCCGGAGTCGATCTCGTTCGAGGCGATGGTGCAGAAGCAGCAGGAGCTCACGAAGATCATCCTGCAGGATCCCGCAGTCCGGAGCCTGTCCTCGTTCATCGGCGCCGACGGCATCAACACGACGCTGAACAGCGGCCGGATCTCGATCAATTTGAAGGATGTGTCCGAGCGTGACCTCCGCGCGTCCGATGTCATTCGCCGCCTGCAATCACAGCTGCGCGCGGTCCCGGGAATCGCGCTCTACATGCAGCCGGTCCAGGCGATTACGGTCGACGACCGCGTCAGCCGCACGCAATACCAGTACTCGCTCGAGGATCCCGCTGCCGGCGAATTGAACGCGTGGGCGGCGAGGCTCGTCGACCGGCTGAAGCAGCTTCCCGAGCTCGAGGATGTCGCCACCGATCAACAAACCGGCGGCCGCGCTGTCTCGCTGGTCATCGATCGCGTCACCGCATCGCGCATCGGCATCGCGCCGGCG
>Ga0075429_100005042_pt1 | contig 11358 bp, 7 predicted proteins | sample RhiMetdeltSRZDD3_FD_75295 | JGI IMG/M metagenome (GOLD analysis project Ga0075429, IMG submission 75295) | Populus rhizosphere microbial communities from Tennessee, USA - Rhizosphere MetaG P. deltoides SRZDD3 | ecosystem: Host-associated > Plants > Roots > Rhizosphere > Soil | place: USA...
TAAGCAGGCTCCTGCGAGTCGGCGCCACGCTGTAGACGAACGAGGCCAGCGCGGTTCCCAGAATCATGAGCGCGACGAGGGTGGCCGTGACCTTCGTCAGCGCCGTCCGCCTCTCCGCAGGCTCACTGGCGCGGCACGCCGCGACCATCACCAGAAGCCACGGTGCCTGCGTCAATGGAATGTACCAGGCGAGCAGCAGCGGATTGGCCATCGCGTAGAAGATGACCGTCAGCCCGAGCCAGGCGGGCAGGGCCAGTGTCCGGATGGAGCCGGGGCCCTCATCGGCGCGCCTCCAGCCCCACCACCGCGCCATGGCCCAGAGTGTGAGACCGACGCCGACCACTTGATAGAGCATTCTGGGGATCGAGAGCCGGGCTGCGACGGCGGCGCCATCCAGCGCCCATCGTCCCATCAGGCTGGCCATGTGGCCGAAAGCGGCACCCGGCGGCAGCGGATAGAGTGGCGCGGCTTTCGCCACGATGGAGTGCGGCACCGGCGAGCCGAAATAGACACCCGCGCCTACGACCCAGACGACCAGCGGCGCAAGGCCCATGAACGGGCGCAGCCTGCCCGTGAGCGTCTTGCCCGCGCATGCCGCCGGCACGCAGACCACCGCCAGGAGCAGCAATCCTTCCGGTCTCGTCAACGCCGACAGACTGGCCAGCGTCACGGCGAGCGTGTCGCGCCCTGCCGCCGCCGCGGCGAGCGCGCCGAAGGCCAGCGCCAGGAACATCGAGGACTCCATCCCGCCGAGAGAAGCCCTCAGGATTCCTTCACTGAACAGCATCGCGCCAGCGGCCATCCACGACCATGCCCGTGAACATCCCAGACGCCGAAGCAGCAGAAAGGCCAGGCCAGCGGCCAGCAGCAGGAAAAGCGTGTTCCCCTTCACCGCAAGCGCCGGCAGACTGGCACCCGGCAACGCGGCGCTGAGCGACGCCAGCCATGCTGCATAGAGCGGGCAGGAGATTCCGAAGACCCTCTCGCCGACGTTGAAGACGGCGCCGTGGCCGCGCAGCAAGTTGTCGACGTAGCGAAAGGTGATGTAGGCATCGTCGAACGGGCTCACCGCCGCGGCGAGGTGAACGAACGCGACCGCCGCCGCGGCCAGCCCCGCTATCAGGAGGGACAGGAAGGTTGCCGAGGGGCCGCCACCAAGCTTGCGCCTCGTGTCGATGGCGGCCCCTCCGCGTGACGCTACTGCTGCACTTTGTACTTCGGTCTCGACGGCTTCTTCGGCGGATTGGCCTTCAGCTGCTCCATGACGTACTGAATGCCGCGCTCGAGCTGCGGATCCTGCCCCGACACCACCAGGTGCGGCGGGTTTTCCACCACAATGTCCGGATCCACTCCGTGGTTCTCCACCGCCCAGTCGCCGTTGGCGGGGTCCCACATCCCGAAGTCGGGCATCGTGACCGAGCCGCCGTCGACCAGGGGGAGGTCGTGGCTGATCCCGACCAGTCCTCCCCAGGTTCGCTTGCCGATGACCGGGCCGATGCCCAGCAGCCGGAAGTAGTACGGGAAGGCGTCGCCCCCCGAGCCGGCATACTCGTTCACCAGGATGCACTTGGGCCCATCGATGGCGGTCCCCGGCGTGCGAAAGTCGTTGCCATCCCGGTTGGACCAATAGGTCATCGTCTTGCGCCGCAGGCGCTCCACGAAGAAGTCGGGGATGAATCCCCCGCCGTTGTACCGTTCATCCACGATGATCCCTTCCTTGTCGACCTGCGGGTAGTACTGCTTGGTGAACTCCTGCATTCCCGCTGTCGCGGTGTTCGGGACGTGGATGTAGGCGATGCGGCCGCCGGTGGCCTTGTCCACCTTGTCGCGGTTGCCGTGAACCCAGGTGGTGTAGCGCAGCGAGCTTTCGCTGCCCAGCGGCTTCACCGTGAAGGTGCGCGGCTTGGCGTCGTTTGGAGAGGAGCCCACGGTGATGACCGTCTGCATGCCCGAGGTGCCCTCGAACGCGGCGAACAAATTCAGCGGCGCCTTCACCGGCCGACCATTCACGGTGAGAAGGTAATCGCCTTCCCTCACGTCGATGCCGGGCTCGCCCAGCGGAGCGGGCGTGTTGGAGTTCCAGTCGCGCTCGCGGTAGATCTTCGCGAACCGATAGAGGCCGCTCGCGGCGTCGAGGTTGTAGTCGGCTCCCAGCAGGCCTACGCCGACTCGCGGGATCGGCGGGAAGTCGCCGCCGCCCACGTAGGCGTGTGAGGTGGACAACTCGCCCAGCAGCTCGCCCAGAACGTAGTTCAGGTCGGCCCGGTGAGCAATGTACGGCACGAGCTGCCTGTACCTCTCACCCACCGCCTTCCAGTCGAGACCGCCCATGGCGGGGTCGTAGTAGAAGTCCCTCTCGAGGCGCCAGGCCTCGTTGAACATCTGCATCCACTCCTGGCGCGGGTCGATCGTGGCCATCAGGCCGCCGGTCTCTATCTTGCCGTCGCCCACCTTCTTGCCGTCCTTGGCATCGGTGATGCCGTAGGTTTCGCGCGAGCGGTAGAGAACCTTGCCGCCGTCCTTGGAGGCGTCGTAGGCCGCGTTCACCGCCGAGACGATCGTCTTGTCCTTGCGTTCCTTGAACTCGAACATGTGCAGCGATGCGTTGGGCGCGTTGCCCCCGTCGTCGCCGTCGCCGGCCTGCTCGATCTTGAGGTAGATCAGCTTGTCCTTGAAGGCGCTGAGCACCGCGTAGCGGCCGGCCGGGACCGGCAGCTCGGCGATGCGCGTTCCGATCCCTTCGAGCTGGATCTCGACCGGCTTGGGCGCCTTCTCTTCATCGGTCTTCTTGTCGTCTTTCTTCTCCTCTTTGCCCGCTTCGCCCTTCTTGTCATCCTTGCCGGCCTCGCCCTTCTTGTCGTCCTTTCCTGCTTCGCCCTTCTTGTCGTCCTTGCCGGCTTCGCCGCCCGTCTCCTCGTCGCTCTCCGGCGCCACGGGCGACGCGACGTCGGGCCGAAGCGATACGGCGTAGATCTTGTCGGTGGCGGAGAAGTGCATGTTCAGCTCGAACCCGCCGAACTCGGGGCGCAGCGTGCGGCGCGAAATGAAGTAGAGGTACTTGCCCTCTGGGTCGAACGCCGGGTTGGAGTCGTCGGTCATTCCGTTGGAAACGGGCGTCACCTTGCCAGTGGCGAGCGAGTAGAGCACGACCTGGTTCATGTTGGCGTGGTTGGCCTTGGTGTAGGTCAGCCACTTCGAGTCGCTCGACCACTGGTAGTCGAAGATCTCCCCGTCGGTGCCACGGTCGACCTTGGTCAGCTTGCCCGTCTCGACATCGCAGTACCAGACGGACATGGTCTTGTCCGAGAAAGCGATCTTCTTCGAGTCAGGAGACCAGCGCGGCGGATACCGGAAGGTGATCTCATCGCCCCTGGAGTGCGTGACCTGGCGATCCGGCGTCTTGCTGTCGCTCCCGACGACGTGGACTTCGTACTCGCCGCTGGCGTCGGACAGGTAGGCAATCCACTTGCCGTCGGGCGACCAGGCCGGGTCGCGCTCGCGCGAGCCCGGGGACCGGGTCAGGTTGCGGACATCGCCCTTCTCGGCCGGCACGGTGAAGATGTCGCCTCTCGCGTCGAACGCGGCGCGTTTTGCGGAGGGAGACAGGGAGAACCCGTTGATGAACTTGGAGACGTTTCGGTACTCGGCGCGGGCCGCCGGCTTGTCGTCGGGCACCAGGACCTGGATCTTGACCGGCTTTTCGGCGGGCAGGTCCATCACGTACAGGTACCCGCCGTTTTCGAAGACGATCGTGTCGCCGCCGATGCTGGGCCACTTCACGTCGTATTCCGTGAACTTCGTCACCTGACGGTGTGTCTTCTTGTCCAGGTCGTAGGCCCAGATGTTGGCGGTGCGGCCTCCGCGGTCGCTGCTGTAGTAGATGGTGCGGCCCCGCCACATGGGCCACTCGTCCGCGCCTGCCCAGTCGGTGATCTTCTCCGACGTGTTTTTGCCGAAGTCGTAGATCCAGATCTCCGGGGCATTGCCGCCTTTGTAGCGCTTCCAGGTTCGATTGTCGTAAGAGGGGGTGATGAAGGCGATCTGACTCGCGTCGCTCGAGAAAGAAGCGTATCCCGCCTGCGGCAGCGCCAGCAGCTCTTCGAACCCGCCCGCCGCCGGCACTTTGAAGAAGCGCTCGAACCGGCCGATGAACGAGGAACGGCTGGAGCGTATCAGGATCGACTTGCCGTCGGGGTACCACTCCGCCACTTGATCGCCGACGGGATGGAAGGTCAACCGCGTCGGCTCGCCTCCCTCGACGGGCACGGTGTAGGCGTCGAAGTTGCCGTCGTACTCGGCCGTGAAAGCGATCTTCCTTCCATCGGGCGAGAGTTTGGGAAAGCGCTCGGTCCCTTCGTGGCTCGTGATGCGCTGGGCGACACCGCCGGAGCGAGCCACAGTCCAGACGTCTCCCGAGTACATGAAGACGATCTTGTCTGCCTGGATGTCGGGCTGCCTCAGCAAACGGCACTCCTCGAGCGCGAAGGCCGAAGGCCCTGCCGTGGCGAGCGCGATGAGAGTGAACAGACCCATCAGTACGATGCGTCGTGCCATAAGGTGGAGCCCCTCCTACATGGGTTGGCGGGAAGCGAGCCCTGAGGATAGGCGGGGTGGACGCACCGAGTCAATACGCTGGTGTGGTGAATCAGAAAGCCTGTGCCGCACCGAGGGTGCCGAATGCCGCAGGATTTCTGACTCACCACACTAGGACTGGGTCGGAATGCCGGCAGCTTCCCATGCGGCAAGGCCGCCGACGAGGTCTTCCACGCCGGTGATGCCGTGGCGTGCCAGCAGGCTCGCGGCGATGGAGGAACGGTAGCCGCTGGCGCAATGGAGCGCGAGCGGGCGATCGCGCGGCACCTCGGCGATCCTCCTCTCGAGGTGCGTCAGCGGGATGTTGACGCTGCCCGGGATTCGCTTGTCCTGCCATTCCTTCTCCCCGCGCACGTCCAGCAGGAGAGGCGGCGAGGTCGAATCCATCTGCTCGGCCAGCGCCGCCGCCGACACGCGTTCCGTGCGGGCGATGAGGTCGGAGCGGCCGGACAACGCTTTCATGCCGTCGCCGAGGTAGCCGGCGATTCGATCGAGGCCGACCCTGGACAGCCGCACGAAGGCTTCCTCCTGTCGGCCCGGGTCGGCGATGATCACGATGGCGCGGCTGCGGTCCAGCAGCGACCCGGCCCACGTTGCGAACTTGCCGCCCAGGCCGATGTTCACGCTGCCCTTCAAGTGCGCCGCTTCGAACTCCACAGGGTCCCGCACGTCCAGCAGCTGATCGCCCGCCTCATGCCTCGCGAGAACCTCTTCCAGCGGCAGCGGCCGAAGGGCGGCGTGGAGATTCTCTCCCAGTCTGGGCCGCTCGCTGCGATTCAGCATCGCGTCGTAGGCAAAGTAGCTGGGCGCCTCGGGCTGGTCGGCCGTGACCAGGCGGACGAACTCGTCGCGTGTCATCGGCTGCAGCGCATAGTTGTACTTGCGCTGGGCTCCGATCGTCGAGACCGTGTCGCTGCTCAGGTTCTTGCCGCACATGGAGCCGGCGCCGTGGGCCGGGTAGACGAGCGTTTCATCGGGCAGCGTGAGCAGCTTGTCACGCAGCGAGCTGTAGAGCATGCCGGCCAGGTCGCCGGCCGCCATGCCCGCCGACGCCATCAGGTCGGGCCGGCCGACATCTCCGATGAACAACGTGTCACCCGTGAGCACGGCGTGCGGCGACGCGCCGTCCTTGGCCAGGTCGTACACGAGGATCGAGATCGCTTCGGGCGTGTGGCCCGGGGTCTCCAGAATCCTGAGCCTCACCGAGCCCAGCTCGAGCGTGTCGTTCTCTTTGAGCGGCAAGAACGGGTAGTCGGCCTGCGCGCGGAATCCGAGGCAGATGGCCGCCCCGCACTGATCGCGCAGCTCGAGGTGGCCCGCCACGAAGTCGGCGTGGAAATGCGTCAACACCACATGCTTGATGGCCAGCCCGTGGGCCGCCGCGTCCTGCAGGTACTGATCGATGTCACGCTGTGGGTCGACGACCACGGCATGGCCGCTCTTCTCGTCGGCCACCAGGTACGAGGCATGCGCCAGGCAGCCCAGGTAGTACTGCTTGAGAATCATGCCGGCAATTGTGACGCGCGAACCATCAGATGTCGAGTCCCACCGCCCGCATCAAGGCCAGCGCATTGCTCTTGGTCATGATGCCGGGGCGCATGATGTAGTCGAAAGTCATGCGGCCGTTCTCCAGGTGATCCTCGAAGTGGACGTTGGCGGCGCGGGGTGCCAGCGACTCGGCGATTTGCGACAGCGCCAGGTCGTGCGTCGTGACCAGCCCGATGGCCCCCCGTTCGATCAATCCTCGAACGACGGCCTCCGCCCCGATGCGCCGGTCATGTGAATTGGTGCCATTGAGCATCTCGTCCAGCAGGAACAGCGGCGGCGGGGACCCTCTCGTGAGGTCGACCACCTTCCGCAGGCGCGTGATCTCGGCGTAGAAGCGCGACGTCCCGGTGTGCAGCGAATCCTGGATTCTCAACGTGGCGCCCACCGACAGCGGAGTCAGCCGCAGGGACGTCGCGCGGACCGGGGCGCCGGCCAGCGCCAGCACCGCGTTGACGCCCACCGTCCGGAGCAGCGTGCTCTTGCCCGACATGTTCGAGCCGCTCACCACCAGGACGCATGGGCCGGCGCCTCCAAGCGCAATGTCGTTGCGCACACAGCGATCGGCAGCGATCAACGGGTGGCCCAGCCCGACGCCTGTCAGGGCCGGCCCACCACCGGGCGGCAGGATCTCGGGGAACGGGTCCGAGGGGTTTTCATAGGCATACCCGGCCAGGGCGCACAGCGCCTCGAATCTGCCGACCGTCGCCAGCCATGCCGGGATGGCGGGCCCCGACACGGCGCGCCACGCCTCCAGGGCATGGGCAAGCTGCGTCGCCCAGAGCATGAGATAGGCCAGCGGCGAGAAGAGCTGGTTGCGGCGGGCGTCCAGCAGCTCGATGAGCCGCCGCAGCCTGGCGATGCGTCTGGATGGCGGCATCCCGCTGGTTTCCAGCTCGGCCCTCAACCGCCCGAGCAGCGGGCTTGTGAACCGCTCGCGCTCGAGCCGGTTGAGCACCTGGGACAACAGCGCCAGGTCGTGCCCCGCTCGCTCCACCGAGCCGATGACTCGCAGCACGCGCGGCCGCAGCGAGAGGGCGAACGCCGCCTGCGCGGCCAGGACCGCGAGAAACGTCCCCGGTCCCGCCAATCCCGCGGCCCAGGCGGCCCCCGCTCCCACGCCGGCAGCCGCCAGCAGAGCCGCCGCCGGCCGGCGCCAGCCCGGACCAAGCACTGGCGGTGCGGTTCCCCACGCCGCCAGGGCCTCCGGTTCCACGCCGGCGCGCAGGTCGTCCCCCAACAGCGCGAGATCCTCGCGAAGATCCAGCTTGTCGCGAAGCTCGTCCACGGCCTGCTGGCGCGCGCGAATCTCGTCGGGAGCGGCAGGAGCCCGGAGCCACGCGGCCAGGGTCTCCTCGCCCGAACGGGTGCGCGCCATGCAGAGAAGCTCGAACAAGGAGCCGCGGCCGAAGAGATCCAGGTCCGCGGCGAACAGGTGATCCTCGTCGAGGAAGCGGTCCCCTGTCTCTCCTTTGCCGGCCCACTCGTGATCCAGCCGGGCGATCCCCTTCTCGTAGAACGCGGCCGCGCGCTCGCAGCGCCGCTTGGCGCGGATCACGCGTTCGTGCGCCACGATCAGCACGAGAAATGCGATCCCCGGCAGGCCGAGCCACCAGGACGAGACGACGAATCCGCCGAGGATCGCCGGGGGAAACCATGCGAGCCACACGATGCCGGCCGCACCCGCCAGCGTTGCGAGCCGCGCGTTGGAGGCCTGCAGGTCGCGCGTCCCCCACCTGGCGGCCGCCTCGCGGCGCTCGCCCCGGCGGCGTGCGTACACCGCGCGCGGTTCAGACAGGGCGCGGCCCGCCGGTGCGCATGGTCCCCATGGCATCGAGCATCCGCTTGAGCGCAACGAGGCAGTACGCGCTCACGAGGTGATGCTCAATCGCTTTCCAGTCCAGCCGGCCGTCCATCTTCATGGAAACCCAGCCCTGGTGACCGACATAGGGGCTGGCGAAATACCGGGGATCGTTCAGCAGGATCTCCTGCTCGGCGAGTGTCGTCTTGAAGCAGAGGCACAGCGCGCCCTTGTACTCCTCGAGCGCGGCGAAGATCTTGCGGCCGGCCCTGAAGTTCGGGTGCCCCCAAGAAGCCGTCTCCTCCACCTCGGGCAGCGCCAGGCAGATCGCGCGCATCTTCCCGAGAACCTGTCCCGCCACCTTGTCCGTCTTGTTGTCACGCATCCTTCCAGTCCTTCCAATGTTGGCCCCGAGTATAATCGGCGCACGATGAAGGAACTAGAGTCGGACCTTGTTCCGTACGATGGGTCGTTTCGCGTCGGGCGGGCTCCCGCGCGCCCGCCAAAGGACGCGCCCGACGAGAAGGAGTGCCGCCGCCGGCTGGAAAAGAGCGTGGCCCGGATCAGCGAGATGCAGGAGATCCTGTACGCGCACGACAGTCACGCGCTGCTGCTGATCTTCCAGGGCATGGACGCGTCGGGCAAGGACGGCACCATCCGCGCCGTGCTCAGCGGCGTGAATCCCGCGGGCTGCCAGGTCTTCTCCTTCAAGACCCCCTCTCCCGAGGAGCTGGATCATGATTTTCTCTGGAGGACGACCCGCTGCCTCCCCGAGCGCGGCCGCATCGGCGTCTTCAACCGCAGCCATTACGAAGAGGTGCTGGTCGTCCGGGTGCACCCCGAGTACCTGGAACGGCAGAACCTGCCCGCACCGCTGAGGCTTCACAAGCTCTGGGACAAGCGGTTCGAGTCGATCCGCTCGCACGAGCGCCACCTGGCCCGCCAGGGGACGGTGATTCTCAAGTTCTGGCTGAACGTCTCGAAACAGGAGCAGCGGCGCCGATTCGTCTCTCGCCTGGAGGACCCTGCGAAGATGTGGAAGTACTCGGAGGCCGACGTCGCCGAGCGCCGGCATTGGCGCGAGTACATGAAGGCCTACGAGGATGCTCTGCGACACACGTCGCGCCCGTGGGCGCCCTGGTACGCGATTCCGGCCGACGACAAGCCCTACATGAGGATGCGGGTCGCAGCGATCGTCGCGGGCGCGATGGAACGTCTGCGCCTGAAGCGCCCCGCGCCCGATGCGGCGCAGCGGGCCAGCCTCGCCCGGATGCGCAAGCTGCTCGACGCGGAGCCCTAAGGCAAGAGGCCTAGAGCCCGGAGTATCCCCTTCGTCACGTCGATCCGTTTCTCCCGGATTGACTGGAAGCTCGGCCCGTCGATGTTGGTGGCGAAGATGTAGACGTCGCCGCCCCGCTCGAGATATCCGACGAACCAGCCCAGGCTCCTGCCCGGCCCGACCGAGCCGCCCCCCGTCTTGCCGCTCAAGATCCAGCCATCTCCGCGCTCGCGGACCATGATCTCCTTGACGATGCGCGTCGCTCGTTCCGATACCGGCAGCTTGCCGGTGTAGAAGGCTTTCAGGAACTCGACCTGCTCGCTGGCGGAGATCGTCAGGCTGCTCTCGAGCCAGAAAGCATCGAAGAGCTCACGGCTGTTCAGTCCGCCCGAGATGTCCGCGTTGCCATAGTGGAACGCGTCGACGTAGCGCTTCATTTTCACTTCACCCACTCTCTGCGCCAGCTCGCGGTAGTACCAGACCACGGAGTTGGTGAAGGCCGACTGCAGCGTGTGGTCGCGGGCCCATTGGACGAACGGCTCTTTGGTGAGCGAGGGCAGCGGGTACTTCACCCGGTCCCACGCGATCACCGTGCCGGCATCCGCCACCGCGCCCGTCTCCAGGCCGATGAGCGAGTTGGGGATCTTGAAGGTGGAGAACGGGCTGAACCTCTCGCGGCATCGGGGTTCGTTCAAGCGGGTGAATTGGCCGCGGCCAAGGTCGTACAGGACGAAGGCACCCTGGGTTCCTTCGAAATGCTTGCCGATATCCGGCGCGCACACAGTCTCCGCGACGCCGAACAGCGCGAGCGCCGCCGATGTCATAAGCTGCATGAGGAAACGAACAGGAGGAGTCGCCATGTCCTTGATGGAAACAATCGCCGAGGATCTCAAATCCGCGCTCAAGTCCCAGGCCAGGCAGCGGCTGGAGACGTTGCGCATGGCCAGGGCCAAGATGCTCGAAGCCGAGGTCGCGCTTCGCGCCGAGATGGGACGAGAATACAAGCTCGAAGACTCCGAGGCAATCCGCGTGCTGGCCGCCTACGCCAAGCAGCGGCGCGATTCCATCGACAGCTACCGCCAGGCGGGCCGTGAGGACCTGGCAACGCAAGAAGAGGCGGAGCTGGCGATCATCCAGGAGTACCTGCCCAGGCAGCTCTCGCCCGACGAAGTGAAGGAAATCGTCCGTGCGGCGATCGCCGAGGCCGGCGCTACCTCGCCCAAGGACATGGGCGCCGTCATGAAGCTGGTGATGCCGAAGCTCAAGGGCGCCGCCGACGGCAAGCTGGTCAATCAGATCGTCGGCCAGCTCCTGTCGGGCAAGTAGGCGCGCCCCCCCGAGATCGGATACCAGATTCCATTGCCTGCATGTGGGAATCGCCGTATCATCCACCACCGCTTCGCCCGGAGGCCCTGCCATGCACTTGACTCTGCCCGCCGCACTGGCCGTTCTCTCCCTGACCCTGCCACGCCCCGCCGACGCGCAAGTCATCCGGACGATCGCGGGCGGCATGCCCAACGATCTCCCTGCGTTGTCCTCGAACCTTTTCGAACCGGGCGACGTCCTAGCGGACTCTGCCGGCAATCTCTACATTGCCTCCGCCCTCCAGGAACGGATATTCAAGGTTGACGTGCAGGGACGCCTGACCGTGTTCGCCGGCTCGGGTCATCGTGGGCGCGGTCCTGACAGTGTTCTCGCGCGCGATGCCATGTTCCTTGGATTGCATCGTCTCGCGATCGACGGCGCCGGCAACATCTACGCCATGGCGACCGGCGGGACCGATGAGCGGGGGATCGGTGATTTCGTGCGCATCGACAAGATCGATCCTGCGACGGGCGTCCTCACGAAAGTCCTCGAGCTTCCCAGCAGCTCTGTAGGACCGTTCGACTTCGGCAGCGTGCCGGGCGGTCTCGCTCTCGACCAGGCAGGCAACATCTATTTCGCACGTTCACAGGTAGGCCACATCTATCGCTGGGATGCCGCAACGCACTCCCTCACGCTAATCGCCGGTGGCGGCCGGAACCCGGGCGAGGGCGTTCCGGCCACCGCGGCACAGATATGCGATCCGGCCGATGTCGCGCTCGACAGCTCGGGCGTCGTTCATTATGTCGATGGCTGCTTCTCCTACCGTGTCCGCCGG
>Ga0075429_100005043_pt1 | contig 11356 bp, 9 predicted proteins | sample RhiMetdeltSRZDD3_FD_75295 | JGI IMG/M metagenome (GOLD analysis project Ga0075429, IMG submission 75295) | Populus rhizosphere microbial communities from Tennessee, USA - Rhizosphere MetaG P. deltoides SRZDD3 | ecosystem: Host-associated > Plants > Roots > Rhizosphere > Soil | place: USA...
TGATGGGTGACTGGATCGTGACGATTCTGTGAGGCGGCACATGCGCTCCCTGGTCCTCATCCTCCAGCTGGCCCTGCTGGCGGCGCCGGCCGCGCTCGCGCGCCAGGACACCGATTTCGGCCGGCTGGTCGCACGGCTGTCGGAAACGGGCGGGTTCTTCGACAGCGATAACCTGGTTTCGAACGAGACCTCCTATCTCCACGTGCTCCCGGCGCTCAAGACGCTCCGGGTACAGGGGGGAGCCTACCTGGGTGTGGGACCGGAACAGAATTTTTCCTACCTGGCGGAGATCAAGCCCGACATCGCGATCCTGATCGATATCCGCCGGGACAACATGCTCCTGCACTTGTTGTTCCGGGCGATGTTTACCGCCGCGCGCAATCGCCTGGACTATCTCTGCCTGCTCTACGGCCGGCCGGTGCCGCGCGACCTCGACCGCTGGAGCGGTCGCCCACTGGATCAGATCCTGGGATACCTCGACCGCACCCCGGGAGATTCAGCGCTTCACGACCTCAATCACACCGGGCTGATGGGTCAGGTTGAGCAGTACGGCGTCCCGCTCACGCCACTCGATCGCCAGACGCTCCGACGCTTTCACAACGAGTTCTTCGCGGCAGGACTGGAGCTGCGGTATACCAGCCTCGGGCGGGCGGCCCGCCCCGGGTATCCTTCGGAACGGCAATTGTACCTCTCGACCGATCTCGACGGCCGTCAGGTCAGCTATCTCTCGACCGAAAAGCGGTTTCGGGTGGTGCGGGAGCTGGAGCGAAGCGGTAAAGTCGTTCCGGTGGTCGGCGACCTCTCCGGATCGGCCGCCATGCGCGCGATCGCCGCGTACCTGAAGGAAACTCGTCGCGACGTATCGGCGATGTACGTTTCCAACGTCGAGATGTACCTCTTCCGTCAGGGAAACTTCGGGCGCTATGCGGAGAACGTGCGAAATCTGCCGACTGCGCCGGGAGGCATCATCATGCGGAGCTACTTCGGCCGGGGTGGCATGATGATGAGCGGCGGCCTCGGCGAAGAGTGGCCCCAGCCCTTGCCGGGGCACCTGAGCGCGCAGATTCTCCAGCCGCTTTCCGCCTTCCTGGCGGCGACCGCGCGCGGAGACTCCGTCACCTACCGTGACATCCTGGTGTCCGGCGTGGTGGATCTGCGCTCGCCACGGCGGCCGCGGTAACGCCGTGACACCCTGGGTCCTCCGGCTGGTCATCGCAAACGTGGCGGTGTTCTTTCTGCAGCTGACTGCCCCCGCCATCACCGACCCGCTGGTGCTGGTGCCGGCGCTCGGGCTGATACGGCCGTGGTCGTTCGTGACCTACATGTTTCTGCACGGCGGCATCGGGCACATTTTCTTCAACATGCTCTCGCTGTTCTTCTTCGGCCCCCGACTCGAAGCCCGGCTCGGGGGCAGGTCGTTCCTCGGTCTCTATTTCGCGAGCGGGATTACGGGGGCCCTTCTCTCCATTCCGTTCACGCCCTACGCCCACATCATCGGGGCCTCGGGCGCGGTGTACGGCGTCATGCTGGGATATGCGATGTTCTGGCCCCGCGACCAGATTCTGATCTGGGGAATCGTGCCGGTGGAGGCACGGTTCCTGGTGCTGGCCATGACGGCACTCTCACTCTTCGGCGGATTCTCCCCCAGCTCCGGCGGCATCGCCCACTTCGCGCACCTGGGCGGTTTCCTGGGCGGGTATCTGTTCATCAAGCTGATGCGGCAGGGAAGCGGCGCGGCGAAGTTCCGGAAGCAGGCGGTGCCGCTCGCGCGAAAAATCGAATCGGCGTCCGGAGCGCTCGATCGCTGGCGCCGCATCAAGCGCGACGGCCTGCACGAGGTGAACCGGGACGAGCTGGACCGCATTCTGGACAAGATCAGCGCGGGAGGGATCGGGAGCCTGACCGCGGGAGAGCGGGAGTTCCTCGATCGATTCAGCGCCCGGTGACAAAGAGTGATCAGAGGTCAGGGGTCAGGAATCAGGGGGAAGGCACTTCACTGATCACTGACCGCTGACCCCTGATCGCTTCACTGGGGTTTCCGCGCTACCGGGAGCTCCGCGCGCGCCGCCCAGTCGTTCATCGAGCCATCGTACAGACGGACTGAGTATCCCAGGAGCCGCGCGGCGAAGTACAGCGCGCTGGCGCGGCTGCCGACGCGACAATAGGTGATGATCTCCCGCGCCGGGGTGGCGCCTGCCGCGGCCAGGAGCTGGCGGAGGTCACCCTTGTCGCGAAACTTCCCCTCCGACATCAGCTCGGTCCAGTCGAGCTGGACCGCGCCGGGGATATGCCCCGCCCTGGCGACGGCTTCCTCGAGCACCGTCCCGTCGAATTCCTGCCGGGTCCGCGCGTCCAGCAGCAGCACTCCGGGATCGCTGCGCCTGGCGTTCACGTACGCCGCGTCCGCCAGGAGCTCAGGCCTGGGACGCACGATGAGCGAGCCGCGCACGGGCGTCGGCGTGGGGTCGGCGGTCGTCGCCCCTCCGGCGCGGCTCCAGCTCTCGAGCCCACCGTTGAGCAGGGAGACCCGCTCGCCGAGCCCGAGGTAGTCGAGGGTAAAGAACAGCCGTGTCGCCGGGAGGGTCTCCCCATAGATCACGATCCGGCCCCGGTCGCCCACGCCAAGGCCTTCGAAGAGGGAGTCGAGGCGGGCGACCGGCGGCAGCTCGGTGATGAGATCGCCCTGCCTGATCGTGAACTGCGACGACGCGATGAAGCGCGAACCGGGAATGTGGGCCGAATCGAACACGGCACGCGCCCGTTCGGCATTGAGGATCACCAGACCCGAATCGCTGCGGTGCCGCTTGAGCCAGTCGGCGGTGACAAGCGGTCCGGGCGGGGGCTCGCGCTCGCCGCAAGAGTCCTGTGCGGGCAGTGCCGGCGCTACCACCGCGCTGGAGAAGGCGGTGACCATGGCGAGCCAGCGGGCAGAGAAGGGCATCGGAGAATCCCGGTTCAACGAGGTGTGGAGCCGCGCACCATGGGCAGCTCCGGCTTGCGGCTCCATTCACTCATCGAGCCGTCGTAGAGCCGGGGCCGAAGGCCAAGGTACCGCGCGACGAAGTAGAGGTGGGCGGCCCTGAGGCCCACCGTGCAGTAGGTCACCGGGTCGCGACCTTCCCGCACGCCCACCGCCGCGAGCAGCTTCCGGAGCGCTTCCGGCGACTTGAGCCGGGACGGAGTTCCGTTGAGGGCCGCCGATTCGCCGGTGAAGGTTTCCTCCCAGGGAAGGCTCATGCCGCCGGGGATGTGCCCGAAGCGCGGGAGGCGCTCGGACGAATCGGTGCCGGCATATTCCCCGGCCGAGCGTCCGTCGACCAGCACGAGCGCCGAATCGTCGAGGCGGGAGCGGATCCAGTCCGCGCTCGCGAGGATTTCGGGGTGCCCGGTGAGCGACAGCGTGCCGCGCGACCAGGCCGGCGTTTCGGTAGAGACGGGACGTCCTTCCGCGCGCCACGCGGGGAAGCCGCCGTCCAGCAGCGCGGACCGGTTGCCCAGTCCCACGTACTCGAGCGCCAGAAAGACCCGGGGCGCCATCCAGGTGTCGCCGTAGTACACGATCCGGCTCCGGGCGGTGATGCCGAGCGATTCCAGCACCGAGTCGATCTGTGCCACCGGAGGGAGCTCGACGCCGGGCGCGGCCATGCTCATGAGCTGGTGGGGATCGAGGTATCGCGCACCGGCAATGTGGCCCCGGTCATAGCCGGCCTTTTCCATGCCGACGTGGAGCACTACCAGGTCGGGATCGGCGCGGTGCGAAGCGAGCCATTCAGTGGAGACCAGCAGCGAGTCGGAGGCCGGGAGCAGGAGTACCGCCGCAAGCAGAAGTGCGCTCATGATCAGTCCGGCTTCGCGGTGGGATTCACGACCGGCAGCTCAGGCCGCGCGGCCCAGTCCTGGAACGATCCGTCGTACATCTTGGCATCGTAGCCCAGCATTCGGGCGACAAACCAGACGAGGGAGGCTTGCTGGCCGATGTGACAATAGGTGACCACGGTCTGTCCTGCCTGCACCCCGGCAGCGGCAAACTGGTCCCGCAGGACAGCCGGGCTCCGGAATCTGCCGCTCGAGTCCACCATCGTGGTGAACGGCATGCTGACCGCGCCCTCGATATGGCCATTCCGTCCCTGGCGGGTCTCACGGCCGTTGTAGAACGCGGTGTCGCGCGCGTCCAGAATCCGGACCTTGGCGCTCGCGAGGTTCGCCGACACGAAGCCCGCGTCCGCCACGATGGCCGGATTGAGGCGGACGGTGAATCGCCCTCGAGCGGGGACGGGCACATCGGTGGAGACCGCATTCCCTTCACTCTTCCACAGCTCGAGACCCCCGTCCAGGATCGAGACCCGTCCGGCGAGACCGGCATACTCGAGCGTAAACAGCGCGCGGGACGTCGGAGTGAAATACTGACGAGCCGAATACAGGACGATTCGCGAATCGTTCGAGATGCCTTTGGATTCGAGCACCGAATCGAGAATCTCCGGGCTCGGCAGCTCGAGCGCCAGCGCTCCCTGCACCCGCGGGGTCGAGAGCTCCTGAAACGGATTCAGAAACTGGGCGCCCGGAATGTGGCCCTCGTCGTAGGCCGGCTTCGAGGTCTGGTCGCCGATCTGAAAGATCAGGAGTCCCTTGTCGGACAGGTGAGCGGCCAGCCAGGAGGGGGTGACGACCAGAGGAGCCCCGGTCTGGGGGTGGGGGGCCGACGGCCCGGAGGCCGTGACGACTGCAGTGACGGCGGCGAGAAGCAGTGACATGATCCCTCACGGGGTTGGACGATACGACGACGGCTCGCTCCAGGAGAAACTAGCGGTCTTTCCGTCCATGACGAGAGAATTGCAGCGGAAGTGTCGGATGGTGCAGGGAACCGGGTCCCACCGGGCTGCCAAGGGTCAGAGCGACTGGCCCAGCCGGCTCTCGAGGTCGGCGCGGCGGCTCCTGCTCAGCTTGAGCCTCCTCAGGGAGTGAGGGCCAGCGCTCCCGCCGCGGTGAGCAGAACCACGAACCCATCGGCGCCGCCGACGCTGGTGAGCCGGAAGACGTTGGTGCCGGGATCGAAGTCGGGCGATCCGAAGAACTGGCCCGCAACGAGTACCCCGCCGGTCGGAAACGGGGCGATGGCGGTGCCGCGGTTCTGTTGCTCACCAGACGTGCTGCCTTCGCCGAACCGGCTGACCCACTGGAGTGCCCCGCCGAAGCTGTACTTCGCCGTGAAGACATCGGTGGCGCCTCCGCTGCCGAAGCTCGAGATCACCTGTGAGCCCGCTCCCGGATCGAAGTCCACCGCTCCGCTGAACCCGCCGGTCACCAGGAGCGTCCCATCGGGATTCACAGCCGGACGGGGCGCCGGGTCCGCCGGCACAGCACCCACCGAGAACGCCGAGAGAAAGCTTCCGGTTCCGCTGTAGCGCACGGCGAACCAGTCGGTATCGCCGAGGCTGGTTCGGCTCGCGACCGCGGTTCCGCCATCGAAGTCGGTGGTGCCGGTAAAGGTTCCGGTGGCCACGACACCGCCTTCGGTGTCGGCGGCGAGTCCGCCGGCGCGGATCTCTTCCTCGCCCAGTCCGCCGAGCGCCCGCGCCCATTGGAGCACCCCGGCGCTGGAATAGCCGGCCAGGAAGGCGTCTCCTCCTTGCTGAGCGGTGAGCTGCGTCGCGGTGCTTCCGGCGAGGAAACTCGCGCTTCCGCGGAATGTGCCTCCAATGACGATGGTTCCGCCGGTCGTTACGGCGAGGGCATTGGCCAGATCGGCCTGGGGGCCGCCGACCGCGAACGCGAAGCTGACTGCGCCCGCGGCGTCGAGACCCAGCAGGAACACATCCTGCGCGCTGCCGTTGCTCGCGAGAGTGGGACCCAGGGCGGGAAGAGTTTGAGCGCTGCCGCTGAAGTTGCCCACGGCATAGGTCCGGCCCGAGGCATCCACGCCCACGCCGGTGACTTGATCGGCGTTGGGGCCGCCGATTCGGCGATTCCAGATGACGTCGCCGGTGGGAGAAAGCTTGACCACGAATCCGTCCTCGAGCCCGAGACTGGTCAGGATCTGGGATCCGGTACCCGGATCGAAATCGGTAGATCCCTCGAAGGCGCCGCCGAGATAGAGATTCCCCGCGGCATCGCGCGCGAGGCTGGTGATCCGTTCCGCGCCGGTGCCGCCGATGCGGGCGACCCAGAGAAAGGCACCGGCGGCGGAAAACTTCGCGAGGAAGACGTCGGTCAGCCCGAGGCTGGTGAGAGCCGTGGTGCCAGGACCCGGATCGAAATCGGTGCTCGCCGAGAACGTGCCCGCGAGATACACATTGCCCGCCGGGTCCACCGACATGTCGGTGACGAGCTCCGGGCCGAGATCGCCTACCCGGAACGCAAGCGTCGGCGGGGACGGCGGTGGTGTGTTCGGTGTCGTCCCCAGGGGAGGGATGAACTCTCCCTCGCATCCGAGCGCGAGCAGCGCGAAGGCAAGCGTGAGAACGGACGGGGCGTGGCGCATTTCCTGTCTCCGGTGGCGGGCGGCCTGCTACGGAGATTAGCCTTCCTCCATCCTCCACGTCCACACCCGGAGTTCCGATGCGGCTGACTTTCTCCGCCGGCCTGCTGATTCTTGCACTTGGGCTCGATGCCGCGGTCCTTGGAGCCCAGCATCCCCTGCTCGATTCCGCGCGGACGCGGCTGCCGACGCTCGACGGGGACATCGTGATCGGGGGACTCGACAGCACCGTAGAAGTCCGCCGCGATCGCTGGGGCGTTCCCCACATTTACGCCCGCACCACTCACGATCTGTTCTTCGCCCAGGGATACGTCGTCGCCCAGGACCGTCTCTGGCAAATGGAGATGTGGCGGCGTGCGGGCGAAGGCCGGCTCGCCGAGGTGCTGGGCCCCTTGTTCCTGGAGCGCGATCGTATCGCCCGACTGCTATTGTACCGGGGCGATCGCGAGCTCGAGTGGGCGAGCTACGCTCCCGATGCCCGGCAGATCATCGAGGCCTTCGTGCAGGGAGTGAATGCGCGGATTCGCGAGGCGCGGAGCAATCCGCCGATCGAATTCACGCTGCTGGGGTTCCTTCCGGAGCCGTGGGACGCGACGGTGCCGCTGCAGCGTCTCGGGGCGCTGGCGATGACGGACAACGCGCTGGAAGAGGTCCGCCGCGCCGCGCTGCTCACCGCGCTGGGTCGCTCCAAGGTCGAGGCCCTCCTTCCCACCGATCCGACACGGTCGCTCGACCCGGTGCCCGGGCTCAACTTGAGAGGGATCGGCACCGGATCACTGGGTGGCGCGGCGGCCGACGCGACCATTCCATTCGAGCGGCTGGACGGGTCCAACAACTGGGTGGTCAGCGGCAGCCGGACCCGGAGTGGCAAGCCGCTCCTGGCAAACGACCCGCACCGGTCGGTGTCATTGCCGTCATTGCGCTACCTCACCCACCTCGTCGGTCCCGGCTGGAACGTGATTGGTGCCGGCGAGCCGGGGGTGCCGGGAGTCGCGGGCGGTCACAACGGGCGGGTGGGATTCGGATTTACGATCGTCGGGATGGACCAGCAGGACGTGTACGTCGAGCGAATGGCCGTCTGCCCGGGATTCCGGCAATCACGGGCCGCGCGCGCCGGCACCGCGCCTCGCTGCACCTGGCACGAGGCCCGCTGGGTCCCGCTCAAGACGGTGCAGGACACGATCCGGGTGAAGGGAGAGCCGCCGCGGCCGGTGCGGCTGGAGTTTTCCCATCACGGGCCGATCGTCAGTGAGGATTCCGCCCGGGGGCGCGCCTTTGCGCTTCGCTTCGTCGGCAGCGAGCCCGGAACGGCGGGATATCTGGCGCAGCTCTCGCTCGACCGGGCACGCGACTGGGGAGAGTTCCAGGCCGCCGCCGCGCGGTGGAAGCTCCCGACCGAAAACCTGGTCTATGCTGATGTCGAGGGAAACATCGGCTGGATTGCCGCCGGCCTCATGCCGATCCGCAGCTGGAGCGGGCTGCTTCCGGTACCGGGCGACGGAAATTACGAATGGCAGGGTTTCCTCCCCAGCACCGAGCTGCCGTCGTCCTTCAATCCCGCGTCCGGATTCATCGCGACGGCAAACCACAATATCCTGCCTCCGGGCTATTCCAAGCCGCTCAACTACGACTGGGCCGATCCCTTTCGCTACGACCGGATCGCCACGGTGTTACGCGATACCTCGGGGCTGACCCGCGCCGATTTCGAGCGACTGCAGCATGACGAGCTCTCGCTCCCGGCCCGGGCGATGGTTCCCGTGCTGCTCTCGGCCCTGGGCCGGCACCAGTCGGCTACCCGCGGACCGGTGGCGGATTCCGCGGCGCGCCTGCTCGGTGCCTGGGATTTCGTGATGAGACGTGAGCAGGCCGCTCCGCTTATTTATTCCGCCTGGGTCAGGAGCCTTCGCCCCAGACTCCTGGCACGATGGATGGGCAAAGCCGCCGCGACTCCAGGCGTCACGCTCGGAACTCGCAATCTCCTTCGTCTGGTGACCCGACCCGACTCGGCCTTTGGTCCTCGACCGGCGGAGGTGCGCGATTCCATTGCTGTGGCGGCGTTCGTCGAGGCGCTTTCCGACCTGAGCCAATCGCCCGGCGGCAGTCCCGGCGCCTGGAGCTGGGGCGCGGTCCATCGGGCCAGTTTCCGGCATCCGCTCGCGGCGGCCTTTGATCTCGCCTCGGTTGCGCGGGGGGGCGATGGCACGACGGTCAACGCGACCGGTGGCGGGAATTTCCGGCAGACCGGCGGGGCCTCGTACCGCATCGTCGTCGATTTCGCGGATTTCGACAATTCCACGGCGACCAGTGTCCCCGGACAATCGGGGCAGCCGGGGAGCGAGTTCTACGGCAACCTGCTGCCGCTCTGGGCCGATGGAAAGTATTTCCCGCTGGTGTACTCCCGCGCCGCCGTCGAGCGGGAGACGGCGCACCTGCTCTGGCTCAAGCCCTAGAGACCGTTGCTCATCGCGGAGGTTTCCCGAGGATTCGCTTGACCTCCTCGAGCGGGATCGACTCGGCCCGGTTGCCATTCCCTTCCACCGTCGTCGCCATGAAGAGCGCGTTGTAGATCGCCTCTTCGGTGGCTTCGACCGTCGCCTGGAAGAGCGAGCTCACCTCTCCGTTCGCCAGCTCCCGCGGGGTGAGCTCCCGGGCTCGCGATTCGCGCCGCACCGCCGCATTGGTGGAGAAGGCGATGACGTAATCGCCGGAGCCGTTGCCGGCCGACGAGCCGGTCCGGCCCAGACCCAGCATCGCGCGAGTGGCCAGCCGGCGCAGGTTCCGGTCGGAGAGCGGAGCATCGGTGGCAACCACGATGATGACGGATCCCTCGTCCTGCCGGGGCGGTGCGGCGCGGCCGGTGCCGGTTCTGCCCAGCTGTCGGCCGACGGGAACCCCCATGACCAGCAGGTCTCCCCCGAAATTGGCCTGCACCAGCACCCCGACGGTCCAGGGTCCCGAGCCGGTCACCCGCGACGCGGTTCCGATTCCTCCCTTCCAGCCGAATGCGACGGTCCCGGTCCCGGCCCCGATGCTTCCTTCCATCACGGCTCCGGTATCGGCGCCGGCGAGTGCCGCCCGCACCTGTTCAGCGCCTACGGGCCGGGACCGGATGGCGCTCAGGAAACCGTCGTTGGTCTCCCCCACCACGGGATTGAGGGAGCGTACCGCCTCCATCCCGGGCTGCTCCAGCATCCACGCCACCAGCGCATCCGCCGCTTTCCAGACGCAGAGGGTGCAGGTGAGCAGAATCGGCGATTCCAGCTCGCCCAGCTCATTGACCTGGGTCGATCCCGCCAGCTTGCCGAATCCATTGCCGACCTGAATCGCGGCGGGAACCCGGTCGAGATAGAGGTTGCCGCCGTGGGGGAGGATCGCGGTGACGCCGGTCCGAACCGAATCCCCGAGTCGCAACGTCGCGTGACCGACGCGGACGCCCGGCACGTCGGTGATCGCGTTGTGGGGGCCGGGGGGCAGCGCGCCGGGGGTTATGCCGAGGGCGCGGGCGCGCTGCTGGGCGAGTCCGGCTGTGGGGAACAAGAACAGCAACGAGAGGAATATCAGGCGCATTGTTGCACCGTTGAGATCGTCTCGAATGGACCGGTTATCCACAGATGTCACAGATAACGGGAGATTGATAGCAACAACAGTAGTCAAATCGGCCTGTCATCATGACGAGTAATCTGTTGTTCATCTGTGAAATCTGTGGGTGCCGTTGTCACGCGAGCGGAAGCTCGTAGTGATAGTACTCGGTGTCGCGTACCCATCCCATTGTCTCGTACAATCGCTGGGCCTTCACATTGGTCTGTTCGGTCGACAGGGAAAGCCACCGGGCGCCGGTTTCCATTCCGTGGGTCCGCGCCCGCTCGAGGAGCGCGCGTCCCACGCCGCCCGTCCTGGCAGTGGGGGCGACGAAGAGATCGTTGAGCAACCAGGCACGGCCCACGCTGACCGAAGAAAAGATCGGATACAACTGGGTGAATCCGATCGGTCCCGACTCATCCAGCGCGAGAAAGATCACCGAATCTCCCCGGGTGAGCCGGTCGCGCAGAAATCCTTCAGCCAGGCCGGGATCGGACGGCTGCCGGTAGAATTGCCGGTACCCGTCGAAGAGGGGGATGAGGTGCTGAAGATCATCGAGCGACGCGCGGCGGATCTCCATGGACGGCCTCCGGACGCTAGGATCCGAATACCAGGGGGGCCAGCAGGGCGATGACGGCCACGATGAGCAGGACGCCCGCGATATCGACCAGGATTCCCGCCCGCGCCATCTGCCGGACCGAGATCATTCCCGAGCCGAACACGATCGCGTTGGGCGGCGTCGCCACCGGGAGCATGAACCCGGTCGACGACGCGAACCCCGCCACCAGCATCAGCAGGACGGGAGGCTGGCCCACCGACTGCGCGAGGGCGGCGGCGATGGGCATCATCATCGCGGCGACGGCCAGGTTGGAGGCAAGCTCGCTCAGCACCAGCACGGTGATTGCGAGTCCGAGATAGATCACCACCGGCGGAAGCCCCCGGAGTCCTTCGAGCGAGGTGCCCATCCAGGTGGTGATGCCGTGGGTCTCGATGGCATTGGCCAGCGTGAGCCCGGCGCCGAAGAAGAGCAGGACGTCCCAGGGGATCGTGCGGGCTTCCGCCCACGTGAGCAGCGGCCGCCGCCGGCCATCCCGCGTCGTTCCCGGGACGACGAACAGGAGGACCGCCGCGGCCACACCGATCGAGGCGTCCGAGAGTCGGGGAAAGAGATCGACGAGGCCGGGGATCGAGAAGCTTCCAAGATCTTTCCGCTCCCGCAGGAACCATGCGAGGGCCGTGCCGAGAAAGATCATCAAGACCCGGGCCTCGCCGCCGCGGATGGGTCCGAGTCCCTCGAGCCGG
>Ga0075429_100005047_pt1 | contig 11353 bp, 9 predicted proteins | sample RhiMetdeltSRZDD3_FD_75295 | JGI IMG/M metagenome (GOLD analysis project Ga0075429, IMG submission 75295) | Populus rhizosphere microbial communities from Tennessee, USA - Rhizosphere MetaG P. deltoides SRZDD3 | ecosystem: Host-associated > Plants > Roots > Rhizosphere > Soil | place: USA...
TGGCCCCTGACCCCTGACCCCTGACCCCTGACCCCTGACCCCTCATGCCCCTGCTTTCGCCTCACCCACCGGGCCTTCGGATCGCGCTCACCGATGCGCTTGCCGCGCCGCCCCCGGACCTTCCCGAGAAGACCGAGCGCGAGCTCCGCTTCGACGCGCTCCGGGACCGTCTCGACGATCTGCAGGGTGCCCTGGGCGCCGAAGGGACCCGCTCGCTCCTCATCGTCGTGCAGGGCCGGGATGCCGCCGGGAAGGACGGGATGATCAGGCGGGTGTTCAGTCGAATCAATCCCGCCCTGATCAGCATCACCAGCTTCAAGCGGCCCACCACGACGGAGCTGGACCACGACTACCTGTGGCGCATCCACCAGAGCCTCCCGTCGCGAGGCAAGATCGGCATCTTCAACCGGTCCCATTACGAAGACGTGCTGCCGGTGCGGGTCCATCAGCTGGTGCCCGAGAAGATCTGGCGCCGCCGGTACGATCAGATCAATGCCTTCGAGAAGATGCTGATCGACGAAGGCACCGTCGTCCGAAAGTTCTTCCTCCACATCTCCAAGGCGGAGCAGCTGGCGCGCCTCAACGAGCGGCTCGACGATCCCAGCAAGAACTGGAAATTCGAGCTGGGAGACCTGAAGGAGCGGGGGGTCTGGGACGAGTACACCGCAGCGTACGAAGAAATGCTGGAGCGGTGCAGCACCGCCGACGCGCCCTGGTACATCGTGCCCGCCGACAAGAACAAGCCGCGGGATTTTCTGGTGGCGGAGCTGGTGGTGGAGGCGCTGGAGGCGATGGATCCGAAGTATCCCGAGGCCGATCCGGAAGTGCTCGCGTTGCGGGGGAAGCTGACGTAGGGGCGAACTGCGAACTGCTAACTGCTAACCGCTTGGCCGTCAGCCGTTAGCCGTTAGCATCTCTCAGAAAACTCCCCCCGGCCCCGAAATCAGATAGGTCATGGTGTTACCCGACACGAAGAACGGGGACTGGGTCCCCAGGTACAGAACGAACTTGGCAAAGAGCTTCGGATCGCCGGTGGTGACCGAGACGCCGATCATCACGTTGGGGGCGCCGGAGCCGAAGTTCTCGTAGTCGAGCACGTACTGGCCGCGATCCAGCGAGGCGGCGAGCTGCCCCGGGAGCAGCGGACCCAGTCCGGTCGGGACCGCCCCCGCGCCGACTTCCGCGGGCCACGCTTCGGTGTCGGCGTGGAAGTTCAGCACCGCCACGTGAATGGCGCGAAGCTCCTGCGTCATCTGCGCCGCCAGGGCATGATTCCGCATGTCGACGTACTTCAGCAGCGCGATCGACGCGAGGATCCCGAGCAGAAACGTGACCACGAGCAGCTCGATCAGCGTGAATCCGCGACGCCCTCTCATGGCCTTCCCCGGTTCTTGATTTCCCGCAGGCTGTTGCCCAGGAAATGGGCCATCGAATCGGTTGAGCGCAGCACCAGCAGGGAATCGCCCGCCTGCCCAAAGAGCCGGAACTGCTGTTCCGCCAGCTCCTCGTAGCCCAGTCCCGGCGCGCTGCTTCCCGCCTCCGCCAGCGAGGTTGGAAGCCGGCCGGTCCGCTTCGCGAAGTCCGTCACCCGCTGCCGCTCCCGGAGCATCGAGAGCCGAAGCGAGGCCTCCCGGATCGCCGGCGATTCGGCCGGAGTCGCCTTCGGGCCGGCCAGCCATGACGGCTGCACCAGGATCAGCAGCAGACCGGCCAGGCTCAGCAGCGTCAGGAAGCTGACCCGCTTCCGGACCGCCGGCTGCAAGCGCGCGGCGGCAACCTTCTCATTCCGGTCCTTGACGACCGCTCGGGCGGCCTCGAGGAGATCGGTCTTGCTGTCGCGTCGGCTGTCGTGCGCCGTCGGCGTGCTGGTTGGAGTCACCGTGGCTTCCTCGAGTCGTTCGTCGGGCCCGCGAGCACCTTGGAAACCTGTTCCGGAAAGGTCGCGATATCGATCGGTTTCGTGATGTAATCATCGAACCCGGCTGCGTGCGCCCGGTCCCGGTCGCCCGTCATGGCATGCGCGGTCAACGCCACTACTCGCACTGCGGCATGCGGCGAGGTGCGGATTTCTGCAAGCAGGGCAAATCCGTCCTTCCCGGGGAGCTGAATATCCATCAGCACCAGATCCGGCCGGATTTGATCGAGGGCCTCCAGCAGGCCCTCGCCGCTCTGCAGTGCCGTGACTTCGTGTCCCTTGAGCGTCAAAAGCGCCCGGAACAGTTTCATGTTGTCTGGATTGTCTTCCACTATCAAGATTCGCGCCATCAGGTTCCTCAGCTCAGCTTGGCTCGGCGCAGCACCGCCTTCACGCGTGACTGCAGGGATTGGGCCTGAACCGGCTTGCTGAGGAAATCCTGGGCTCCGAGATCGAGGACCCGGGATTCGGTATCGTCGGTGCGTGCCGTCAGCACGATGACCGGTACCCCGGAGGTACTAACCCGCGCGCGCAGCTCTTCGAGCACGCCGAGGCCATCCAGCCGCGGCATATCGACGTCGAGGATCATCAGGTCAAACGATTTGCTCTCCATCTGCTCGAGGGCATCCAGCCCGTCGACTGCCTCGGTGATTTCGTACCCGTCGCGCTCGAGGATCGAGCGGACCAGCTTGCGCATCTGCGGATCATCGTCCGCGAGGAGAATTCGGGGCTTTCCCGAATGTTCCGCGGCGACGGCGGCGCGAACGGTCGCCGGAACCGCAGGCGTGGCGGTCCTTGCCGGGGCCGCGGCGGTATCCTGAGCCACCGCGGCTGCGGCCGACTCCACCTGGTCTTCCTGCTCCCACTCACCGAGCACCCGCACCACCTCGTCGAGCGACGTCACTCCCTGCCAGACCCGGTCGAGGCCGCTTTCCCACAGGGTGCGCATGCCGAGCGGGCGCGCCGCGGCGAGCAGCTCGTCGGGCAGCGCCCCCGCCTCGATCTTCTTGGCAACGTTGCTGTCCACCGGCATGATCTCGAGCACCGCGGTGCGACCCCGGAAACCCGTCGCGCTGCATGCCTTGCAACCGACCGCCTTCCGGGGCGTCGCCGTGCGGCCCTTCGGGGGACGCGCTTCCAGCGGCAAGTCATCCGAGTTGATCGGCACCGAGCAGGCCGGGCACAGGCTGCGAACCAGCCGTTGGGCGACGACCCCCTTGAGCACCGACGCGATCTTGAAGCCGTCGAGGCCCAGGTCGCGGAGCCGCACCACTGCCGAAGGTGCGTCGTTGGTGTGGAGCGTGGAGAGCACCAGGTGGCCGGAGAGGCCGGCCTGAATCGCAATGGCCGCGGTTTCCGCGTCGCGAATCTCGCCCACCAGCAGGATGTCGGGGTCCTGCCGGAGCACCGAGCGCAAGGCGGTCGCGAAGGTGAACCCCTGGGCCTCGGTGACCTGGAGCTGAGAGATTCCGGGGATGTCGTATTCGACCGGATCCTCGACCGTGATGATGTTCACCTTGCCGGTCTTGAGCTGATTCACCACCGCGTAGAGCGTGGTCGTCTTGCCGCTCCCGGTCGGGCCGGTCACCAGCACCATGCCTTCCCGGTTGCCGAGGAAGCTGCGAAAGATGCCTTCTTCCTGGGTGGGGAGATTCAGGTCCGGAATATTGGCTCGGAGATTGGTCTGATCGAGGATCCGGATGACGACTTTCTCACCCCGCCGCGCTACCGGCACCGTCGCGATCCGGAGGTCCACCAGCTTGCCGTCCACCCGCACACTGGCCCGGCCGTCATGGGGGTGCAGCGGATCGGTCACGTCTAGTTTGGCGAGAATCTTGACCCGCCGGACCAGCGAAGGACCCGCGGAGCCGGGGAGGCGCATCACTTCCTTGAGCACCCCATCGATCCGGTAGCGCACCGACGTGCCGTCGACCAGCGGCTCGGCGTGAATGTCGCTGGCTGACTCGCGGACGCCGTCGGCGATCATGGCGTCGACCAGCCGCGCCATGGGGGCATCCAGCGCGGGATCGCGCGGGGAGCCGGCAACCTCCTCGTCGATTGTCTCGACCGAGGAGGTGTTCAGTCCGTCGAGCAGCCGGTTGATCGCCCGCTCCGGCTGATAGGTTTCGTCGATCCGCGTCGCGATTTCCCGGGGCGATGCCACCTGCAGCGTCACCCGACGGCCGGTCACGAACCGGAGGGTTTCCTCGATCTCGAGATCGTGAGGGTTGGCGGTCGCGAGCGTGATGTTTCGGTCGTCGGCGGAGAGCGGAAACACCTGGTGCTTCCGGGCGACGGACTCGGGCAGCAAGGCGACGGCACGGGGGTCGGCCGCGGCGAGATTGGCCCGGGGAACCTTGAAGCGGGAGACCAGAACGTCGAGGATTTTCTCTTCGGTGGAGTAGCCGCGGGAAATGATTCGTTCCCAGGCCGTTCCCTCGTCGCCCCGACGGAGTTCTTCGACCTGAACCCCGAGCAGGACGCCGGCGTCTTGTAATACCTGGGCGAGCCACTGATCGGGGAACGGGGCGGGGTCAGGTCGGCGGTTCAAGTCACCTCGGAAATGAGTCTCGTTTGGTGCCGGACTGCCTTATAACTACAATTCCCGCAACGAAGTAGCAACCCCACGACTGCTCCAGAGAACCGGTGAAACCGAATCCATGTTCGTAGCCGGCACGGCCACGGTGCCGGGCGACAAGAGCCTGACCCACCGGCTTTTGTTACTGGCGGGACTTGCCCCGGGACGCTCCCGGCTATCCGGCGCCCTCACCTCGCTCGATGCCCGGTCGACTGCGGGTCTGCTGCGCGCGCTCGGAGTTCCCGTTTCTCCGCTCCGGGCCGGCGCCGACATCGTGGTGGCCGGCCACGGCCGCCTTCGCCGCCCCGATCGGGTTCTCGATTGCGGAAACTCCGGCACCTCGGCCCGGCTGTCGCTCGGCCTTCTCGCCGCGCACCGGTTCCGCGCGACCCTCACCGGAGACGCTTCGTTGCGCCGTCGACCGATGCGCCGGGTGACCGAGCCGCTCACGCTCATGGGGGCTCGCTTCGACGCTCCCGACCCCGACCGGCTTCCCCTGACCGTGCGCGGCGGGACGCTCACTTCCCTGGAATGGCGGCTCCCGGTTTCCAGCGCCCAGATCAAGGGCGCGCTGCTCTTCGCCGGTCTGGCTTCGTCGCAGCCGGTGGCTCTGTACGAGCCGAACGGCCGTTCCCGCGATCACTCCGAGCGCCTGCTGCGGTCTTTCGGTTACGAGGTGCTCGAGGGACCTGACGGCTGGATTCGCTTCGCCCCGACCGGCCAGCTCCGCCCCTTCGATCTGGCAGTTCCCGGCGATCCGTCGTCGGCCGCTTTTCTGGTCGGAACGGCGCTGCTTGCCGAGGGCGGGACGCTTCGGATCAGGGGCGTGGGCCTCAACCCGACCCGAACCGGCTTTCTTCGGGTGCTGGCGCGGATGGGGGCGACGATCACCTCGGAAAACCAGTCCGAGCAGGCGGGCGAGCCGGTCGGTGATCTCATCGCGTCGCCTGCGAGCCTCCGGGGGACGACCGTGACACCGGAGGAGATTCCGGCGCTGATCGACGAGATTCCTCTCCTGGCGGCGGTGGCGTCGCGCGCCGAGGGGGTGACGCGATTCCACGAGGTGGGCGAGCTGCGCGTCAAGGAGAGCGACCGGCTGGGCCTCCTCGCGGCCAATCTGCGCGCGGTCGGAGTCGAGGCGGTCGCGGAGGGTGACATGCTCACCGTGAGCGGCACCGACGCGGCCCCGGCCGGGCGGGTGCGCACCGAGGGCGATCACCGCATCGCGATGGCGTTCGCGGTGCTCGGCACCGTGAAAGGGGCGAAGATCCGAGTGGACAACATGGAATGCGCAGCGGTCAGTTTTCCTGGATTCGGCGCGACCCTGGCGAGCCTCGATGCCCGCAGGAAGGGCCGGTCCCCCTGACCCCCGGCAACCGACCCCCGACCCCTCTGGTCATCGCGATCGACGGTCCCTCGGCGAGCGGCAAGTCCAGCACCGCGACCGCGGTGGCCCGCGCGATCGGCGCGCTGCATCTCGATTCGGGTGCCCTCTATCGCGCGCTCACGGCGGTGGCGCGCGAGCTTCCCGATCGGACCGGGGAGGCGGTAGTCCGGGTGGCCGAAGCCCGCGACCTGGAGCTGCGGGAAGTCGCCGGAGAGCTGGTGCCTTTCATCGATGGGCGCGACGCCGAGCCGTTGCTGCGGACGGCGGAGGTGACCGGGCTGGTATCCGAGGTGAGCGCCATGCGGGTGGTACGCGACTGGGTCAACACCCGGCTCCGCGCGGCGGTGCACACCGACCGCGCGGTCGTCATCGACGGGCGGGATATCGGGACGGTGGTGTTTCCGCGTGCGCCCGTGAAGATATTTCTCACGGCAACCCCGGAGGCCCGCGCCCGTCGCCGCCTGCTCCAGCGGGGACAGGACCCCGATCCGGGGCAGATCGCCCGCGAGGCGGCCCGCCTGGCCGAACGGGACCGGCTCGACAGCACCCGGACGATCGCACCGCTCTCGCCTGCACCGGACGCGGTGGTGCTGGACACGACCGGCCTCGGCTTTGACGAACAGATCGGAACGATCGTTCGCGTGATTCGGGAGCGGCTGCTCGAATCGTGAGAGGTGAGACGTGAGATATGAGACGTGAGTCACCAGCCGTCCAGCCGTCCAGCCGTCCAGCCGTCTAACCCCTCGGCACACGGGCAGTACCAGCCCCTCCCGATCGGGGCCCGAAAGTTCTAGCTTGCTGACGATGCGTAAGCTGTGTTCGGCCGCCGCCTTCTTCCTCACTGGCGCCTTCCTGACCCTGTCCCTCGGGGGCCAGGCCGGATCACGCAGTGCGACGGAGCGCGCGTTCGTCGCCACCGACATGCACCGGGCCCAGAGCGATCTGGCCTCGGGGCAGCAGCGCGCGCTCAGGTCGGGCCACCCGGTGCGGCACGACGCGCCACCGGTTGCGCCGTTCCGCGGTCCCGCGACCCTTCCGCAGCTCCGCTTTACCGAGGCACCCGTCGCGCTTCCGGCTACCCCTGGTCAGCTCCGGCCCGCGTCCTCCGCATTTTCCCTCTATCCCACCGGTCCACCCCTCCGGCGCTGAGCCGGTCCAGAGACACTGGCTTGCCTTCGCCGCGTGATCGACGCGCGGCACCCCCGGTCCGGCTCACGATTCGATTGCCCGAGTCTCCGGTCGCGCGCATTCCGCCGCGACGCGGCGAGGCTCGCGAACTCGTGCGTCGCGCGGGAGTGATGCCATGCTGCTCAAGACCCTCACCCATCGGCTGCTGCTGATCGGGTTGCTCATCGCCGGCTCCGTGTCGGCACTCTGGACCAACTATCGCCGTACCGACGGCCCCGGTCGCCGCGGAATGCCGGTCAGCCTGGGTCTCGATCTCCAGGGCGGAATGCAGCTCGCGCTGGAGCTGGACCAGTCCGACCGGCCCTCCCCCGATCCAGCGCGCGACATCGAGCTCGCCCTCACCATCCTCCGCACCCGGATGGACGAGTTCGGTGTGATCGAGCCCCTCATTCAGCAGGCGGGCAAGGAGCGCATCATCGTGGAGCTGCCTGGCCTGCGCGACCCTGAGCGTGCCAAGGCGATCATCCGGCGCTCCGCCTTCCTCGAATTCCGGATCACCGACGAGAGCCGCGCGCTCGAGCGCTCGCTTCCCGCGCTGGACCGCGCGCTTTCGGGCCTCGGCGTTTCCATCGGACTGGCCGCTCCGCCCAGCGCGGTCGACCGGCTGCTGGGTGGCACTGCCGCACCCGATAGTCTTGCGACAGGACAGCTCGCACGCCTGATCGCTCCTTCGGGTGAGGCAGGGTCCTACGCGTCGCCGGCGGAGTACATGGTGGCGGAGTCCCTCTGGCGCTCGGTGGACAGCGCGCTCCGGCGTCCCGAGATCCGCCGGCTCTGGCCCCGAGGCATCGACCTCAAGTGGGCCGACGCCGCGACCGGCGGGTACCGGCTGCTGTATGCTCTCGAGGATCGGCCCATCGTTACCGGCAAGGATCTGCTCGACGCGCGCGCCCGGATCGATCCGCTGACCAACGGTCCAGAGGTGACCTTCTCGCTGAACTACGAGGGTGGCCGCCGCTTCGGCGACGCGACCGGGCGGAATATCGGCCGTCCTATGGCGATCCTGCTCGACGGCCAGGTGCAAGGTCGCCCACCGGTGATTGAAAGCCGGATCGAGCGTGAGGGACGTATCCGGATGACCGGACGCTCGCTCGCGGAGGCCCAGGACCTGGCCATCACGCTGCGTGCCGGCGCGCTCCCGACGCCGCTCAGAATCGTCGAGCAGCGGCAGGTGGGGCCGAGCATGGGGGAGGACTCCATCCGGGGCGGGATCGTCGCGGGTGTGGTGGGCTCGGCGCTGGTCATCGCGATCGTGATCGGCTACTACGCGATGAGCGGTGTGCTGGCGGTACTGGCCCTGGCCCTGTACAGCCTGATCTGCTTCGGTGCGCTCGCCTTGTTCGGCGCCAGCTTGACGCTTCCCGGGCTCGCCGGCTTCGTGCTGTCCATCGGCATGGCAGTCGACGCCAACGTGCTGATCTTCGAGCGCATACGAGAGGAGCAGCATCGAGGGACCAGTGCGGCCCGCGCGCTCGCCGAGGGCTTTCGGCACGCGATGCCGGCGATCATCGATTCGAATCTGACGACCATCATCACCGCGTTCTTCCTCTACCGGTTCGGGACCGGTCCGGTGCGCGGGTTCGGCGTGACTCTGATCATCGGCATCCTTGCCTCGATGATCACCGCCGTCTTCGTCACCCGTACGCTCTATCTGGTGTGGCTCAAGCGGCGGCCCGGAATGACCACCTTCTCGGTGGGCCGCTTCCGGCTGCTCCAGCACGCCGGGTTCGACTTCATCGGCGCCCGGCGCAAGGCCTACGCTGTGACCGCCGCGCTGCTCCTCGTCGGAGTCGGATTCCTCGGTGTCCGCGGCGTGACCTATGGCGTCGACTTCAAGGGCGGCACGCTGCACGAGGTGTCACTGGTCCGGCCGGTCGAGCCGGGGCCGATCCGCGACGCGCTCGAGGCGCACGGTGTCCGCGGCGCCGAGCTCCAGAGGGTCGGAGCGGGAGAAGGGATGAGGATCCGCGCCGCGCTGCTGCCCGCTGCCGACGGTCGTTCGGGCGATCTCGAGAGCACCTCGGCCGCGGTGGCGGGGGCGCTCGACGACGCGGTCGGTAACGGGCAATACCAGGTTACCCGAAGCGAGTCGGTTGGGCCCAAGGTGGGCAGCGAGCTCAGGATGCAGGCGGTGATGGCCATCCTGCTGTCGTTTCTGGCTGTGCTCATCTACCTCGCGTGGCGGTTCGAATGGCGGTTCGGACTCGCGGCCGTCGCGGCCACCGCGCACGACATCCTGGTGACGATCGCGTTCATCGCCGGTCTCGGCCTGGAGATCAATCTGGTGGTGGTGGCGGCGCTGCTCACGGTGGTGGGCTACTCGCTCAACGACACTATCGTGATCTTCGACCGGGTCCGGGAGAACCTTCGCGCGCGCCAAGGCGCGCCGCTCGGGGAGATTCTCAACCGCGCCGTGAACGAGACGCTGCCCCGGACCGTCCTGACCGGCGGCACCGCGCTGGCGACCCTCGCGGCCCTCGCGATCTTCGGCGGGGAGGTGGTTCGCCCCTTTGCCGTGATCATGTTCTTCGGGATCTTCACCGGCACCTTCTCGTCGATCTTCATCGCTTCGCCGGTGCTGGCGGCCATTCACCGGCGCTGGCCGGCGAGCTCCGCGAAGTCGCAGGTTCCCGTCGTCAAGGCGACGGGGGCCACCGGCCGCAACCCCGTATCCCCGGCATCCGCATGACCAACAGCCCCACTTTGCGTCTTTGCGTCGTTGTGTCTGCGCGTCTTTGCGTCTTTGCGTCTTTGCGTCTATTTTGCAAGGCTCCCCTGTGCACTTCGGCACGGGGACCAAACCTCCAGCCCGGCGGCGCTCGTGGCCCCGGTCCGAAAGCGATCCTTCCGTCATGGCCAACCTCACCACCACGCCCGAATCATTCTCCACGCCCACGGGCCTTCGGGTCCGCGAAGATCTCATCGACGAGAGTTATTCGTCGGAAGACTACGAGAAGATGCTCTCGATGTACGAGGGCACCATGGCGTCCATCGCCGAAGGCGAGATCGTCAAGTCCAAAGTGCTCCGGGTCACCGACAATGCGGTGATTCTGGATGTGGGATTCAAGTCGGAGGGCTCGGTTCCGCTCGACGAGTTCAAGGACATCCCCAAGGAGGGCGACGAGGTCGAGGTCTTTCTCGAGCATCTCGAGGACCAGGAGGGCGCGGTCGTCCTCTCGAAGAAGAAAGCCGACTTCATGCGGGTCTGGGAAAAAATCCGGATCGCGCACGAAAGCGACCAGCCGGTCGAGGGCACTCTCATGAAGAAGATCAAGGGCGGCGTGGTGGTGAACGTGATGGGCGTGGACGCCTTCCTTCCCGGCTCCCAGATCGCGCTCCGCCGGGTTCCCAACATCGACGAGCTGCTGGGCCAGAGCTACGAGTTCAAGATCATCAAGCTCAACAAGCGGCGCCGGAACATCGTGGTCAGCCGCCGGGTCATCCTCGAGACCGAGCGGGCCAGCAAGCGCGAGCACCTGATGAAGGAGCTCGAGGTCGGGCAGGTGCGGAAGGGGATCGTCAAGAACATCACCGATTTCGGGGCGTTCATCGATCTCGGCGGTGTCGACGGCCTGCTCCACATCACCGACATGTCCTACGGCCGGGTGTCGCATCCGACCGAGCTGGTCCAGATCGGCACCGAGGTCGAAGTGAAGGTGCTCGACATCGACTGGCAGCGGGAGCGGATTTCGCTCGGCATGAAGCAGCTGCAGAACTATCCCTGGAAGGACGTCGCCGGGAAGTACCCGGTGGGCACCCGGGTCCAGGGCAAGGTGGTTTCGATCACCAATTACGGCGCGTTCGTGGAGCTGGAGCCGGGCATCGAGGGACTGGTCCACATCTCCGAGATGAGCTGGACCCGGAACGTGCGGCATCCGTCGAAGATCGTCTCGATCGGGGAGACCATCGAAGCGGTGGTGCTCAAGGTCGACGAGACCGAGGAGAAGATCTCCCTCGGCATGAAGCAGACCGAGCAGGATCCCTGGATGGTGCTGCCCAACAAGTACCCGGTCGGCACCCGGATCCAGGGCAAGGTCCGCAACCTCACCAGCTTCGGCGCCTTCGTCGAGCTGGAGCCGGGCATCGACGGCCTGATCCACATCTCCGACATGTCGTGGACCAAGCGGGTCCAGCACCCGTCCGAGGTGGTCAAGAAGGGCGACGCGGTCGACGTCGTGATCCTCAACATCGACGCCGAGAACAAGCGGATCTCGCTCGGACTCAAGCAGGCGGAGGAGGATCCCTGGCTCCGGATCGGCGAGACCTATCCCATCGGGATGGAGCT
>Ga0075429_100005052_pt1 | contig 11350 bp, 10 predicted proteins | sample RhiMetdeltSRZDD3_FD_75295 | JGI IMG/M metagenome (GOLD analysis project Ga0075429, IMG submission 75295) | Populus rhizosphere microbial communities from Tennessee, USA - Rhizosphere MetaG P. deltoides SRZDD3 | ecosystem: Host-associated > Plants > Roots > Rhizosphere > Soil | place: USA...
GCGATGAGGTAGTAGGCCGACAGCCCGTAGATGGTGGACGGCACCGAGACCTCGTCGACGCTGGCCCCGGCCTTCTCGAGCGCGGCGGCCGCGTCCTGGACCCGGGCGACGACCTCCGGTTCCATGCCCTCGGCCTCGATCAGCTCGGTGACCACCCCCACCCGGAGGCCCTGGACCCCCTCGTCGAGCCGCTCGACCAGCGACGGCATGAGCTCGGGGATCGACGTGGCGTCGAGCGGGTCGTGACCCGCGATGACCTCCAGCGTGACGGCCGCGTCGGCCACCGTGGCGGTGAGGGGCCCGATCTGGTCCAACGACGACGCGAAGGCCACCAGGCCGTAGCGCGACACCCGGCCGTAGGTCGGCTTCACCCCCACGACGCCGCACAGCGCCGCGGGCTGGCGGATCGACCCGCCGGTGTCGGATCCCAGCGCCACCGGCGCGAACCCGGCGGCGACGGCGGCCGCCGAGCCGCCCGATGATCCCCCCGGGACTCGGGCCAGGTAGTGGGGGTTGCGGGTGGGGCCGAAGGCCGAGTTCTCGGTCGAGCTGCCCATGGCGAACTCGTCGAGGTTCGTCTTGCCGACCACGATCGCCCCCGCCGCGACGAGGCGCTCGACGACGGTGGCGTCGTAGGGCGGGCGCCAGCCCTCGAGCACCCGGGACGAGCAGGTGGTGGCCACGCCGCGGGTGCACAGGTTGTCCTTCAACGCCACCGGCACGCCGGTAAGCGGCCCGGGATCCTCGCCCGCCACCACCCGCCGGTCGATGGCCAGGGCCGCCTCGCGGGCGGCATCGGCGGTGACCAGGTTGAAGGCGTGGACCTGGTCGTCCAGGCGGTCGATGCGGCCGAGGTACTCGTCGAGCACCTCGCTCGCCAGCCGTTCGCCCTCCCGAACGGCGGCCGCGACCTCGCGGGCGGAGGTCGCCGGGCCCACGAGCCCGCTCACGGTGCCTCCCCCAGCACCGGCGGGACGCGGAACTGCCCGTCTTCGGTCGCGGGGGCGCCGGCGAGGGCATCCTCGCGGGTCAGGCCCGGACGTTCCTCGTCGGGCCGCAGCACGTTGAGCAGCGGATAGGGGTGGGAGGTGGGCGGCACGTCGTCGACGTCCAGGGCCTCGACGTCGCGGGCGTGATCGAGGACCTTGGCCAGCTGGCCGGTGAAGGTGACGAGCTCCTCCTCCGTGAGCTGGATCCGGGCCAGCCGGGCGACGTGCGCGACGTCCTCGCGGGAGATCTCGGCCATAGATTGTCCATCGTAGGAGGCTCGCCGAGGGTCCCAGGACGGGAAAAGGCGGGGATGGAGGGGAACGCTGCGCGGCTCGCGTGCGTCTTCATGGCGATGAACGCGCTGTCGGTCGACGTCCCGGCGCCGGTGCCTTGGGACGCTGCGCTGATCACCGTCTACCAGGACCGCTACCGGGACCTGGTCCGGCTGGCGTACCTGTTGACCGGCCAGGCGGCCGTCGCGGAGGAGATCGTGCAGGACGCCTTCCTGGCGTCGCACCGGACCGTCGACCGGTTGCGCGACCCGTACGCGTACGTGCGAACCGCGGTGGTCAACCGCTGCTACTCGTGGGGACGCCGGCTCAAGCTCGAACGGGAGCGCCGTCCTGCTCCCGCCGATCCGGCGGAGCTGGTGGCCGACGAGATGTGGGACGCTCTTGCGACCCTCAGCGAACGACAACGGACGGCCATCGTCCTCCGCTTCTACGAGGACCTCCCCGACCAGCGCATCGCCGAGATCATCGGCTGCCGGCCGGCCACGGTCCGTACTGCCATCCATCGAGGGCTGCGTGAGCTTCGAAAGGTCATCGACCGATGAAGGGCCTCGACCACCACTACTCCGACACCGACGACGACTTCGAGGACCGCCTGCGGGCCATGCTGCGGCGGCGGGCTGCCGACGTGCACGCCGAGCCGCCGGATTGGCAGGACCTGCTGGACCGGTCGAACGCCGTCGTGGTCTCCCTGGAGACCCGCCGCCCGCTGGACGGGCCGTTCCGGGCTCGCCGGCGCCGCTGGACCTGGCTGCGCCCGGCGTTGGCTGCGGCCGCCTGCCTCAGCCTGGTGATGGCGGCCGGCATCGCCATCGGCCGCTCCACGGACCAGCCCGGCTCCGGTGGCTCCGCCGACCAGCCCAGTGGCCCCGCGAGCGACGGGGAGCAGACCCTGGCGGCGGCCGGTAGCGCCAGCTTCCGACCGGCGACGGCCGCGCCGCTCTATCCGGAGGGCACCGATGCGCAGTTCCAGGCTGAGGTCGATGACGCCCTGGCGACGGCGGAGGGGGCGGAGCAGGCAGCCGGGACGCTCGGGCTCGAGGCGCTGGCCGATCCCGAGGCCGTCGCGAAGGACTACCTGGCCTCCGTCGGGATCGAGGACGGTTCGCCCTACACCCTGTTCGTCGACACGCCGGTCGATGCCGATCGTCTCGACGACATCGGGGCGGGTACCGGTCGTCTGGTGGCCACGACGACGGTGTGGTGGTCGCTGCGTGAGGACGACGGGACCTCTGATCCGCCGATGATGTCCATGGGCTACGTACATCTCCGGGACCTGATCAGCCCGGCCGAAGTCGCGGCGCCCGAGGTTGACGGCATCGGCCGCGAGGCCTGGGTCGTCGTCGGTGCCGCCACCCGGGGCCTGGACCTGGCCGACGTTCGCCGGGAGGGCGATCAGATCCACTTCGCGGTCACCACCTACCAGGGCCACGAGCCCGACTACGACACCACCAACCTCCCGGTGCAGGTCGAGGTCAACGACCAGGTGATCAGTGACCGGTCGCTCGAGCCCAACGAACCCCAGGAGTTCACGGCGTCCGTGCCGACCGACGAGGCGGCGACCATCCGACTCCAGCAGATGGGCGGTGAGCAGCCGCTGTCGGTGGCCGAGACAAAGTTCCTACCCGCGTCCGACTCGACCGACGGCGGCAGCTCCACCGACCCGGTGCCCCCGGCCGCGCCGCCGACGCCGGAGGAGGGCGTCGGACAGGCGGTGCTTGGCGACGGCTGTGCACCGGACCTGTCGCTGATGCTCACGCTGGACCTGCCATCCGGGTTCGATACCACCGCGTTCCCGGGCGACGGCCAGGGAGCGGAGACCAGCGGCATCCCGTGCCTGTCCTACTTCGCCGACCCGAGCGATCCCGCCAGGACGATCGTCGTCGGCTGGGGCGAGCCAGGGTTCCCGGTGTACGAGCTCAGGGGACCGACGTGCTTCCCATGGGGCGAGACCGACGAGGGCGCGTTGGTCGCCGTGCGCTCAGCGCCCTTCCCGATCTACCTGTTCGCCACCGGTGTCAGCCACGACGATTTCCAGCAGGCCATCAGCAGCAGCGTCCTCAGCGGTTCGGAGGACTGGACCGCCGACGAGGGCTGCTGACCGGACCCGCCCCCGGACGCCGGCCCCAGGTCACGCCATCAGGCGGTCGACGAAGGCCACGGCCTCCGTCGTGATCAGCTCGCCGTCGTAGTCCAGCGTGGCCACGTGATAGCTGCGCTCCAGCGTGATGCGCTCGACCGGCCCGGTGACCGCCGTGGCGAGGACGTCGCTGTCGGTGGGTGGCACGACGTGGTCCTGGGGACTGGTCATGATCAGCACCGGGCAGGCCACCTGGTTCAACTGCGGCCCGAACCGGGCGGTTGCCTCGGCCAGGGACAGCAACGGGCGTAGCGGGGCCGCGTCGTAGGCGACCTCGTCCGAATCGGGGTGGGCGATGTCGCCGCCGATCGACGGGATCGTCTCCTCGCCCGCCTCGACCAGCTGCTCCAGCGCCGCGACCATCTCCTCGGCGACCTGCATCGCCGGGTTGACGCAGACGATGCCGACGATCTCCGGGTGCCGGGTCGCCAGCCACACCGTGAGCGAGCCGCCCATCGACAGCCCGGCGACCGCGACCCTGTCGCAGCGGGACGCGAGGTCCTGGTAGGCGGCCTCGGCCGCGGCTGACCAGTCGTCCCAGCGGGTGGAGAGCATGTCGTCGACGCTCGTGCCGTGTCCTGGCAGCAACGGCAGCTCGACCGCGTACCCCGCCGCGGCGAAGGCCTCGGCCACCGGCCGCATCGAGTGGGGGCAGCCGGTGAACCCGTGGAGGACGAGCACCCCGTGCCGCCCGCCCGGCTTGGACCACGGTTCACACTCGGGGATCACGGGGCTCGCCATGGCCGGCACCCTAGCGATACGGGTCGTCGCGGGCCGGCTCGTCCCACCAGTCGTCCGGAGCCGGCGTCCAGTCGGGGTCGTCGTAGATGCAGTCCACCGGGCACGGATCGAGGCACTTCCCGCAGCCGGAGCACAGCTCGGGCACGATGATCACGTCGATGCCGTGGTTGAAGATGGCGCCGAACTGCGGCGGGCAGTGGCGGATGCAGGTGTCGCAGTTGATGCAGATCGACATGTCGATCCGCAGCGGGGCGTTCTGCCACTTCGGGTTGCGCTGCTGGCTCGCCAGCCGTTCGCTCCGGGTCCCGGCCGCCATGACACCACGCTATCCGTTCCGGGGCCTACGATTGACCCACGGGTCAAGAAAGCGGAACACTGGTCGGCCACGCCATGAACTCATCTCGCCAGCTCACCGCTCAGGGCGCCGAGCGCAAGCGCCAGCTGCTCGATGCCGCAGCCCTGCTCTTCTCGGAGCAAGGGTACGCGTCGACGCGGGTGGTGGACATCGTCGACGCCGCGGGCGTCGCGAAGGGCCTCTTCTACTGGTACTTCGAGAACAAGGAAGCGCTGTTCCGCGAGCTGGCGGCCGACATCCGCCGCCAGCTGCGCCGGGCGCAGCGCCACGCGATGGACCGCAGCGCGCCCGCCCTGGTCCAGATCATCCAGGGGACGCTGGCCAGCGTGCAGTTCACGGCCGAGCACGCCTCGTTCTTCTCGCTGCTCGAGGTCGAAGGGCGCAACGTCGCCGACGAGCTGCGCCGTGGCACCGAGCAGCATCTCAAGGACGTCCGCTCGCTCATCCGCGAGGGTCAGGCCGACGGCACGGTCACCACCGACGACGACGCCGATCTCCTGGCCCTGGCGGTGGTCGGCGCGGTCGCCCAGTTCAGCCACTTCCACCGCACCGGTCGCATCGACATGGATCTCGCTGAGCTCGGTCACTACGTGGCCCGGCTCGTCACCCGCATCCTCACCGCCGACGAGCAGATCGCCCGCCGCTCCCTCGCCCAGGTGCTCAAGGCCTCCCGGGACGCCCAGCCGGTGCGGCGCGTTCCGGTCGCCTGACCGGCGCGCGGTAGCCTCGCCCGCTATGGCTCGTACTGGACGGTTCCTGGCGGTCGCGGCGCTCGCCGCCCTCCTGCTGGGCGCATGTGCCAACAAGGACGCCGACCGCGCCGACGTCGTCAACGCCCTCGAGGAGGCGGGAGCTTCCTCCGAGCAGGCCAACTGCGTGGGCGACGGGCTGACCGACGAGGACAGCGAGTTCCAGCTGTCCCAGAAGGAGCTCAACGACCTGGCCGGGGCGTCCGATCTCGACGAACTGGATTCCGACGTCAACGACAGGGTGCGGGCTGTCATGGACCAGTGCCTGGGCGACGGGTCGGGCAGCGACACGGCGACCACGGACTCCACCGACGAGTCGACGACCACCACCGGCGGTTAGCGCCCACCATGGCGCATCCGTTCCTGTCCGAGGCCTGGATCGCTGCCGTACGCCAGATCCGCGCCGATGCGGGGCCGTCCGACAGCCCGCCCACGGGCTCGGTGCGCATGAACCTCGTCGTCACCGAGGTGCCCTTCGGCGACGGGACGATCCACGCCCATCTCGATACCACCGACGGTGAGATGGTGGTCGAGCAGGGCCACGTCGACGACCCCCACGCCACGGCGACCTTGGACTACGACGCCGCCCGGGTGCTGCTGGTCGACGCCGATCCGCAGGCGGCCCTGCAGGCCTTCCTGGGTGGCAGGATCAAGCTGCAAGGCGATCTGACCCGGGCGCTCGGCGTGCGGTCGGGGCCGCCTGACCAGGAGCTCATCAGCCGAATCCAGCAGATCACCGAGCCCTGAGGCCGCCCGGCGGGCTGGGAATCGCAGCAGTGGGATCGGGCGGGGCGGCGCACTCTTGCCGGATGCCAACGTGCCGAGCTGGCTGGGGCGGCAGCCTCATCGCGGCGGCTGGGGAACACCGCGTCCGGCATACCGCCCCAGCCAGCCCGGCACGCTCAGTAGTGTAACAAATGCATAGAGCTATGTGTGCCACAGCCGGGGAGATCCCGACGATTTCTTCAGTAGCCCCCGCGCCCGCCGAATAAACCTCCTGCATGCCCGCCGTTCTCCGCCTGGGCCCACAACTCTGTGCGGCACCTGGCGCCCGCTCCCCAAGCTTCCGCGTCAGGGTGCCCCGAACTGACCATGGGGTCAAGTCTGCTGCGCAAAGTGGCGGGCTTTTGACATATTCGCCAATGCGTCCCTCGGGGTGGGATCGGATGCCGCGCGACGCCCGCGAGACGCCCGCTAGAAGGCCCAGAGGGTGACTTCGGAATCCGGGTCGACCTCGGTGCCCGCCAGCGGGAACATCGCCACGACCTGGCCCTCCCCGGAGCCCTGGACGTTGCCCACCCGCAGGCCCTCGTCCTCCAGGGTGTCCCGTGCCTCGTCCACCGACATGCCGGTGACGTCGGGCACCTCGACCGTGGTGGCGTCCGACTCGTCACCGGTGTTGACGACGATGGTCACGGTGTCACCGGGCTCGACGTCCCGGCCGCGACGGGGGTCGGTGCGGATCACCTGCCCGGGGCCCAGGTCGTTGCGGAAGCCGTCCTCCCGCTCGACGTCCAGGCCCAGCCGGCGCAGCTCGTCCTCGGCCTGGTCGGCGTTCCAGCCGCGGACGTCGGGCATCTCGATCGGCTCGTCGCCCACCGACACCAGCACCCGGACCGTCGAGCCCTTGGCCAGGCGGGCGGGTGTGCCGTCCTCGAGGCCGATCACGTGCCCCTCCTCGACGTCCCGGCTGGGCGTGGGGACGAACTCCGGCACCAGCTCGATCCCGGGGCTCCGCAGCAGGCCGTCGGCCTGCTCCTGGGTCAGGCCGGCCAACTGGTCGTTGCCGGGAACCTCGACCAGCGTCGGGCCCAGCGAGATCTTCACCACCAGCGTGTGGCCCTCGCGCAGCTGGTGCCCGGGGGCGGGCTCGGTCTCGAGCACCACGCCGGACTCGGTGCCGTCGCGGTAGATCTCCTGGCGGTCGATGTGCCAGCCGAACTCGTCGGTCAGGCGGGGGATGTCGTCCTCGTGCGCCCCGATCAGCTCCTGGGGGACCCGATGGGACGGGATCCGCCACTGCTGGAACTGCCAGGTGCCGATGGCCCCGACCGCGATGGCCAGCGTGACGGCAGCGATGCGTATGACCCAGGTGCGCAGGTCCCGCCGGCGCGGGAGGACGTCGGGCGGGACGTAGCCGCCGGACCCGGCCGCGGCAGCGGGCGGGCCGGGGTGGATCATGGTCCGGTCCCGCTCGTCGACCGCCGTGGTGGGCAGGCCTCCAGGACCACCGGGACCACCCGGAGCCAGGTGCTTGGGCGCGATCACCGTCGGCGCGTCCTCGGGCGAGGGCGCCCGGGCCCCGCCAGTGGTGGTGTCGGAGCCGTTGGCGCCGGGGCCAGCGCCAGCCGCGGCGCTACCGTTCGCCGACGCGGCGCCGGCCAGGACCAAGGGAGCGGGCCGCGGCAGCTCGGTCGCGGCGTCCATGAGGTCGTTCACCAGCGTCGCGGCGTCCGGCCGGTCGCTGGCCAGCGCGGCACCGGCCCGGGCCAGCACGGTAGCCAGCGCTCCCAGGTCCTCCGATACCGGGATGGCCCGGTCGAGCCGGCCCATCAGCGTGCCGATGGTGGTGTCGGCGCTGAACGGCACGGAGCCGGTGACGGCCTCGATGAGGACCAGGACCAGGGAGTAGACGTCGCTGCGCCCGTCGAGCGCATCGCCCCGCACCTGTTCGGGCGAGGCGTAGCGGGCCGTCCCGAGGACCGCACCGCCGGTCTGCTCGGTCCACCCGGCCTCGGCGACGGCGCGGGCCAGGCCGAAGTCGGCGATGCGCAGCCGGGCGTCGTCGCCGAACAGCAGGTTGGCGGGCTTGATGTCCCGGTGGACGAACCCCTGGTCGTGCGCGTGCTCCAGCGCCCGGGCGGCCTGCAGCCCGATCAGCAGCGCCTGTGACGGCGACAGCCGGTGCCCGGCGTCGAGCATCGACCGCAGGCTGCCCCCACCGAGGTACTCGGTGACCAGATAGGGCGGGACCTCGCTGCCGTTCCAGTCGAAGATGGCCACGATGTTCGGGTGGCTGAGAGCGGCCGCCGCACGGGCTTCGGCCCGGAAGCGCCGCAGGAACCCCTCGTCCTCGGCCAGGACCGGGTGGAGCAGCTTGACGGCGACCCGCCGGCTCAGGCGGCTGTCATCGGCCAGGTACACCTCGGCGGACGCGCCAGTACCCAGCGGCGCGAGGAGCCGATACCGCCCGCCGAGGACCCGACCGATGTTGGTAGTTGGCAGCAGAGCGCCAGCCTCCCTGAAGGGGATCCGTCCACGCCCGCGGGACGGCCAACGAACACCGGAGGTTATCCCACACCGCCCCCGCCGACGTCGTCGCTACCAGCTCAGCTCGCTCTTGGTGCGGCCCTTGCTCGCCCAGTAGCCGTCGGTGCGGCCCATCCGGAACCGGGCGGGCTTGGCGTCGTCGGTGAGGAGGTCGGTCTCGAGCCAGAGGCGCTTGAGGTGGCGGATCTTCCCCGCGGGACGGTCGTCGCGGTACGACGCCCGGGCGTGGAGCACGTGGTAGTTGTTGATGAACTGCATGTCGCCGGGGCGGAGGCCCATGGCCACCCGGTACTGCGGGTCGGCGCACAGGTCGTCCAGACGGTCCAGGGCCGCCCGGCTGGCGACCGAGACCGAGGGAGCGTCGGCATGCCGGCGGCTCGACTCGATGAAGGGCCGGATGTAGCGGACGAACAGCCGGTCGCGGTGCCGGGTGTAGACCGGCATCTCGTACCAGCCCCGGGCGCCGGGCCGCTGCTCTCCCCGCAGGTCGTAGGGGAAGGACTGGTAGAGCAGCTCGGCCAGCTCGGGGTCGCTGCGGACCAGGTCGTTGTGCATGGTCACGGCGTTGGCCACCAGGCTGTCGCCGCCCTCGGCGCCGGCGTCGAGGCAGAGCAGCCCGACCAGGTCGGAGCCGTCGGAGTGGAACGGCAGCGCCACCGTCCCCACCTCGTTGCCCCGGGCCGTGGGGTCGTTGGGGGCACGGCCCTGGTCGGTGACATCGCCGAGCAGGTGGCCCTTCGCGTTCTGGGGCCATGGCTGGCCGAGGTAGGTCCCGATCCCCCAGTAGATGGCCGAGGCCCGGTCCTTGCTGTAGCGCTCGATCGGCAGGCGCCGGATCAGGACCATGCCCCGCCCATCGATCAGCTCATGGGTGACGCGGGCGAGCTCGGGGCCCAGGGTCGGCAGCGGGAACAGGTCACGGGTGATGTCGAGCACGTCGGTGGTGTGCTCCTCGGCGTAGGCCAGCGCGGCGTCGAGCTCGGCGATGTGGGCCTCGCTCAGGTGGACGATGTAGCTGTCGTCCACCTCGCCGCTGCGCCACTCGCACCGGGTCTCCAGGGGGATCGGTGCCTCACTCATCGGTCCCGCCTCCCGTCCGGGGAACCGGCTCTCGGCGGCCGGGCGGCTCCGACGTGGCGGGCGGGGGCTGCGGGCCGCGGATGAGGTGCCCAGGAAGAGGGCCGACGGCTTCGCCGTGTTCGTACGTGACCTGACCGGCGACGACCGTGGCGACGTAGCCGTCGGCGGTCTGTACCAGCCGGCGACCGCCGGCCGGCAGGTCGTGGCGCATCTCGGGTCGCCGGACGGTCAGCGCCTCGAAGTCGATGACGTTCACGTCGGCCCGGTAGCCGGGCGCCAGCACTCCGCGATCGAGCAGGCCGACGGTGCGCGCCGTGTCCCGGGTGTGCTGCTGGACCAGGTAGGGCAGGGCCAGGCGGCCCCGGTCGCGGTCCCGGCCCCACAGGGTCAGCAGGGTCGTCGGGAAGCTGGCGTCACAGATGGTGCCGACGTGAGCCCCGCCGTCGCCCAGGCCGGGGACGGTGTGCGGGTGGGCCAGCATCTCGCCGACGGCGTCGAGGTTGCCGTCGTTGTAGTTGAGGAACGGCAGGTACAGGAAGGCCCGGCCGTGGTCGGCCAGGACCAGGTCGTAGACCATCTCGAACGGGTCGCGTCCCTCGCGCTCGGCCCGCCGGGCGACGCTCGACGCGGGGTCGGGCTCGTAGTCGGGCGGATCGCCCAGCTCGTAGAGCGCGTGGAACGACTCCAGCAGGCGGCCGCGGTGGCGCTGCTCGTCACGCGCGGCGGCCAGGAGCCGCTCCCGGAAGCCCGGATCGGCCAAGGCCTCCACCTGCTGTCCGAGCGCCAGGCCCGCGATCTCGCCGAACACCGGGTTGCGGAGGAACGGGTGCAGCGAGCACTGGAGACCGAGCAGCAACCCGACCGGCCGGGGCGCGACCTGGGCGCTCATCCGGACCCCGTCGGCGTTGGCCGCGGTGAGCAGGTCGAGCTGGCGGCGCCACTGGGGGAACTGGACCATCGAGAACGACAGCGGGCGGCCGGACTCCTCGGCCATCCGTCGGAACAGGCCGAACTCGGCGTCGACGTCGGCGAAGTCCGACACCACCTGGAGCACACCCCGGCCCGTGGTCCCGATGGCCCGGGCGATGCCCACCAGCTCGTCCGCCTCGGCGGTCAAGGTCGGGGTGGGCTCGCCCCGGCTCGTCCGGTGGTTCAGGGTGCGCGAGGTGGTGAAGCCGAGGGCTCCGGCCTCGACCGCCGCACGGGCCTGCGCGGCCATGGCGGCGATGTCGTCGGGCGTCGCGGTCTCGCGGGCCGCGCCCCGCTCGCCCATCACGTTGAGTCGGAGCGCCCCGTGCGGGACCTGGAGGGCGACGTCCACGTCGAAGGCCCGCGGGTCGAGCGTCTCCATGAACTGGGGGAAGGACTCCCACTCCCAGGAGAGGCCCTCGGCGAGGACGGTGCCGGGGATGTCCTCCACCCCCTCCATCAGCTCGATCAAGCGCTGATGGTCGGTGGGTCGGACCGGAGCGAAGCCGACGCCGCAGTTGCCCACCACCACGGTCGTGACGCCGTGCCACGACGACGGGATCATGCGCTCGTCCCACGAGGCCTGGCCGTCGTAGTGGGCGTGGATGTCGACGAAGCCCGGTGTCACCAGCAGGCCTCTGGCGTCGATTTCCTCGCGGCCCGAGGCCACGATCTTGCCGAGCTGCACGATGCGGCCGTCCTTCACGCCGACATCCTGTTGGCGCGCTTCGCTGCCCGTGCCGTCGAGGACGGTGCCGTTGCGGAT
>Ga0075429_100005060_pt1 | contig 11340 bp, 8 predicted proteins | sample RhiMetdeltSRZDD3_FD_75295 | JGI IMG/M metagenome (GOLD analysis project Ga0075429, IMG submission 75295) | Populus rhizosphere microbial communities from Tennessee, USA - Rhizosphere MetaG P. deltoides SRZDD3 | ecosystem: Host-associated > Plants > Roots > Rhizosphere > Soil | place: USA...
CGATCCGTTCGCCTCGAAGAAGGCCCGTACCTGCCTGATGCCAGCCTCCATGTCAGCTTGCCCGATTCCGCCGCGATCCGTTAGCCAATCTTGAAAACAACGCCTGGCCGCGCTCAAAGCCTCGCCGGGTTCCCAGCTGGTGATTCCCATGCTGGTGGCCAATTCCCCCGCTGCTGCGACCAACGCTACACGGCGTAAGCCGCGGCCAACTTCAGGTGCCGCTCCCGGCGGAAGTTCTTTTTTGATGAAGTCTGCCATGATCGCCGCCACGCGTGTGTAATGGCTATCCCAATCGCGGATCCATCCATCGAGAAACGCCCGTAACGGGGTTCCGTATGTTTTCGCGGCCGCGGCTTTCAGGTGTTCCGCGAATATGCGCGCATTTTCTGCGCCGTGAAGCTCTTCGAAGACACCATGAGACGCGCCAGCATCCGCCGGGATGTTGAGCAAACGGACCTCGGCGCCGGCTTTGATGCGGGCGCCAGAGGCCGCAGCGTATTCGGAAAGCTTGATCTCTCCGGAGGACAGGATCAGCAGTTGCCAATTGAGCGTTCGCTGCGCAGTCATCGATTTATTCATTCGGCCCTTGCCGGAACCATTCGCCAGCATGTACACGATCGAATCCAGTTCTTTCGCTTCCGGAATTTCACGGATTTCATCAAGGATCAGCAATCCGTCATTATGCAATTCCGCCATAGATTCCAGAGCATTTTGCGTGAAACGCCAACTCCGTGCGAACCCATGGGCACCGTGGCCGCCGCCGCAGACGGAGCCCGCGACCCACTGCACGGTACTCTTGCCGCTCGATGACGTGCCAACCAGATGGAATCCGCCGCCTTCGACGTTTAGCGGGCGAAGCAGCGGCCCGGCGAACGCGGCACTTACGGCGAAGACCAGGCGCGAATTGCCGGCGCATCGGCGCCCGATGCTTTCACGCCAGTCTTCCAGGGTTCCTGCCGTGTTGTAGAAATGTTCCCCGCGGCTGGCAGTCTGATAGATGATCCGCTCGGCGGCATCTGCTGGGATCGCAGAATCAGGGAAGACGAATGTGCGACGGTACCAGCCGACACTCGGCACGCACACCGCAGAGTGGCTGGGCTTCTCCGACTGGATGAATTGCAATAAAAGTTGCCGCGCTTTGCCGCCTGTCCCAATGAGCACGCCACCATTCAACAGCGTTTCGCGCAAGGCCGTTCCATCGCCAGCAAGCATGTTCATCGGCATCGCCCATGAGTGTTCGCGCTTGGCTCGATCGGTCCACACGAGCAGGCGCCCCCACGATTCACTCTCGGCATCTCGCGTGTATGCGTCAACCCGAAGTGAGGAGCAAACGAAAGTCCGTGCGTCGGTTTCTTCCTCTACAAAGAAGAGACCTTCCGGGGTCTGCTGAAAGTTTTTCCATTTCTTCTGCTTCGTCTCCTTCTCAATCCGAGCGGCACCCGGGGGAATGCCTGCCGCGGTTTCGGCCGCCGAAGCGGACAGCCCCTGCCCTTTCGTTTTACGGCTGGCGTTGCGGCTGCTCCAGGGTTCACGCGACCTGGTCCTGTACGCCTGGCGAACGCTCGCTAACGCCTCAGATTGCGTATATGACTCCTTCTGTCCTTTTGTGTTCGTTGCTCCAACCATGCCCGAGTAACGCAGTAGCGCCGCGGCCGCTTCGCTCTCCGAGTAACCGTTGTCCCTGATCTGGCACGCCAGCCAAAACCCTGCGGCGTTGCGACCTTGCCCGGCGTGTGCCATTTCGAGCGCATCTTTTAGGATCCGTTCGGCCAACTCGGCACTGGTGATTGGCGGTGAGTGGGTGGCCTTTGATGCGGAAGCCGTAGGGGTGCCCTGGCGAATAAGGGGAAGTATCGTTTCGATGAGTGGACCTTCCCACCGGTCAGGCTCCATCGGCCGAAGCGATTCGTAGCGCCCGTTCGTATTCCGGCCGGCAAACACGGCGTAGCCGCCGTCCCCGCGAACGTCCAGACCTGGAAGTAGCCGGCCGAGTTCCTTGCTGTTCTTGCCGGTGAGAGTAGGAATCGGAAAACCAGGGTGTTCCACGTACCAGTGGAATCCGCCGCTTCCGGTCTTCCTATGCGGTTTGATGCCATATTTCCGCATCGTCTGCAGGCCCTTCTCACCGTCGAAGTCGATCACCACCAGGTGGGAGACGGCGCCGGTGACGACAGCAAAGCCGGCCGGCTGATACTCGGAACGCCAGGTCTGCAATTGCTTTAGCGTGGCCGGGTGCTGCTGAAATTCCTTCCATGTCTTCAGCGGCGGTTTTTTGTTGGCCATCGTCGGGATGACAGACCAGCCGCGGCGTAGGGCTTCAGTGACGGGGTGCGTCATGCTTATTGCTTTCCTTCCACTTGCTGCTCGCCTGCGGCACCATCGACCAGCGCGCCGATCCGCGAAATCTCTTCTTGGGCGATTCTTATTGATTCACGGTGGAGGTACAAATTATTGCTTCGGCTCACGTCTCCGGCCAGTGCGGCAACCCGACGCCATTGCTGCTTGGCATGGTTTATCGCTGTGGCTGGTAGTGGCGTTATGCTGGAATGGCTCGATGTTTGTGCCGGCATAAAGAACACTCCCGCGGCGCTGGTCGAACAGCGCCGCTCTCCCACTGTCCTTTAACCTTTTAGCGGTTTGAGTTCACTGGGGTCTAGCGTTTTCGTTACGGAAGTTTTCGGTATTTTTGGGGATCTTTCGGTTTTTGCCTGTGGGCTATTGACGTGAGCTTATTTGGGAAGCTCACTCAGTCCAATTGCGCGAGCCAGTTTGTTGGCAAATTTCTTCTGGGGATATGACTTGCCCGCAAGGTAATTGTAAGCCACGCTGCGGTCTGCGTTTGCTGCGTCGGCCCAGTGGTAAGGCGTCCATATCTTCTGGTCGAGCAATGGATCAATGAGGCGATGTCGGCGAAGTGATGTAGTACGGATCGATCGACCTTTACTTTTTTTGCGAGTGCCTTTCGGCTCCTTTGCTGGTATCGATGTCGCATCCGCTTCGCCTGGCGGGAATTTCGCCTGCAGCAGCCGTTCGAGTTTATCTTTGATTCCGCGGAGCGTCTGTTCGGCCGGCTCTATTTTTCGCAACCGGGCTGCGCGGCGTGTGGCTAATTCCTGCCGTGCGGCCCAGTATTTCGCAAACGAAGTCGAGGCGTAAATCCTTTCTCGGAGCGCCAGCTCCAGGCTGGCGGAGGTGGATCCGTAGGAGTCGGGGGAGTCGTTGAAGTTACGGATGACCCATTTGCCATCAACGCCATTCTTCTCCATCATGCGTGCAAACCAAACCAAAACCGTCGTGATTTCGGTGTCGGCCTGTTGCTCCGAATACGCGGCCGCACAGATGGGGCCTGCCACAAGATTCAGGATTTCGACTAGCGCCGATTCCGTGGCTGCGGCCGTGATCTGACGGAATCGATTCAGGATTTCTTTACGAAGGGCATCATTGACGCAGTCCAGCAGGGGCAGGTTTTCGAATCGGCCAAGATCGATCTCGGAACCGAAGGGGTTCGCTCCCGCGGGCGTTGTTGTAGAGTCAGAATTAGACATTCAATCGCCGTGAGTGGCCCGCGACCAGACTGGGAAGAAAGGGGCGGACCACTCACCGCCAACATTGTCCATCAAAAACAGAAAAGCGCACCCATGGCTCGTGTCCGTGGTGCCAGGGCAACAGGCGGCATGCCACGCGGAAGCGGATCGAGGCGGCCCTAGCGGACCAAGGGGGAAGTAGCTCTTCTCAGACTTCCCAGAAGAGGTTTTTGGGCTACAAACCAAGCGAGGAGCTGGCATTGGCTCGCCACAGGTCAGATCGTCGGAAATAGCTGCGCAGGACCAGCATGCTGCGGTGTCCGGTCTGACTCGCAATCACCAGCTCGCCCACATTGGCTTCGCCGGCCGCGGTGCAAAAGCCGGCACGCAACGAATGAGCGCCGTGCTGAACCGGGTCGATTCCGATGAGGGTGAGCGCCTTCTTAACCAGGCGGCAAATACCATCACCACTCAACCGCCCTCCCAGGCCGCGGCGGTCGAAGTTAGGAAAGAGGGGGCCAGGCTTGTCGCCGCGCACATGCAGCCACGCCTGCAAAACGCGCACCGGGCAGGTATCGTCATGCTGGCCGCGGGCAATCCCAATCAATCTCCCCTTGCCTTCCTGATCGTTTTTCTCGCGGTCGATGGTGAGTATTACACCCTCGGGCACAAATTCGATATCTGCCAGGTTCAGAGCGCCGAGGTTGGAGCGGCGCAGCGCGCTGGCGAAACCCACCACCAGCAAAGCGCGGTCCCGCAGTGCCCGCCGGGTGCCCATGCCCGCGAGTTTGGCCGACATCAGGGCTAGTTCTTGCACGCTGATCGGCTTCATTTGCCGCGGTTTCTCTCTTCTGCGGCGTTGGGCGCCGAGCAGTAATGTCCCGATCTCAGCGGAATCGGGAGCAGGCAGCCCTTGCGCCACATGCTCGTGAAGGATCGCGCATCTGCGTCGGCGAGCGGTTGTGATCTTCTTTCCCTGCGTCAGAAGGTCGGTCAGGTAAAGCGCGACCGTCTCAGCCGTCGCGGGCAGCGAATCGAGGCCGCGGCTTTTCGCCCAATCGCAAAACATGCGCCAGTCGTACCCGTAGCCAGAAACGGTATTGGCGGCGACACCGGCCGCCGACAGCTCGAGCCGTTTCTGATCGAGTTCGACAAGATTCGATTCGATCGGGCTTTTGGTGGCGATGCTTTTCGCCGGGATGACGCCCATGGGCGTCAAACTGCGCATCGGGCCTCGGCGCTGTATGGGCCTCGATTCGTGGATCGGCGCGGCGGTCAGTGGTTCGTCGCCGGTGAGCACACCGGGAAGGCGCGGAGCGGAGATCGCATCCAAGGCACAGCGGGCCACGCGGTAGCGGCCGCCTGGCGGCCCTTCGCCAACATCGATCGCGCCGAGGCGCCGTTCCTCGATCAGGGAGATCAGGAAACTGGCCGGCAGCCCGGAGTAGTGGGCCGCCTCTTCGACGGTGAGCCAGGCGCGATCCGGCGGAGCGGCCGTGCCCCTGCGATGGTGTACGAGCCGGGCCAGGTCCGCGGCCGAGAAAGCGGATTGCCGGCGATTCGTCACCGGATCCTGCATATAGCCGCGTGTGATCAATCCGGAGGCTGCCAGCTCAAGGACGCGACGGGCGCTCAGGCCGAGCTGCTCGGCGGCCGCGGCTTTGCTCACGAAGTCCGTTGCAGGCTGCCTCGTAGAGTCGGAGACCGGAGATGCGGTATTCCTCTGCGGTGCCCTGATCTCTATGAACCGGTCCAACTCCGCGGCCAGAAAGACCGTCTGCCGGCGTTTGGTGACGGGATCAGTCACCTGGTGCCGTTTGATCGCACCAGAAAGCGATAGTTCGAGGATGCGGCGGACGCTCAGGCCGAGCAACTCGGCGGCCGCGGTCTTGCTCACGTACTCACTCTGCCGGTGATTCGAGCTGGATGGAGTCGCAGCTTGATTCAGTCGCGCAAGCCTCGCGAGCGGGTTAAAATCTGGAGCAGCCATTGTGACCTCGCCACTGAGGATTTTTGGTTAAGCGCGGCAGGGTGCTGGTAACATCCTGCCGCACGCCGCAATTACCATATCATCCGGCCCACCAGTCATGCCAACAGCGCCCGGGGCCCGCTACGATAGACCTGAAATGTTCAAAGTACATCTACCATCGGACCTGCTCCCGGAGAACAGTCCGGAAGCGCGGGGCCGCCGGTTCCAGGACCGCGTGAACCAAAGGCGCCAGTTGCTCGCGGATCGGCAACGCCAGGCAGAGTCCCAGGAGAAGCCGGGCGAGGGCGCCGCAGATTCCACCGATCAGGGAGCGTGAAAGCCTCGGCTCCAGACGCGGTCAAAGGCCGGCTGCAAAAAGCGTCCGGTTTTGATTTGCAATAAGGTCCGACCTTTTTGCAGTCCCGCGATTTGCGGCGGTCTGGGGGAGGCGATGGGCGCGGCGGGGGCGTGAAAAGGCAGTAACCCGGCAGCAAGAAACGGGTTTGGCTTGTGTTTTGTGTTCCATGCGGGTTCAGAAAAGCCCTAATCGTACGCCCCCTTAAAAAAGGCCAGGCAGCGATCTTCTGCATGCTGACCGAAGGATTGGAGCGCCGGGCGACCGGACGCTGGCGGGGGCTTTCCACGTCCCAGGGAACGGTTTTAACTGGCCGCATAAAAAAGGGGCCGGAGAGATCGCCTGTAGCCCCTGACATCGTTACGCGCTCCGGCGGGGTCCGGAGGACGCCCGACCCTTTCCCGATTGATCCTGCGCCTTCCTGGCGCGATCCTGGGGCCTTTTTAATCGCGATGGGTTGGTACAACTGGGCCACCGCGCAGTTCTACCAACTGGATGGACCTTTTTCCGGGACCTGGTCGGTGCCAACACGGCAGCGCCAATGGGTTTTTGGCTGCGTAGCAGCCCCTCAATGGAAGGGTTTTTGGGTTTGGGCGCACACTGCGGTGAAGATGGCGGTGTTCGCGCCAATGCCGAGGACGGGTTTTGACGCTGGCGGGTTTTCCACGAATCCGCAGGCGAAGCGACGACGATATCGGTTAGAACTACCGGAAACAACACATATAGGTTTGCGCGACCAAGTGACCGTGGTTTTTTGCGACCAAGTGACCGTGGAAGGGCGCGACCAAGTGACCGTGGAAAACTCACTCAATCCACAGGGGTACTCCACAGGGTACTTTCGCAGGGGGTCACTTGATCAGGCCGCGTGGCGAAATGGGCGGCGGGCTGTTGTAGATCGTCATTCCCTTTTCGGAGAGATCGAACCGGGCAGCCGGATAGACGGCCTTCACCTGCTTCAGCGTTCGTTCGAAGAACCGCTTGAAATCGCGTATCCGGTCGTAGCCTTGGCCGAACTGCTCCTGCAACGAGATCCAGGGCACGATGGACGGCTTGCCGACAGGCACACGGTGCAGCCGCTGCGCCGACCAGGTGTAGACATCGAGGCCCATGGCGGTGTGCGACAGCCGAGCCACGGCGTGCTCGTTGAGCGGCACGGCGTGCTGCATGAGGGATTCGAAGTAGACCGTGGAGAATGCGACCGTCGTGGGCCACAGGACGCGCTGCTTCTCGTTCTTGGGCATCCACAGTTCGAAGCCGTCGACGATGTTGCCTTTGACCGTTACGGAGCGGCCATCCTGGCCCATGCCGAAACGGAAATCCGCCGACGCGAGGCGCGTCAACTGGTCCTTGACGATGCGGAGATTCCGGCCCATCGGATCGAGATCCAGGGTGCGCCGCACGAACGCAGTCAGGCTGTTGTCGGTGAGTTCCAGTAGGGGCGATTGCGTGCGCAGGGCCAGGGTGTTCAGGTGGTATAGCACCAGCCGCGGCTTGGGGCCGTGAGGCAAGCCGACGTCAACCCAGGCTTCCTGCGTGGCGTCGTACGCAGAGCCCGCCTGAATCCGCATCGAGACTCGCCCGTTGCGGCGGTCCCAGTGCCGGACCTCCGCGCCGGGATCGCGGTAAGGCATACCGCACTGGCACATCACCGAATGCCCGAAGAGGATGTCGTCCTCGTCGGCCGGCATCGACAGCAGCCGCTGCTGGATCGGGGAAAGCGGCTTCAGTGGCAGTTCCGGTTGAAGGATCGCCGGGAGTATCTCACCAGCCCGCGTCAGACCGCCCTTGTCGCGCTTCACAGTTTCAGTTTCTCCAGATCCACGCGGCGCAACACATCCGCCCGGCGCGGCCCGGCGCCCTTCACCAGCGCCAGCTTCCCCTCCGTGACCAGGCGGCGCACATAACCGACACCCAGCCCGGTGAACTCGGCCGCCTCGGAAAGCGTGAGGTACAGCTGCTTGTCCAGACTCACTCTGCGCTGCGTCTGAGAACTCTGAGACGCTCCAGCGAAAGCCGCCAGAGCCTGGAGAAGCTGCTGCTCTGATGGTTGCCGCACCGCGATAGCGTGCGCAGCGGCGGAGCCATTGGTAGGCTTCCGGTCGGCGGCCTCCGCTGGCAACACGAACGGCTCCGCATCTGGATTGCGTTCGCGGGCCAGCCGCTGGACGTCGTCCGGATGGTAAACCGCGATTCTCGCGCCTCCCTCGGGCCGCTTCCATTTCGCATGCTGCAGCCGCTTTTCGTTCGCCCATTTTTCAACCATCTTGGTGGACACGTTGAGGCGCAGGGCCGATTCCTGCTTCGTTAGCCAGGTCGAGTAGTCGGGTGTTGGCATAGGTTCTCAGATCTCCGAGAACTGAGTGTAACCGTCAACCACCATGTGACGCTATTTAAAACTTCTGAGAACTCTGAGAGTGCGCAACCCATCTCCGCTCAATGGGTTAGCTGACTAGTCGCACTCCGCCCTTGTTTTCCGTAGGGCGGTTAGTCGGCCACAATAAAAAAAGACCGGTGATCATCAATCTCCGTAGCCGGCCAACTTCAACCCCAGGCGATCGCATGGCGCATCGGCCAGATCCTGCCGCACGCCAAGGTATCGTTCTGTGGTCTGAATCGAAGCGTGGCCGAGTGAGAGCTGAATCTGTTCCAATGCAGCCCGGCCTTTGTGGGCCAGCTTTGCGAAGGTTCTGCGGAGATCATGCGGCGCGATGTCGGCGACGCCAATCTCGGCGGCGTATTTCTTGACGGTCTCGAAGATGCTCTGAGCCGTCATGCTTTCGCCGGCCAGGTTATCGCCCTTGTTGACGGGCCGGAACACTCTGGCGGAAGTGAACCCCGCCGCGGCCATCCATTCGTCAACGGCCGCTTTTGTCCACGAGGGCATGGGAACCGTTCGGACACGGCCACCTTTGCCCTGCATATCCACAATGGCCCAGCGGGCATCACGTTGTTGAATGTGCTCCCGGCAGAGCACGGCGGTCTCTTCACGTCTGAGGCCGCAACCGACCATCACGGCAAGGAGCGCCCGATCGCGCTTCCCTTTGAGACTGGCGGTGTCGGGAGCGTTGATGAGCTGTTCGGCCTGTACCACCGTCAGCCAGTTCCCGGTGCGGACGCCCTCTCTCTTGATTCCCTTCACGCGCCCGATGCCGGAAGCCAGTTCCGATTTCATTAACCCGTTGTCGGCGGCTTCGACGGCCAGGCGGCGGATCGCCGTCATGTACAGATTCACCGTGGAAGACGACAGGCCGGATTCGACCAGGTGGGCCCGGTAGCGTTGGACTGTGGCCTTGTTGAAGCCGGTATTGGACTTCTCAGACGTCCGAGAACTCCGGCACCAATCCAGGAACTGATCCAGGCCGCGGCCATAGGCCCGCTTAGATTCCGGGCTGTTCACAGAATCGAGCACAAGGGCCTTCAGCCGTTCGATGGCTTCGGGAGCCTGGGAAGGGAGTGCGGGGAGGGTTTCCATCCATTTCAGGATAGCATAATAGCCTACGATAAGAGAAATTACCATAGGCTATTTCAGGCACTATTTTGCACATTTGGTCGGGTGGAAAATGGTCACGTTCTGGAGATCGTTGAGACTCCGGGGAGTCTGAGGAGCGGCTTTTTTCTGGACATTGCCACCTCGAATCACACAAATCACACACAGGAAGGCTCAGAAAAACACCTGTTTTGGGGTTTTGGCCAATAAACACAGGGGTTCGTCGCAATTCCATTTGCAAAATCAGCCGTCTTTCTCCCGCTTCAGTGCAAGCAGCCGCGCCCTCGCCTGTTCCAGTCTTTGCACCAGATCGACGCTGCCGGTGTGCTCGATCGTCGTGTGCTCGCGGTAGGCCGCAGGCTTGAAGCGTCTGAGCAGAAGGGCGTGCAACGCGCTGTCGTATATCGTCTCGTAGACCAGGCGGCCGCGCTGGCGCCGCGGTTTGTCTCGCCAGAAGAGCTGCCGCTTGACGCCATTCCGCACCCGGTCTATCGCCAGGTCTTCAAGTTCCTGCCCGATTTGGGCTTGCGCTTGTTCAAACCATTCGCGATATACGGGATCATTCTTCAACCGGTGGTAATGCATCCAGGGGCTTGTCCCGGCGGCCTTGGCCGCGGCGCTCACGTTGCCGGTTCGGGCATAGTTCTCAGCGAAGACAGGGACTCGGAGTGCGGTTTTTTTCTTCGTCGGCCCGCTCAGCATCTCCGGCTGGCCCTCCTGTGGCGGCTTTGAACTGCTCATGCGGTTAATGATACTTGGGCGGCTTATATCCGAAGTAGGCCATGACTTCGGTCATCAAGTGGTCAGTTGTCGCTTTCACCGCACGGTGGAGGCGTACTTTGTCTTCGTCCGAAGCATCTTCGAGTATTTCGAAGATTGCGATCCACATGCTGAGTGCCCCAGTGTAAAACCACTCTTCCGCATCTTCTGCTGGCTCGCAGCCGCCATATTTGTCCACACTGAAGTGCGCCCAGAGTTGCCTGATTCTTTGTTCGTTGCTCACCGATTCACCTCCTGGCGGGCAGAGCGCGGAAGATGTTCCAACAGCCGCCGCGGCGGCGGCAGTGGTTTCCCTGGCGCCGGAATCGCCGTGGCCGGCTGAGCCTGCAGCACAACAGCTGGTTTCTGCGACACCACCGGTTGCTGCAGATTGACGGGCCGCTCACGCGGCGCAATCGGCTGCGGCGGCCTCATGCGCTTTTCTGGTGGCAGCGTTTCGAGATGCTGGTGAATCGCGGCCCGGATCTCGGCCGCCAGCAGCTCGCGGAGATCCGGGTCCACCACCTCGACGGCCGGCAGGAATAAGCGGCGCCCGTTCCGCATGGGCGTGAGTTGCGCGCTTTTCAGCGTGCCGTCCCGTTGAAGGTGAACGCCGTTCAGACGCAGCCAGCCGTTGATCTCGATGTCGATGAACGCCTGAATGTGATCCCTGATGCTTGCGGAATAATTCAAAATTTTGATCTGCATATTGAGTCTCCAGATGTTTTGTCACCAAAAACGAGCAAAAAAAGGGAAAACGGAAAAAGTGGTCGGGACAACCGGGACAGTCGGGACAAGTTATATAACCTATTTTGATTCTGTGGCTTGGACTGTCCCGACTTTGTCCCGACTTTGTCCCGACTTGCCAAAATTTGTCCCGACCTCGACACCAAGTCGGGACAAGTCGGGACACTACAACTAATTGAAAACACAGGGTTGTCCCGGTTGTCCCGACTGTCCCGACCTAAAAACAGTCATCAGGCAAAAAATCGTGCAAAAAGCTGTTCCTCATTCACCGGCAAGAATGCTGCCCAGAATCGCGTATATGCGGACAGGGTTACTGAATCCAGGAACTCGTTCTTTTCTGGTTAGGTTGTTCTTGTCACCTTGAAGAAGCAGGTTCCGCTCATGTAGCTCCCGAGCGATCATGCGGCAATCGAAGCCTTGGCAAATCTGATCGCGGAAGACTTGTGGAAAGACGAGAAAGACCCGGTCGCCGTCTTCTTCGCGCCAGTAGCCAGCGCGG
>Ga0075429_100005063_pt1 | contig 11336 bp, 9 predicted proteins | sample RhiMetdeltSRZDD3_FD_75295 | JGI IMG/M metagenome (GOLD analysis project Ga0075429, IMG submission 75295) | Populus rhizosphere microbial communities from Tennessee, USA - Rhizosphere MetaG P. deltoides SRZDD3 | ecosystem: Host-associated > Plants > Roots > Rhizosphere > Soil | place: USA...
GAGCTGGATGATGTTGTCGTCACGCGATCCGGGAGGCGGGTGCTCGACCACCTGAGCGCGTCGATCGCGGGTGGTCGGATCACCGCAGTCGCCGGACCGTCCGGAGCCGGCAAGACCACGTTGTTGCGGCTGATCAACCGACTGTCGGTGCCGGACTCCGGCGGCGTGCGCTACGGCGGAGTCGACGTCGCCGAGATGGATCCGCTCGTTCTGCGCCGGCGGGTCGGCATGGTGTTCCAGCGGCCGACGGCGTTCCCGGGTACGGTCCGCGACAACCTCGCCGAGGCTGCGCCGGACCATGACGGTGGGTACGCCACCGCCATGAAGCACGCCGCCCTCGACCCGTCGATGATCGACCGCGACACCGCGCAGCTGTCCGGCGGCGAGCTGCAGCGGGTGTGTCTGGCCCGGACGCTCGTGACCGAACCCGAGGCGCTGCTGCTCGACGAGCCGACCTCGAACCTGGACGAGGCGGCCGCCGAACTGTTCGAGGCGGCGGCCCGGTCACTGGTCGGCTCCGGGACCACGATCGTGTGGGTGACCCATAACCGGGCGCAGTTGGAGCGGGTGGCCGACGACGTACTCGAGCTCAGGAGGCAGCCATGATCAGTTGGGTCGGCCTGGCGGCGTCGGTGCTGCTGGTCGGAGTCGCCATCGGGGTGTCGATGGTGTTGCGACTCCGGCTCGAGCGCGAGCTGATCGTCGCCTCGATACGGATGGCGATCCAGCTCGCCCTGGTCGGCGGCGTACTCACCCTGGTCATCGCCGACGGCCGCTCGATCTGGTGGTCGTGGCTGTGGGTCGCCGCGATGGTGGGGTACGCCTCGGACGTCGCGGCTCGACGGGCGCCGCAGGTGCCCGGGCTGCGATGGCTCGCGCTGGGCGCATTCAGCGTCGGGGCGGTCGTGACGTTGGGCGTGCTGTTCGGACTCGCCGTGTTCCCCGTCGACGGCCGTACCGTCGTGCCGCTGGCCGGCATGATGGTCGGCAACTCGATGACGGCCACCGTGCTCGCCGGGCGACGGGTGGTCGAGGAGATCGGCGACAAGCGCGACCAGGTCGAGGCACGCCTGGCACTCGGCAAGGACACGCGGGCCGCCTCGCGGCCGTACGTCCGGTCTGCCTTGCGATCAGCGCTGACGCCGCAGATCGAGACGACCAAAGCGACCGGGTTGGTCTTCCTGCCCGGCGCGATGACCGGTCTGATCCTGGCGGGGGTCGATCCGGCCGAGGCGGTCAAGGTGCAGGCCGTCGTGATGTTCCTCGTCCTCGCCGCAGCCGCCACGACGACGACCGTGGTGGCGCTCGGCGCCGCCAGCCGCCTGTTCACTCCGGACCAACGACTCCGCCTCGCCGACGATCCGTCACTCCGACACTGACGATCCGCCACTCAGACACCGACGATCCGTCACTCGGACACTGTCTAACTGACGGATGGTCACTGTCCGAGTGGCGGATCGTGCTGGGTCGATACGCTGGCGCCCGTGAGCATTCGGCTGTACGACACCGCCACGCGTGAGATCCGAGACTTCGAGCCCCTGCGGCCCGGTCAGGTCGGGATCTACCACTGTGGCCTGACCGTGCAGGGGCCGCCGCACATCGGCCACATCCGCAAGGAAGTCGTGTTCGACGTGCTCCGGCGGTGGTTCGAGTACCGTGGCTTCGAGGTCATGTTGATCGCGAACATCACCGACATCGACGACCGCGTGCTCGCCAAGGAGGCCGACGAGCACCGCCCCTGGTGGAGCATCGCCTACGCGAACGAACGCATTCTGCACGAGGCGTACGCGGCGCTCGGCTGCCTGCCGCCGACGTACGAGCCGCGCGCGACCGGTCACATCCCCGAAATGATCGAGATGATCAGCGAGCTGATCGTCAAGGGACATGCCTACGTCGCGCCCGACGGCTCCGGCGACGTGTACTTCGACGTGCGGTCGTGGCCGGACTACGGCGAGCTGTCCAACCAGCGCATCGATGACATGGCACCGGCCGCCGACGCCGATCCGAGGGGCAAGCGCGATCCGCGTGACTTCGCGCTGTGGAAGGGCTTCAAGAAGGGCGAGGAGCCCGAGACGGCGGCCTGGCCCGCGCCGTGGGGACCGGGTCGACCTGGCTGGCATCTGGAGTGCTCGGCGATGTCCGGCAAGTACCTCGGCGACGAGTTCGACATCCACGGCGGCGGGCTCGACCTGCGATTTCCGCATCACGAGAACGAGCTGGCGCAGTCGCGCGCGGCGGGCCGGGCGTTCGCGCGGCTGTGGATGCACAACGCGATGGTCAACCTGACCGGCGAGAAGATGAGCAAGTCGGTCGGCAACTATCTGCTCGTCCACGAGATGGTGAAGCGGATCCGGCCGATCGTGCTTCGCTACTACCTGCTGGCGCCGCACTACCGATCCGAGATCGAGTACTCCGACGATGCGCTCGACGAGGCCGCGACGAGCTTCGGCCGGATCGAGGGCTACGTCCAGCGAGCCACCGAGATCACGGGCGGTGTCGACGCGAACTACGGGGTCGTGGCCGCCGGGTTCGAGACCGCGATGGACGACGACCTCAGCGTGCCGGCGGCCCTCGCGGCACTGCACGATGTCGTACGCGAAGGCAACAAGCTGCTCGCCGACGGCGACTCCGAGGCGTTGCGGAGCAATCTTGCCTCCGTACGCCGGATGCTCGGCATCCTCGGTGTCGATCCGCTGGCTGAGCCGTGGGCCGCGCAACGGTCGGGCGACACCGGTCTGCGAAGCAGCATCGATGCGCTCGTGTCGGGTCTGGTCGCGCAGCGTGCCGAGGCACGAGCCCGCAAGGACTTCGCGGCGGCCGACGCGATTCGAGACGTGCTTCGCGACGCCGGTGTCGAGGTCGAGGACACGCCGTCCGGTCCGCGCTGGACTGTGACGCCTCGAGGCGAGGGCTGAGCCATCCCGGGTAGCAGCAAACGGCGCGGCGCGACGCGCAAGACCGCCAAGGGCAATCCGACTGCAGGCTCTGGCGGTCGCCGCCGTCGCGGTCTCGAAGGCAAGGGCCCTACGCCGAAGGCCAAGGACCGGCCGGGCCATCCGGCGCAGCGTCGGGCCAAGGCCGCCGAGCGCGATCGGACCAGTCGTACGCCGCGCCGCTCGGGCGACGACGGCGACGAGTGGGTCGCCGGGCGCAATGCGGTCGTCGAGGCGCTGCGAGCGCGGGTGCTAGCCCGGACCGTGTACGTCGCCGAAGGCACCGAGCGCGACGACCGGCTCCGCGAGGTCTTCCGGCTCACGTCGGAGCAGCGGCTCCCGATCACCGAGGTGACCCGGGGCGAGCTCGACCGGATGACGTCGCGAGCGGTGCATCAGGGTGTCGCGATGAGGGTGCCGGCCTACGAGTACGCGCATCCAGACGACCTGACTGCGGCGGCGGCCGACGCCGATGAGCCGGCGCTGATCGTGGCGTTGGACAGCGTCACCGATCCGCGCAACCTCGGTGCCGTCGTACGGTCGGCTGCCGGCTTCGGCGCGCATGGCGTCGTGGTACCCGAACGCCGGGCCGCCGGCATGACAGCTTCCGCCTGGAAGAGCTCGGCTGGTGCCGCGGCCCGGATCCCGGTCGCGCGGGCGACCAATCTGACCCGGCAGCTCAAGGCGTACGCCGAGTCCGGTCTGATGATTGCCGGGCTCGCGGCCGATGGCGAGGTATCCCTGCCGGAGCTCGATCTGGCCGACGGGCCGTTGGTGCTCGTCGTCGGGTCCGAGGGCAAGGGCCTGTCACGGCTGGTCGCGGAGACCTGCGACGTCCGGGTCGCGATCCCGATGGCGACCGAGCTCGAGTCGCTCAACGCCGGAGTCGCCGCCGGCATCGCCCTCTACGAGATCTCCCGCCTTCGCGCCCTCTGATCATCGGCCACGAGTGACCGATGATCGCGCCACGAGTGGCTGATGATCGGCGGGTCAGCCGCGGAGGGTGTGGTCGACGAGGGCGCGGAGCTCGGCGTACGCGCGGGAGTCGCTGACGCCGATCCGGCCGGTGATGCCGCCGCGCTGGATGTCGAGCATCGTCTGGGTCACGACGTCGGCCACGAAGCGGGCATGGACCTTGCGGAATCGCCCGGCGCGTACTCCCTCGCTGATCAGCGTTCGGACCCGCTCGGCGGCGGCCGCCGTGTTGCGTTCGTAGACCTCTCGGGCCGGCGCAAACGCCGCGACGTCGTCGAGGAACTGCCGACTGGCCGGGGTCAGCGCAGCAGCGACGGCATCGAGATAGGCCTCGACCCGATCGCTCGCCGGCGCCGCCGCCACGGCCGACTCGACCTCGGTCGTCGCCTCCCGGAAGAACTGCCGCACGGCCAACACGACCAACTCGGACTTGCTCGGTGCGAGCTGATAGAGCGTCGACTTCGAGCAATGCAACTCGCGGGCCAGATCCTCCACGGTCAGCCCGCCGAAGCCGTGCCGGAGCAGGTAGTCGACGAGCCGATCCCGGAGCTGAGCCTGGCGGTCGGGCCCGGTGGTCTGGACGACGGGCTGGAGTACCATAGCGAGTACCAGAGTACTTCACCCAGTACTCATCCCTCCGGATCCGCGCCGATGGAGATCCCATGCCTGTGGACCGACTGCTTCCGACGCCCGAGGCCTACGACCTGCTCGATCTGACCCGTGAGCTGGCCGCCAAGGAGCTCGAGCCGCGTGCCTCCGAGGCCGAGGCGGCCGGCCGATTCCCGCGCGAAGCGTTCCGTACGATCGGCGCCGCCGGACTGCTGGGCCTGCCCTACCCCGACGAGTACGGCGGCGGCGAGCAGCCGTACGAGGTCTATCTCCAGATGCTCGAGGAGATCGCGACCGCCTGGCTCACGGTCGGCGTCGGCACCAGCGTCCACACGCTCTCGGCCTACGGCATCGCGTCCGCTGGCAGCGAGGAGCAGCGCAAGCGCCTGCTGCCCGACGCAATCGGGGGCGACCTGCTCGGCGCCTACTGCCTGTCCGAGCCGCAGGCCGGCTCCGATGTCGCCGCCATGACGACTCGGGCGGTCCGCGACGGCGACACCTACGTGGTCAACGGCGTCAAGGCCTGGATCAGCCACGGCGGCGAGGCCGACTTCCACCTGCTCTTCGCCCGGACGAGTGACGATCGGACCAAGGGCATCAGCGCGCTCTACGTCCCGGCCGACACTGACGGCCTGTCGTTCGGCGCGCCCGAGCACAAGATGGGCATGACCGGGTCGACGACCACCCAGATGATCCTCGAGGACGCGCGTATTCCGGTGGCGAACCGGCTCGGCGACGAGGGCAACGGGATGCGGCTCGCGCTGTCCGCCCTCGACTCGGGACGCCTCGGCATCGCGGCATGCGCTACCGGACTCGCCCAGGCGGCGCTGGACGTCGCGGTGGAGTACGCGGGGGAGCGGCAGCAGTTCGGCCAGCCGATCGGGGAGTTCCAGGGCATCCAGTTCCTGCTCGCCGACATGGCGGCGGCGGTCGGGTCGGCGCGGGCGACGTACCTGCACGCGGCCCGGCTGCGAGACGCCGGTCGACCGTTCGGCCGACCCGCGTCGATCGCCAAGCTCACCTGTACCGATGCCGCGATGCGCGTCACGACCGACGCGGTGCAGGTGCTCGGCGGCTACGGCTACACCCGCGACTTCCCGGTCGAGCGCTACATGCGAGAGGCCAAGGTGACGCAGATCTTCGAGGGCACCAACCAGATCCAGCGCCTCGTGATCGCGCGCGACCTGCTCCGCTAGCTGAATGCCGGACTCGTCGGGCTCGGGATAGATGTCCTGGAAACGGGGGACCAAATGCCCGACCCCACCCGATGACGCGGCTCCAAGATGGGCGCAAATCAGCCGAGTCCAGCATTGGGGGGACCGCGCCGTGGCGACCATCCGCCTGCCTTTCGTGACAGACGTCGACCTCGAGCGAGTCGGCTAGATGGGCGCCGACGAGGTACGCCGGGGTCAGATCAGCCGACGCATGCTGCTTCGGGGCGCCGCGACGTCCACGGTGGCCGGTGCGGCCTGGACCGAGTTGCCGGCACCGGCGTCGGCGGCAACCCCGCCCACGAACTGGCTCGGGTCGGACTACTGGGCGAACCGGCTGCAGGACTGGGTTCTGCGCGACGGCCGGATCGAGTGCGTTGCGGCGGCCGGCAATCGCCTGGTACGCACGGTGGCGCTGCTTACCCGTACGCTGAACGGCGCACCGGCCGAGATCCGAGCCCGGACCGGCACCCTCCAACTCGGCAACGGCTACTCCGGATTCCTGATCGGCACCGGGACGCCCGAATCACAACCACTGTCGGCTGCGCTCGTGTTCACCGCGAGCGGCACCGGTGGTGGGATCTTCTGCGCCTACGACTCGGACGGCGCGGTCCGATTCCGCGATCACACCGACGAGCGGGCCCAGTTCAAGTACGCGAACCTGGCGGCTGCGGCGACCGGTCCGCATCCGAGTCGTCGTCGGGATGAGGACGTCGACCTCGTACTGACGGTGACCGACGACGGACCGGGTCGGGTACAACTGCGGCTGCGCGCCGCCGACGATCGGACCGGGCGACTGCTGTCCGAGGCGACCATGCGCAATGTCGATCGGAGCCGCGTACGAGGCGGCATTTCGCTCGTCTCCTCGAACCGCGGCACGTCCGGCGCCCGCTACTGGTTCCGGGACGTGAGTGTCTCGGGCGTCGGCGTGGAGGCGCATCCAGAACGAGCCTTCGGACCGGTCGCCGGAACGTTGTTCAGCCAGGCCGGATCGGTCCTGCGGATGAGCGTCCAGATGCTGCCCGACCAGGCAGTGCGCGGCGCCCAGGTCGTACTCCAGACGCTGGAGCCGAATGGCAGTTGGCTGTCTCGCGCCAGCGACTCGGTCGGAGTCGGCTTCACCGCGCGGCTCGTCGTCGGGGACTGGCCGCGCGGGCGAGCGGTGCCCTATCGGGTGGTGATCCCGTCCGGCGTCGGCTGGACCGGGACCGTTCCGGCCGAGCCCACGCAGGGAGTCGTCGCCGCATCGATCAACTGCGTCAAGGCGTCGCATCGGCAGACCGACAGCGCGACCAGCGGTGCGGTCCTCCTGCCGGGCTCGCATCCGCTGGGCCTCTACACCGGCGCCAACATCTACTTCCCGTACGAAGAGCTGGTCGCGAGCGTCGAGGCTCAAGATCCTGATCTCCTGGTCGTGCATGGCGACCAGTTCTACGAGAACAGCCCGACCATCAAGGGCGCGGCGATCGAGCTGGAGTACCTCTACAAGTACCTGCTCTGGTTGTGGTCCTTCCGGGAGCTGACTCGCCGGATCCCCACGATCGTCCTCGTCGACGATCACGACGTGTTCCAGCCGAACCTTTGGGGTGCGGGCGGAGTGTCGGCTCCGGCCAACAACGTCGACGCTGGTGGCTACGTCGCCCCAGCCGACTTCGTCAACATGGTCCAGCGGGTGCAGTGCGGCCACAATCCGGCGCCGTACGACCCGACTCCGGTCGCGCGCGGCATCGGTGTCTATTACACGTCATTCGCGTACGGCGGCGTGAGCTGGGCCGTCGTCGAGGACCGCAAGTTCAAGACCGGGCCGGACAGCCCGGCGGCGACCACCAACCCGCGGCTGCTCGGTGACCGGCAGGAGGACTTCCTGCGGGCCTGGGCGGGCCAGCATCCGGGGCTCCCGAAGGTGATGCTCAGCCAGACCGTCTATGCGGCGGTTCACACCGATGAGGCCGGCGCGCCGAAGCCCGACACCGACACGAACGGCTGGCCGCGGCCCGCTCGCGACCGGGCGCTGCGGCTGATCAAGAACGCTGGCGCGGTGATGCTCGCGGGCGACCAGCATCTCGGCACCCTGGTACGGCACGGGATCGACCGCTTCGACGACGGACCGGTCCAGTTCACCTCGCCGGCCGGATCGACCAGCTTCCAACGGTGGTTCGAGCCGGCCGGCAAACTCCGGCGGGACCGGGGCACGCCGTACACCGGCGAGTGGACCGACGGTTTCGGCAACCGGCTGCTGAGCCTGGCCGTGATCAATCCATCGTTCTCCCAGGCCGAGTTCCGGCTGGCCTATCCGGACGCCAACGTGTTCGGCGACCGAGCGCTGAAGAACGAGGGCTACGGCATCCTCCGCGTCGACACTGGGTCGCGGCGGTACACGTTCGAGTGCTGGCGTTGGGACAGTGATCCGAACGACCCGGGCGCCCAGCAGTACCCCGGGTGGCCGTATGTCCTGTCCTTCGACGACGTCTGACGCCCCACGCGGTCAGATGCCGGTGGTCTCAGCCGCCTGGACGGTGGCCGCGCGGTCCGGGAGCACATCCGCGATGTACGACCGGGCCACCTCGAAGAAGTCGATCTCCTTGCCGGCTGCCTCGGACAAGAACCAGCGATGCACGAGTACGTCGTGGAACAGCTCGGCGGGCTCGATGGCGCCGCGTAACTCCGCCGGGACCAGGGCCAGCAGCGGCTCGTAGACGTCGGTCAGCCAGCGATGAGCGACCACCATCGGGTCATCGGCCTGCATTTCCTTGGCAGCGGCGTAGGCATCCATGTCGTTGAGCAGCCGCCTGGCCTGACTCTCCTCGACGTCGAGGCCGGTCAGCCCCTGCAGTCGCCGAGCGTGATGCCCGGCCTCGACGACCTTCGGCTGGATCCGTACGGTGCTGCCGTCCCAGTCGGTGACGATGTCGAGCTCGTCGACGTCGAAGCCGAGATCATTGAGCTGCTCGATCCGCTGCTCGATCCGCCACATGTCGTCGGTGCTGAACTCCTCGACACCGGTCAGCCCCTCCCAGAGCTTGCCGTAGCGATCCTCGATGCGATCGACCAGATCGACCGGATCGATGTCCGAGCCGAGCAGCTCGCCGGCCTGCAGGTCGAGCAGCTCGCCGAACACGTTCACCCGCAGGATCTCGAGGTCGTGCGACCGTTGACCGTCGGTGAGCTGGTCGTGCAGCTCGCCGGTCTCGGCGTCGACAAGGTAGGCCGAGAACTCCCCGGCGGCCCGCCGGAACAGGGTGTTGGACAGCGAGCAGTCGCCCCAGAAGAACCCGTCGAGATGCAGCCGCACGATCAGGACGACGAGCGCGTCGACGACCCGGTCGAGGGTGTCGTCCTGCAGCCGATGCGAGAACAACGCACGGTACGGCAGGGAGTGCGCGAGATGGCGGGTGATCAGGGCCGGCTCGATCGGCTCGTCGTCGGGCGACTCCCGTCCGGAGACGATCCCGACCGGCTCGACGACGGGCAGTCGCAGCCGGAGCAGGTCGCGCAGCATCTGGTACTCGCGCTCGGCCATCGCCGGGCGAGTCTCCTTCACCGCGTACACCTGGGCGTCGACGCGTACGAAGCGAACGATATGGCGGGAGATGCCGCGGGCCAGCTTGACGTCGTACGACTCGTCCCACTCCTCGAGCGGGACGTCCCAGGGCAGGCCGAGCAGAGCCGGATGCGGCCGAGTCGCGAGGAACCGCAACGCCATGGCCCTAGTGTGCCGGTTCGAGCGCGTTCGTGCGTCTCGTACGCCGCTGATCGGACTCTCACAGCGCCCGATGATCCGGCGGCTTCGGACGCGATAACGCGGGTATCGCGTGTCTATGGTGGCGAGGTAAGGTCGCTAGTTCGGTGGTTCGAAGGAGGGTCGACGTGGCTGACATCGCGGCAAATGCCCAGGTCAGAGACCGGCTGTCCCGGCCGATTCGCGACCTGCGCATCTCGGTCACCGATCGCTGCAACTTCCGGTGCACCTACTGCATGCCGCGCGAGATCTTCGGCCCGGATCACCAGTTCGCCGATCGGTCCGAATTGCTGCGGTATGAGGAGATCGCGCGTCTGGTCCGCGCCTTCGCCCGGCTCGGCGTCACCAAGATCCGGCTGACCGGCGGCGAGCCGCTGCTGCGGCGTCAGCTCGAGCGACTCGTCTCGATGATCGCCGAGATCGACGGCATCACCGACATCGCCATGACGACCAACGGCTCACTGCTCAAGGCGAAGGCGCCGCAGCTGCAGGCCGCCGGGTTGTCTCGCGTCACGGTCAGCCTCGACTCCCTCGACCCCGGCCGGTTCGCCGCGATCAGCGACACCAAGATTCCCTTGACTCGGGTGCTCGAGGGCATCGCGGCCGCTCAGGAGCACGGGCTCGGCCCGATCAAGATCAACGCGGTCGTGAAGCGTGGCGTCAACGACGGCGACGACATCCTCGACCTGGCGGCCTACGGCCGTGAGCGCGGTTACACGGTCCGGTTCATCGAGTACATGGACGTCGGCTCGACCAACGGCTGGCGGATGGACGACGTCGTACCCGCGAAGGAGATCGTCGAGCGGATCGGTGCGGCGTGGCCGATCGAGCCGGTCGACCCGGCGTACACCGGCGAGGTCGCCGAGCGCTATCGCTACGTCGACGGCGCGGGCGAGGTCGGTGCGATCGCCTCGGTGACGCAGCCGTTCTGCCAGACCTGCACGCGATCGCGGTTGTCGGCGCTGGGCGAGCTCTACACCTGCCTGTTCGCTACCCGCGGCCATGACCTGCGCGCTCTCGTACGCAGCGACGCGAGCGACGACGAGCTCGAGGCCGCGTTGAGCGGCATCTGGCTGCGCCGCACGGATCGGTACTCCGAGCTGCGTACCGCGGAGACCACGGTCCGCGACAAGGTGGAGATGTCTTACATCGGCGGCTGACAAGGGGGCGCGATGACCTGGGGCCGGTCAGCGAGTGGTGCGGTAGCCGCGGTGACGTTTCTGGCCTTGGTGGCTGGCTGATCCGGCTGGTCGTCGGGTGACTCGCCTCAAGCGGTGACAGCTCGTCGACGGATGGGTCGACGCTCGACGTGTCGATCAGCGACTCCGCCGAAGTAGCCGTCGAGGATGTCGGCGTCGACCTCCGTCAGGACATCGACCAGGTCGCTGCGGCAGTCGGGCAACACCTCGACCTGCCATCAGGTGTGTCGGTTTCGGTCGGCGTCCATCCGGAGAACGCCATCACGGGGACCGGGGTCGGTGGCCGAACCAGCCCGTCCAACGGCCACGTGACCATCTCGCTCGATCCATCGGTGTCGTACTTCAAGCAGACGCTGAACCGATGGCTGCCGCTCCTGCTGAGCCACGAGCTTGATCACGCGGTACGGATCATCGACGGTCCCGGCTACGGCACCACACTCCTGGAGGCGATCGTCTCGGAGGGCCTCGCGGACTCCTTCAGCCTCGAGACGTATCCGCAGCCACACCGACCGCATTGGGTGACTGCCTTGGCGCCGAACGCGGTCGACGTCGGCGATGACCAGATCGCGCGCGGCGCTGCACTCTGTACGTGACGCGGCGGCGGTGACCGCAGGTGATTGCGACTCGGGCCCGGCTGCATCCCTCCGCAGCCGGACCCGAACCGTCTTGC